>Ga0208105_1000023_pt1 | contig 110687 bp, 99 predicted proteins | sample CryBogCBE16Jul07_FD_184574 | JGI IMG/M metagenome (GOLD analysis project Ga0208105, IMG submission 184574) | Freshwater microbial communities from Crystal Bog, Wisconsin, USA - CBE16Jul07 (SPAdes) | ecosystem: Environmental > Aquatic > Freshwater > Lake | place: Crystal Bog, Wisconsin, USA... | reverse complement strand
CCGCACAGACCCGTGAGCAAAGCGGTAAATCTGGAAAATAACTCCAGATCAATGACGCAGTCGATTTTGTGCTGGCGCGCGCGAAGCAGAAAGCGCAAGGTGTCGCGAATCAGACTGCCAAGGCTGGAGGCGTCAATAGTGAAAATGTTCTGAGGTGCAACGGTATTGAGCAAGCTCAGGCTAGCCTGGTTGCTTTTAAAAATCAGAAAGAAAATTTCCGCTCCACGTGCTTGGGCTTGGCGCATTGCCGGATCCACAATGATGGCACTACCCATCTCGGAGAGTTCGATAAAAAGCAGTTTTTTGGGGGCCTGATCGGATACGCCAAATAAACGTTTAATCTTGTCTGAAAGCGCAATGAATGGGCTGATCAGAGCGCATAGCGGCACACCGACCACCCGGTCGATTGTGCGCATAGTGTCGACGCTTAAGCTCATAATTTGTCTTTTTGTTTAAAGTGTGGCGCGATGATTACGGCGCTTGAGTAAAGAGATCGCACTCGGCAAATAAGTTACCACCGAGACAAGACCAAAAGAGACCGAGGCCAGAACGGTTAAGCCCGCATCAATTCCCCATAGCGACAATACCGCGGACAGGGTGGCCTCGCGTAATCCCCAGCCTGAAATACTGATTGGGAGCATCATTAATAAACCAATTGCCGGCAAACCGATCATCAACGCCTCGAAGGCGACTGTGGTTCCAAAGGCGCGCAAGCACATCAGAAAAGCGAGAGTCGCTAGCGCGTGCGTGGCGACAGACAAAATCAGTTGAGCAATGACTGCAGGCCAGCCAAAGGCCATGCGTAAGCCGGATATTGCTTTGGGCATACCGAGTTTTGACAGGAGGTGTTGAATCAGCTCGCCAGGCCTTTTTAGCGCGAGTAAAAGACAGGCCAAGGCTGAACCACTCAGCATGGCTGCGAGCGTCCAGATGCCAAGGGGCTGTGCCCAGTCGCCCAGCATCGCACCACCCGCGATGAGTCCAAGCGCGCCAAGGATGTTGTTGCCAATCAGTCCTAGCCCCCGATCCAGGGTGACAGCTAAAAATCCCAGGCGCAAGCGTGGGGGTGCCTGGTGTAAATCGAGCGGTTGGTGAAGTTCTTCGGACAGCGGGGGCAGTGGTGAGGCGCTCGGCGTTCTCGCGGCACGACTGCCTTCGATCACGCGATAACTGTCTCCACCGATTGTGCTGGGTAGTCCTTGATTGATTAAGCCGCCGGTGAAGTAGAGTGTGATGAACGTCCACCAGTTCTGGTTAAGTCCCAGACTACGCATCAGATATGTCCATCTGACGGTCGCCATCAGGTTTGTACCGATCAACGCCAGCCATGCCAGGATAAGCCAAATCGGTTGTATTGCGATCTGAGTCTGGGTCAGTGTTTTCCAGTCAATGTTGCGAACCGCGAGCCAGAGTAGCAGCAAGGAAAGCAATACTCTCAGGTAAGGCCAAAGCGATTTAAAAATTTTTTTCAAGGGGTTTTTCCTGATGCACGGGACACGACCGTCGCGCCCCAGTTGCGACAATGATAGAAACTGAAATGTGACACGGTCCGGCCCAGGCGCGTGATGTCGAGTTGATCGATCAGCGAGCAGGCCTCAAAACCACCAGGTCCGGTTGGTAAATCAAAGCGCATTTGTGACCAGTTTACAAAAATACTGTCACTTCCTGCAGGAATATCCCCAAACCAGAGGTCAAACTGGTCAAACCTTTCATCCAGTACAAAAACCTTGGTAGGACGGCTATACCAGGTCATTCGGCTGGCCAGCGTCCAGTTTTTGACTGAGATCGAGTCAGTATTGAGTTTCTCAGCCCACATGCGTGCCTTGCCGCCGGCAAGATCCCAGCCCCACAGATCAGCGAAAGGGTTCTTTTTTCCCAGGGCATGCTCCTGGCCAATACCCGGGATACCAACGAAAAACAGCAGACCAAAGGCCAGGAGACAAATAACAGCTTGGGTGCGGATAAAGGCTTTGATCAGCGCATGGTGGGCCTCAAACCAGTATTGAGCCAGGGCATTGGCAGCAAAAGGAACTAGCGCCAGCCAGGCAGGCCCGGTCCAGTGCGGAAGACTCCCTCCACCCCCTGAAAGATAGGCGGTGACTAGGAAAGGTATAAAGAAAAATAGCAATAAACTTCCGGCTAGGACAGCTTTGCGTTGAACAATATGGCGAGTGGCGAGAAAACCACCCAGAACCAGCAGAGGGCCGTAGGCTACGAGCTGTATGCCAAGGAAAGCAGCGAAGCGTCGAAATTGCCAGACCCCGCCCGCTCCATGGTTGAGTTGATACGCAAAGGAAATCCACGCATGTTTCGCATTCCAGTAAAAAACCGGTAAGACGAGCAAGCAAGCAAGCAGCAGCGCGAGCCATGGCCCAGGGGTGAACAATAGACGCGGACCATGACGGGCCAATAAAATCAGGATGATGGCAAGCGCAGGCAGGACGGCGGTGTATTTGGACAAACCGGCGAGTCCGAGCAGGGCTCCTAGCGTAACCCACAGAAGGAGATGCGGCGTTTGCGCCAGTTTGAGTGTGACCCAGAGTAGGCTGAGCGTTAGAAGCATCAGCAGCGTATCTGGCAATAAACCGACTGCCAGCACATGCATCAGGGGTGCCAGCAAAATTAAAGCGACTGCCCAGAGGCCTGCAGCCTCACGCTGGGCGGCTTTGCTCCAGCCTGGAACGACCTGATACAGGTTCAGTGCGAGCTGTCGTGCCAACAGGCAGGACAGTAGCCAGAGCAATTGGGGAATCAGGCGGATGACAGCGTCTGGTGCGCCGATGATGACCAGAGGCCACTGAATCCAGCCAACCATTGGCGGATGGTCAAAGTAACTCCAGTCGAGCTTGTAGGCATACAGCATGTAATGCGCTTCATCGACCGAGAGCGTCAACAGCCAGCCAAAGCTTGCATGTATCAGCAGGCCGACCCCCAGCAGTCCCCATAGCCGCCATGGAGGTGGCGTGGTCATGGTTGTTTTAGCGGTAGCTGGGGTCATATCAAGGGAGTCGTATTCAAGACCGACCGAGTATAAACGCGCCAGCCTGCCTTGAGCACCGTCTCAATCAATCAGAGCCCGGGGCGCAGTCAGTGATTCCGGACGTAGAATTTCATCGAGCTTTGCTTTTTCGAGTAATCCTCGATCCAGCACAATGTCGTAGACGCGTTTACCCGTCTCGAGTGCTTCCTGGGCAACTTCGGTCGCATGCTGGTAACCAATATAGGGGTTCAATGCGGTGACCAGTACGATCGAGCGGTCAAGGTGTTCTTTGAGCCGGTCTGGGTTGGCTGTGATGCCGCGCACGCAGCGATGCTCAAGTGTCCGGAAAGCGTTCGCCAGATGTGAGACGCTGCGAAACAGGGAGTAGGCAATCACGGGTTCGAAGGCGTTGAGTTGTAATTGTCCGGCCTCTGCAGCAAAACTGATGGTCACATCATTGCCAATCACTTCGTAGGCCACCTGATTGACAACTTCTGGGATCACCGGATTGACCTTGCCGGGCATGATGCTTGAGCCTGCCTGCATCGCAGGCAGATTAATCTCACCAAAACCCGCGCGCGGACCGCTCGAGAGCAATCTGAGGTCGTGACAGACTTTGGAGATTTTGACAGCAATGCGTTTGAGCACGCCGGAGAGTTGCACGAAAGCGCCGCAATCCTGGGTGGCTTCAATCAGATTGGGGGCCGTCTCAAGAGGTAGTCCCGTAATTTCGCTTAAATGCGCCATGACTCGCTCAGCATATTCCGGGTGTGTGTTGATGCCCGTGCCGATGGCTGTCGCGCCCATATTGATTTCGCAAATCAGGGGCAGTGCTTCGCGTAGTCGCAAGACATCCTCTCCAAGCATCACGGCATAGGTGCGAAATTCCTGGCCCAGTGTCATGGGCACAGCATCTTGCAATTGTGTGCGACCGACTTTGAGTAAATCCTTGAACTCTTGCGCTTTGGCTTCAAACGCTTCTTGCAGGCTCTCCATGCAAGCAAGCAAATGCTGGCAACCCCTGTAGGTGGCCAGCTTCAGTGAAGTTGGATAGACGTCGTTGGTGGACTGGCTGAGATTGACATGTTCGTTTGGGTGGAGCTTGTCGTATTGTCCGCGCGCGAACCCAAGCAATTCAAGCGCCCGATTTGCGATGACCTCGTTGGCATTCATATTGGTCGAAGTGCCAGCGCCACCCTGGATCATATCGACCATAAAGTGCTCATGCCATTTGCCTGCAAGGATTTCGTGGCAGGCCGCAACGATGGCTTGACAGTGTTTGGCCTCAAGCATCCCAAGATCATAATTCGTGAGTGCTGCAGCCATTTTAATTTCGGCGAGCGCACGCACCAGATCTGGCACCATGGAGATGCGTAAACCTGTAATCGGGAAGTTTTCGATGGCTCTGAGCGTATGCACCCCATAATAAGCCTCAAACGGTACTTCGCGATCACCCAGCAAGTCGTGTTCACTGCGAGTGGCGGGTGAAACCTGTTGATTCGAATTTGACATACACGCCCCGATAATTTGTTGTTAGGCTGATCATCGCATAGTGTGCTGAAAAAAGTATGAATTTCCGTGTAGTGATTGCAACCGATTGCAAGCTCGTAGCATAATCAGCAGCTATAACTAGCTTTTGAATATTGCTGGGTTTCAATAAATTTGTGATTGGTTTTTAGGAGAGGCTGTGAAAACACCAAGTTTCAGATTGGACGGGCGTCGTGCGCTGGTGACAGGCGGGAGCCGGGGTATCGGTCAGGCTGCTGTGTTTGCTTTAGCCGAGGCCGGGGCGCACGTTGTAATTGCTGCCCGCAATGGTGCTGAGATCAATGAGGTCTGTGCCCGTGTGCGAAGCGCTGGCGGACACGCAAGTGGCTGGGTTGTCGATGTAACTGACTCCGAAGCGGTGACCAGGGGGGTGGCTGAACATGGGCCTTTCCAGATACTGGTGAATAACGCGGGTATGAATCGTCCCACACTGCTGACTGAAATGCAGGATAGTGACTTTGATGCAGTCTTGAATCTGAACGTCAAAGCAGCTTTTTATGTAGCCCGCGAAGTGGTGAGAGGCTTGCTCGAAGCTGGCTTGCCCGGCAGTCTGATTAATATTTCCTCGCAAATGGGGCATGTTGGAGGATTCAAACGGACAGTTTATTGCGCGACCAAGCACGCCATCGAAGGAATGAGCAAAGCGCTCGCCTGGGAGGTTGGTGCTGCGGGTATTCGCGTCAATACGCTATGCCCGACCTTTGTCGAAACCGATATGACGCGCGGCATGTTGCAAGATACGGCTTTTATGGATTCTGTCATCTCAAAGATTGCTCTGGGTCGGGTCGGGCAACCTCAGGATCTGATGGGGGCGGTGGTCTTTTTGGCCAGTGATGCTTCAGCCATGGTCACGGGTTCCTCTCTGATGGTGGATGGTGGTTGGACCGCAATCTGAGCCTTTTTCTGTCGAACCAGACGCTTCGTATCTGTAAACCTCTGAACTGGTGAGTTGCCTAGCGTGAGTCCGATCAGACCCGTGACCTTGGCAGATGTGGCGCTGCTGGCTGGTGTGAGTCAGTCAGCGGTAAGTCGCACTTTTACGCCAGGAGCAAGTGTTGCACCGGCCACCCGAGAGCGCGTCGTGCAAGCTGCAGCCCAGCTTGGTTATCGTCCGAATGCGATAGCGCGCACTTTGACGACGCGTCGTTCGCGCATCATTGGTATTGTTGTCTCCTATCTGCAAAATCAGTTTTATCCAGTGGTCATAGAAAAACTGTCTCAGATGCTCCAGCGACATGGCTATCATGTGCTGTTATTTGTCAGTGATGGGCATGAAACAGGGGCAACAGTCGATGACAAACTCATGGATGTGTTGCAGTATCAGGTCGATGGCCTGGTATTGGCGAGCGTGACGCTCTCTTCAGCCATCGCGCAAGGCTGTCGTGCTGCAGGTGTGCCTGTAGTCATGTTTAACCGTACCGCTCCGATTGAGGGCGTGCACGCCGTAGCCTCGGATAATCACGCCGGCGGTCGCCTGGCAGCCCAGACGTTTATTGACGCTGGATACCGGCGCATTGCCTATATTGCGGGTCTTGAGGATGCCTCAACACAAATCGAACGCGAACAGGGTTTCACCGAAAGACTTCGCGAAGCTGGTCTGGAGGTGTTTGCGCGCGCGGTGGGTCGTTATAGTTACGAGGGGGCGTGCGCAGCGACAAGAATGCTATGCTCAGGCTCAGTCCAGCCTGAGGCAATCTTTGTAGCCAACGACCATATGGCGCTGGCGGTGATGGACACGCTTCGAAGCGAACTCGGGCTGCGTGTACCAGAGGATATTTCAGTTATAGGTTTTGATAATGTGCCGCAAACTGCCTGGCCTGCTTATAGCTTGACCACGATTGCACAAAATGCCCAGGCCATGGCGCTGGCAACAGTTGAGTTGTTACTTCAGGCTATTGCTGCGGACTTGAAAGCTGTACCCTTTAGTACGCGAATGCTGACCATCCCGGTCGGGCTGGTCAAGCGATCCACAGTCAGACAGTCAGCCTAGTGTGCTGCGCTTGTTGAGTGTTTATTTTTGCTGAACCTGCATGACGCGCCAGGTCAACTGTTTTTTCTCGTCTGCATCCAGTATTTTTACATTCACGCGACGGGCCACAAAACCTTCTGGCAAGTCAGCCTGACCGGTAATATGCTGGTAGTGCTGGACCTTCACGCTAATAGGGTTGAGCGTGATTGTTTCGTTTCGTCCATCAGCGTGACGGCCTTCAAAAGCCAGCTGCAGTTGTCCATTAAACAGCGGACGATCCGGTTTTTCCTGCATCACCCACACCAGGTAGGAGAGTTTTCCTCCAGTTTTTCCCTGAGTGAACTGGGCCATACTGATGCCAATTGAACCGTACTTGGGGTCAAAGGGCAAAGTTTGTGCGAAAGCCTCAAGCTGCACTTTCAGCGGCTCAAGCAGGCCTTGAAGCTTGCTGAGTTCTTCTTCAAGCGCTTTTTTTGTTTGTGCACTTTCGGAGCGCTCAAGTTCCAGCTTTTGAGTGAACTCATCGACCTGTGTTTGCAGTCTTTGTTTTTCGAGCGTGACACTATTCATATCGCTGATCAGCTTTTGCGAATCAAGGATGGAGAGTTGTTTTGGCCCGTAACTTGTTTGCACGAACAATACACCGCTGGCGCCGATGAGAATACCGAGTAGCATCAGTACCAGCCAGCGAGGCAGGCCTTTTCTGCGACGACTTGTTTCGTAAGGAGAGGGTTTGAAAACTGGCCGTTTGGCTTGAATTCTGATAATCATGGTGTTTTCCTTATGTTGACTTGATCTGTTGATCAAGTGCGATAAGTCGTTCAGGTGTCCCAACATCGACCCACATTCCTGTGTGCAGTTTGCCAGAGACTGAGCGGTTTGAGATAGCGTGACGCAGCAGCGGAGCAAGTTTTGCTGGCTGACCGATAGTAATACTGCGGAACAAGGCGGGATCGTAAATCCCTATGCCAGAAAATGTCTGGCAATTTGTGTTGCCAGGGACGATTTCCCCCGAGGCGCTCAGCTCAAAATCACCTTCGGGGTGATGCGCTGGATTGGGGACAAGCAATAGCCAGGCGAGATGATCTTGCTTTTTAAGTTGAGTGGCCAGTCCTGGCGCGAGCGTCACATCCCAATCGCACCAGATATCACCATTGATGACAAGAAACGGCTCCGTACCCAGCAGGGGTAAGGCTTTTGCAATCCCACCTGCAGTCTCAAGAGCCGTTTGTTCGGTTGAGTAGCGGATCTCCAGACCAAACTGTGCGCCATTGCCCAGGTGCGCTTCAAGCAGATTGCCTAACCAGGCGTGGTTAATCACTACCTGTTTGATACCTGCTTGCGAAAGTTTTTCCAGATGCCAGACAATCAGCGGCTTACCAGCCACAGGTAAGAGCGGTTTTGGCAGGTTGTCAGTGAGAGGGCGCATTCTTTCACCTCTGCCCGCGGCCAGAATCATCGCTTGCATCAGAATGTGTACCCTACCTTCGCTTGCACATTATCTAGTTGATCCAATACTCTTAATAACGGTTTGAAAGCAATATAGCGTCCCGCAACTTGCCTGACATATTGTTTGACCCGCGGCATGTGCGCGAGGTAGGCTGCTTTGCCATCACGGTGGTTCAGGCGGGCAAATACACCCAGGATGCGTAAATTGCGCTGAAGCCCCATCCACTCATAATCTTTGTGGAAATCGGCAAAGTCCACGGGAACGGGTAGACCTTTTTTACTTGCCAGTTCCCAGTAGCGGATCGCCCAGTCTATTTGTTGAGGCTCTTCCCAGGTCGTGCGGGCATCGACAACCAGAGAGGCAAGATCATATGTAATCGGACCCGCGACGGCATCCTGAAAGTCCAGAATCCCCGGATTCTCTCCATGCTGAGGCTGGGAGCAGACCATCAAGTTTGGGGAGTGGAAATCCCGGTGTACCAAAACGACCGGCTGGGCAACGTTATGCGCGACGAGCTGATCAAAAACTGTATTGATTGCACTCAGCGAAGCTTGATCCAACGGACTGTTGCAGTGCACGGCGGCATACCACTGGGCGAATAAGCCAAGTTCCTCTTTGAGACGTTGCGCGTTGTAGGCGGGTAATCCCTTGTGGTCGGCTGTCTGCATTTGAACCAGAGCACCCAGAGCATCCCGATACAGATTCTGCAAGCTTGTGTCATCAATACCTTGCTGAATACGAGCGTAATAAGTCGTCGGACCCAGATCGCTGAGCAATAAAAAACCCTCGGCTAAATTAGAGGCAAGGATTCGGGGGACATTAAGACCAGCATTTGCCAGCCGCTTGTCTACATCGACAAAGGGATGGCAATCCTCCTGCGGTGGAGGGGCGTCCATCACGATCAGGGTGCCTTGCTGGGCATTTAGCCTGAAATAACGCCTGAAACTTGCGTCACTGGAAGCTGGCTCCAGAGAATCAAGCTCAAGTGCGAGCGCAGCGGGCAGCCCGGAGAGCCATTTCAGCAGGGACGTAAGTCGGATATCTGAGGAGTCGTTTTGCATGATAAAAACTAATAAAAGTAGGTCATTTTAGTGTGATCTGGTAAGGAACACTTGTGTTCTGACGAATTGTGCCTTGCTTGCCTATAATACTGACAGGTTGCACCTTTTTAATGCCACAATGGGCGTGGTCTGTTTATTGGCCTCGCAAGCCCAGCATTAAGGTTATCTTTCTATAACGTGCGTATTTTTTTCTCCCTGTTGCTTCTGCTGGTTTCAAGTATTGCGACAGTGCATGCGCAAGGCTCTGATTCGCCCGTCTCTCAAAAAGAAAACAAGGAACCTGTTCTGGTTCGTGGCCTCAAAGTCTCTCCTGCGCTAGGTAGTACCTCAACGCCCGACAAAGAAATGCCTGCCTTCCTTGAGGCGCGCAATATCCGGGCAGATGCCCAGAGTAACGTGGTGCTTGAGGGCAATGCGATAGTCAGGCGACAGGATGCTGTGCTCAAGGCCAACATCATCAATTACAACAAGCGGGCCGCAGTCCTGGATGCGCAAGGTAATGGCCGGCTCGTGCGCGATGGCAATATCGTCACAGGGCCGAGTATCACCTACAACACTGATGACGGCACGGCTAGTATCGATCAGCCGAACTTCTGGCTCGAAAGTGGTGGTGCTGGTGTGGGCTCCTGGGCTGATGTCTACAACCGGAATCAGATGAGTCTGACTGATGTGACCTACAGCGGTTGCCCGTGTCCTGAGCCCTCCTGGTATATCAAAACAGAAAAGCTGGACCTGGATTTCAACGAGAACGAAGGTGTGGCCCATAACGGCGTTCTTTACTTTAAAGACGTGCCTATTCTTGCCTCGCCATACCTGACTTTTCCACTTAAAAAAGAACGTAAATCAGGCTTTCTTTACCCCACCTTCGGTTCAACCACTAATACGGGTCTGGATTACACGCAGCCCTATTATTTCAATCTTGCACCTAATTACGACATGACCATGCAATTGCGTGCCATGTCCAAGCACGGGTTGCAACTCGGCGACGAGTTCCGGTATGTTGGAGAGGGTTACTCCGGTTATTTGGCTGGTACCTACCTGAATAATGATATTTCGACTGGAACGGATCGCTGGCTGTATTCTGCGATTCATTCACAAAATTTTGGTAATGGTTTTTATGGTGGTTACAACCTGAACCGGGTGTCGGACGATAACTACTTCAAGGACTTTGCCAGTATCGCTGTCAATCAGGCTGCGCTGACTTATCTGCCCTCGATTGTCAGTCTGGGCTGGGCCGATCAGTATTGGTCAGCTGGCGTGCAGACGATGACTTTTCAGACGATTGCGCCAACAGGCACGACGGTTGCCCCCCAGTACAACAAAGTACCCGAGTACTCCCTGAACGGCGCACGTTTTGACTATGGCGGTTTTGATCTGCAGTCACAAAATACCCTGACGGCATTCCAGATGCCACTGGACGCAAGATTCGCGATTGGTCCTGATGGCTCGTTACGCTGGAAACCAGACGGTCAGCGCGCCTTGTCCTACAACTCGATCTCCTATCCAATTGTGAAACCAGGCTGGTACATCACGCCTAAAGTGGCTGTCAGCCTGGCGCAGTACCAGACCGAATGGTATGGGCTGGAAAACTGGTATGGCTATGGTCAGCCGTCTAATTCACGCGTCCTGCCCATCATGTCGGTTGACTCGGGTATGACGTTTGATCGCGACACGACCTTTTTTGGCAAATCAGCCTTGCAAACTTTTGAGCCGCGCGCCTATTATTTGCGTGTGCCTTATCGTGACCAGTCGCAAATCCCGGTCTATGACACAACGCTGGCGGATCTGAATTTTTCCCAGATTTTCCAGGAAAACATCTTCGCAGGCTCCGACCGGATCAACAACGCAAACCAGGTAACGGCTGCCTTAACAACACGCTGGCTTGATGCGGATTCTGGTTTTGAGCGCCTCAGTCTTTCGGTGGCGCAGCAGTTTTATTTTGAAGACCAGTACGTCACCCTGCCGTTTGAAGTGCCCCGTACCAATACACGTTCGCTCTTTCTGCTAGGTGGTAATGCTGCATTGACAGACACCACGACGACTGGCGCAACATTCCAGTACAACCCTTATACAAGTCAATGGGACAGGGCGCAGATCGTCACCCGCTGGCGTCCGCAGAGACTTGCAACACTCTCTCTGTCCTATCGCTATCAGATCAATCCGCCGCCTGATGCCATTTATCAAACACCCGGACAGAATCAGATCAGTGCTTCGGCCCAGTGGCCCTTGACCAATCGCTGGTATACGGTGGGACGCGTGGATTACTCCTTTAATAAAGTGGATGCGCCAAGTGTGATTGATCCGACTGTGACCGTTGCGATGCCTAAGGTGACGCAGGCGATTTTGGGTCTTGAGTACAAAGGTGACTGTTGCTGGAGTGGGCGTATGGTGTTTCAACGCTATGTTGTCAGTTCAGACCAGACAAACACCGGGGTATTTTTTCAGCTTGAGCTTGGTGGTCTGGGTGCTTTGGGGCAAAATCCGATGGGTCTTCTGGGCAAGAGTATTCCTGATTATCAAAATATTAACTCTCCGATTCCAAACGTTACAAAGTTTGAAAGGTACGAATAATGCAAGTTGCTGGCGTTTTGCGTAAATACCTCACTGCCCTGATTCTTTGCTTGGGCTGCGGGCTCATGTTTCAGGTATTAGCTCAGACAGCCCCTACCTCCAAGGCCAAGTCCGCGGTAACTGATAGTGCAGCAAAGCCGCAAACCAAGGTTGCTTCACAGGATCAGGAGGCTGATACGATCGTGGCCGTAGTCAACAAAGACGTGATTACGCACAGGGAGTTAACCACCCGCTTTCAGCAAGCTAAAAACGAGTTGCGTCAAAAAGGTCAAACGCCTCCGGACGACCTGCTGATGCGTGATGTATTGCAACGTCTGATTCAAGAACGTCTCGAAAAGCAGGAAGCCAAACGTTTGAAAATCGATGTCACGGATCCGATGCTCGATCGGGCCATCGATACTATTGGAAAGCGTAATAATTTGTCTGCCGCTCAGATACGTAAACAAATTGAGGCTTCCGGTATGGGCTGGGATCAGTACCGTGAAATGATTCGCCGCGAGGTCATGCTTGAAGGTTTGCGTCAGAGAACCGTTGACAATACTGTCTTGATCACTGATGCAGAGGTCGATGCTTTTTTACGGGATCAGAAAGCGCGTCAGACGGGCGGTTTGGCAGCACTTGCGCAACAAAATGCAGCACCACCCATGCAACAGCAACCTGCTCCTCCTCCACCTAAGCGTGCCCAGCAGAGTCGGCCTAATCAGCCAGCCATCATGGGCTTAGGACAAATTTTGATTCGTGTACCAGAGGGTTCCTCAGAGGAGCAGGTCAAGGCCTTGCGACTCCGTGCGCAGGAGGCTTTGGCCAGGATCAAGCGTGGAGAGAGTTTTGAGAAAGTTGCCCAGGCAGTTTCCGAAGGTCCTGAGGCAAGTCGTGGTGGTGATATGGGCGTGCGCCCGCTTGAGGGCTGGCCGGATCTGTTTTTAAAGGCTGTTGCCAATGTCCGTGATGGTCAGGTCTCCGGAATTATCCAGAGCGGTAATGGTTTTCATATTCTGAAAGTAGTGGGACGTGCTGGCGGCCCGCAAGCTGCCCAGCAAGAAGAGCCAGCCCCGGCGCCTGCGGCTGCCCAGGGTCCGATGGGTGCCAAAGGTCCGGCTGGAGCTCAGCCTGGCGCTCGCTCAGGCCCAATGCCGGTGGAACAAACCAAAGCCAAACACATTCTCATTAAAACCTCTCAGGTTGTGTCTGATGAAATTGCCCAGCAAAAACTCGCGCAGATTCGTGAGCGTCTGGTTGAAGGAAAAGAATCCTTCGCCGATCTGGCCAGACGTTTCTCAAATGACAGTTCTGCGCCGCAGGGCGGTGATCTGGGCTGGTTGAATCCTGGCGAAACCGTACCGCCTTTCGAGAAGGCGATGAATAGTCTCAAAGTCGGTGAAGTCAGTCAGCCGGTTAAGAGCCCTTTTGGCTGGCATCTGATTGTTGTGGACGATCGTCGCACGCAGGATATGGCTGAACAGTTTGAACGCAATCAAGTGCGTCAGAGGCTATTCATGCAACGCTCTGAGGCGGCTTTTGAACTATGGCTGCAACAGATTCGTAACCAGTCCTATATCGATAACCGTCTTGAAAAACGTTTGAAACAGGCGAAGGAATAGCTTGGCTGCTGCGCATCAGGCACGTAAACGCTTCGGCCAGAATTTTCTGGTCGATCAGGCCGTGATCTCTTCGATCATTCGTGCGATTGGACCTCAAAAGGGTGATCGTCTGATCGAGATCGGTCCCGGTCTGTCGGCGCTTACCGCGCCTTTGCTTGAGCGTCTGGAGCACCTGACTGTCATTGAGATTGACCGCGATCTGGCCGGGCGTTTGCGTAATCGCTATCCTGCCGAGTGTCTGACCATAGTGAATGCAGATGCTCTTCAGACGGATTTCGCGCAGTTTGGTCAAGGATTACGGATAGTTGGAAATTTACCCTACAACATTTCCAGCCCTCTGTTGTTCGCCTTGAACGAATACGCGGGGCAGGTCATTGATCAGCACTTTATGTTGCAAAGAGAAGTCATTGACCGAATGGTCGCCGCACCCGCGAGTAGTGAGTACAGTAGACTCTCCGTGATGCTGCAGTATCGCTGGCGGATGGAAAAACTTTTCGATGTTGCGCCCGAGGCCTTTGATCCACCACCGCGGGTGACCTCCTCTGTGGTGCGAATGATCCCGCTTGCCGCTGATCGTCCCCAGGCGGTTGATGAGGCGCTCTTTGGTAAAGTCGTGCAGCGCGCGTTTTCACAGCGTAGAAAAATGCTGCGCGGTGTGATGGGCGAGTGGACAGCGCTGATCCCCTGGACTGAACTGAAAATCGAACCTACCTGGCGCGCCGAGCAAGTATCGGTCGCGGGCTTTATCGCCATGAGCGATGCGCTGCACGCTGCAGGTGTCAGCTAGAGCCTCAAATGACGTTGTGACGGGCCGCAAGCCACAGCCGCATGATGTCTTGCGCGCGGTCTTCGAGCAAGCTGCTGGCTTGCTCGCAGGCTTCTTGCAAGGTGCAGGGTCCGCAGACGAGACTAAAAGCAGCGTAGATCCCCGCGGCATAGAGTGCCTGATAATCCTTGCCTAAAGAGCCCGCAATTGCGATCACAGGCACACCAGCTTGACGGGCGATGGCCGCTACCCCCATGGGTGTCTTGCCAAGCAAGGTCTGCGCATCCATCCTGCCCTCGCCCGTGATGACTAGACTGGCGCCCTCTACAGCTTGTGCAAGGCCGCCGATTTCGGCGACCACTTCGACGCCAGGCCTGAATTTTGCACCTAGCCAGGCGTGCGCAGCAAAACCAAGTCCACCAGCCGAGCCTGCACCAGGTATATCCCGTGAATCCGAGCCAAGCTGTTGCTGGCAGCAGTCAGCAAAATGTCTTAGAGCTGCGTCGAGCACCTGAACTTGTGCGGGGGATGCGCCTTTTTGTGGTCCAAAAATCGCCGAGGCGCCTTTGACACCGCAAAGCGGATTATTCACGTCTGATGCAATCGTGATGCTGAGATCGCGTAAGCGTTGATCCAGGCCAGTTGCGTCGATCCTGGATAGATTGCTTAGCGCCGCACCGCCTGGTTCGAGTGTTTTTCCATGTGCGTCAAACAGACCTAAACCAAGTGCTTGCAACATTCCTGCACCTGCATCGTTGGTCGCCGAGCCGCCCAGGCCAAGCACAATATGTTTCGCACCCGCATCCAGTGCGTGTCTGATTAACTCGCCAACCCCCCAGCTTGAGGCGCGCATTGGATCGCGTTCTGTGGCGGCGATATGCTCGAGCCCTGCAGCTGCGGCCATTTCAATCACGGCAATTTGATTTGGTAACCATCCCCATTGGGCTTGAATGGGATGGCCGAGCGCATTTTGTACCGTGTTGACACGGGATAGACCCTGGGTCGCGGCAAGGACCGCCTGGACCGTGCCTTCACCGCCATCAGCCATCGGCACGCAAAGAATATGAGCTTGCGGTGCCGCGTGTTTGATTCCGCGAGCGATGGCCTGTGCCACTTCGGGGGCAGAAAGGCTTTCTTTAAATGAGTCGGGTGCGATGACGATTTTCATATTTTCAACCAAAGAACCAATAGCAGATCGCTATCGAAGCCAGAACGCCGGCTAAATCAGCGAGGAGCGCGCAACCAACGGTGTGCCGTGCGCGTTGGACACCTACAGAGCCGAAGTAGACCGCAACCAGATAAAACGTCGGTTCAGTGCTGCCTTGGACGGTAGCAGCGAGCAGGGCGGGGAAACTATCCACGCCATGAAATTTCATTGTTTCAATCAAAAGCGCGCGTGCCGCTGTCCCTGAAAAGGGTTTGACCAATGCCGTGGGTAAAGCATCGACGAAACGGTCGTCACCCTGGCAGACATGAACAACCCAGCGGATGCCGTCCAGGGCAATATCAAGTGCACCGGACGCACGTAAAACACCTACGGCGCAAAGCATCGCCACCAGGTAGGGCAGAAGGTCTTTTGCGATATCAAAACCCTCGCGGGCACCCTCAAGAAATGCTTCGTAGACATCAATTTTTCGCCACGCTCCGATCGCGACAAACACAACAATAATTCCAAAGAGCACAAGATTGCCAGTGAGCGACGAGACCTGAGCGAGGGCTGCGGCCGATAAGCTGAGCGCGCCAGCCATGATGCTGCCGAGGAAAAGCGCAATACCGAAAATCCATAATAAAACCACCGGGTCACGCAGAGGTAAACGCTGAATGAAGGCGACGGATAAAAAACCCGTGAGCGTCGAGGCGCTTGTTGCCAGCAGGATGGGCAAGAACACCAGCGTCGGATCCGGCGCGCCCTGCTGCAGCCTGTACATGAAAATGCTGACAGGGATCAAGGTGAGTGAGGAGGCATTCAGGACAAGAAATAAAATTTGCGCATTGGTCGCAGTTTCGGGGTCCGGATTGAGTGTCTGCAACTCGCGCATTGCCCGCAGCCCGATGGGTGTGGCAGCATTATCCAGACCAAGTCCGTTAGCGGCAAAATTCAGTGTGATCAGACCTATAGCAGGATGGCCCCGTGGCACACCTGGCATCAAGCGCGCAAACAAGGGCCCCAGCCAGCGCGCAAGCGTGTTGACCATGCCTGCGTGCTCGGCGATCCGTAAAAAGCCTAACCAAAGCGTCAGCGTGCCGAACAACACCACCATGATCTGCACGGAGAGTGCAGCCATGTCGAACAGGCTGGTCACCATTTGACCAAAGATCTGACTATTTCCCAGGAATAACCATTGCGCCAGAGATGATGCCGCGGCAATTAGAAAAAAACTCAGCCAGAGAATATTCAGCATGGTTTTGAAAGGCTGGGTGTCAGGCTGTTTTTTTCTGGATTAATTCGATTTTGTAGTGATCTGGATCTTCAACGAAGGCGATGACTGTGGTGCCGTGTTTCATGGGACCGGCTTCGCGGACGACTTTGCCTCCCAGCGCGCGAATTTTGTCGCATGCGGCATAGGCATCCTCTACTTCGAGTGCGATATGTCCATAAGCTGTGCCGAGATCGTAACTGTCGGTATCCCAGTTATAGGTCAATTCCAGAACAGGTCCTTCTGTTTCGTCCTGATAGCCGACAAAGGTATTGGTGAATCTTCCCGAAGGATATTCAGTACTGCGTAAAACCCGCATACCGAGGACTTTGGTGTAGAACTCGATCGAACGATCCAAGTTTCCGACGCGCAGCATGGTGTGAAGAATTCGCATAATTTTTCCTGAAAAGCTTGAGTATGTCTGGGGATCATAACAACGCTTGACGAGTGATGCTTAGATTTCCGGCACGCCATCGGGCGTATGTTTGTTGAGTAACCTACGAGCGGTATGGTAGTCGGGATAGAGTTGTTGGACTTCAGCCCAAAAATCATGGCTGTGATTCATTTCGCGAAGATGGGCAAGCTCATGGGCGATCACGTAGTCAATGATCATCGGTGAGAAATGAATCAGGCGCCAGTTGAGCATGATGTTGCCATCGCTCGTGCAGGAGCCCCAGCGTGTGGACGCGGAAGATAAACGCCATTTTCTGACTCGCAGACCTGTCTGCTCTAAAAAGAATTTCATACGCAGTTCAAACCAGACCCGTGCGCGCGCCTGGAGCCAGGATTGTGTCATGTCGCGCATTCTGTTTGCATCGGCGTCTTGCGGGAGCGGCAGCCATAATGCCTCTCCAGCTTGTGGCGCATCAGCATCGCCTTCAAAGTATGGCGCACCATGTGGAATGTGAGGGCCGGGTACGCCGCTGCGCAACGTGATTTTGCAACCCAGATAGGGGAGTTCGCCCCCCGATTGCCAGCGAGTGTGGGCCATCGCGAGTTGTTCTTTGCGCTTTTGCCAGTCTTTGAGCTTGGACAGAATCCAGGGCATTTTTTCAACGACTGCAGCGTCGATGTGTTGCAAAGTTACCCAGTTGGGTGCTGTGACGCGCAAACCCTCTTCGCCGATCACAAAACCGATGCTGCGACGACGTGAGCGGGTCAAAACAAAGCCAACTGTGTGGTCACCGTGTTTAACCAGGCGCCATTTTGTATCGGGCGCGAGCTTCTCGGGTGGGATCGTCCACCCCGGTTTCGGAGTATCCGCATCAGACAGCAAGAGCTCTAGTTGACTCATGGGTGCGTGACGTTTTTTTCAGGAAATCTTTCGGGGTTGAGTTGCTGCATCTCTTGCTCGATCCACTCAAACACTTTCGCGTTGAGCTCTTCGGGGGTCAAGCCTGAAGAAGGGATTGGTTTGCCTATTGAAACCGTAATCATCCCGGGGCGTTTGATGAAAGCATTGCGACCCCAGCACTCGCCAGCGTTCAGAGCGATCGGTATCACAGGAACGTTCGTGCGCGTAGCCAGCAGTGCGCCACCCATTTTGAAACGTCCCATTTTGCCCGGCGCGATTCTGGTGCCTTCAGGGAACATAATGGGCCAGCGACCTTCGTTCAGGCGCTGCTGGCCAATTTTTACCACTTGCTCAAACGCGTCACGGCCTTTGCTGCGGTCGATTGGAATCATCGCAAGCAAGGCCAGACCCCAGCCAAAAAAAGGCACGCGATGTAATTCGCGCTTATAGACAAAGCAAACCTCGCGAGGCAGATGCGAAGGCAAAAAAAGTGTTTCCCAGGCTGATTGATGCTTTGACAGCACGATAGCAGGACCATCAGGCAGATTTTCCCAGCCTTTGACTTGCCATCTCACACCACAGATTACCCGCACACCCCAGACGGCGAGTCTAGGCCAGCCCATGGTGAGCTTGAATCTCCAATGCAACGGTGCCCAAGACCACAGCATGCAGGCAAAGGCATAGGGGATCACTGTCGCGAGGAGAAATAAGGCGTAGAGGGTCGACCGGAGAAAAAGCATAGGGGTCTTAGTGTCCTGAAAGAATCTGATCAACGGCAGCAGCGAGGTCGCTGGCAAACTGCGTAGTAGGTGGGACACCATCCTGTTTGATCGTTTTTGCTCCATTACCGGTTTGCACCAGCCAGGGCTTGCAACCAACAGCGTAGCTGGCTTGTAAATCCCTCAAGGAGTCACCTACGGCGGGTACGCCGTTCAGATCGATGTCATAGCGTCTGGCGATGTCCTGAAACAGGCCAGGCAGAGGTTTGCGGCAGGTACAGTGATCTTCTGGTCCGTGTGGACAGACGAAGAAGGCATCGATTGAGCCGCCAACCTGGGCGAGTTCTTTGCGTAGTTTGTGGTGGATCGCCGTGAGCGTCGTGGTGTCAAAGTAACCGCGCGCCAGGCCTGACTGATTCGAGGCAACCGCTACGGTCCAGCCTGCCTGGTGGAGTCGGGCAATAGCCTGCAAACTCCCGGGGATAGCGATCCATTCGTCGGGATGCTTGATATAGGCGGCGCTGTCCTCATTGATGACACCGTCGCGGTCAAGAATGATGAGTTTAATCATGTAGCGAGCCTTGAAATATCAGCAACCTGATTCATCAAGTTATGCAGTTGCGCAAGCAAGGCCAGACGATTGTTTCGTATGGCACTATCGTCGGCCATCACCATGATGTCGTTGAAAAAAGCATCAACGGGTCCGCGGGCGCGAGACAGGGTTTGCATCGCTGACATGTAATCACCTGACTCAAACTGCTCAAGCGCGAGAGGTTGCAGTTGTGCGATTGTTTCTGCCAGAGCGCGTTCGGCGGCCTCTGTCAGCAAGCCGGGATTGAGCGCAGCAAGCGTGCCTTCGGCTTTTTTGAGCAGGTTGCCGATCCGTTTGTTAGCGGCCGCGAGACTTGCCGCATCAGGGCCCTGCGCAAAATTCGCAACGGCCTGGACACGAGCAGGGATTTGATGGATCGGTGGCTCGATTGCAAGCACAGCCTCGACGGCGTTACGGTCGTGCAACTGGATCAGTTGATTGCGCAGTCGCTCGATGATGAAGACCTCAACCTCACTCGCGGTGTTCTGTGCAAGCGTACCTGCCTCAAAACTCAAGACCGAAGCCTGGATTAAACCGTCCAGGGTGAGAGGGCCCTTTTGTTGAATCTGCAAGACGCCGCCAGCAGTCAGTTGCTCAAAAGCACTGATCAGACCCAGTGCGGCACGGCGCAAGCCAAAGGGATCGCGCTCACCGGTGGGTGCCAAACCAATTCCCCAGATCCCCACGAGCGTCTCTGCGCGCTCAGCCATAAATAAAATGGCAGGGGTAAGATTGTCTGAGGAGACGGGACTGTCAATACGTATTTTGTATTGTTCGGCAAGCGCCTGCACGACAGCAGGGGATTCGCCATCACCTTTAGCGTAATAAGCACCCATAATGCCTTGCAGCTCAGGAAATTCCCCCACCATGTTGGTCGTGAGATCGGCTTTGGCCAGGAGCGCTGCGCGCGCGGCAAGCTCGGGCTTTGCATTGAGCGCATGGGAAATCCAGGCGGCGATATGTTGAACGCGCGCGACGCGCTGCAACTGCGTGCCGAGTTTGTTGTGATAGACAACTGAGCCCAGTTGCTCGACTCGCTCATGCAGAGGGAGTTTGCGGTCGGTCTTGAAAAAGAATTCCGCATCGGCAAGGCGTGGGCGCACGACGCGTTGATTGCCTTCTATGATGGCGGCCGGCTTGGAGGTTGGCATGTTGCTGACAATCAGGAACTGATGTGTCAAGGCGCCAGTCGCGGGATTAAAAAGAGGGAAATATTTCTGATTCAGGCGCATAGTCAGGATCAGACATTCCTGGGGCACCTCGAGAAACCTTTCTTCGAAAGCCCCGACATAGACGATCGGTGCTTCAACGAGTGCGGTCACTTCGTCAAGCAAGGCCTCGACCTCGGGATCATGGCCAAGCGTGCTCTGAAGCGCAGTGGCCTGAGCGGCCAAGAGCTTGCTGATCTGGGCGCGACGAGACTCGAACGACGCCACGACATGACCCGTCTGGGCAAGCTGCTGCTCATAGCTTTCAGCGCTATCGATAGAAATGCTCTGTGGGTGCAGGAAGCGGTGGCCATACGTCAAACGCCCGCTCTTCAGACCAAGAATCTCGACCGGCAGGATGTCCTCGCCATATAAACTCAGGATGGCGTGCGCGGGACGAACAAACTTAACCGAGGTCACACCATCGGCAAGCTGGTAGCGCATCATTTTTGGGATCGGCAGGCCAGCGATTGCGGTTTCGATTGCTGTTTGCAAGACCTCTTTGAGTCTGGCGCCTGGGGCCGTGCCGCGGGCAACCAGATAATCCTGCTTGCCGTCTGACTCGCGCTCGAGCGCTGAGACAGCAAGGTTTTCCCAGCCTTTGGCTGCAAGTTTTTTAAGTAGGGCAGGAGTTGCTGCGCCATTGCCATCCAGCCCGACTTTGACGGGCATCAGTTTTTCGGCATAAGTCTGATCCGGCGCGATAGCCAGGACTTTGGACAGACGCACCGCCAGCCGGCGTGGCGTGGCAAAGGACACAATCGCGCTGTCCGGTGAGATTAAACCCAGTTGAGCCAGCGCATCATTGAGTCCGACAGAAAAAGCGTGACCCAGTTTTGACAAGGCTTTTGGGGGTAGCTCTTCAGTGAAAAGCTCGACAAGCAGAGGACGGGAGGACATTAGCGCGCCTCCTGGGTGTTTTGAAGCATGGGGAAACCAAGTTTTTCGCGTGAGTCGTAATAGGCCTGGGCTACAGCGCGTGATAGGTTGCGGATACGGCCTATGTAGGCCGCACGTTCGGTCACGCTGATCGCGCCGCGCGCATCAAGTAAATTGAAGGTGTGCGCGGCTTTGAGCGTTGCCTCGTAGGCGGGCAACGCGAGCGGGACTTCCATCAGGCGTTTGGCCTGTGTTTCGTAATCGGTGAAATGTCTGAATAGCATCTCGGCATCCGAGTACTCGAAGTTGTAGGTTGATTGCTCGACCTCGTTTTGATGAAAGACGTCGCGATAGAGCACGCGGCCCTTCGGGCTGTCGGTCCAGACCAGGTCATAAACGCTTTCCACCCCTTGCAAATACATCGCGAGACGTTCAAGTCCATAGGTTATCTCACCGGTGGTTGGTGAGCAGTCCAGTCCGCCGACCTGCTGAAAATAGGTGAACTGGGTGACTTCCATGCCGTTGAGCCAGACTTCCCAGCCCAGACCCCAGGCGCCCAGTGTGGGGTTTTCCCAATCGTCCTCGACAAAGCGTATGTCGTGCTCGGTGGGCTTGATCCCCAGCGCAACCAGGGAGCCAATGTAGAGGTCCAGTATCTCTGGCGGAGCAGGTTTGAGTACAACCTGATACTGGTAATAGTGCTGCAGACGGTTTGGATTCTCGCCATAACGTCCGTCTTTTGGGCGGCGCGAGGGCTGCACATAGGCTGCGCGCCAGGGCTCAGGCCCTATTGCCCTTAAAAAAGTGGCTGTGTGCGAGGTGCCGGCTCCCACCTCCATGTCATAGGGCTGTAACAGGGCGCAACCCTGTTGGTCCCAGTATTCTTGAAGGCGCAGGATAATTTGCTGAAAAGTGAGCATGAGGTGTTTTGCAAGCGTAAAGGGCGAATTAACCCGATATTTTAGCGTGGGGGCGGGGTTGCCGTCAGATTTGTCCTGAATCGCCTATGATTCAGGAAATTTCTTCATTTTTCTCAAATTTGCACGGGGTGCCCCTATGACAAAGCTGGTAAGCGTTGATTTCGTCGATGGTATTCAAATCATCACCATTAACCGTCCTGAAGCCCGCAACGCGATTTCGGTCGAAACGGCTAAACAGATGTCTGCGGCATTTGAGGAAATGGATGCCCGGGACGATATCGTGATTGGCATTTTGACGGGTGCAGGCGGCACCTTTAGCTCTGGTATGGATTTGAAAGACTTTGCCCGGACAGGGATTCGCTCCGTTGTCGAAGGCAAAGGCTTTGCAGGGTTGAACGAAGCACCGCCTAAAAAGCCCCTGATCGCTGCGGTTGAGGGCTTTGCTCTTGCGGGTGGTTTTGAAATGATGCTGGCTTGCGATCTGATTGTGGCGGCAAATAATGCAAAATTTGGCTTGCCTGAGGTTAAACGAGGTTTGGTAGCTGGCTCCGGTGGTTTGCTGCGCTTACCCCGTCAGGTTCCGTATCATATTGCAATGGAAGTCATCCTCACGGGTGATATGTTTTCGGCTGAACGCGCCAATCAGTTTGGTCTGATTAACGTTATGACCGATCCTGGCCAGGCGCTCTCCGAAGCGATTAAGCTGGCACGCAAGATCTGCGAAAATGGTCCGATGGCTGTCCAGACTGCAAAAAGCATTGTGAACAAGGGGCTGGATTTTTCAACAGAGGAAATGTTCAGGTTGCAGGCTCCTTTGATGGAACATATTTTCAAATCAGAGGATGCGCGGGAAGGTTCGCTGGCCTTTGCTGAAAAGCGCAAGCCAGTCTGGAAGAACAGATAGGTTTGTGCTTGCCAAAAGCTTTAAGCGCAGCAGCGTTATTTCCAGTTAACCATTAATTATTCATTCTATTTAATTGCTCAACAGGTAAACATCATGTCAGTCACTATTCAGGAAGAAGACTTTATCTCCTCAATCGCCGATGCCATTCAGTTCATCAGTTATTACCATCCGGCTGATTACATCCGTCATCTGGCGCGTGCGTATGAGCGTGAAGAAAGTCCCGCTGCGAAAGATGCGATGGCACAGATTCTGACGAATTCACGCATGAGTGCCGAGGGGCGTCGCCCCATCTGTCAGGACACAGGTATCGTCAACGTATTCCTGAAAATCGGTATGGATGTGCGTTTTAACAGCAAACTCAGTATCCAGGAATTGTGTGACGCTGGCGTGCGTCTTGGTTATTTGAATCCGGAAAATCCTTTGCGCGCCTCGGTGCTCGATGATCCGATTTTTGCTCGCAAGAATACCAAAGACAATACTCCCTGTGTCGTCAACGTCGAGTTGGTTCAGGGCGACAAAGTCGACGTGCAAGTGGCTGCCAAGGGCGGTGGCTCAGAGAACAAATCAAAACTCGCGATGCTCAATCCGAACGACTCGATTGTTGATTGGGTCTTGAAGACTGTTCCAACAATGGGTGCAGGATGGTGTCCACCGGGAATGCTTGGAATTGGTGTCGGCGGTACTGCAGAGAAAGCGGTCCTGATGGCCAAGCAGGCACTGATGGAAGATCTCGATATGTATGAATTGCTTGAACGTGGACCACAATCCAAGCTCGAGGAATTACGTATCGAGCTCTACCAGAAGGTCAATGGCCTGGGAATTGGCGCACAAGGTCTGGGTGGTTTGACAACCGTACTCGATGTGAAAATTAAAACCTTCGCCACCCACGCAGCCTCATTTCCCGTTGCAATGATCCCTAATTGCGCAGCGACACGCCACGCACATTTTGAGCTCGACGGCTCAGGTCCTGCGCATATGCATCGCCCATCCTTGTCAGACTGGCCGCAGGTGCATTGGGCACCCGATTACAAATCCTCGAAGCAGGTTGACCTGAATAACCTGACCAAAGAGGAAGTCGAAAGCTGGAAACCAGGCCAGACTTTGTTGCTGAATGGAAAAATGCTGACGGGTCGTGATGCCGCACACAAGCGCATCCAGGACATGCTGGCTAAAGGCGAAAAACTACCCGTTGAATTCAAGGGGCGTACGATTTATTACGTCGGTCCTGTTGATCCGGTTGGGGACGAAGTGGTCGGTCCTGCTGGTCCTACCACCTCAACCCGGATGGACAAGTTTACTGACATGATGCTTGAGCAGACAGGGCTATTTGCCATGATCGGCAAGGCTGAGCGTGGTCCTGCAACCATCGAATCGATCCGCAAGCACAAGTCCGCTTACCTGATGGCAGTTGGGGGCGCGGCTTATCTCGTGTCTAAAGCGATTCGTGGCGCCAAGGTGATTGGTTTCGCTGATCTGGGCATGGAAGCGATCTACGAATTCGATGTCGTCGATATGCCCGTTACCGTCGCGGTAGATTCCAAGGGCACCTCAGTGCACACCACCGGACCGAAGGAATGGTCCGCCAAGATCGCCGGGATTCCTGTGGTTGTGAAATAAAACTAAGGCTCAACCTTGCCCAGTGCTTGGGCAAGGTTGAGCAGGTTTTGTGGCACGACGCGGATGCTGCCACTGCGCGGACTGTCAATATCGGCGATCAGGAAAAACGTAATTGAAATAATCACAGGAAGCGTCAGCAGGATCGAGCGATGACTGTTGAAATGACGCGAACCAAAACCAAACATCAGATTTGCGCACACCGCGATCACCGCCAGTAACCACCAGGCAGATCTGGGAATCGTATTCCAGGAGGCTCCCTGGGAATGTCCCTCAGAACTAATGGCGTCACTGATGCTTGCAACAGCTAAGGCCGTGGTAGGGGTTGGGTGCGCATTGGCCGCCGCTGCGGTAACGCTCCATAATTTATTTTGTAATTCTGCGGTGCGTGTGTTGATTTGTTTAAGTTCTGTTTCTTGCGCGCTATAGAACAAAATACGTTGATCAAGATACTCGAGCAGTATTTTTTTGACCTGAGCACGCGACTCTTGCGACAACATATCCGCGCGCAGATAGGCTGTGCTTATGGCATTGGCCTCGGCCTCTTCGAGGACTTTACGCTGGTCAAAGCGGCCGATGGCCATCGAAAACGTAAAGCCGATGATCAGGCTTAGCAAGGTCAGGGTTGCCGATTGAACCAGGTTGAAGTCGGATTGATCCCAGACAATTTTATTTTTATATTTGTTCAACAAGGTGCCGCCGCACCAAACCGAACCGCCTAAGACAGCTAATGATATGAGCAGGATAGCAAAGGGGGATTGATTTAAATGCAACATGGCTGAAGTTCAACTGTTGATCTCGAAAACTTTTTCCTGGTGAAGTCTGTGTTGCGCCATTTCTCTTAGTTTAACGCGCTGGAATTTAAGGCCATTCGCGCTTGCGGTCGCTGGAAAGGCATCGATGAACCAGAGTCTTGCAGGGATTTTGAATTTAGCCAGTTGTGTGCCGACTCGCGCAAGAATGCCTGAGATGAGTTCGTGCTGGCGATCCTCATCAAGTCCGCTCTGAAGCGTGGCATCGTGCGTGCCGATGACGAAAGCGACAGGCCTGAGTTTGCCGTCTATTTCCATGCCTACAACTTGAGCGCTCTTGATCTCTGGTTGTTGCGCCAGAACGTGCTCTATTTCTGAGGGGTCGACCAAAAAGCCTCCAATGCGCATGGTGTCACCCATTCTGGCAAGGTAGACAAAACTTCCATCGGATCTCGTATAGCCTAAATCGCCTGTTTTAAAGTAACTATCGACTGTGAACGCGTCTGCCGTAGCATCAGGATTATTAAAGTAACCGCAGAATAGCGTTGGGGATTTGATTTCAAGTTCGCCCGCGACACCATGGGCACTTAGCACGCCTGTTTCGGGATCGCGCGCGCGGACTTGTGCGAGAGGTCCTGAGGCGGGCATGCCGCCACCAAGCGCTCGCTCTTCGACCGGCAGATTAGCTTGCTGGAGCGCAAACAGCGCTTGAACTTCGCTCGAACCATACAGCCCCCGCATTGGAAATCCCCGTGGAATGAGGGTTTCGGCGAGTTCAATGAACCGGGGACTAAACGAGGCGAAGCCAAATAGCTTTAACGATGGGAAGGGTTGTCGCTCTGAGGTGTGGGCCACAAACATCCGCAGCATTTCGTCGCTGCCAAATATATGCGTGACTGCCTGTTGTTTGATGAGCGAGCTTGCAGTCTCGACATCAAAAAAATCCATCAGAACGACAGGAATGCCGCTTGCGATAGCTCCTAGTGCGCTATTAAGTCCAAACACACCGCACAGTGGCAAGGCTGCTAATAATTTGTTGCCTGACTGATTGAATTGATAGCCTGTTGCAATATGTCTGGAGTGCTCGCTGAGTGTGCGCTGGCTATGAATGACAAGCTTGGGACCTTTGGTCGTGCCCGAGGTAGTGAAAAACACCGCGGGTGCTTCAGGATTTGAGCGGAGCTGGGATTCATAGGCCTGCTCAGACTGAGAATCTGGATTAAAGCCTATCACCGGACGATCCAGAAGTCTGTCAGGAGTGTGCAGGTCTGCGTCGATGACTGCGATCTTTTTGAGATGCGGCAGGCTCAATGCGTCGACACCTGCCAGAACTTCAGCAAAATCGATTTTTCCAAAGTTCAGTTGCAGGATCAGCAGATTCGCTTGTGAATGGCTGAGTATGTATTGCAGCTCATGGCTGCGATATTTTGTATTCACCGCGACTAGCGTCGCCCCGAGCCGTGTCAGCGCGAACAACAGAGCGAGCCACTCGACTCTGTTGATGAGCCAGACGGCGACATGATCGCCAGCCTTGACCCCGTTTTGGTTCAGCCAAAACTCAGTGCGTTGCAGCAGTCGGTCAAACTGCTGATACGTGATGGCTTGACCATCTTGTATCAACATCGTGTCCTGTGGCGAGTGCTCCAGCTGAGGCTGGATGATCGAGTGAAGACTCAATACAGTTCCATTAACGCAGCATTGTTGTTGAATTCTTCAGGCTGACCTTCGCGGATGAGTTGACCCGATTTCATCACAATCACACGGTCTGAAATTTTCAGTGCTTCACGTACGTTTTGTTCCACAATCAGGATCGACATTTTGCGCTCTTTCTGGAGCTCGCGGATGGGGCCGACTAAATCTTGAAAAAGTTTGGGCGCCAGGCCAATAGATGGCTCATCAAGCAATAAGCATCTTGGTTGGCTGAGCAGGGCACGTCCAAGCGAAACCATCTGTTGCTGGCCACCGGATAAGGTGCCGGCACGCTGGTTATAGAATTTTTTAATCATGGGCAGTACGCCCATGACCCATTCAAGCCGGGCAGCCTGTTCGCCCGCGGGAATACCGTTAGCCCAGAAACCAAGTTTCATGATTTCAGCGACTGTCAGACCAGGAAATACGCCCCGACCCTCCGGCACCAGGGCGATCCCTGCTGCATTCATGGTGCGCGCCTCGGGTTTGTCGATCACTTTGCCTTCGAGGATGACACTGCCTTGCTCTAGCTGGATAAGTCCAAACAATGCTTTGAGAAGTGTTGATTTACCCGCGCCGTTATGACCAATCAGACAGAGGACCTCGTTGTGTCCAAGACTGACATTGAACTGATCCAGAACAGGCCGTCCGCCATAACCAACACGCAAATTTTTTGCTTCGAGAAAGTAAGCGTTGCTCATGAGCGGTCTCCAAAGTAGATGGCGGCCAGATGAGGATCTTTCAGGATGTCCTGTGAGCTGCCTTGTGCGAGCAGTTTGCCTTGATCCAGAAATGCCACACGATCAGAGAGCTTGATCACAATGTCCAGATTGTGTTCGATAATACAAATCGTAATGCCACGGGCAGCGTAGTTGCGCAGCAGCGTCACAAAGCGTTCAAAAGAGCGCGGGTCAAGCCCGGAGGCTGGCTCATCGAGCAGCCATAGCTTGGCTTGACTGGCCATGATGCGGGCAAGGCTCAGGAATTTACGTTCTGCATAGGCGAGATCTACGGCGCGCTCATTGCGTTTATATGCGAGTTGCGTTTCTTCGAGAATCTCCGAGACTCGCTTTTCTGCCTCAGTCCGCCCACCTTGCCAGAGCCAACTGCTGCGCTCCATGACAGTCATGATGTTTTCTTCGACGGTCATATGGCTGAAAAGCCTCAGATCCTGAAAGGTTCGCGCTATACCCATGCGTGCGATTTTCCAGGGTTCAATGCCTTTTAGCGGTTTGCCTAACCAGTGCACAGTGCCACTTGTAGGGATTAAATGCCCCGTGATCAAGTTAAAAAGTGTGGTTTTGCCCGCACCGTTCGGCCCGACAAGTGTTGTGATGACACCCGCTGGCAAATCCATCGAGACATCCTGAATTGCTTTGAGACCACCGAAATTTTTGTTCAGATTGCGGATCTGCAGCAGGATTTCATTTTGTGTCGCAGCGCTGGTCATGCTGATTTCTCCCGGCTACGGCCACCTACCAGTCCGCCAGGACGGAACATCATGAGCAATACCATCGCCAGACCGTAAATGATTTGTTGAATCGTGCCTAGTTCGCTCGGAGGCAGGAAAGGCAGGTAAGTGAGGGCGGCAGGCAGTGACATCAATAGTGCCGCACCTACGACCGGTCCGAATAAGGTGCCGGTGCCTCCGATAATGACCATCGCCATCAGCAAAATCGAGGTTTCAAGCATAAAGCTCTCAACATTGATGAAGCTTATGTAAAAGGCATACAGTGAGCCAGCGACACCTGCCAGGCCCGCAGAAACCGCGACTGAGATAGTTTTAACAGCATTGACGTGTTTGCCATAGGATTGCGCCGCCGACTCACTATCGCGAATGGCCATCAGGCTGCGACCAAAACTGCCACGCACTAGCAACGCGATTATTCCGATGACAATCAGCAGCATGACAAAAGCTAACAACAGAAACATGCCATCGTCGTTGAAGACATAGCCAAAGAGTTTGGGGCGCGGAATGCCAATCATGCCGCCCAGACCACCTGTGACGGATTTCCATTCAGAAAAAATAGTCACACCAATGACTTGTAAGCCCAGCGAGGCGGCGACGAAATACTCGCCCCGCACTCTGAGCGCAGGTAGGGCGAGTGCCATGGACAGGAGCGCTGAAATCAGTATCGAGGCCGACATGCAGATGAGTAAAGAATCTGTAAAGTACATCGCGATGTAGGCTGTGGCGTACGCACCAACGCCGAAGAAAATCGCATGGGCGAGCGAGAAAATACCCGCATAACCCATGATGAAATTAAGTGTCAATGCGAGCATCGCATTGATGCAAAACAGAACTGCGATATTTTGTAAATAAGCAAGCATGATCCGATTCCTTTAAGACACAATAGCTCGACCGTACACACCGCCCGGACGGAACAGAATGAACAGGAACAAGATCACAAAGGTCACCGCTTCGCTCCATTGCGGATCGATGACGGCGAGACAGAGATTTTCAGCTAAACCAAGCAGCATACCGGCTACTGCCGCGCCACGCAGGCTGCCGACGCCTCCAACAATGGTGGCAGCGATACTGATGAGCATGACGTGATTGCCCATCGAAGGGTTCAGGCCAGACGTGGCGGAGGTGAGAATGGCAGCGGGCACAACCAGTATTGAGCCAATTAAAAAAACGTATTGCGAGAGTCTGCGGGGGGTGAGGCCATACACTTCGATCAGGTTTGGATTTTCACCGAGCGCGCGCAAGGCTATGCCTAAGTTTGTGCGTGTCAGCAGCCACTGCAATATCAGGAAAGCAACGATGGCGCACAAGATGATGATGCCTGAGATCGGCGCAATGAATAAGCTTGGCATGACCTCGATACTTTTGCTCAATGGCGTGGTGACTGTGACCATGCCTTTGCCAAAAAATATCGAGATCAGGTTTTGCACCACGATCGCCGCACCAAAGGAGGCGACAAACACTGTAAAGAAAGAACCCTCGTGGCGCTGAATGATTGCGTAAACAAAGCGATCAAGCAGGACACCAAATAAGCCGGCTGCCGCAGCCGAGGCGATCGCCGCAATCGGCAAGGCCCAGTGCAAAATGGCAAACAACTCATAAAAAATAAAACCAGCGATCGTAAAAGTCGCACCATGCGCAGCATGAAAAATGCGGGTCATGCCAAAGATCAGCGAGAAGCCAGCTGCAATGAGCGCATAGAGCGCGCCTGTTTGCAGCCCATTGGCTAATAATTGGACAAACAACATGGGGCGTATTCCTTTCTAAATCAATAGATCCAAGTTACTTCGCTGCAGTGATCGTCTTGCTCGTGCCATCACCCACCATCTCATTGATCTGGATAGGTGACTTAACTGTGCCGTTTTCTTCGAAAGAAACCGTGCCCCCTACAAATTCAAACGTTTTGGTTGCTTTACGTTGTGCGAGCAGATTTTCACCGGTGACGGGTTTGCCGGCTTTTTCAAGTGCTGCAGCCAGATCAGCAAACGTCATGACAGCGTTGTAGTAATTCAACACGTACATGCTTGGATCTTTATTGAATTTAGCGTTGTAGTCTTCACGTACACGCTTGGTCATGGCATCGCCCTTGTTCCAGTCGACTTGCTGGCTGGTATAGATCAGGCCTTTGGCTTCGGGTAAATTCAGCATCGAAGGCAATACTACGGCTGAGTAGCTGGCGATTGGCTGGCTGATACCGTTGTCGCGTAATTGCTTGACGAGTTGCACTTGCTGATTGCCATAGGTTGCGACGTAGACGGCATCAGGCTTGATATCGCGCACGCGAGCAGCAACTCCGGAGAACTGTTGGGCAGTGGTTGGGATTGAGAATGAGCCGACTAGTTCGCCGCCTGCTTTTTTGAGCTCAACCTCAAGCTCTTTCAGGATCGACTGACCGAACGGGTCATCCACATAAACGAGAGCGACTTTTTTAAAGCCTTTTTCTTTCACGAGATAAGGCGCGATGATGCGCACTTCAAAGTCAACCAGTGGGATGGTATTCCAGAAATACTCTCCCAGATTGGCCAAATCAGGACCAACGCCACCGCCATTGACCATCACTGTTTTAGTTCTTAGGCCAACAGGAGCAATCGCTTTGGATACACCGGTAAAGGCTGAGAGCACAAAAGGGGTTTTGCTGACGTTAACGAGTTTGTTCGCTGCAATGACGCCCTGTGCAGGGAGCGCCTGACTGTCTTCGTAAACCATGGTAAGTTTGCCTGACAGTTTTTTATCGGCATTGATGTGTTGCACAGCCAAATCAGCGCCAGAACTAAATACCTGGCCATATTCGGCATTGGGTCCGCTCAAGGGAAAAGCTGCGCCAATCGAGATGTCTGCTGCGCTGGACGGCAGTGCCCAGACTGCGCTCGCCAGTGCGATACCGGTAAGGATTTTTTTCATGAGTATGTCTCCGATTAATTTGGACGGTCGCTATTGTGTTGCGACTTCATTTAAGTTAAATGCTGGTGGTGCAAAACTGGTCTGCTGCATGTCAAATCAACTGGCAATATGACATACAAATCTCTTGCTGAAAAGAATAGAAACCCTAGGTAGACAGAAAATGATTTCAGGATTTTTTCTGTTCAAGTTCTGCCAGAATTTCTTCAGTATGCTGGCCCAAGGTTGGGGCTGCACGGCGATATTCGACAGGGGTTGCTGAGAACCGCATCGGGCTTGCGGTCGTGGGGGCGGTGCCGCCCATTGGGTGAGGCATATTTTTCCAGATTTCGCGCTCGATCACCTGGGGATGCGAAAAAACCTGGTCAATAGACTGAATCGGTCCACAAGGAACACCGGCAGCCTCAAGTTTTGAAATCCATACGTCACGCTCTCCCGTCGCCATGATTTGTTCAAGCATGGGAATGAGTTCTGCACGGTTGAGGATGCGTTGGCGGTTCGTTACGAATTTTGGGTCCTGTCCGAGTTCAGGCACACCAATAGCGTCGCAATAAGAACGGAATTGCGAGTCATTGCCTACCGCTACGATCATGAACCCATCTGAAGTTTTGAACACCTGATAGGGCACAACGTTTTGGTGTGCATTACCAGCCCGCTCGGGTGCTTTGCCAGAGGTCATGAAATTAAGATTCTGGTTGGCTAGCATCGCAATATGGCAATCAAGCAAGGCGATATCGAGGTGCTGACCGAGGCCGCTGCGCTGACGCTCCTGTAGCGCAGCCGTGATTGCAAGTGCCGCATACATGCCAGTGATGATGTCGGTGACCGCTACGCCAGCTTTTTGCGGCCCAGCACCTGGCATGCCATCACGCTCGCCAGTAATGCTCATGAGTCCACCCATGCCCTGGATCATGAAGTCGTAACCTGGACGCTCAGCAAAAGGACCCGTCTGACCAAAGCCTGTAATCGAGCAATAGATCAGGTGAGGGAATTCGTCTTTCATGCTGTCGTAATCAAGGCCATACTGGCTCAGTCCGCCGACCTTGAAGTTCTCAACCAGCACATCACAGTGCTTGGCTAACTCCTTGACCAGCTTGATTCCTTGCGGACTGGCAATATCGATTTCGATAGAGCGTTTGTTCCGGTTGGTGCTCAGATAGTAGGCTGCCTCAGAGGTATCGTTGCCGTCCTGATCTTTTAAAAAAGGCGGCCCCCATGCGCGAGTGTCATCGCCTAGTTTCGGACGTTCGACTTTGATTACATCCGCCCCCAGATCCGCGAGGTTCTGGGTACACCAGGGTCCGGCCAGTACGCGTGAAAGATCCAGGATGCGTGTGCCGGCCAGTGGTGCCTGTCTTGCTTGTGTCATGCTTTTTTGATTCCTGCAAAGCCATTGCTGAGTACAACTACATCGCGTTCTGCCACTTTGGCACGAAAACGTACAGCCTCGTCACCGTCTTTCCATATTTCACAGACCACCGTTTCGCCAGGATAAACGGGCGATGAAAAACGCGTATTCATCGAAAGCAATCGCGATGCATCGTTGTTGCAAGCCGCTTGAACGATCGCACGTGCCGCGACACCATAGGTGCACAGGCCATGCAGGATAGGACGAGGGTAGCCGGCTTTTTCCGCTACAGCGGGGTCGGCATGCAGCGGGTTGTTATCTGCGCACAAACGATAAATCAACGCGGCTTGCGGCAAGGTAGGGATCGCGCAAGTCATGTCTGGTGCGCGATCAGGCGTTGGTTCAAGTGCGACAGGACTTTCATCACTATTTGAGAGGCCGCCATCGCCGCGACAGAACGTGGTTTGTGAAATGGTAATGAGCAGGTTGCCTGCCGCATCATGCAATGATCGCTCTGTGATGACTAGCGCACCCTTGTCGGCGCCCTTGTCAATCACATGTGAAATACGCGAACGACCAATCACTCTGCCAGAGGGCGGCAGTGGGCGATGAATCGTCATGCGCTGCTCTCCATGGACAAGTTTGACCCAGTTGATGCCTGCGTTTGGATCTTTCATCCAGAAACCTGGATAACCCAGCACAACCGCCATGGTTGGAAACGTCTGCAAACCTTGCTCGTAGACATATTTCAAATGATCGGGGTTGGTTGGTTCCTGACCAAAGCCAATGCCCAGCGCGTACAAGATGCTGTCGTTTTCGGTATAGGTCTGGTCCACCTCGGGAAAGGACCAGTTTTTGATCAGGTTGTAATCCATGTTTAGATTGGATCCCAGTCAATAGCGTCAGGTGAGCGCTCGAGCGCCATGAAATGATGTTTCATCGCAGGTGCTGCGATTTCCGCGATCAATTCGGGTGTCCAGCCTTCGCTGTTATGTACAGAGCGGATTGGACGTGGCTGGCTAAACAGCATGATTTCATTTGCGCGCACACCGAAGATCTGTGCGTTCACGTCTTTAGCTTTGTCGCTGGCCAGGAAAACGGCCATCGGGGCAATTTTGTTTGCTTCCATTTTCTGAAGCTTTGCAACGCGTGCTTTTTCTTCGTCCGTGTTGGCGGGAATCGAGCTGGTCATGCGGCTCCAGGCGAAGGGCGCGATGCAGTTCGAGCGCACGTTGTAGCGATTCATATCGAGCGCGATGGATTTGGACAGCGCAGCGATACCGAGTTTTGCTGCTGAATAGTTGGCCTGACCAAAATTGCCAATCAAGCCAGAGGTTGAGGTCATGTGTACAAAAGCACCTGACTCCTGCTCGCGGAAATAATTCGCTGCCGCGCGGCTGACGAAAAATGTACCGTTCAGATGCACATCAATGACCTGACGCCATTCTTCTTCGCTCATCTTATGAAACACGCGATCACGCAAGTTTCCAGCGTTATTGACGACGATATCGATTTTGCCGAAAGTTTTTACTGCCGTTTCGATAATGCTATTGGCGCTCGCATAAGTTGAGACGCTGTCGGTGCAGGGGATAGCCTGACCACCAGCCTTGATGATTTCATCGGTGACCTGTTGAGCTGGGCCTGAACCCGTTCCTTCCCCAGCCAGACTTGCACCAATATCGTTGACAACAACTTTGGCGCCTGCTGCAGCCATAGCTAAAGCGATACCTCGCCCGATGCCGCCGCCTGATCCTGTGACAACCGCAACTTTACCTTCCAGCATTCCGCTCATGTAACAATCTCCAGTGATTCGATTTATTAAGATAATAGTAGAGTCAATCGATTACCAGCGGTATTCAGATTTAAGGATGTCTGCCTTTGGCTGGTTGAAACAAGCTTATGCTTGCATGCTGTAATCTTCAGGTTCTAGTTAATCAGCTAGGGAATACCCTGATTTCAAATGAGAGTTTATAAATTGAAAAGCCTTTTCTCCCACACGCCATTTTTTGTTCGAGCAGTGCTGACTGGTCTGATGATGCTCAGTGCACCAGCGCATAGCGCTTGGCCTGATCAAGCCGTTTCTTTTATCGTGCCTTTCCCTCCCGGTGGTCCTGTCGACACCACCGCACGCTTGACGACCCAGCCCTTGTCACAACTCTGGTCTGTGCCCACGCCGATTGAAAACAAAGCCGGTGCTGGCGGGATTTTGGGTGCGCAAGCAGCAGCGAAAGCGCCTGCCGATGGTTATCATTTTTTCTTTGCCGCGATTCATCATTCGGTTTTGCCGAGTTTGAAACCCAACCTGTCTTACGACATCCAGAAAGATTTCGTTCCAGTTGGCATGGCAGCACGCTTTCCAATCGTGCTGGTTGTCAACCCGAGTGTGCCGGTCAATACCGTGCAGGAGTTGATCGCTTACGCCAAGGCTAATCCTACCAAGCTTTCTTATAGTTCCTCAGGCACTGGTGGTGGAACGCATCTGGCTGGTGAGTTATTCAACAGTATGGCCAGGACCAGGATGCAGCACATACCTTACAAGGGCAGTGCACCTGCGATGCAGGATCTGGTCGGTGGCCAGGTTCAGGTCATGTTTGCCGATGGACCATCGGCCTTGCCTTTTATCAAGGCAGGAAAGATCAAGGCCTTAGGTGTGGGTAACCCGGAGCCTTCAAAATTTTTCCCTGGCGTACCGACCATATCAGCCTCAGGTTTGCCCGGCTACGAGGCTTATTCCTGGACTGGCGTAGTTGCGCCTAAAGGCACGCCAGAAGCGATTGTGCAACGAGTCAACCAGGATATGGTCAAAGTCCTGACGGATCCCAAAACTGTTGACTCCCTGATGGCCGCAGGCGCTGAGCCTGTACCCGGCACACCAAAGGAGTTTGAGGCCTTGTTAGCAAACGAGATTAAAAAATGGGGCGATATTATTCGTGATGCCAATATCAAAGTGGAGGACTGAGTAGTTTCGCTCGCGCCTCGTTGAATTCACTAATCAGTTGATCGACAAGCGTGCGCACGGAAACGATTGAATCAATCGCGCCCACGCCTTGTCCCGCCCCCCAGATTTCTTTCCACGTTTTAGGTTTGGTTTCTTTGGAGAGTCTGACCTCACCCCCCGCTTTGGCGGCAAGGACTTCGGCAGGATCGAGTCCTGCGGCCACAATACTTGGCTTTAAATAATTGCCCGGCACGCCAGTAAAGTAGGGCGTATAAATTACGTCGGTTGCATCAGACTCGAGAATCATTTGCTGATATCTGTCAGCAGCCATGGATTCTGAAGTTGGAATAAATTTTGTCCCGAGATAGGCGAAATCACAACCAAGCGCAAGCGCACCCAGCACATCTTTACCTTTAGAGATACAACCAGACAAAATCAGCGGGCCATCATAAAAACTGCGGATTTCATTGATCAGCGCGATGGGGTTCAATGTTCCTGCATGACCACCCGCGCCACTTGCAACCAGAATCAAGCCATCCACACCAGCATTGATTGCTTTGCGGGCATGTTTAGCATTGGTCACGTCGTGCAAAACGATGCCGCCATAAGGCTTCACACGTTCAACAACCTTGTTGGGGGCGTGTAGTGAAGTAATGAATATGGGCACTTCGTGCTGGGCACAGATCTCAAGGTCTCCTTCCCAGCGCGGATTCGAGGGATGCACGATCAGATTGACACCAAAAGGCGATACGATTTCGTCCGGATGTGATTGTTTATATGCAGCCAGTCGGCTCTTGATCTCTTCGATCCATTTTGGCAGTTCTTCTTGTGGCCGGGCGTTGAGCGAGGGGAAGGTGCCGATCACACCTGAAGTGCATTGGGCGACGACCATATCGGTTCCTGATACCAGAAACATGGGGGCCCCAATAACAGGAATGCGTGTTTGTGCAATCAGTTCTTTAAGTGACTTAGTCATTATTGCGCCTCAATTTTGCCCTTGGTTACGACTTGATCCCACATTTTTAATTCACGATCAATGCGTGCAGCGAATTCTTTGTTATCCCCCATGTCTACCGCATAACCGCCTTCATCAATAGCTTTGAGAAACTCGGGATCTTTTTTCACGGCATTGATGGCCGCGGTGAGTTTGTCAGCTATGGCCGCAGGAAGCCCTTTGGGGCCAGTGACGCCAAACCAGCCAACGACTTCGTAATCAGCAATGCCTGCCTCAATCATGGTGGGGACCTCAGGCAGGCTTGGGTTACGCTGTTTGGAGGTGACAGCCAGGCCGCGTGCCTGCCCGTTTGCGACAAAGTTTCTGCCCGTGCCCGTGATGTCAAACATAAACGTGATTTTGCCGCTGACCACATCCATCATGGCGGGCGAGTTGCCTTTGTAAGGGACATGCAGCATCTGAGTTCCAGTCGCTTGCTTGAGCAACTCCGCAGACAAATGATTTGAGCCGCCAAAGCCTGCCGAACCAAAGCTGACTTTATCGGGATTTGCTCGGGCGAAGTCAATCAGTTCTTTGACTGTTTTGGCAGGAACTTGCGGACCGATCAACAGAACATTTGCATAATTAACGACCAGACCAAGCAATGTGAAGTCTTTGCGTGGATCAAACAATGTGCTTTTTTGAACGATGGGAGAAATCGTCAGGCTAGGGCTTGCAACAAAATTCAGTGTGTAACCATCAGGATTCGCTTTGGCTGTTGCATCGGCAGCAATCATGCCGCTTGCGCCGGCGCGGTTTTCAATCACGACAGACTGTTTCAGTTGTTCACCTAAAAATCTCGCAAAAGTGCGCGCCGTGACATCGACGGGCCCGCCTGCTGAATAACCGACTAATAGTTTGACCGGTCTTTCTGGCCAGTTCGCCTGCGCCATGACGGTTGGGCCGGTCAGTGCTGTGCAAGCTGCAAACAGAGGCAAGACCAGTGTACTCAGAAGATCTCTACGTTTCATTTTTTTATCTCGATAGCTTTTTTAAGAACCTGACTGCTGTGCCTCAATAATAAGGATGTCCCTGCTGGTCACGGCGAATCACCGACATGTTTGATGCTGCATGGATGGGTGCTCCGGTTTTTTCTTGCAAAGCCTCAAGTGTCAGGCCTTCAAGCATTGCACGCACCTGAAAGCCTTCAGGTGTGATGTCGATGATTGCAAGATCGGTATACACGTGGTCCACAACCCCAGCCCCAGTCAGGGGATAGGTGCAGGCTTGCATGAGTTTTGGTGTTTTGTCTTTTGCCACGTGTTCCATCATGACAATGACGTAACGCGCTCCGATCGCCAGATCCATCGCACCGCCAATCGCTGCAATCGCATCGGGCCCCGAGGTAATCCAGTTGGCCAGATCGCCGTTTGGTGCGACCTGAAAACCACCCAGTACAGAATAGTCGAGGTGACCGCCCCGCATCATCGCAAACGATACGGTGTGCTCGCTGATCGAGGCGCCTTTCATCAGGGTGACAGGTTTACGACTGGCATTGATGATGTCCAGATCGATTTCGTCGCCTACAGCTTCGCGCCCCATACCAAGAATACCGTTTTCGCTATGGAGCAAAATTTCGCGATCGGCTGGCAGATAATCAGAGACCTGGGTTGGCATGCCTATGCCCAGGTTAACGACCGAACCATCGGGAAAGTCGTTTGCGACCAGATATGAAATCTCAGCGCGCGTCAGAGGTTGGTAACTCATCTTTCGCCTCCTATCGCGACGACGGATTTCACGAAAATGCCTGGAGACATGACGTGTTCTGGTTCCAGTTCACCTAGAGGAACAACGCGATTGACCTGTGCGATCGCGTGCTTGGCCGCCATGCACATGACAGGACCAAAGTTACGCGCGGCCCAGCGATAGGTCAGGTTGCCCCAGCGATCACCAAGGTGTGCGCGCACCAGTGCAAAGTCGGCATGCAATGGTTGTTCGAGGATGTAGCCTTTACCGTTGATGACGCGTTGCTCCTTGCCCTCAGCGATCATGGTGCCGTAACCGGTCGGTGTGAAAAATGGACCAAGTCCAGCACCGGCAGCACGCATCCTCTCTGCGAGCGTGCCTTGGGGCATGCACTCGAGTTCCACTTGTCCCGCACGGTATGCCTTGGCAAAAGTATCAGAGTGCGGTGGCCGAGGATGTGAGCAAACAACCTTTCTCACGCGCCCAGCATGAATCAAACCTGCAATGCCTGTCACATGCGTACCGGCATTGTTACTGACAATGGTCAGCTCTCGTGTTCCTTTGTCCATTAAGGCGGTCATGAGTTCAAAAGGAATTCCGGCGTCTCCGAACCCACTGACCATGACGACTGCGCCATCCTGAATGGGTGAGACTGCCTCTTCAAGCGAGGCACGTACCTTGTCAAGCATGATTACTCCAGTGAAAGCTTTGCTGCTTCGACCGTGATTTTCCAGTCGGCTATCTGTGAATTGATATACGCGTTAAATGCTGCAGGGGTATCTCCACCTGAAAAACCGCCCATATCTTTGAATTTTTTCTGCATCTCAGGAGTATCCATCACCTTTTTAGTGGCTTGCTGGATTTTGTTAATGATTTCGGGAGGTGTGCCAGCGGGTGCAAGAAATCCAAACCATGCTGTCACGACCATGTCCTTGATTCCTGCTTCGGCCATCGTGGGTACGTCAGGTAATTCGGTCGAGCGTGAACTGCCGGTAATTGCAAGTGCTCGAAGCTGACCCGACTTAATGAAAGGCATTGAGCTCGGGAGATTGTCAATCATGAACGTGAATTGTTGACCGAGCAAGGCAGAGACAGCCGGGCCAGCGCCTTTATAGGGAATGTGGGGCGCTTTGATCCCCGCGCGCTGCAAGAACATTTCTCCTGACAGGTGAGGGGATTGGCCTGTGCCTGACGAACCAAAAGCAAAGTTGCCGTTTGGATCTTTTTTGATCGCATCGACTAAGTCTTTGACAGTTTTGTAAGGGGAGTTCGCGTTGACAACCAGAATATTCGGGTTGGCAATCGTCATTGTGATGGGAGCAAAGTCTGACGGCTTGTAAGGGAGTTTCTTATAAAGACTGTAATTGATCGCATTTGCACCAATATTACCCATGACGATGGTGTAGCCGTCAGGAGCTGCACGGGTGACGGCTTGAGAGCCAATAATCCCGGCCGCGCCTGCCTTGTTATCTATAACGATGGTGGTGCCGAGTTCGGCGCCCAGTTTTTCGCTCAGGACACGCGAAACGATATCCGAAGTGCCTCCTGGCGCCGCAGGTACCACGACGGTGATAGGCTTTTCAGGCCATGCTGCCAATGCAGCGCCGCTCAGTGCCAGTGCTGCAAAAGTCATCAGGCTCTTTGATACCCTTTTGTTCATGTCGGTCTCTCCCGCGGATTGGTTTGAATAATTTTCAATGATTGTACGGGGTCGATCCGTGGCAATCTTTGGGGTTTACCCTTTCAATTGCCAGAACAGAGGATTTGTCTGAGCGAAATGCTGAGTTCCAAAATACGAGAAACGCGAGAGCCTTCGGAGCGTTAAGATTGCAGCAATAGGAGAAAAACGATGGATTTGACCTGGTCAGCTGAAGAGCGTGCCTTTCGAGAGGAAGTGCGCACATTTGTTCAAGCGAAGTTGCCTGCAGATTTGCGGGCAAAATCCTTTGCCCATAATCGTGTCAAGCGAGAAGACTATATACGCTGGCACCGTATCCTTGCTGATCACGGGTGGGGTGCGCCGAGTTGGCCGAAAGAGTTTGGTGGTACGGGTTGGAACCCGCTGCAAAGACTTATTTTTGAAATCGAGTCGTTTAAAGCTGGCGCTCCGCGACTGTTGCCATTTGGCTTGAGCATGATCGGCCCGGTGCTGATGAAATTCGGCAATCAGAAACAAAAGGACCACTATCTGCCGCGTATCATCAATATGGATGACTGGTGGTGTCAGGGGTATTCTGAGCCGGGCTCAGGCTCAGACCTGGCTTCTCTCAAAACGCGTGCCGAACGCGTGGGCGACAAATACATTATCAACGGTCAGAAAACCTGGACCACACTCGCTCATTATGCCGACTGGATGTTTTGTCTGGTCCGTACAGATCCTGGCGCAAAAGCGCAGCGTGGAATTTCAATGGTGCTGATTGATATGAAGCAGCCGGGTGTGACCGTGCGTCCGATCAAAACACTTGATGGCGGAGCAGAGGTCAACGAGGTCTGGCTCGAAAACGTCGAGGCTCCTCTGGAAAATCTCGTCGGTGAAGAAAATAACGGCTGGACCTATGCCAAGTATCTGCTTGGTCATGAGCGCAGCGGTATTGCCGGAATTGGCCATTGCCATCGAGAGTTGGCTATCTTGAAATCGCTCGCTGAGCGCACCACCGCGAGCGGCGAGTCGCTCAGTCTGGATGCGCGCGTAAAAGACAGTATTAATCGTATCGAAGCCCAGGTCATGGCGCTGGAAATGATGGTCTTGCGTGTCGCGGCTGATTCGTCTGATCCAGGGCCCAAAGCATCTATTCTGAAAATCCGCGGTTCAGAGTTGCAGATGGAGCTCGCGCGTCTGCAACTGCAAGTGACGGGTGCCGACAGTTGGCCATATGACCCGGACTGGATGCACGCCGAAGCTGATTTCCATGGTCCTGGTGCTGATTACTCTCCGGCTGCAGCCGCTGCCTATTTTGATATGCGTAAAACAGCAATTTATGGCGGTACCAATGAAGTTCAGAAAGGCATTATTGCCAAACAACTCATTGGCGTCTGAGTCGATTAAGGAATAAAAATGGATTTTTCATATTCACAAGAACAGCGCATGCTGACAGACAGTCTGCGTCGACTCATGGCTGATCGCTGGACCTACCCGGAGCGTCGCGCGCGCCAGAAAGCAGGTGTGCTGGATCAGTCGGCCTGGGCCAATCTGGCCGAGCTGGGCGTCAGTGGTTTGCTGGTTCCGGAAGAGTTTGGAGGTTTTGGCGAAAGTCCAGCCACCATGCTGGCCGTGCATCACGAGTTGGGTCGTGGTTTGGTGAGCGAACCCGTGATTTCTAGCGCTGTGATCGCTGTGACATTGCTTGCAAACAGCTCAAATCATGCTTTGAAAGAGCGTTGGTTAACTGCGCACGCTGAGGGCGATGCAGTGCTGGCCGTGGCTTGGCAGGAAGAAGGTGAGCGCTTCGCGATACGCCCCTTGTGCACACGGGCAAACGCGACCAGCGACGGTTTTACGCTTGAGGGTCGCAAGGTTCTGGTCTGGCATGCGGCCGGATCCGACGCTTTGATTGTAACGGCCTTGCTCGACGGTGAGATGGCACTGTTCCTGGTGCCAGCTGACGCAAAGGGTTTAGGCATTGCGGACTATCCAACATTTGATGGTTCACGTTCCTCGACGGTCACGTTTGAACACGTCGTGCTTACCCCTGAGAGTCTGATTGCTCGGGGCGAAGAAGCACAAAGCTTGCTGACGCTCGCCCTTGATTTTGGAATTACCGCTTTGTGCGCACACGCTTGCGGCGCAATGGAGTACCTGACCGAAGCGACTATCCAGTATCTGAAAACCCGTAAGCAATTTGGTCAACCACTCGCTGCGTTTCAAGTGTTGCAGTTCCGACTGGCCGATATGCTGACGCAGCAGGAAATGGGGATTTCATCGACCTATGTTGCAACAGTAGGTTTGGCTGAACAGGATGCTGCCAGGCGCAGCCGCTTGGTGTCGCTGACAAAGGTCGAAGTCGCCGCTGCAGCCAGATTCGTTGGTGAGTCCTCGGTTCAACTGCATGGTGGTATGGGCATGACAGACGAACTCGAAGTCGGTGATTATTTCAAGCGACTGACCTTCACCGATATGCTGCTTGGCGATACTAACTTTCATCTGCAGCGCGCGCAGGATCTGGGTAACTGATTCATCACGACTTGCAGTAATTAAAATTCAAGGAATTTTGATGTCAACGACTGATCTGAGCGCATGGCTGGGTAAATCCCAGACCGTGGTTGATCGACTCGACCCCAACCATGCGGCCTGCATTGCTGTCACGCTCGGTGAGCCAGTTCCGGCTTTGGGAGCTGCGATTCCCCCCTTGTGGCACTGGGCTTATTTTCTGGAGACGGTACCGATTTCCATGACGGGTACTGATGGTCATCCTGCACGCGGCAGTTTTTTGCCTCCCGCGGATAATCGTAATCGGATGTGGGCTGGTGGCCGTGTCACATTTGATGGTGCATTAAAGGTCGGCGTCGAAGCACACAAAACCTCAACGGTCACCGCAATCCAGGAAAAAAAGGGTCGCACGGGTTCGTTGCTGTTTGTGACCGTCAAGCATGACATCGTTCAGCAGGGAAAGCTGATTGTCAGTGAAGAGCAGGATATTGTTTATCGCGAACCCAGCCCGCCAAAACTTGTCGGGACCGAGCCGGCTCCTGCCGCGCAATGGAAAGAAGAAATCAATCCGACTGCTGTGTTGCTCTTCAGATATTCAGCAGTGACCTTTAATAGCCATCGTATTCATTACGACTACCCCTATGTCACAGGCGTAGAGGGTTACCCGGGATTGGTTGTACATGGTCCGATGATTGCCACGCTGATGTGCCAGGCCTTTGCCCATGCTCATCCAGAGGCTAAATTAAAACAACTGACCTACCGTGGTTTGCGTCCTCTGATTGCACCGACGCCGTTTGCGGTGGCTGGACATGTTGTTTCAACTGGGCAAGCGCAAATGTGGGCTGAGCAAGATGGCACACTCGCGCATCAGGCAGAATTGAGGTTTGAGTGATGAGTCAGAACAAAATGCGTCCTTTGGATGGTATTACAGTTATTAGTCTTGAGCATGCAATCGCAGCTCCTTTCTGTACCCGTCAATTAGCGGATATGGGCGCGCGCGTGATTAAAGTCGAGCGCCCTGGTGTTGGGGATTTCGCCCGTAAATATGACGAGCGCACCCGAGGGATGGCTTCTCATTTTGTATGGACCAACCGCTCAAAAGAAAGTCTGACGCTGGATTTGAAACATCCTCAGGCAGGACCTATTCTTGAGGAGTTGCTCGGTCAGGCTGACGTCCTGGTTCAAAATTTGGCACCCGGCGCGGCCGCTCGCATGGGACTTTCTTTTGAGGCGCTACATCAAAAGTTTCCCAAGCTGATTGTTTGCGATATCTCGGGTTATGGTGAGGGTGGCCCTTACGAAACAAAAAAGGCCTACGATTTACTGATCCAAAGCGAGAGCGGTTTTGTGTCCGTCACAGGTACTGCTGACACGCCATCCAAAGCAGGCTGCTCGATTGCCGATATCGCTGCAGGATCCTATGCTTACTCTGGCATTCTCAATGCCTTGCTGTTGCGAGGCAAAACAGGTTTGGGCAGTCACCTCGATGTCTCGATGCTTGAGAGCATGGTCGAGTGGATGAGTTTTCCGATGTATTACGCGTTCGAGGGTGCGACGCCACCACCAAGAGCTGGTGCTGCGCATGCGACGATCTATCCTTACGGACCTTTCCCTGTTGGTGATGGTAGTAGCGTGATGCTTGGTCTGCAAAACGAGCGTGAGTGGCGTGTGTTTTGTGAAAAAGTACTCAAGCAGCCTGCTCTGGCGGATGAGGCTGATTTTTCCTCCAACTCATTGCGAGTCGCTAACCGAGAGCGTTTGCGGGGTTTGATCGTTGGAGTTTTTTCCAAAATGACCATCGATCAGGTTGTTCAGTATCTTGAGGATGCTGGCATTGCCAATGCGCGTGTGAATGAAATGAAAGACGTCTGGGAACACCCACAGCTTAAGGCCCGCAATCGCTGGACCGAAGTAGGTAGTCCTGTAGGCGCTTTGCCGGCATTGTTGCCGCCTGCCACAAACAGCGAGTTTGCTGCGCGTATGGATCCGATTCCAGGGATTGGCGAACACACGTATGCTATTTTGAAAGAACTGGGTGTGTCGGCCGACACTATTGCTGCGCTTGAGGCTGATAAGGCGATTTAACGGCGTGCGCTGTCAGGCGCAATGATCCTGCAGCAGCCAGAGTTTTTGCTCGCTGCAGGCTTTCAGTAACGCATCGATAGACCCTTGAGCCATGTGCAGGTCCGGTGCCAGCTCCTTTAAGGGCAGCAACACAAACGCACGCTGATGCATCCTTGGGTGTGGCAGGATCAATCTGGGCGTTGCGATTTCAATCCCGTCATACCAGAGCAAGTCCAGATCCAGTGTACGCGGAGCATTGCGATAAGGGCGTGCGCGTCCGTGTCGTTGTTCAAGCGATTGCAGCAGATCAAGCAAATAAATGGGGGTAAGAGTAGTCTCAAGGCTTGCCACTGCGTTGATGAATACAGGGCCTTGCGCATCGACGGGGTCGCTTGCGTAGAAACGGGAACATTCCAGCTTCAGAATGCCAGGGCTGGATTTCAGTTCGGCAAGCGCATCGAGAAGTGTCTGCCGCGCATCACCCAGATTTGCGCCTAGACCAATCAGGCTGTTCGCATTCATCGCAACAGGGATCAGACTGTTGGAGCGTTGTTATGATCGACAGGTACACGCGGCGGACCGCTGCGCCGTCTGCGCGTCCGTGTGCGTGGTCCGGAACTACCGCCTTCACGGGGTAGTTTGCTCAGCTCCTCAAGCATTGTGGCACGGCTGTCATCATCGGCATTAGCCAGGTCCATCCACCACTGTGCAAGTACGCTGTCGAATTGACCTGCGGCTGCACGTAATTGCAGGAAATCAACCGCAGCCCTGAAACGTGGTTGCTCAAGCATGCGCCAGATGGATTTGGGCAAACGCTTGTCAAAGCGTGGTTGCATGAACCAGATCTCTCGCATGTCTGAGCTAAAACGTTTCTGGATGGCAAGTGTTTTAGTTTGTTTTTCGAGCACAGCGTCGGCGGCCTGCATCAAAGCTGGAATACCTGTCTCACCTTGTTTGAGGAGATTTTTCCATTGCAGATCGACTTCCTGCCACAACAGAGCCGCGAACAAAAAGCTCGGGCTGACCGTCTTGCCACTTCTTACTCTGTGATCGGTACGGTCCAGGGCTAGTTCGATGAATGCTTCGCCTCCAGGTTGCTCAAGCACTACGTCGAGCAGCGGCAGCATGCCATGATGCAAACCATCCTGGCGCAGTTGTTGCAAGCAGTCCATTGCATGGCCACAAGTCAGCAGTTTGAGCATTTCATCAAACAGACGGGAAGAGGGGACGTTGGTAATCAAGCCTGCCATCGACAAGAGGGGCTCTTTGGAGGCGGGATCGATCGTACCGTTGAGTTTGACGGCGAATCTTACTGCTCGCAGCATCCGCACCGGATCTTCGCGATAGCGTGTGGAGGGGTCTCCGATCATACGCACCACTCGCTTTTTCAAATCATCCACCCCTTGGTGGAAATCGATGACTTGTTCGGTCGTTGGGTCGTAGTACAGCGCGTTGATCGTAAAGTCGCGACGCACGGCATCTTGTTCATGCGTTCCAAATTCGTTGTCGCGCAGAATCCGGCCGTGGTCGTCGGTTGCCTGTGTGACGGTGGCTGGCGCTCTGAAAGTCGAGGTCTCGATGATCTCCTGACCAAATACGACATGAACGAGCTGGAAGCGGCGGCCGATAATCCGGGCACGTCTGAAAAGCGCGCGGACCTGTTCAGGTGTCGCGTTGGTTGCAACGTCAAAATCTTTCGGCTCCAGACCTACGATCAAATCGCGTACGGCCCCCCCCACGATATAAGCCTGATAGCCTTCGTGCTGCAATACTTCGCAGACCTTGATCGCATGACGGGAAACATTACGGCGATCGATCCCGTGTTTTTCGCGGCCAATATGTTGCACGCCATGTTTCCTGGGACTGAACAGTTGCCCAACAAAGCGTTTGATTGTGTCGGTAATCATCAGGATTTGTTGTCTGCTGTATTGGTGAATAGATTGATGATTGACCAGTTACGCTCGGTGGCAATACTGTGCAGTGTCGGACTAGGATTGGTGACCATCGGGTGGGTCACGACTTCAAGCAAGGGCAGGTCGTTGGTCGAGTCACTGTAAAAATAGGACTCATCGAAATCTGCCAGTGTTTTATTCAAGCCCGCTAACCAGTGGTTGACGCGTATGACTTTGCCAGCTTTAAAACTGGGGGTTCCGAGAATTTTCCCGGTGTAACGACCGGCCAGGTATTCTGGGTCGGTCGCGATTAAGGTAGGTACGCCAAAAGCACGGGCGATAGGCGCTGTGACAAAACTATTGGTCGCCGTGACCATGGCGCATAAGTCGCCTGCAGCCAAGTGACGCTGTACCAGATCTATTGCCTGTTGCGTCATAGCCGGGCGGATCACGCGTTGCATGAAATCCTCATGCCATGCTGCCAGCAAATGAGGCGGGTGCGCGGCGAGCAACCCCAGCATGAACTCTGCAGCCTGCTCGGCTGTTAAGTCGCCGCTGTTGTAGCGTTCCATGAGTTCTTCATTTTTGCGCAAGGCGCTTTCAGGATCTCCGGCTCGACCGGTTTTAGCTAGATACTCTGCCCACTGATGATCACTGTCCAGGGGCAGAAGGGTATGGTCCAGATCAAAAAGTGCCAAACGTCTTGTCATGTCGATTGCAGAAAATCACGGTCCGCCAGCATCGCGCGCAAAAGAGGCACGGTGACAGTCCTATGTTTAGAAAGCGAATACTGGTCCAGTGCATCAACCAGGGCAAAAAGCTGACGAATATCGCGCGAATAATGAATCAGCATCCAGTCCAGAACCTCCGGGGATAAGGGCAGGCCCTGTCCCTCGGCATAGGTCTTGAGTGCTGCAAATTTGTCTTTGTCGGAAAGAGGTTCTAAGCGAAAAACCAAATCCCAGCCAAGCCGTGTGCGCAAATCCTCTCGCAGGGGCATCATCATTGGCGCGCGATCACCCGTCACTACCAGTGCAAATGCGGATTCTGTCGTCGCACAAGCACGCCAATGATTGTACAGGGCAAATACGCATGCCTGCTGAGCATCAGACATTTCCTGGATATCATCGATCACGACCAGTTTATGGCTCTGGGGATCGTGCTGTGTCGCCAGTGACATCATGTGCTGGGGCAAAGAGCTGGAGTCCAGAAAAATAGCTGGTCTTTGTTCTGCAAGCGCACGTAGCAAGTGGCTTCGTCCCGACCCCGGAGGACCCCAGAAATACAGGGCTCGACCAGGCGCAAGGCCTCGTGCGGCATCAATTGCAGCTGCATTTTCCCCTATGACAGTACTGTCTAAAGTAGGTTCGGGCGCGGGGATGATTTCAAGAAGTAACTGACGATTCATCGAGTCATCGTAAAATTAGGGAAAATCACGTATAAAACTCCGCAATTGTCACATAACAACGGCTTTTTCTTATGACTCAATCACAAACTCCTCTGACCTATCGCGATGCTGGTGTCGATATTGACGCAGGCGACGCTCTCGTCGACCGTATCAAACCCATGGCTGCTCGCACTATGCGCGAGGGTGTTCTGGCCGGTATCGGCGGTTTTGGAGCCTTGTTTGAGGTACCTAAGCGGTATAAAGAGCCCGTACTGGTCTCTGGTACAGATGGTGTGGGCACTAAGCTTAAATTGGCTTTTGACTGGCAGCGCCATGATACGGTCGGTATTGACCTGGTCGCCATGAGTGTCAATGACATTCTGGTGCAAGGTGCTGAGCCACTGTTTTTTCTCGATTATTTCGCTTGCGGCAAGCTCTCTGTTGAGGTGGCGGCCCAGGTTGTAGGCGGTATTGCAAAGGGCTGCGAGCTCTCAGGGTGCGCCTTGATTGGTGGCGAAACCGCTGAAATGCCAGGCATGTATCCGGATGGTGAATATGATTTAGCGGGTTTTGCCGTTGGAGCCGCAGAAAAATCCAGGTTGATCGATGGTAAATCGATTGTTCCTGGTGATGTCGTATTGGGTCTGGCCTCCAGTGGCGCGCACTCGAACGGTTTTTCATTGCTGCGCAAAATTCTGCAGCGTGCCAACGCCCGTCCAGAGCAGGATTTTCATGGCCGCTCTTTAGGCGATGTGGTGATGGCACCTACCCGCCTGTATGTCAAACCCGTTTTGTCGATTCTGGCGCAGTTTGGTTCAGACATCAAAGGACTCGCGCACATTACAGGCGGTGGCTTGCTCGACAACGTGCCACGCATTTTGCAGCCTGGCTTGCAAGCGCATCTGCACCGCGATGCCTGGACTATGCCAGAGCTATTTTCCTGGATGCAACGCGAGGGTGGGGTAGCCGATACGGAAATGCACCGGGTTTTTAACTGCGGCATCGGAATGGTTGTGGTTGTCCCCGCAGCAAAAGCGCAAGCCATCATGGCAGCCTTCACGCTGGCCGGCGAAACGGTTTACCAACTCGGTGATATACGCGCCTGCTCAGCAGATCAGGCCCAGACGGTCGTTGTTTAAAAATAAAACAGACACTCAGGATGCATTCATACTGCATCCAGCTATCTTCAGGCTGGATGCGTATGGCGTGCGAGTCCAAGCACAGCGGCGCTCTTAGTGGCGGCCATACCAGTGCTGGGCGTTCATGATTTTTGGTTCTCTGTGGTTTGTTTATAGTTTGCTCGTGAGCTTGGTAAGGCGAGCGTGAACAACCAGCAAACCATCAACATGATGGCTGAGCCAATCAGGGCGTATTCAAGCCCGCCCCACTGATAGAGCAGCCCGGATAGCAGCGTACCCATAAAGCGTCCTGCGGCATTCGCTGCGTAATAAAAACCAACATCTTCTGCCGCTTTTTCCGAGCCAGCGTAAGCAAGTATCAGGTAGGAGTGTACGGATGAATTCACTGCAAACGCAAAACCGAAGAGTCCCAGGCCTGCGACGACGACCCACTGGAGATGGCTGACTTGAAGCAGAACAAGAATCGCTAAGACAGCAGGGATCGCGGCAAGAATAGCTGACCATAGGCGCGCTGCAGGGACCTCGCTGCTGAGTCCGTCAGTGCTGCGTTTGACCAGCATGGGCGCAATCGCTTGCACCAGGCCATAGCCAATAGTCCATGTCGCAAGAAAGCCACCGACCATCGTGAAAGTCCAGCCTGAAGCGTAAAGAAACACAGGGACACCCACTACAAACCAGACATCACGTGCGCCAAATAAAAAAACTCTTGCAGCGGCTAACAGATTGATTGCTTTGTTTTTAGCAAATAATTCTTTTGCAGATTTGGATGCTTTGCTTTTACCCATCATCGGTGGCAGTGACAACACGACTGCGACTAAGATTATTGCGAGCAGACCGGCCATCGCCCACAAGGAGCCGCGAAACCCTAGCTGATCAAGCAATAAGCCTCCCAAAAAGAAGCCAACGCCTTTCATTGCGTTTTTACTGCCGGTAAACCAGGCGACCCATTTAAATAATTGTCCCGAGGCTTCGCCTGCTGTTACTTTGATCGCTGACTTGCTGGCCGTTTTAGTCAGATCCTTGGCAATCCCGCAGACTCCTTGCGATAGAACCACCCAGGCCACCGACATCGTCGCGGTCCACTGCGGCGAGAGCGCGCAGAGCAAACCAAATCCGATGATCTGCGTCGTCAAACCAACCACCAGCATGCGCGCGATACCAAAGCGCGTGGCAAGCCATCCCCCGATCAGGTTGGCAAGAATGCCCGCTGCTTCATACAGCAAGAATAAAAAAGCCAAAGTAAAAGGTGAATAGCCCAGGCGATAAAAATGCAGCAACACCAGCATCCGCAAAGCGCCATCGGTCAGCGTAAAGCCCCAGTAGGCCGAGGTGACAATGGCGTAATTGCGCGCGCCGTGTCTGGAGGCATTTGCCTCAGTGCTTGTGGCTGACGAACTGTGGGATGGTAGCGTTTGCTTCATGACGCTCAGATGCCTTGCTTTTGCATATGACAAGCCAGATCCACCATCCGGCAGGAGTACCCCATCTCGTTGTCATACCAGGAATAAATCTTCAGCAAGGTGCCATCAGTCACCATGGTGGAGAGCGCATCGACGATCGAGCTGCGCGTGTCGCGGGCGTAATCGGCACTCACAAGTGGACGTTTTTCATATCCGAGAATGCCTGCAAGCGCACCCTTTGCCGCAGCTTCGAAGAGGCTATTGACCTCATCCACGCTTGTCTCGCGTTTCATTTCAAAGACACAGTCGGTCAGTGATGCGTTTAATACCGGCGCGCGAACTGCGTGGCCGTTGAGTTTGCCTTTGAGCTCAGGGTAGATTAAGGCAATGGCTGTGGCGCTCCCAGTCGTCGTGGGCGACAAGCTTTGCATGGCGCTGCGAGCACGACGCAAATCTTTATGGGGGGCATCGACAATCAGGTTTGTGTTGGTAGGGTCATGAATAGTGGTGATCTGACCATGACGAATACCAATCGCTTCATGCACGACTTTGACAACAGGAGCCAGGCAGTTTGTGGTGCAGGAAGCTGCGGTGACGATCTTATGTTTTGAAGGATCGTAGAGGTGCTCATTGACACCAACAACAATATTGAGCACCTCGCCGACTTTGACTGGCGCCGCGACAATCACGCGTTTGGCTCCACGCTCCAGATGCCCCTGTATCGTCTCAGGTGTTAAAAACTTACCCGTACATTCGAGCACAACCTCTACACCCAGCTCGCCCCAGGGGATCTCGGCTGGCGTGGCATAAGAAGTGAACCGCAAATTTTTACTGCCGATATGGATCGCTGAGTCACTTTCAGCTTCGATGTCCTCGCGCCAGCGTCCCTGGACGGAGTCAAACGCGAGCAAATGCGCGGTCGCGGCAGCACCGCCTTTGATTTCGTTCAGATGGACAATCTCCAGGCGATTGCGCGCCCGTGGATCATCGGGTTGGCGCTCCGCTGCGCCAAAGGCTGCACGCAGTGCCAGACGACCAATACGGCCCATGCCATTAATGCCAACTTTCATTATTTTCCTTCAATAGAGATCGAAGTGTATGACGGCTTTGTGACAGAAATAAGTTTTTTTAAACCGCGCTTTCTTTTTACAGGCTCCCAGCTGAATCGAGCATTTTTGCGATCAGCGATATCACTTGCTTGCCCGCATCGGGGGCAAGAGCGTCTATGACATGCCTGCCTGGCAGGCTTCGCAACCAGGTTATCTGGCGTTTAGCTAACTGGCGGGTCGCAGCGATCGCTTGTTCCCGGGCTTGGTCGGGCGTGATTTCTCCGTCGAGCATCGACCAGTATTGTCGATAGCCCACGCAGCGCACTGATGGCAGGCCAATGTGCAAGTCTTTGCGTTGATAAAGAGCACGTACCTCTTCAATCAATCCAGCCTGCAACATCAGATCAAAACGCTGTTCAATACGCGCGTGCAAGATGCTGCGATCACTGGGTTCAAGACTAAGCGTGATGGTGGGGACCGGAGCATCGGTTTGCTGCGCTTGACCTAATAACTCAGACATGGGTGTGCCGCTGATGCGCCAGATTTCGAGTGCGCGACCAACCCGTTGACTATCATTTGGAGCTAGTCTGGCTGCGGTGATCGGGTCAATTTCAGCAAGTTTTGCATGCATGGCAGGCCAGCCGATCATGGCTGCTTGCGTCTCGAGTTCGACCCGAAGCTCAGGGTTCGCGGCAGGTAAGTTATTGAGTCCATCTCGCAGTGCCTTGAAATAAAGCATGGTGCCACCTGCAAGCAGAGGGAGATGACCGCGCGCACGAATTTCCGCAGCGCATCGCAGCGCATCGCTCCTGAACGCTGCTGCTGAATAAGCCTCTGCAGGATCACGAATATCCAGCAGATGGTGTTTGATGGCTTGTTGTTCAGCGGATGACGGCTTGGCTGTGCCGATATCCATGCCGCGGTAAATGGTTGCTGAGTCGACATTGATGATTTCAGTTGGCCAGCGTTGAGCGATCGCACAGGCGATGGCGCTTTTTCCGGAAGCTGTAGGACCTGCCAGGCAAATCAGTGGTGGGGCAGCTTGCTCGGTCATTGGCCGCGTAAAAAAAGTTTATCCAGATCCGCTACATTCCAGTGCACCCAGGTTGGACGACCGTGATTGCATTGATCCGCGCGTTCTGTTTGTTCCATCTGCCTGAGCAGGCCGTTCATCTCTTCGAGAGTTAATTGACGATTAGCGCGCACAGCACCATGACAGGCCATGGTTGCTAACAAGTTATTGCGCTGTTCAGTAAGTAATCTGCTCGCTCCGACCTGCTCAAGATCACGTAAGACACCGCGCACCAGTGCTTCAAGATCACCCCGCGCGAGCATCGCAGGCACTGCGCGTAATGTCATGGATTGAGGGCCTGCGGCAGCCATCTCAAAGCCGAGGCCGAGTAATTGCTCACGGTGTTCCTCGGCGAGTGCTAATTCTTTTTCTGTGACGCGAAACACAACCGGTACTAATAAGGTTTGTTGCGGAAGTGTTTGGTCTTCAAGCGCTTGCTTAAGCTGCTCGTACACCACCCGTTCGTGCGCTGCGTGCATATCAATGAGCGCAAGCCCCTTGGCAGTTTGCGACAAGATGTAGATGCCGTGGACCTGCGCCAGAGCACGACCAAGTGGCCAGGTGGCAGGCTCGTCGTTGAGCGGCTGATACAAGGGTTGCCATTGAGCAGGTGTCGGCGCAGACGCTTGTGGTCCGTGGTATCGGGGGGCGTTGTTCTCGCGCAGATGCAGCGGTTGCTGCGCAACCGATTGCCAGGAATAGGGGGCAGCAGTGTTGCTGCCCGAAGCATTGCCGCCTGCAGTCTGCGCATTGCCCGAATAGTTTTCAGCGCGAGCAGAGTTGAACGCTGAACCCGCAGGCTGATGCGTGGGTGCTGCGGTGTAACCTGAGGTGCCGGCCGTGCCCGATAATGCTTGAGTCACCGTATGCGAAACAAAGCGATAGACGGCACCGCTATCGCGGAACCGCACTTCATGTTTGGCAGGGTGCACGTTGACATCTACTGCAGCGGGGTCAATCTGCAGGAACAATACAAAAGCCGGTTGGCGGTCACCATGCAAAACATCTGCATAGGCACTGCGTATTGCATGTGAAACGGTGCGGTCTTTAACATGTCTGCCGTTCACGTATAAAAACTGGCGATCCGCGCGGGTGCGCGAGGCGGTAGGGCGCGTGACAACACCGAGTAAAGAAATCAGACCGCCTTGCGCATTGACCTCAATACCGTGCTCGTTGAACTCCTCACCCAGAACAGCGCTAATGCGCTGCAGGGCAGTTGCCGGGAGCCATTGCCGCACGGCCCGGTCGTTATGAAAGACTCTGAAACCTACCTCAGGAAATGCGAGAGCGATTCTTTCGATCGCATCGATGCAGTGACCAAACTCTGTTGCTTCGGCACGTAAAAACTTTCTTCGTGCAGGCACTTGATCAAATAAATATTTCACATCAACTGTTGTGCCTAAGCCACCTGCTGCGGCAACTGGCTCTGCCATGCCCGACTCGTAACTCCAGGCGTGGGTGGCTTCACGTGTACGGGAAGTCAGGGTGAGTTGAGCAACAGAAGAGATTGAGGCAAGCGCCTCGCCCCGGAAACCCATCGAGAAGACTGACTCAAGTTCGGACAGTGAGGAGATTTTGCTTGTTGCATGACGTGTCAGTGCCAGCGATAACTCGCTTGCTTCGATGCCACTACCATCATCTATGACTGCGATGCGTCGTATGCCACCCGCCTCAAGTCTGACCTCAATGCTCTGAGCTCCTGCATCCACAGCGTTTTCGACCAATTCTTTCAGCACAGAAGCGGGACGCTCAATGACCTCGCCTGCGGCGATCTGGCTAATCAGTAAATCGGGTAACTGGGTGATGGGGCGGCGAGTAGACATAAGAGCCAAGGAAAGCTTTGAATCCTGCATTTTAGGGCTTGTTGGTGCTTGGCGCTCAGAGATTCGCAGAGCCAGTGCTCGTGAGTCAGCTCGCGGAGGCTAGATGGGGGTTTGCTGTGAAAAATTTACGAATTCCACCATGCAAGGCCGCTGCGAATTTTTCCTGATCCGAACCGTTGCGCAGCATGCGTTCTTCCTCAGGGTTACTGATGAACGCTGTTTCGACAAGGATTGAGGGCATATCGGGAGCTTTAAGCACCGCAAATGCCGCCTGTTCGACTTGAGGCTTGTGCAGTCTGTAGACGTTTTTCAAGTCATCAAGCACACTGTCACCGACTTTGACCGAGTCTTTGATTTGAGCAGAGGTAGAGAGATCGAGAAGGATTTTTGCAACTTGCCGGTCTTGAACCTGCAGATTAATTCCGCCAATCAGATCTGCTGCGTTTTCTTTATCGGCGAGCCATCTTGCGGCCGAGCTCGAAGCGCCGCTTGAAGAGAGCACGTAAACTGAGCTGCCACCTGCTGTCGGACGAACAAAAGCATCCGCATGAATTGATACAAACAGATCGGCTTTGACGCGACGGGCTTTTTCAACGCGGACATGCAACGGTACGAAATAATCGCCATCCCTGGTCAGATAAGCGCGCATTCCGGGTGTCGCATCAATCCGGGCTTTGAGTTTTTGAGCGATTGCCAACACAACATCTTTTTCTCTCGTGCCGCCCTTGCCAATTGCACCGGGATCCTCGCCGCCGTGACCAGGATCGAGTGCGACAGTGATGACACGGCTTCTGCGCCCAAGTTTTGGAGTTTCGTTTTGCTCAGTGGTTGCTGGGGGTGAAATGCTGCTCGGTATCACAGGCAGGCTAGCCATGCCTGTGCCTTTTGGATTGCGCCCGATGTCTTCCAGAATTCGCGCCAACGGGTCTTCATCGTTTTTTTGCGGCTGTTTTTTCAGCAAAGCCGTTAAAGGATCCTGAGCAACTTTGGGATACAGGTCGAGGACAAGCCTGTATTTGTAATCGCCTACAGGTTTCAAGGTGAATACCTGCGGCGCGATCGCTTGTTTCAGGTCGAAGACGAGACGAACTATATTTGGACGATTTTGAGCAACTCTTAGAGAACTGATGTAGGGATCATCCGTTCTTACTTTGCGCACCAGATCGTTCAGGGCAGGGCTCATATCGAGCCCTGTAATATCCACCACCATGCGGTGTGGCGCCTCAAGAGTGAAATGTTCCGCTTTCAGTTCGCTATCGAGTTCGAGCGTGACACGGGTGTATTCGTCTGCAGGCCAGGTTCGGACAGCTAACAGGCGCGAGGCCATGGCGATGCGGGGTATGACAGGAAGGAGTAACAAAGTGGTGGCCGCACCCAGCAGAGCGCGGCGATTTGGCGCTTTCAGCTGGGTTGTGATGTCACCCTTTGCAGGGTTAGTGCGGTGAGCCATTTGCGGCCTTTTTCAGTCAAAGCACTTAACCTGGCATGCCGCCCAGTCGGGAGGTAGGCCAATTCAATAAACATATCCGGATCGCTCAATAAGTCAGCTGCACGTTCCGGCCACTCAATCAAAACAAGCGCATTTTCTCGCAGGATATCTCTAAATCCAGCATCCAACCATTCTGAAGGATCGCTAAATCTATAAAAATCAAGATGATACAAGTATAAATTAGAAACAGCATAAGATTCAAGTAGTGCGTAACTCGGACTTTTAATTCGACCCGTCACGCCACATTCACGTAAAAAGGCGCGTACTAAGGAAGTCTTTCCTGCTCCAAGATCACCTTTCAGGTGAATGCGACCACCCGCTTGTGAGCCTGGAAGGTAGGCACCAGCGTCATTAATTTGTAAATCAGCGGCTATGCGCGCGAGTTCTTGTCCGAGTTTGTCGGTTGCTAATTCGTCTGGGAGATCTAATTCAATGGTTTGCAGTGAAATACTCATCGTCATCTCAGGAGGCTAATAAAAGCCAAAACGGGATTGTCAGCGCAGCGATGGGCGTGCCCAGCGAGATAATAAGTCCAACAAGACGACCATCCCCCCCCATTCGTATGGCAAGCACATAAGCTGCGCTTGCGGGCGGCATTGCAGCGAACAGTACAAACATTTGTCGCTTGAGTGGATCCAGATTAAGCCAAATAGCAATCAACCAGGCGCAGGCAGGTAGCGCGAGCAGTTTGACTGTGAGGATCCACGCAACCAGAGAAAACTTTGTTTGACCAGGTTGCCACACCAGGCTTGCGCCAACACACAGAATACCTAGCGCAACCGCGCAAGCACCGAGGCGGGCAAGCAGTGTATCGATGGGACCCGGCAAAGTCAGCCCCGCCAGATTGCAGACAACCCCCGCCACTGTAGACATCAGAAGCGGGTTGCGCAGTAAGGCACCTGCAAAGTTTGTTCCCTGATGGCGTGCGAGCGCAAAGACCGCAGCGAAGTTAACCATCGGAACCGCGAACCCGACAATTAACGCCATGGTGGATTGACCACTGGCTCCGGCTAAGCTTGGCGCGAGCGCGAGCGCGATGTAGGTATTGAATCGATAGCCGCATTGCGCGGCAGAGGCCATGGCGATTGGTGCTGGCCGTAAAACGGGTAAGGCCAGCCAGGATAGACCAATACCGGCAATGGCGACTGCTGCGGTAGCGATAAAAATATCAGCAGCAGTGGCCATGCTGATGGGTGTACGCAAAATAGACTGGAAAAGCAGTGCAGGGAATAAAACGTAGTAGACGAGCTTTTCGAGGCCCGTAAAAAAGTCGCGCGAAAACCCTAGTTTGCGGTTAAGTAACCAGCCAAAGGCAATCAGTAAAAAATCAGGTAAAACAAGCAGGGCAACGGACATGGGGCAGAGGCGTGAGCAGTTGTGCAATGCTACTATTGTGACTCATCCTATATAAGCTCGCTGATCGCGGGCTTATTTTATTTTGCCGGCACTTGCCATACGCAAGTGTTTCTTTGGCGTTTGTTTCAGAGGACCCCATGAAGAAAATCAACCTTATCGCTGCGACGTTTTCATTTGCGGCGCTCGCAGTTGCGCCTGTCGCGCTCGCCCAAGCCTATCCGACTAAGCCAATTCGCGTCATCGTGCCTTTCGCGCCAGGTGGCTCGACTGACATCATCGCTCGTCTGGTGACGCAGCGGATGTCCCAGGAACTAGGCCAGCCTGTTGTGGTTGAAAACAAAGCCGGAGCGGGTGGCGCCATTGGTGCGGGCGAAGGCGCGCGGGCCGCGCCGGATGGTTATACCTTGTCCATCGCGACGGTCTCAACGATGGCGGTTCTACCTGCTTGCCGTCCAAAGGATTTGCCCTACAACCCGATCAAGGATTTCGCACCAGTTACTAATTTTGCCAACACTGCGAACGTGATTTCCGTGAATCCAAAGTTCCAGGCCAAGGATGTTCAGTCGATGATCGAGGAGTTGAAAAAGACTCCTGGCAAATATTCCTATGGCAGTTCGGGCACCTGCAGTGTGCTGCATTTGTTTGGAGAGGCGTTCAAAATGGCGACGGGTACAGATATCGTTCACGTCCCATACAAAGGCGCAGGACCTGCACTCGCTGATGCAGTAGCTGGTCAGGTCGAAATCTTGTTTGATAATCTGCCTTCTTCGATGTCACAGATTCAGGCTGGTAAATTGCGCCCAATTGCTATTGCCTGGGATAAGCGCATCGATTCCATGAAAGATGTGCCGACACTTGCGCAGGTTGGTTATCCACAGCTGAATCAACCGGTCTGGTATGGTCTGCTGGCACCGCGTGGTACCCCGCCAGAAATCATTAACAAGTTGAGAGAGGCAGCCGTGATTGCGCTCAAAGATCCGCGTGTGATCAAAGTCCTCGATGAGCAAGGCTCTCTGGCTTCAGGCAATACGCCTGAGGAGTTTGCCCGCGAAATCAAGGCTCAGTTCGACTGGGCTCAGGATGTGGTGAAAACACAAAAGATCGAATTTAATTAATTCAGTGCACTTTGCTGTACAAAGAGGTCTGTGGCTTGTGTTCTCCACTTATTTGGAGACCTTGAAACAGACCTTTTTTTATATATTTTGCTTTAAAAAACTTAAATATCCCAAATGGCGCATCAAGAGTCCGCTTCAATCACCGAGTTTATAGACGCCGTGTGGCTCGAAGACGGGTTGGCTGCCAATACCTTGTCAGCCTACCGTCGCGATCTTTCGGCCTTTGAGCAGTGGTTACAGCTTGAGCGCAAAATTGGCCTTGAAGCGGTCGCGACTGGCGATATTGAGGACTGGTTCGCGGCACTGCACGCGAGCTCCAAACCCAGTACCGCTAACCGTCGTCTCGCAACGCTCAGACGTTATTACTTATGGGCGATTCGTCATCAGCGTGTTTGCGTTGATCCTTGTTTGCAAATGGTGACGGCGCGTCAGCCTCTACGAATCCCCAAAACACTCTCTGAAGCTCAAGTCGAGGCACTTTTACAGCAGCCGCCTGCGCACACCCAGAGAGGTTTACGGGACCGAACCATGCTGGAAGTGCTCTACGCGACAGGTTTGCGTGTCTCGGAGCTGGTGTCTCTAGGCGTGCTGGATGTCAGTCTTTCTGATGGTGTCGTGCGGGTAGTGCAAGGCAAAGGCGGGAAAGATCGGCTTGTCCCACTTGGTGCCGAAGCTGCGCACTGGATCACAACCTACATGAAACAAGCCCGCCCAGAATTGCTGGGCGCTCGGACAAGTCCAGCTTTGTTTGTGACCGCGCGAGCAGCACCCATGACACGACAGTCTTTTTGGCTATTGATTAAAAAATATGCTGTCTTGGCTGGAGTCAGGGCTCCTTTGTCACCACATGTGTTGAGGCATGCTTTTGCAACACATTTGCTCAATCACGGCGCTGATTTGCGCGTGGTGCAAATGCTGTTGGGGCATTCGGACATTTCCACGACGCAAATCTATACCCATGTGGCCCGTGAAAGACTCAAGAGCCTGCATGCTCAGCACCATCCGCGTGGGTAAAGCTTGCTAAACTAGCCCCCACGCCGCCGTAACTCAGTGGATAGAGTACCTTCCTCCTAAGAAGGGAGTCGGACGTTCGATTCGTCTCGGCGGCACCAATTATCTGGCAGTATAAAAACAAGGAAAGATCCCGCCATGGCAATGAAATTATCTAAAAAGACTATTTCTTTCAACAGGTTAGGTTTTAGTCTGACCCTTGCCATGACCGCACTTCTGAGTGGATGCGCCTCAGATCAATCCTCACTGGGCAAGGGCGCCACCATCACGGCCTCAGATCCAGCGCGCATGACCAACTCAGGCTTTCTCTCGGATTACGCACGCCTCAAGCCAACCAAGTGGGGCGAAGGGATCGAGTGTTGGAGCGAACCGGGCCTGAACGCCTCGAACTACAACAAGGTTCTTGTTTCGCGTATTGTTGTTTCGCTTGCACCGTCAAAAGATAAAAATAAAGAAATCACCATTGATCCAAGCGATTTGAAAACATTGACTGATTATTTTCATGATGCCTTGGTGAAAAGTCTCAAACCACAAATGCAGATTGTTGATAAAGCAGGTCCAGGAGTCGTCGTGATGCGCATCGCCTTGACAGATCTGGTGCCTACGCAAGTTCAGGATAGCATTGCAGGTACGCTTATTCCTTATGCCTTTGTTGTCGAGGCGAGCTCAGGCTCTGCCACGGGCAGACCAGCAGGGTCGACGCCTTACCTGGGGGAAACAGGCATGGAAATGCAGTTCCGGGATGGTGTGTCCGGTGCTGTCCTTGCCGAGTGTCGTGATACTGAAATCGGTCGTAAATATGCTGCGGATATGAATAGTGGCGTCGTGGGTGCTGCTCAAACATGGGCGACGGGCTATCTGAATTCGTTCCAGCAATGGTCTTATGCTAAAAACGCCTTTGATAAATGGTCCGTGTTGATCGCCCAGCGCATGGCAGAAATGCGCGGTGTTTCAACTACGAAAAAATAATTTTGATTGCAGCAGACCTTCATGACACAAACTACACCTGTAAATAACGAAGTCAAAGATCAAAAAGCAGTCCGCACAATCCTGATTGGTACCTTTATTGTTTTACTTGCGATGGGAACACGCGCAACCTTTGGTTTGTTCATGCAACCCATGGGACTTGAACACAACTGGCCGCGTGAAGTTTTTTCCATGGCGTTTGCCATACAAAACCTGGTCTGGGGTGTTGCTGCCATTGGTGCCGGCATGATGGCGGATCGCTTTGGCTCGGCCCGTACGATCGCTCTGTGTGCGGTTTTTTATGCGTTAGGTTTAATTGGAATCAGATATTCCACCAGTGTCTTTGATTTATACATGACCGCGGGCGTGCTCATTGGCCTTGGACAGGCGGGTACGACTTTTGCCGTCATTCTTCCTGTGATTGCACGCACTGTTCCCTTGTCTTCGCGCAGTACTGCAATGGGTATTGCGAGTGCCGGTGGCTCCTTAGGCCAGTTTCTGGTTGTTCCAACGGGTCAGCTTCTGATTGATACCTATCAGTGGACGGGCGCTTATTGGATACTTTCGGTGGTGTTGGCGGCAACATTACCCCTCACCTGGTTCCTGCGTGGAAAGCCAACTGCCTCGACTGGTCAGCAGCAGTCCATGCTCAGTGCAATTAGTCAGGCTTTGCAACATCCGACCTTTCATTTTCTTTTCTGGGGTTACTTTGTTTGTGGTTTTCATACCGCTTTCATTACCTTGCACTTGCCCTCTTTTGTGACGGACGCTGGCCTTAACGCTAGCAGCGGTGCGATTGCGATTGCGCTGATCGGCTTATTCAATGTTTTTGGTTCATTTACTGCTGGCAAGCTTGGCGGGACCTACAGCAAAAAAAATCTGTTGGCCTTTCTTTATTTCATGCGAGCGTTTGGTATCCTATGGATTCTGGTCATGCCTACGACTCCCTTTGTTGTTTATGTTTTCGCTGGCTGGATGGGATTGTTCTGGCTGGGTACTGTTCCCTTAACGCAAGGCCTGATCGCCCAGATATATGGTTTGCGCTATGCCGCGACACTTTCAGGCATGGTTTTTTTAGGCCATCAGTTAGGCAGCTTCAGTGGTGTCTGGCTCGGCGGTAAAGTTCAAGCGATCACGGGTAGTTACGACTTGGTCTGGTGGATGGGTATCGCTTTGGCCTTGATGGCTGCTGCGTTGTGCCTGCCGGTTAAGGAAAAACCACTTTCGCTCGGTCTGACTCCTGCAGCCGCCTGAGATGGATCGGTTGAAAAAAACTCGTCGCCCTTTGAAATTATTGCCCAAATTTTTAGGGGCTGCTGCATTGTTAGGTGTACTTTGTATTGGGTTTCTTGGTTACCTGACACCCGGCATGCGTATTAATTGGGAAACAATCGCCACACTGTGTGGGTTTTAACTTTCTGAGATGCCTTTGCTGAAAGACTTACCTGTCATCGATTACGCGCAGCTCTGCAACTTGTCTGCGAGCGAGACAGCAGTGCTGACAGTGAATAATCGAATGACCCGAAGTGTGCTCCAGATCTTGGCAAAGCACTTCGCTCGCACCTCTGAAATTCCCTTTGTCGCGCCCTGGTCATCCTGGCAATCACAGTTGCTCGCGCAGCTTGCTTTTGAGGAGCGTATTGCGGCACCGTCCCATGTACTGGATAGTTTTTCTGCTCAAACACTTTGGGGGCAAGTCATAGCGGACCTCGAGACAGAGCGCCCCTTGCTTGATATGAATCAGGCTGCAGCAGCAGCGATGCAAGCTGACGCTTTAATGGATGAGTGGGAGATTGACGTTCTGGAAGGCACTCAGACCGAAGAGTTTCAAAGTTTTGAGCGCTGGCGTGATGTTTATCGAACCCGCTTACATAGCTTGGATGCGCTGGATCCAAACTTGCTGGTCGAGCGTGTCATCCTTCATCTGGAAAGCTTATCGCGCGATAGTGCCCATGCACAGGTCGTCATGCCTGCGCATGTGGTGTTAGCCGGATTTTCTGAAATCTCACCACGCATGAGCAGAGTGCTGGCTGCCCTAGCCGATTTGGACGTTTCGATTTTTATACTCGGTCAAGCAGAGCGCAAGGCGGGTCAGCAACAAAGGGTGTTGTCCGTGAATGCGCAGGCCCAATGGCATGCCGCGGCCTATTGGGCTCGCCAGCAGTTAATTCAAAACCCCCAGGGTCGCTACGCGATTGTTGCAGCTCAGCTAGATCGCGAAGTACCTTACGCGAGAAGGGTGCTTGATCAGGTTCTAAGTCAAGCCCTGACTGAACCGCTGGCATTTAACGTAGCCGTCGCGAGGCCTTTATCCGAATGGCGTGCAGGTCGAGCCTTGCTGGCTTGGCTCAGAACGTTTGTATTGATGAAAGAGCGTGGCAGCGCTGAGCCTCTAGAACTCGGTGCGGCTTTGCTGGCCGGATACTGTGCGGGTGATGTGCAGGAAATGGGTGCACGTGCACGAATCGATGCGCGCTGGCGCGACAGGCAGGTGACACGCGTGACATTGTCTGGCTGGTCGCGTTCAATTGAAACACTCTTAACGCTTGGTCCAGCCTGGCAGCTGGCGTGGCAAAGCTGGCTAGACTCTCCCCGTAAAACAGACGCTCAATCATGGTCTCGAATTTTTCGCACAACGCTTTCTAAACTTGGTTTTCCTGGGCGAGCGCAACAGAGTTCAGTCGCCTATCAGGTTACAGAGGCCTTGGATGAATTGCTCGATCGCTTCGCGCAAATGACACCGGTACTGGGAGCTGTCAATGCAATGGATGCTTGGGCCACTTTGAATCGGCTGGCGCGCAGTGCAGCGTTTCAGCCGCAGCGCGACCCCGCGGCCAGACTGGATGTACTGGGTTTGCTCGAGGCCGAAGGTGGTAACTGGGATGGCGTCTGGATCCTTGGGTTGACCGATGAGGTCTTGCCCGCAGCAGCAAAACCCAACCCCTTTATTCCTTTATCTGCATTGCGACTGGCTCGAGCTCCGCGCGCAACGCCTGAGCGAGAATACGAGTGGGCGCAACAGATTTATAAACACCTCACATACACAGCTCCAGAAATAATCGTCAGCTCCGCAGAGCAGGATGGTGAGCGTGGTCTGAGGCCCTCGCCCCTGATCGCAGGGGTCGAGAAGGTTCCAGATACCTGGTCGCCTGAGCCAGACACACTCACTAAACAGGATTTATTACAAGAAGTTGTGGATGCTCAAGGCCCTGTCTTACTGACTGAAGAAGTGACTGCGGGTGGCGTCAATGTGCTTGAGACACAGTCCTGCAATCCTTTGTGGGGCTTCGTGCGTTATCGTTTGGGTGTTCAAGGTCTAAAGCCCTACGCAACCCTACCATCGAAAACACTGCGTGGTATTTATTTGCATGCAGTGATGCAGCATATCTGGGAGGAGTTGCGGACGCAGGAATGCTTGATCGAGCGGCGCGCTAGCGGGGTGCTGCAAGAGTGGATAGAGCGGTTGTTGCAAGAGGTGGCGCAGCAAAAGTTACAGGAGTACCCGCAGATGTGGCAGCAATTGGAAGTCGAGCGCTCGACGCCCCTGATTGCTCAATGGTTAGAGATTGAATCGAATCGATTACCTTTCAAAGCGACTGAAATCGAACAAAAAAGATTAATGGAAATCGGCTCGACGCATAAGTTACGTCTTGAGTTGCGACTGGATCGCCTCGATACGTTGTTGAGCGATGAACGGCAAGTCGTCATCGATTACAAGTCAGGCACAAAATTGCCTGATGTATTAAGAGATTGGAAACAGCAAAGACTTTCGAATCTGCAGTTGCCGAGTTATGTGGCGCTGATGCTTGGAGATGTTTCGCTTAAAACTACTGTCCAACAGCTTGGCGGGAGTGCTGCAGAGGGTCTGGCAGGTTTCATCCTCGTGCAACTTCACAGCAAATCTGTTGGTGCTATTGGGCTGGTGGACCAAGAGCTGGGACTCAAAGGCCCAAAGACGCTTGGCGAAGCAAAGTTTGATGATGCCTCCTGGGAGGCTGTTATTGGGAGATTGCACACTTCGATCACCCGATTAGCGGATGAGTTTTTACAGGGCGTGGCGGTCAATCAGTCATTTAACAGAGATGACTTGAAATATTGTGACGTATTACCGATCTTGCGTATCTATGAGGAGGATCAGGATGACTGAAAAAATCCCTCATGATGCTGCAGTCCGTGCGCGCGCGATCGATCCCCGGTATTCGTTTCTGGTGCAGGCTCCTGCAGGTTCCGGCAAGACCGAACTGCTGACAGATCGTATCCTTGCTTTACTTGCGACCGTCAATCGTCCCGAGGAAATTGTTGCGATTACTTTCACGCGAAAAGCTGCGGCTGAAATGCATGAGCGTGTCTTGCAAAAACTCCTGGCTGGATTGGAACTTGAGCCGCCTGATAAAGCGCATGCGCGTAAAAGCTGGGACCTCGCCAGGCAAGCGCTTGCGAGAGATAAGGAGATGGGTTGGCAGATTTTGCAACATCCCGCACGACTCTCGATCCGCACGATTGACGCTTTTTGCGCCTCTCTGGTGCGCACAATGCCCTGGCTCTCTGCGATGGGCGGCCTGCCTTCTGTGGTGGATGATGCGCGCGCGCATTATCTTGCCGCAGCCCGCATGACTCTTGATCTGGCTGATCGGCAAGACTTTTCGTGCGTGACGCAGTTACTCAAGCATCTGGATTTGGATATCGAGGTCGCAGCCCAAGCGCTCGCGGATATGCTGGGCCAGCGGGATCAATGGCTGCCTTTGCTTGAAGATGGCAATGATCGTGAACAACTTCAGGCGAATTTGCAGCGTGCGGTTGAGACGGATCTGGCGCGCCTGGGGTCGCTGATGCCAATCGGCTGGGCCGAACAACTAGCGCCTGGTGCGCGCATGGCTGCGGCGACGCTAGCTGAAACTGACCCAGCTCACGCGCTCGCTCAGCTGCTGGATTGGGATGGCGAGACCTTCGGCTCTGAGATTGAGTATCTCGGTCAATGGAGAGCGCTTGCTGAGCTGCTTCTCACGGGTTCGGGCACTTTGCGCAAGGCCTTGAATAAAAACAATGGCTGTCCGCCGCAGTCAATACAGAAAAAATTATTGCAAGAGTGGCTCGCCTCGCATGAAAGCAATGAGCCGGCAGCCTGGATTGAAAAATTATTTGCGGTGCTGCAGGCTCCTGATCCGGAGTTCTCAGAAGAACAATGGAACATCTTGAGTGCTCAGATCCAGTGTTTGAAACTAGCGGCGGCCCAATTGCTCGTTCAGTTCGCGCAAGCCGGTGAGGTGGATTTTATTGAGATCGCCAGACGCGCCGCTCTGGCCCTTGGGCGTGCGGATGATCCGTCGGAGCTGCTGTTAAAGCTTGACGCCACGATCAGGCATTTGCTGATTGATGAGTTTCAGGATACGAGCCAGTCGCAGATTGATCTGCTTAAAAAAATTACTTTGGGATGGCAGCAGGGAGACGGCCGAACGCTTTTCCTGGTCGGTGATCCGATGCAATCTATCTATCGCTTTCGTAAGGCTGATGTTGCGCTTTTTCTCAAAATACGAGATGAAGGCTTGGGGGGGCTGCCAGTCGAGTCCTTAAAGTTGACCGATAATTTTCGCTCACAGGCTGGGGTGGTGGATTGGGTCAATACTGTATTTGAAAAACTTTTGCCTACCGTAGACGAGCCAGATGCCGGTGCGATTTCCTATGCGCATTCGCAAGCTTTTCATCCGCTGAGTCTGGATCCCGCAGTCAGTTTTCACCCGGTATTCGTGCAGTCCGAGGACAAGGCTGAAAGCGTAGTGGTGGATTTGGTCCGCGAAGCACTCGAGAGCTATCCTGAGCAAAAACATCCGGTGGCGGTGCTCGTACGCGCACGCACGCACCTCAAAGAGGTCACTCAGTATCTGGCCAAGGCAGGTATCGCCTGTCGCGCGGTCGAACTGGTTCCTTTGTATAAGCGCCCGTATGTAGTGGATCTGGTGCAGATCATACGTGCCTTGTGCCATCCTGGTGACCGGGCTGCCTGGGTCTCTGTGCTGCGCTCACCCTATTGCGGACTGACGCTAAAGAGTCTGCATGCGCTTTTGTCCGAGGAGCGCTATGAGGCTGTACCCGTGCTGCTGGAGCGCGCTTTAAAAGTACCTGAAAAGGGGCGTATGTGTCGGGCTGAACAACTTCTTGACGCGCAAGAGTTTGCCCGACTGATTGCGCTTGCCCCGGTTTTGCTTCAAGCCTTGCGCGAGGATGATATACGTCCACTTGCAAATCAGATGGAGCGAGTGTGGCTCTTGCTCGGAGGACCGTCTCTTGCACAAGGCGCTGCAGACTTGCAGGACGCCGAAAGAGTTTTTCAATTGGTTGAGCAAATGGCGCCCTACGGCGGGTTGGATCTTGATGCGCTTGAGTCAAAACTTGAAAAACTATTTGCTGCGCCGGATTCGGAAAGCCGCGCGGTCGAAGTGATGACGATGCATAAATCAAAGGGTTTGCAGTTTGAGCGTGTGATCCTGTTTGGGTTGCACCATGGGCCTCGAGCAGATCAAAACCCGCTGGTGCGTATCGAGCAGATCGAGGAACATGTGCTGTTCGGTCCGATCAAGCCACGGGCGAGTTCAGAACCAGATACGTTTTCCAAGTACCTGGGTATGCGTGAAAAACGACGTGCGGCCTATGAGGTGGATCGCTTGCTTTACGTGGCTGCCACGCGCGCCAAAGAGTCTTTGCATCTGGTGGCGGAAATCAAGCTCGATAAGAATACGGGCCAAATTGCAGCGCCGGTTTCGGGTAGTCTGCTCGATCGTTTGTGGCCGCACGTTCGCAAACCCGAGGTGCCCCAGGGAATGCAAGTCCCGCAGGAACTGGCCTCAGATTTTCCGCTGGTGACCGGTCAGCCTTTGCGCCGGCGCAAGCAAATTCCTCCTGCATGGCCTCTTGATAATATTTCAACGCGTAATGCGGCGTATGTCTGGCGTGACACCACCACCTATGATCGTCAGATTGGCATCCTGGTGCATGCCTGGCTTGCGCACATTGGACAGCAAGGACTGCGTGGCTGGGACCCGCAAACCGTCGCGCAGAAATCCTCCCTGATCCAGCGTCAGTTGACGCAGGCTGGCTTGACCCTTGCGCAGGCTGAGCACGCCACCAGCGAGGTGATCGATACCCTGGCGGCTATGTTGACCCATGAACGTGGGCGCTGGTTATTAAGTCACCCCCAGTCCTATCGTGAATGGGCCCTGATGGATGCAACGGGCAAAGTTTCGGTGATTGATCTGGCTCTGGCTGATGAGCAGGGCTGGTTGGTGGTCGATTACAAAACTGGTCGTCCCGCTGCGGGTGAGTCGGCCCCAATTTTTGCGCAACGCATGCGTGAGCGTTATGCCTCTCAACTTCAGCGCTATTGCCAGCAGTTGACCGAACTTGATGGCCGATCTGCGCGAGCTGCTCTTTATTTTCCCCGAGATGACCTATGGATTGCGCTGGATCACGATTGAAGGCTCAAGCCCTGCTAGAATTGAGGTTGGCGGGCCCCTTCGCATGGTTCGGCGGTCAATCTGGTCAGGTCGGGAACGAAGCAGCCACAGCCGTGCAGAAACAGTGCCGAAGTCAGGCTCGCCTCCTTAATTTCCGTCCGTGGTAGAAAACGTCCATGACTTATCTAGTATTGGCGCGTAAGTGGCGTCCCCGCACGTTTGAGACCCTGGTTGGACAAGATCATGTTGTCCGAGCGCTTTCGCACGCGCTTACAACCCAAAGACTGCATCATGCCTGGTTGTTTACCGGCACGCGTGGGGTTGGTAAAACCACTTTGTCACGCATCCTGGCTAAATCGCTTAATTGCGAAAAAGGTATCACTGCAACGCCTTGCGGTGTCTGCCAGGCGTGTACCTCGATTGATGAGGGTCGTTTCGTCGACTATCTTGAACTGGATGCCGCCTCGAATCGAGGTGTAGACGAAATGACACAGCTTCTCGAACAGGCGGTGTATTCGCCAAGCGTGGGGCGTTTTAAGGTCTACATGATCGACGAAGTCCACATGCTCACCGGGCATGCGTTCAATGCCATGCTTAAAACGCTTGAAGAGCCTCCGCCACACGTCAAATTCATTCTGGCCACGACTGATCCGCAAAAAATTCCTGTCACCGTGCTCTCCCGTTGCCTCCAATTCAATCTTAAACAAATGCCAGGCGACTCAATCGTCGGGCATCTGGAAAACGTGCTGGGTCAGGAGCAAATTCCTTTTGAGGTACCCGCTTTGCGTTTGCTGGGCCAGGCAGCCTCGGGTTCGATGCGCGATGCCTTATCGCTGACCGATCAGGCGATCGCCTATAGTGCCGGCAACCTTACCGAGGAATCGGTGCGTGGCATGCTCGGTACGATCGACCAGCGTCATCTGATTCGCCTGCTCGATGCGTTGCAGTCCGGGCAAGGGCAAGCTGTCCTGGAGATCGCCGACGAATTGTCCATGCGCGGCTTGTCTTATCGCGCGGCGCTGGCAGATCTGGCGGTATTGCTTTCCCGGATCGCTATTATCCAGCGCGTTGCGCTCGCGGCCGATGAGTCAGACCCCCTAATGCAGGATCTCCTGCGTTTGGCTCAGTCGTTACATCCAGATGCGGTTCAGCTTTTCTATACGATTGCTGTGCATAGTCGTTCGGAGTTAGCTATTGCGCCGGATGAGTATGCCGGTTTTGTGATGGCTTGCTTGCGCATGCTGTCCTTGTTTGCAGGTTCAGGTGCGGGGAATCAGCCTGTTAATCTGGCCCTGCCGGTCGCCACGGCGCCAACCGTGGTCGCGACTTCTGACTCCAAATCCCCTGTATCAACTGCACCGCCTGCTGAACTATCTCGTCCCTTGACGACAACCCTGACTGCACCTTTGGTTCCAGCCTCAGTGCCCGTTGCAACCGCAGTGCCCGTTGCAACCCCAATGCCCGACGCAACCCCAATGCCCGACGCAACCCCAGTGTCCGTTGCAACCCCAGTGCCAGCCCCGGTTGTTGCAACCCCGGTTCCAGTTGCCACGCAGCGAACGCCAACTCCACCCTGGGAAAACGAACCAGAAACATCGCAGCCAGCCGCTCCCGCAATCGGGCAGTTAGCGCCTTCAGCTTCAAATCAAGACCTTGAGGACGACGAGTACGCTCTGGGCGCTGATACTGATATCGAGTCCTCTTTTGCAAGCTCGATGCCACCGCATTTGGAGGACGATATGCCTGCTGAGGACGGCTACGACGCTTACGCATCACCCGCTGCTGCGCTCTCGGAGATCATCGTGTTGCCAGAACCATGGGCAAGCTTTTCCTCCAAGCTGCCTCTGACTGGGATGGCTTCGCAGTTAGCGCGTCAGTCCGAGTGCTCGTCTGTTTCGGGCCGTGTGCTGACTTTGCGCGTGCCAACCAAGGCGTTGACAGAGGGTGCGCACGCAGATCGTTTGCGCACTGTCTTGTCTGAGTATTTTGGTTTTGCTGTCCAACTAGAATTTGACATTGCTGCAATACAAGGTCAGTCTGCCCACGCGATTGACGTTGCGGTCCAGGCTGTTCGACAGGAACTGGCTGAGCAGTCGGTACAAAATGACCCCTTTGTTCAGGCGCTTGTGAAAGACTTTGGTGCGCAAGTTGTGCCAGGTTCGATTCGACCGAGCGCTTCAATTTAATAAGCAGTCATAAATAATCATTACTAAATAAACACAATCAGGAATTCTCATCATGATGAAAGGTCAAATTGCCGGTTTGATGCGCCAAGCGCAGCAAATGCAGGAAAATATGAAAAAAGCCCAGGATGCTTTATCTGAAATACTGGTTGAGGGTGCTGCGGGCGGCAGTCTGGTGAAAGTCACCATGACATGCCGTCACGATGTCAAACGTGTCACCATCGATCCGAGTTTGCTGGCGGATGATAAAGACATGCTTGAGGATCTGGTGGCTGCGGCTTTCAACGATGCTCTGCGTAAGGCTGAAGCGACTTCGCAGGAGAAAATGTCAGCGGTCACAGCAGGCATGCCATTACCACCAGGAATGAAACTACCTTTCTGATGGAAAACTCTTCCTCTGAACCGCAACCATTGCTTGCGCTGGTAGAGGCCTTGCGTCGTCTGCCCGGAGTAGGTGTGCGCACAGCCAGACGTATGGCTTACCACCTTCTGCAGCATGACTTAAAAGCTGCAGAGCAGTTGGGCAGGGCTTTGACCGATGCGGTTGAAAGGTTGCAGCATTGCGAGCTATGTAATGGTTTTACCGAGATTCCTGTTTGTGCGACCTGCGATCATCCTGAGCGCGATCACGCACTACTTTGCATTGTTGAGACGCCCGCTGATCAAAACTCGATCGAAGCGACTCACGGCTATCAGGGGCTGTATTACGTCCTGATGGGCAGACTCGCGCCACTAGAGGGTATGGGGCCCGATGAGCTTGATTTTGACCGGGTGCTCAAGCGCGCCAATGATGGTGTGGTGCAAGAGGTCATTCTGGCAACGAACTTTACCGCCGAAGGCGAGACTACCGCGCATTATCTTTCTGAGGCACTCAGGGCGCGCAGAATCAAAGTCACGCGCCTGGCGCGTGGTGTGCCAGCCGGCAGCGAAATCGAATATGTCGATGCCGGTACAGTCGCCTGGGCACTGATGGAACGCAAGCCCACCTGATGGGGGGCGCTTAATCTTTTTTCTCTCACGCGCTGGTGACTCACCACATCGTCAACACGTCGTCTTTTACACAAGCTCGCAAGCGCTTTTTTTAAGCATGTGCGGCCAGTAACTGATCAAGTTTGCGTGCGTCAGCAACAAACGCCCGGATACCCTCGGACAGTTTTTCGCTGGCCATGGCGTCTTCGTTCAGTAGTGATCTGAAACTCACCTCATTGGCTGCGATACGATTGGCTGGCTGGGCTTTGGCAGATTCAAGCGTCAGGCTGGGTGTAAGGTGCGCCTCGGATGCTGCGAGTTTGGCTAGCAGTTCGGGGCTGATAGTCAGTAAATCGCAGCCGGCCAGAGCAAGGATCTGCCCTGTATTTCTAAAACTCGCCCCCATGATTTCAGTCGGGATGCCAAAGGTTTTGTAGTAGCGATAAATCCCAGCGACTGAAATAACGCCAGGATCATTAGCACCACTTGAAGCTATTTCGTCCCAGCTCGCACCCTGTTGTTTTTTATGCCAGTCATAAATTCGCCCGACAAAAGGGGAGATCAGTTGAACCTTGGCCTCTGCACAGGCAACCGCCTGTACCAGTGAGAATAAAAGGGTCAGGTTGCAGCGGATACCTTCGGATTCGAGCACCCGTGCAGCCTGGATGCCTTCCCAGGTCGAGGCGATTTTGATCAGAATGCGATCCCGACCGAATCCTGCGGCTTCGTAAAGTGCCATGATCCGGCGTGCCCGATCCACTGTTGCACGGGTATCAAAGGACAGCCTCGCATCGACTTCTGTGGAGACCCGCCCGGGGACAATACTCAAAATTTCACGACCAAAAGCCACCAGCAGTCGGTCGACCAGTTCATCAGGACTCGCTTTTGGGTACTCCTTGACGCAGCGCTCCATTAAGGGTCGGTAAGCGTCTTGTTGCACTGCCTTGAGGATTAAGGAAGGGTTAGTGGTTGCATCCGTTGGCTGATAACTGCGCATACTTTCAAAGTCGCCAGTATCAGCTACAACTACAGTGTGGGTGCGTAAGGATTCGAGAAGGCTGGCCATCGGGTTATACTTCCAAGGTTTGCTTATTGATACAGATGCCGGGGTTGATTGTGTTGCCGAACATATTTCCAGATAGTGCCACGAAAACGGCGATTTTAGCCTTGGCGGATGGAACCATTTTTAAGGGGCTCTCAATCGGGGCTGATGGTCATTGCGTGGCTGAGGTTGTTTTCAACACAGCGATGACCGGTTATCAAGAAATCCTTACTGACCCAAGTTACAGTGGTCAGATGGTGACTTTAACTTATCCACATATCGGTAACACCGGGATTAATCCTGAAGATGTCGAGTCATCGAAAATTCATGCCGCAGGCCTGATCGTTCGCGATTGTCCTGCTCTGCTGTCTAATTTTCGCTCGACACAATCGTTGCCCGACTACTTGAAATCACAGGGCGTGGTAGCGATTTCAGATATCGATACCCGCAAGCTCACGCGTATCTTGCGAGAGGGCGGTGCCCAGGGTGGTTGCATTTTTGTGGGTGATGACGCCGAACAGGCACTCAAACTCGCACGTAGTTTTCCTGGCATGTCGGGTCTGGATCTTGCCAAAGTCGTGTCAGCCAAAGATTCCACGACCTGGACCGAGTCTACCTGGGAGTTAGGAAAGGGTTACGGCAAAAATGACGCTCAGACTCCTCATGTTGTTGCCTATGATTTTGGTGTGAAATCCAACATTCTGCGCTTACTGGCGGAACGAGGTTGCAAAATTACCGTTGTACCAGCTCAGAGCACTGCCCAGGACGTCCTGAAACTCAATCCCGATGGTGTATTTCTGTCTAACGGACCCGGTGACCCGGATCCCTGTGATTACGCAATCGCTGCAACTAAGTTTTTCCTCGAGCGCAAACTACCTGTTTTCGGAATTTGCCTGGGACATCAGATTATGGGTTTGGCACTTGGTGCCAAGACTGTCAAGATGAAGACAGGCCATCACGGCTCTAACCATCCCGTGCATGAGCTGGCGACAGGTCGGGTTTTCATTACTGCGCAAAACCATGGTTTTGCAGTCGATGCGACGAGTTTGCCTGCTAATGCGCGCGTCACGCACGTTTCGCTGTTTGATGGCACGTTGCAGGGTTTTGAACTGACGGATCGTCCCGCATTCTGTTTTCAGGGACACCCGGAAGCCAGTCCAGGTCCACACGACATTGTCGTGTTATTCGATAAATTCATGAGCCTGTTGGCTGGTCAAAAATAAAGAGTCATTATGCCAAAGCGTACAGACCTAAAAAGTATTCTGATTATCGGCGCCGGTCCTATTATTATCGGACAGGCTTGCGAATTTGATTATTCAGGCGCACAAGCCTGCAAAGCCTTGAAAGCCGAAGGCTACCGAACCATTTTGGTCAATAGCAATCCTGCGACCATCATGACCGATCCGGAAACCGCGGATGTCACCTACATCGAGCCGATCACCTGGCAAGTAGTTGAAAAAATCATCGAAAAAGAGCGCCCGGATGCGGTCCTGCCGACCATGGGTGGTCAGACCGCGTTGAATTGCGCGCTCGATCTGGACAAACACGGTGTACTAGCCAAATATGGCGTTGAACTGATCGGCGCCAATGCCCATGCGATCGATAAAGCCGAAGACCGCCAGAAATTCAAGGTTGCGATGTCCTCCATTGGTCTGGAGTCCGCTAAATCGGGCGTGGCCCATTCACTGGAAGAAGCCTGGACCGTTCAAAAACAGATTGCCGCTGAAATCGGCACCTCAGGTTTTCCAGCGGTTATCCGCCCAAGCTTTACCCTCGGTGGTAGCGGTGGTGGCATTGCGTATAACGCTGAAGAGTTTGAAACGATCTGCCGCCGTGGTCTGGAGGCATCGCCAACCAGCGAATTGCTGATTGAGGAGTCCCTGCTTGGCTGGAAAGAGTTCGAGATGGAGGTCGTGCGTGACACGGCTGACAACTGCATCATCGTCTGCTCGATTGAAAACCTTGACCCGATGGGTGTGCATACGGGTGACTCGATCACGGTTGCACCAGCCCAGACGCTGACCGATAAAGAATATCAAATCATGCGTAACGCATCGATCGCGGTGTTGCGCGAAATCGGTGTGGATACGGGTGGCTCAAACGTTCAGTTTGCTTTAAATCCCAAAAATGGCCGCATGATCGTCATCGAGATGAATCCACGCGTATCGCGTTCATCCGCACTGGCCTCCAAAGCGACCGGTTTTCCGATTGCGAAGGTTGCAGCACGCCTCGCTGTTGGTTATACGCTTGATGAACTTAAAAACGAAATTACCGGGGGTGCAACGCCTGCATCGTTTGAGCCTACGATCGACTACGTTGTCACTAAGGTGCCACGCTTTGCTTTCGAAAAATTCCCCACTGCCGATCCCCGTCTGACCACACAGATGAAATCGGTTGGTGAAGTCATGGCGATTGGCCGCACCTTCCAGGAGTCTTTCCAGAAAGCCTTGCGCGGTCTTGAGGTCGGTGTAGATGGTCTGAATCAGAAAACGACCGATCGTGAAAAAATCCAGATCGAGCTCGGTGAGCCCGGTCCTGAGCGCATCTGGTACGTTGGTGACGCGTTTGCGCAAGGCTTCAGTCTCGAAGAAGTGCACCAGTTGACCAAAATCGACCCCTGGTTTCTGTCGCAGATCAAGGAAATTGTCGATATCGAACTCGCACTTGAGCAACGCACACTTGGCGATCTGGATGCGAAAACTGTACTGCAGCTCAAGCGTCGTGGTTTTTCTGACCGTCGCCTGGCATTCTTGCTTGATACAGTCGAGGCCGAGGTTCGCAAGCTACGTCATCAATTCAATGTTCGTCCTGTGTACAAACGTGTCGATACTTGCGCCGCTGAATTTGCAACCAACACAGCCTATCTTTACTCGACTTACGAACAGGAGTGTGAATCCAAGCCGACTGACCGTAAGAAAATCATTGTGCTCGGTGGCGGTCCTAACCGGATCGGCCAGGGCATTGAATTTGATTATTGCTGTGTGCATGCGGCGCTTGCCTTGCGCGAGGATGGTTATGAAACCATCATGATCAACTGCAATCCCGAAACCGTCTCGACCGACTACGACACTTCGGATCGTTTGTATTTCGAGCCCTTGACACTCGAGGATGTTCTTGAGATCGTGCATCTGGAAAAACCAGTCGGCATGATTGTCCAGTACGGTGGTCAAACACCTCTGAAACTCGCGCGCGCGCTGGAGGCCAATGGTGTGCCGATCATCGGCACTAGCCCCGAGTCGATTGACGTGGCCGAGGACCGCGAGCGATTCCAGAAACTGCTCACTAAACTCAATCTGCGTCAGCCACCTAACCGCACCGCGCGTACCGAAAGCGAAGCACTTGCCCACGCCCAGGATATTGGTTATCCGCTGGTCGTGCGCCCGAGCTATGTGCTGGGTGGTCGCGCGATGGAAATCGTGCATGAGCAGACGGATCTCGAACGCTACATGCGCGAAGCAGTCAAGGTCAGTAATGACTCTCCCGTGTTGCTCGATCACTTCCTGAATAACGCCATTGAAATCGACGTCGACTGCCTGTGTGACGGCGAGTCGGTCTTTATCGGTGGCGTCATGGAGCATATCGAACAGGCCGGTGTGCACTCGGGCGACTCAGCCTGCAGTTTGCCACCTTATTCGCTGTCGCCCGAAATGACCACGGAGATCAAGCGTCAGACTGCATTGATGGCGCGCGCCCTGAATGTGAAGGGTTTGATGAATGTTCAGTTCGCTGTGCAGAACGGCGATGTGTATGTGCTCGAGGTCAATCCACGCGCTTCGCGCACCGTACCGTTTGTCTCCAAGGCAACAGGCCTGCAGTTGGCAAAGATCGCCGCGCGTGCAATGGCCGGACAGACCCTGGCCGCACAAGGCGTCACGAAAGAGGTTGTGCCACATTATTTTTCAGTCAAAGAAGCCGTGTTCCCGTTTGTTAAATTCCCGGGTGTCGACACCATTCTCGGCCCAGAGATGAAATCAACCGGTGAAGTCATGGGCGTGGGCGTGACGTTTGGTGAAGCCTTTGTCAAATCGCAAATGGCGGCCAGCGTCAATCTGCCAGAGAAAGGTACGGCTTTCATCAGCGTTAAAAATCAGGATAAACCCAAGGCCGTTGAAGTAGCCCGCGGCCTGCATTCACTTGGTTTCAAAGTGGTTGCTACCCGTGGCACAGCTGCGGCGATCGAGCAGGCCGGGATTCCTGTTGGCACTGTGAACAAAGTGGCTGAAGGCCGTCCTCACATTGTCGATATGCTTAAAAACGGTGAGATTTCACTTGTGATCAATACCGTTGAAGAGCGCCGTAATGCCATTACTGATTCACGTGCGATTCGCACACAGGCACTCGCTGCTCGTGTGACGTATTACACGACGATCGCAGGCGCTCGTGCTGCAGTAGAAGGCATGCAGTATCTGCGTGAGGGACTTGGTATCAAGGTGTATTCGTTGCAGGATTTGCACAAGTCGTTAAAGCACTGAACTGACCTTGCTATCCTGTGCGAATGACTCTAGGATACGATGTCCTATCCTAGAGTGCACCGTATGTCCAAAGAAATCCCGCTCCCTTGCACCCCGCTCCCCTATACGGGTCTGCGTGTCCTCGACATTAGTCAGGGAATTGCCGGACCCTATTGTGCGCATATCCTCTGGCAACAGGGGGCCGAGGTCATCAAGGTCGAGCCGCCAGCAGGTGACTGGATCCGGTTTGTAGGCGTCAAGCAAGACGAGCATAGCGCTTTGGCGATTCAATTTAATGCCGGTAAAAAAGCGCTCGCTCTCGATGCCCGCGTTCAGGCGGGAAAAAAAATATTGTTTGAGCTCGCCCTGCAGGCCGATGTGATTGTGCAAAACTTCCGGCCAGGCGCTGCGCAGCGCATGGGGATTGGTTACGAGGCGCTCTGCGCACTCAAGCCCGATCTTGTTTATGTTTCGATCAGCGGCTACGGCCCGGATGGTCCTTATGCGGATGCTCCGGCGACAGACTCGGTGATGCAGGCCGATAGCGGCCTGATGTTTACGAATCAAGATGCGCAAGGCACGCCCCGCCGTCTGGGGATGCTGGCCGCAGATGTCATCACAGGGCTATATGCCTCACAAGGGGCTGCAACCGCGCTCTATCAACGTTTGGCGCACAAATCAGGTACGCACGTGCAGGTCAGTCTGTTTGAGGCTTGTGCGGCGTTTCAGGGCTCCTGCTTCATTGAACAAGCGATCGCGGGCGAACGTCCCTTTAGCGCTGTCAGCGCGCCTAATGCCGTGTTTGCCACTGCAGATGGCAATATCTCCATACTGGTGCTCAATGATGAACAATTCGGTCGTCTTTGTGCTGCACTTCAACGACCCGAATGGCTCAATGATCCGAGATTCGCCACCAACCAGCTTCGTATGCAGAACCGTGAGGCCTTGTATGCGGACATGATTAAGCAGGTGGCTCAGTATCCTACGGCGTATTGGGATGCGTTATTAAAAGAACACGATGTCTTGCATGCCCCCGTGCGCGATTACCACTCGGTACTCAGTCATCCCCAGTCTCTGCATCTGGAAATGGTGCAACAACTGGAGCAGGCTGGTGTGGGCAGGCTACCTTACATCGGGCTGCCAACGCATCCCCATCACCGTCCCGTGAAATCGGCTCCACGTATCGGAGAGGATTCGATCGCTATTCTCAAGCAAGCAGGGGTGACTGCGGCCCAGATCGAGCAGTTGATTACGGATGGCGTGGTGTTGCAGGCCAAGGTTTAATTTTTAAATTGTTTTTTCAAGATACGTTCAAGATACGTTCAAGATACGTTCAAGATACGTTCAAGATACGTTCAAGATACGTTCAAGATACGTTCAAGATACGTTCAAGGTACATTTACTGAAAATGCCCAATAAAAATCCGACATTCCGGAGACATTCAATGAAGAGGTTTCAAAGCCTGACCAACTCTTTGCACTGCGCTCTGTTGTTCGCACTTGGTGCAACAGTGACAACGCACGCCTATGCGCAACCCGCTGCCTATCCAAACAAACAGATCAGGATGGTGATTCCCTATCCTCCTGGAGGACCAACCGACCTGACCGCACGCGTTGTCGCAGCCGATATGAGCGCCACACTCGGTCAGTCGGTCGTTGCGGATAACAGGCCTGGCGCCAGTGGCATGATTGGTGCGGAAATGGTCGCACGCGCCGAACCCGATGGCTACACCATTCTTGCCAATGCTTCTTTGCATGTGATCAATCCGTTTGTTTATCCTGATATGCGCTTTGATGCGCTCAAGGACTTCACGCCGATTACGCAACTCGCTGCCGTGCCATTAGTGCTGGTCGTTCCGACAAGCCTGCCTGTCACGAGTGTCAAAGAACTGGTGGAGTACGGTCGCAAAAATCCTGGGAAATTGAATTTTGGCTCTTCAGGTAATGCCTCTGCGCAACAACTCGCGGGCGAGTCCTTCAAAATGGCTGCCGATATTGAAATGCAACATGTGCCCTACAAGGGCAGCGCACCTGCACTCGCAGATCTCGTTGGTGGGCAAATCCAGCTGATGTTTGATTCGATGCCCTCGGCGATGCCCTTCATCAAGGCTGGTAAATTACGCGCGATTGCCGTCACGACCAGTAAGCGCGCGCAGGCTTTGCCTGAACTCCCGACAATTGCTGAATCAGGTTATCCAGGTTTTGATATCGCGACCTGGTATGGTTATTGGGCTCCCAAAGCTACGCCCGCTCCGATCGTAGAAAAACTCGCTGCGGTTGCCAGCCAGGCATTGAAAAAACAAAGTGTGATCGATCAATACGCCGGTATGGGCGCCGAACCTGTAGGCTCTACGCCTGCCGAATTTGCAAAATATAACCAGACTGAAATGGTGAAATGGGAAGAGATCGTCCGTAAGTCTGGTGCGAAAGCGAACTGATGGCTGTCTTTATCACTGGAGCCAGTAGCGGTCTTGGCCAGGCGCTAGCCAGGTTTTATGCTGCGCAGGGACATACGCTTGGCCTGGTTGCTCGTCGCGCCGAGCGTTTACAGGATTTGGTTCAAAGCCTTCCCGGTACACACCATGTTTATGTGCTCGATGTGTGCGATCGCGATGCTTTGCATGCTGCTGCCCGAGACTATATTTTTCAGGTTGGAAAAGTCGACGTCGTCATTGCAAGTGCTGGAATCAGTGCGGGAACCCTGACCGAGCAGACTGATGATTTTGGTGTCTTTCAGTCCATCTTCCAGACCAATGTGCTGGCGACGGTCTCTACTTTCGAACCTTTTATTTCCGGCATGGTTGCACAAGGGGCCGGAACGCTTGTTGGTATTGCAAGTGTTGCAGGCGTGCGTGGTTTGCCAGGCGCGGGAGCCTATAGTGCCTCGAAATCTGCTGTCGCTACTTATTGTGAAAGCCTTCGTCTCGAGCTCAAACCCAGAGGCGTGGGCGTAGTCACTATCGCACCCGGTTATATCCGGACAGAAATGACAGCAAAAAACCCCTACAAGATGCCATTTCTGATGGATGCGAATGTCTTCGCAGTGCATGCCGCGCGCACGATCGCACGGCAAGCTTCTTACAAGGTGATACCGTGGCAGATGGGGGTGGTGGCCAAACTGATGCGTCTGTTACCTGACTGGCTGTACGATCGTCTCGCGGTAAATGCCCCGCGTAAACCGAGAAAACAGTCGTGAGACACCTAGAGTCACTGACCCAGGGCAGGCAAATCACAAAGCGCTAACAACAGCAACTGTCCTGATAACCGTTGTTTCAGCTCAGGCTGTTACATCGTCCAGTGAATTTTGATCGAGATGGCTGACATCGCCCCAGTGAATAATTTTCCATTCATTTTTTGACACAGCGATACGGTTCACACTCGTGTTCACAATCGGTGCCTGGCGCTCGGCCTGCAAGCTGAGCTGGCTTGCCTGACGCCAGATGATGTCCATTGCCCCGCCATGGCTGACGACCATCACGCGCTGGCCGACGTGTCGGGCGGCGATTTCATCAATAGCATCTACCACACGCCTGTGGAAAACTCTTAAGGTTTCTGCTTGCGGGATCACGCCATCGGGATCGCGGCTGGCCCAGATTTTCGCGGCCTCAGGCTGATCCTCATGCATTTTGTTAAAAATCAGACCCTGCAGCACGCCGAAATTACGCTCCCGCACACCAGGTTCGATTTTTGGTGTGAGTCCAAGCGACTCGCCAATGATCTGTGCCGTGACATGCGCGCGTTTCAGATCGCTCGAGTACATCGCATCGATTGGGTGAGTCGCTTGCGTTTTTGTCAGCAGATGACGTGCGAGTGCCTGAGCCTGACTGATGCCCATCTCACTGAGCTCGATGTCCTCCCAGCCCTGGACACGGCGCACGGTATTCCAGGGGGTTTCACCGTGTCGTACTACCCAGATCTCGGTCATACTTTATTTTCCAGTGACGCAGTCTTATTTTTGTTCAGCAAAGGCCCGCTCAATAACAAAATCACCAGGTGTTGACGTGTTGCCCTCATTAAAGCCCCGGGCTTCAAGCATTTCTTTTAAATCACGGAGCATTTCGGGACTGCCACAGATCATAATCCGATCTTGTTCACGATCCAGCGCAGGAACTCCCAGATCGGTAAATAATTTACCGCTCTCGATCAGGTCTGTGATTCGACCCTGATGATGATAAGCCTCGCGCGTCACGGTCGGGTAGTAGCGTAATTGTTTAGTAATCATTTCACCCAAAAACTCATGTTGGGGGAGCTCTTTGGTAATGTAGTCGTGATAAGCGAGTTCGGCGACCTCGCGAACGCCATGCACGAGGACGACTTCTTCGAATTTTTCATAGGTCTCAGGATCACGAATGATGCTCATGAAAGGAGCAAGTCCGGTTCCGGAGGAGAACATATACAAACGTTTGGCAGGCAAGAGGTAATCAATCAGCAGCGTCCCGGTTGGTTTGCGACCCACCACAATCGTGTCCCCGACCTGGATATGCTGGAGTTTTGAGGTCAGTGGGCCGTCTTCTACTTTGATACTGAGAAATTCGAGACTTTCCTCGTAATTAGCACTTGCGATACTGTAGGCACGTAACAATGGTTTGTTATTGATGCGCAGCCCGATCATTGTGAAATGACCATTGCTAAAGCGCAGTGCCGGGTCGCGCGTCGTGGTGAAGCTAAACAGGCGATTCGTCCAGTGATGAACTGTTAAAACGCGCTCTTCGAGAAATGCACTCATAATTGGTAGCTGCTAATTAGTAAGATTTTTGGGGTATCGCAATTTTTGGGGTATCGCAATCGTTAGTATACGAACATTGTTAAAACCCGTCATTTTTTGATAAAAACAAGGGATTTCCCTATAAATGCTAACGCGGCGGGTTATGTTTGAGCAACAAACCAAACGCTATAAGCTAATGCGCCTGAAATTTATCACTCGTTTAGTTTGACGCCGTGTTGGAGAATTGCAGACAGTCTGACAATCAAGGTCAGTCCAGGAGCTAATATGCTGTGCAAAATTCGGAAAATCGTGGTTCAGCTAGAGGAAACCCACCAGGAAAATGGCCAGGTTGTATCCCCTCCAACCCGTCGGGCGCTGGTCATGGGGGTGATTGAGAATCCGTTTGCAGGAAAATTTGTAGAAAATCTTGAGTCTTTGAGTCAGATGGGTGAGGAGTTGGGCGGTTTATTAGGTGAGCGCTGTGTGAGCGCTTTGGGCATTTCTCCCGGTCAAGCACATAGTTATGGCAAAGCCGCGATCGTTGGGGAGTCGGGTGAGTTAGAGCATGCGGCTGCACTTTTGCACCCCAGTCTGGGTAAAGCTTTGCGCAAGGCCGTTGAAAAAGGCGCCGCCTTGATTCCCTCATCGAGCAAGATGGGTGCGATGGGCACGGCGATCGACGTACCGCTCGGACATAAAGATGCGGCCTGGGTCGCAAGCCATTTCGATGCGATGGAAGCTCGCGTAGCCGATGCGCCGCGTGCCAATGAGATCGTCGTTGCGATTGTGGTGACCGACAGCGGTAGACCACTGCCGCGCATCGGTGGTTTGCAGGTCACCGAAATCCAAGGCCTGGACGGCCTGCGCTAAGCCGAAAAATTTATTAAAAATACTTTACGTCTTTAAACATAAACCATAAAAATATTCTGGGGAAGTTTTATGCAAAAAATGATGACTGGCCGCTTGAGCCGTGCTCTTGCGACCACTGTACTCATGGCCTCGGTGCTGATCGCAGCATCGCCTCTGGCACAGGCGCAGGACACGATCAAAATTGGTGAGATCAATAGCTACAAGGCGCAACCCGCTTTTCTTGAGCCATATAAAAAAGGCATGGAGCTCGCTGTCGAACAACTCAACGCCGCCGGTGGCTTGAATGGCAAGAAAGTTGAACTCATCACCCGGGATGACAACGCCAACCCTGGTGATGCTGTGCGTGTTGCAGAAGAGTTGCTTTCGCGCGATAAAGTCGATGTGCTGACAGGCTCGTTTCTCTCTCACATCGGTTTGGCTCTGACCGATTTTTCCAAACAGAAAAAAGTGTTCTTCCTGGCCAGCGAACCGCTCACTGACAAGATCGTCTGGCAAAACGGTAACCCCTATACTTTCAGGCTACGCACTTCGACCTACATGCAGGTGGCGATGCTCGTGCCTGAGGCTGCAGCGATGAAAAAAAAGCGCTGGGCGCTTGTCTATCCAAATTATGAATACGGGCAGTCCGCCGTGGCTACTTTTAAAGAATTGCTCAAAGCCGAGCAACCTGAGGTGGAGTTTGTAGCTGAACAAGCACCACCCTTGGGTAAGCTGGAGGCAGGCAATGTGGTGCAGGCTTTGGCAGATGCCAAGCCCGATGCGATTTTCAATGTGTTGTTTGGCGCTGATCTTGCCAAGTTCGTGCGCGAAGGCAATACGCGAGGCTTGTTCAAAGGTCGTGAGGTGGTGAGCCTGTTGACCGGAGAGCCTGAATATCTTGATCCCCTGAAAGATGAAACACCCAATGGTTGGTTGGTCACAGGTTATCCCTGGTACGGTATTCAGACCCCTGAGCATCAGGCTTTTCTGAAAGCCTATGAGGCGAAATATAAAGACTATCCTCGCCTGGGCTCGATCATTGGATACAGCACCATCATGTCGTTAGCTGCAGGGATTCAGAAAGCTAAAACGACTGAGACCGCTAAGCTGATCGAGGCTTTCAGTGGCCTGACTTTAATGACACCGTTTGGTCAGATCACGTATCGGCCCGAGGATCATCAGTCAACGATGGGTAGTTTTGTAGGACGCACAAAAAATCAAGCCGGCAAGGGTGTGATGGTTGATTACCGCTATCTTGACGGCGCCAAATATCTGCCTCCTGCAGCAGAGGTGCAAAAGTTGCGTCCTGCCCCGTAATTGCCAGATCCTGATTCATGGATTTTTCAGGTCTCCTCGTCCAACTGTTCAACGGTCTTGCGCAGGCTTCGTCGTTGTTCCTTGTCGCGGCTGGCCTTTCGCTGATTTTTGGCGTGTCGAGGATCGTCAACTTTGCCCATGGATCATTTTTCATGCTGGGCATTTATCTTGCCTACACAATTGTGCTGTATTTCGGGCCGCTCCTGGGTTTCTGGACCGCGCTTGTGCTTGCCGCCTCGCTGGTAGGTTTAGTGGGAGCCTTGATAGAAATATGCTTGTTGCGCAGGCTCTACCAATCTCCTGAGCTGTTTCAGTTGCTTGCAACCTTTGCCGTGGTGCTGGTGATCCAGGATGCCGTTCTATGGCTTTGGGGACCAGAGGAGTTGTTAGGCCCACGCGCGCCTGGGCTCAAAGGCGCGGTTGATATTCTCGGGCGCAGTTTTCCCACTTATGATTTGTTTCTGATCATAGCGGGACCTGCAGTGCTGGGCTTGCTCTGGCTGTTGTTGCAGCGGACTCGCTGGGGAACCTTGATCCGTGCCGCGACCCAGGACAGGGGGATGGTCGCAGCGCTGGGCGTCAATCAGGCCTGGTTGTTTACCTCGGTTTTTGCGCTCGGTGCTTTCCTTGCAGGTCTTGGTGGGGCGTTGGCTTTACCGCGAGAACCTGCGAGCCTTGAGTTGGCCTTGAATGTGATTGGTGCCGCTTTTGTAGTGGTCGTGGTCGGTGGCATGGGCTCTATACCCGGTGCTTATCTGGCGGCCTTACTCATCGCGGAAATGAAATCACTGTGTGTCTGGTTGGGCGTGGTGACTGTGTTGGGGACCACCATCTCCTTTTCAAAACTCACACTCGTTGTTGAGTTTCTGGTGATGGCGGCAGTTCTGATCATCAGACCCTGGGGCTTGCTGGGGCGCGCGCAACCAAGCGTGCGTGATGTCTACGTGGCAGAACAACCCATGCATCGGTTGTCAGCCTCCAAGAAAGCACTGTTTGCAATGCTTGCGTTATGTATGTTCATGTTGCCCTGGTGGGGATCCTCTTCGCCTTATCTTACGGTACTCAGTATCGACATACTCATTGCAGTACTTTTTGCAACCAGCCTTTATTTCATGATGGGGCCAGGCGGGATGCACTCCTTTGGGCATGCGGCATATTTTGGTCTGGGGGCCTATGGCGCCGCGCTGCTTGTGCGCGCCCTGGGCATGCCGATGGAGTGGTCCTTGCTGGCAGGTCCTGCGATTGCTGCGTGTGGTGCTCTGTTATTCGGTTGGTTTAGTGTGCGTTTATCAGGTGTCTATCTGGCGATGCTGACGCTTGCGTTTGCACAGATCACGTGGGCGATTGTGTTTCAGTGGGACGCTGTCACGGGTGGTAGCAACGGTATAAATGGCGTCTGGCCTGCAGCCTGGTTGTCAGACAAGCGAAGCTATTACTTGCTGACATTGACTGTTGTGTTGCTCAGTTGCGTGTGTTTAAGAAAGATATTGTTTTCGCCTTTCGGTTATGCGTTGCGGGCTTCGCGCGATGCGCCTTCGCGGGCCGAAGCAATTGGTATCGATGTCAAACGTATTCAATGGGTCGCTTTTGTGATCGCCGGCATTTTTGCTGGCATAGCGGGGGAGCTTTATGCTTTTTCAAAAGGCAGCATCTCGCCCGATATTTTGCATGTCAGTCACTCTGTGGATGCCCTGGTGATGGTGATGCTGGGTGGAATGCAAACGCTTGCAGGTCCAGTGCTGGGCGCGTTCAGTTTTACCTGGCTACACGATGTGATTGCGCGTAACACCGAATATTGGCGCGCAATGCTGGGAGGAATTATTTTGTTAATCATCCTGTTGTTCCCGCAGGGCATAGCGGGTTTTGCCAAGCGATTTTCACGTGGAGATGCGCGGTGAGTTTGCTCCGTGTTAACGCGTTGAGGAAATCGTTCGGCGGCGTTTGCGCAGTCGATGAGGTGAGCTTTAGCCTGGAGCCTGGAGAAATGCTTGCACTGATCGGCCCGAATGGTGCGGGTAAGTCCACGACATTTAATTTGATCAACGGGCAGTTGCAGTCTGATGGTGGTCAGATTTTGTTTAAGGGACAGAGTCTTGTTGGCTTAAGTGCGCGAGCGATTTGTCGAAAAGGTGTCGGTCGGACATTTCAGATCGCACAAACCTTTTTGTCGCTTACTGTGCTTGAAAATGTGCAAATGGCGCTACTGGCTTATACGAAAAATATTTTTTCATTTTTCAAGCCTGCAGCGACTTTTCAACGTAACGAAGCCTTGTTGCTGCTGTCTCAGGTCGGCTTGGAGGATCAGGCTGCACGGCCTGTTAGCGAGCTGGCCTATGGTGATGTCAAGCGTGTTGAGCTCGCTCTTGCACTGGCCACGCAACCGAGTTTACTGTTGATGGATGAACCCACAGCAGGGATGGCGCCAACGGAGCGTCACGCGTTAATGTCACTGACTAGAAAACTTGTACTTGAGCGTCAAATCGCGGTGCTTTTTACAGAGCACAGTATGGATGTTGTGTTCGGTTATGCCGATCGTGTCCTGGTGTTGGCCCGCGGCTCTTTGCTCGCTCAGGGAACCCCGGAAGAAATCCGGCGTGATCCGCAAGTGCAGCGTGTCTATTTCGGAACCGGTTCGACTTTTGAGGACATCCATGCTTAAGGTTGAACAGCTTAACGCCTGGTATGGACCGGCACAGATTCTCTTTGATGTGACACTCACAGTGCAGCGCGGCGAGGTTGTCTGCCTGATGGGACGCAATGGTGCTGGAAAATCAACCACCATGAAAACTATCATGGCTATGCTTGCACGCAGGCTAGGCAAAGTAACCTGGATGGGGCACGACATCACGCGCTGGCCAACGCACAGGATTGCTGCGTCAGGTCTGGGGTTCGTGCCGCAAGAGCGCCGGATATTTACTGATCTGACCGTTGCTGAAAATCTGGAGGTCGGGCGTCAGCCTGCCAGGCGCTGGAGCGAGGCAGAGGCTTTACCTGAGTGGACTGCGCAGCGTGTATTCGCTTTGTTTCCAAATCTTGCGAGTATGGGAGCCCGTCAGGCGAGCAAGATGAGTGGCGGCGAGCAACAAATGCTGAGTGTGGCGCGCACCCTGATGGGTAACCCCTATCTGGTTTTGCTCGATGAGCCAGCAGAAGGTCTGGCACCTGTTTTGGTTGAGGAAATGGCTCGCATGATCAGCACGCTTAAAGCTCAAGGAGTCAGTATTTTGCTCTCCGAGCAGAACTTACACTTTGCTAAGCTTGTCAGTGACAGAGCTTATGTGATCGAGAACGGCTGCATGCTTGCGTGAGGAGTGGGCGGTAATTTGAGGCTTAGGCAGACTTTAAGCTGGAATGATTAGCCTGGCTGGAGAGCTAAAAATTAGTGATTTCCCTGTGTGGCTTGCATTTGACCTGAAGTTTGCTCACAATAGAGTCTTGTTGATTGCCCCGGTTCCGACCCGAGCCGGGGTTTTGTTTTTTTGGAAAAAATACTATGTCTTCTATTCCTCTTACCGTGCGCGGGGCCGAGCGCTTGCAAGCCGAGTTGCAGCGCTTAAAGCACGTTGAACGTCCCGCTGTGATTAATGCGATTGCCGAGGCTCGTGCGCAAGGCGATCTATCCGAAAATGCCGAGTACGATGCTGCGCGCGAAAAACAGGCCTTTATCGAAGGCCGCATCAGCGAGCTCGATGGTATTTTGTCGAATGCGCAACTGATTGAACCGAGCACGATTGACGCTGATGGCCGCGCGGTATTTGGTGTCACGGTTGAAATCGAAGATCTTGAAACAGGCGATAAAGTAACGTATCAGATCGTTGGCGATGCTGAGGCGGATATCAAAGCCAATCAGATTTCTGTATCGAGCCCGGTCGCGCGCTCCCTCATCGGCAAGTATGAGGGAGATGTGGTCGAAGTGCGCGCACCGTCCGGTATCCGTGAATACGAGATCCTCAGTATCAAGTACCTCTGACCATTTGAAATTTATCGTTTGAGCGCGGCGCGTTTGCGTATTGTCGAACCCAAAGCGCCTCGGCGCGCTCCAGCTCGCAAGGACAGAGCGCTGCGGCGTGGTATACCATGAGCCTTATCCTTCGCAGGACGTGAGCTTGGGCGTGCTGGGCGGTCTGAGCTGAAAACCTTTGGACGCTCGGAGACTTCTTCTTCAGCGCGTTCGGCACGTGTGCGTCGCGAGGGTTTTTCGAGTTTTTTACCCTCCGCCGCGAGTTTTTTAGGCGTGTGTGGCTCGGATGCTTTACGCTTGGGACTGGCTGTTGCGCTTTCGGTTTTAAGGTAGGTACCTTTTGAACCGTAGCGATACAGGATCAGCATTTTGCCAAGGTGATGTACCGCGGCGCACGAGAGTTTGTCGCAGATCGTCGCCAGCAGCGCATCGCGTGTTTCACGGTCTGCGGTGCCAGCGCGAACTTTAATAAGCTCGTGTGCCGACAGGTTGAGGTCGATTTCTTTTAACACTGCCTCGGTCAAGCCGTTGTCGCCAATCAGTACGACAGGCTTCAGTGGGTGGGCAGCAGCGCGCAGCGCAGCGCGCTCGCGAGGGGTGAGTTCCATAGTAGTCATAGGGGTTATTGTACGGGATGGCTAAAAACAAGTTTTCCAAAGAATGGGTGATGCAGCATATTAATGACCCTTTCGTTAAATTGGCACAGCAAAAGGGCTATCGCGCCCGTGCCGCTTTCAAGCTGACCGAGATCCTTGACGCAGAGAAATTAATGCGCCGTGGCGATGTCGTGGTCGATCTGGGCTCAACTCCCGGGAGCTGGTCACAAGTCGCCCGGGAGCGCTTGGTGGGTCGGGCGGGTGTTGTTGACGGTCGTATCGTCGCGCTGGATATTCTGCCTATGGAGCCGATCGCCGGGGTTGAGTTTATCTTAGGTGATTTTAGTCTTGATGAAGTTTTAGAGCAGATCAATAAAACTCTTGAAGGCTGTCCGGTTGATCTGGTGATGTCGGATATGGCTCCGAATTTATCTGGCGTGGGGATGGCCGATTCAGCAAGAATTCAACAAGTTTGCGAATTAGCTCTTGAATTTGCGCTTTTACACCTCAAACCTGAGGGAGCACTGATAGTAAAAGCGTTTCACGGAAGTGGGTTTTCTCAGATTGTAGAAAGTTTTAAGCGGCACTTTAAGCGAGTGATTGAAATCAAGCCAAAAGCTTCACGCTTTCGTTCCTCTGAAACTTTTCTGGTTGCCCGCACCCTGAAACACCCCGCTGCAGCGAAATAGTTCTCGTGTCCATGGTGGACAGGGGAGTTTGTACGGACTCTTCCTCAAAGAAGGGTAGAATGTAAATTAGAAAAATTGCGAAAAAACCCTTTAGGCCTATAGGGTTATCGCTTGTCAGCATTTCGCTTGCCGAAAAAAGCAAGCAGGAGAGTGGCCTTGAACAATTCTTTTTCCAAAGTTGCGATCTGGATGGTGATCGGACTGGTTCTTTTTACTGTTTTCAAACAGTTTGATGGACGTTCACAGCCCCAGGATACCGTGAGCTATACACAGTTCATGGAGGACGCAAAAGCCGGCAAAGTACGTAAAGTTGACGTGCAAAGCGACGTGTTGCATGTCACGCCCGACTCTGGCCGTCCTTACACCTTAACCTCACCGGGCGACCTCTGGATGGTCTCAGACCTTCTGAAAGCAGGTGTGCAGGTCTCTGGTAAGGCGCGCGAGGAACCCTCTCTGCTGATGAGTATTTTTGTCTCCTGGTTCCCGATGCTGTTGCTGATCGGCGTGTGGGTGTTTTTCATGCGTCAGATGCAGGGCGGTGGCAAAGGCGGAGCGTTTAGTTTTGGTAAGTCTCGCGCCAAGATGATGGATGAGGCCACCAACACGATTACTTTTGCCGATGTTGCGGGCTGCGACGAGGCCAAGGAAGACGTTCAGGAACTCGTAGACTTTTTGCGTGACCCGACCAAATTCCAGAAACTCGGTGGTCGCATACCACGTGGTGTATTAATGGTGGGCTCCCCCGGAACGGGTAAAACCTTGCTCGCCAAAGCGATAGCTGGCGAAGCCAAAGTACCTTTTTTCAGTATCTCGGGCTCAGATTTCGTTGAAATGTTTGTCGGCGTAGGCGCAGCACGCGTGCGCGATATGTTCGAAAACGCCAAAAAGAATTCACCGTGCATTATTTTTATCGATGAAATCGATGCTGTGGGCCGCCAGCGTGGTGCCGGCGTCGGTGGTGGCAACGATGAGCGCGAGCAAACCCTGAACCAGATGCTGGTTGAAATGGATGGTTTTGAGTCGGGTGTTGGCGTCATTGTGATTGCCGCGACCAACCGCCCAGATGTACTTGATCCTGCCCTGTTGCGACCTGGTCGTTTTGACCGACAGGTTGTCGTCCCTCTGCCAGACATTCGTGGTCGTGAGCAGATTCTGAAAGTGCATATGCGTAAAGTGCCTGTCGCGCAAAACGTTGATGCGCATATTCTTGCGCGCGGTTGCCCCGGATTTTCCGGAGCCGATCTGGCCAATCTCGTGAACGAAGCTGCTTTGTTTGCTGCGCGTCGCAATGGTCGCACTGTCGATATGTCAGACTTTGAAAAAGCCAAAGACAAAATCATGATGGGTGCCGAGCGGCGCTCAATCGTCATGCCCGAAGAGGAGCGCAGAAACACCGCCTATCACGAGTCAGGACATGCGATTGTTGCACGCATGCTGCCAAAGACTGATCCTGTGCATAAAGTCACGATCATTCCCCGTGGACGTGCGCTGGGAGTGACCATGCAATTGCCAGAAGGCGATCGCTACAGCATGGATAAGGAACGCCTGCTTTGCACGATCTCGGTCTTGTTTGGTGGCCGGATCGCAGAGGAACTGTTCATGAATCAAATGACCACAGGCGCTTCAAACGATTTCGAGCGAGCAACCACGATCGCGCGCGACATTGTGATGCGTTACGGTATGACGACTGAGCTGGGTCCCATGGTTTACGCGGAAAACGAAGGCGAAGTGTTTCTCGGACGTAGCGTGACTAAAACTACCAATATGTCCGAAGCCACCATGCAGAAATGCGATGCCGAAATTCGCAAGATCATCGACGAGCAATATAACGTGGCGCGCGCGATCCTTGAAGCCAATCGCGAAAAAGTCGAGCTCATGACCAAAACATTGCTCGAGTGGGAAACTATCGATGCAGATCAGATCAACGACATCATCGAGGGGCGTCCACCTCGTCAACCCAAGGTTCCGCAAGGTCCTTCTGACTCTTCGGATACTCCTCCTACCGGGACAGCTCCCGGTGCAACCAGTGACCCGGCCCCAGTGGCCTGAGCGTAAAGGTTTGTCACTGCATGTCTGAAAAGTGGTTATGCGGGCGCTTCGAGTTCTCTCTCGAGCGCCCGATTTTAATGGGCATCGTGAATGTCACCCCGGATTCGTTTTCTGATGGTGGGGAGCATGCCACGGCTCGGCAAGCAATCGACCATGCGCACCGTCTGGTGTCTGAAGGCGCGCAGATCCTAGATATTGGGGGCGAGTCTACTCGTCCAGGTGCGATGCCCGTGTCTGTGACCGAGGAGTTAAAGCGCGTGCTGCCTGTTGTGATGGCATTGCGTGACTCAGGTGTTGCGCTCTCCGTTGATACCTGCAAAGCCGAGGTGATGCGTGCCGCCCTGGAGAGCGGGGCAGATATGCTCAATGATGTGACGGGCTTCAGGGATCCGCTTTCAAGACAAATCGTTGCCGGTCATCCTGCTTGCGGTGTGTGCCTCATGCATATGCAGGGTGAGCCTCGGACGATGCAGCGAGCACCTCATTACCAGGATGTTGTGCAAGACGTTAAAAATTATTTACTTGCGCAAGCTCAATTGCTTGAAGAAGCAGGCATTGAATCCCGCAGGATCAGTCTGGATCCAGGTTTAGGGTTTGGTAAAACCCTTGAGCAAAACTATGCGCTGATTAAAAATCTCCCTGAAATTGTCCAGGCAGGTTATCCAGTGCTTTTGGGCGCATCGCGCAAATCAATGTTGGGTATGGTGACCGGACAGCCAGTAGATCAACGACTGGCAGGCAGTCTTGCTGCGGCACTCGCTGGCGTTGCGCGAGGGGCTGCAATTATTCGAGTCCATGATGTTGCGCAGACGAGAGATGCGCTCAAAATCTGGAACGCAGTCGAACATGGAATAGGTGAGTCATGAATAATAATAAACAGAACAAACCAAAATATTTTGGTACCGATGGTGTGCGCGGTAAAGTCGGCGGCGAAGTCATTAATGCCGAGTTTGCCTTACAGCTTGGTTATGCTGCGGGAAAGGTGTTCGCCCGAGAGCATTCGGCCCGTCGTGGTAAGCCAACTGTTCTGATTGGCAAAGACACGCGTATCAGCGGCTATATGCTTGAGTCTGCGCTAGAGGCTGGGTTCGCCTCAGCGGGTGTTGAGGTGCTGCTGGCTGGTCCGCTGCCAACGCCCGCCGTGGCCTATCTCACGCGGACCTGGCGTTTGGTGGCCGGGATCGTCATCAGTGCCTCGCACAACCCCTACTACGATAACGGCATCAAGTTTTTCTCCTCAAAAGGAATGAAACTTCCCGATGCGATGCAGCAGGCGATCGAGGACGCGCTGGACGAACCACTTGAGTGCGTATCCTCCGAGCACTTGGGTCGGGCCCGTCGAATTGATGATGCACCGGGTCGTTACATTGAATTCTGCAAAAGCACTTTTCCCTCTGACCTTGATCTCGATGGCTTGAAGCTGGTTGTCGATGCTGCCAATGGTGCGGCTTATCACATTGCGCCGCACGTGTTTCGTGAACTCGGCGCTGAAGTACACGCGATAGGCGTTTCACCCAATGGTTTTAATATCAACAAGGACGTTGGCGCGCTACATCCGGCCAGCTTGGCCGCAGAGGTTCGTAATCGCGGTGCAGATCTGGGTATCGCACTGGATGGTGACGCTGACCGGATTCAGATGGTGGATGCCGAAGGTCGTGTCTACAACGGTGATGAGTTGCTGTTTGCGGTTATTAAAGAACGTATGTCGCGTGGTCCGGTCGAGGGTGTTGTTGGGACATTGATGACTAATTATGGCTTTGAGCGCCAGATTAAAAAGCTCGGTATTGGCTTTGAGCGTGCGCAAGTTGGCGATCGCTATGTGCTGGAGCAACTCCAGAATCGCGGCTGGCTCTACGGTGGCGAAAGCTCGGGTCATTTGTTGTGTCTCGATTGCCACACGACAGGTGATGGCATTATCGCTGGGCTCCAAGTCCTCGCCGCGTTGAAACGCAGTGGACAGACTTTGAGCGAGTGGGTCTCAGAGTTGCATCTGTATACGCAGATCATGATAAATGCGCCTCTTAAACCCGGCATGGACTGGGCTAATCATCCAGAGTTGCTGGCGGCGCAAAAAAAAGTTGAGTCGCTGCTGTCGGAGCGCGGGCGTATGCTGATTCGTGCGTCGGGTACAGAACCCATACTCAGGCTAATGGTCGAGGCCGAGAACGAGTCCCTGGCAAACCAGTGTATTGATATCCTGGCCGCGGTTGATCTGACCGCTTGAGAATGCGTTTTGCTTAAAGCTTGCGGATTCATTAATACTTCACTAAATTGTAACTTACGTGAAATATTCCGCAGTCAAAATCACCGGCATCTCAGGAGTGTATTGATATGCTTGAACTCGTTCGCAGTACCACCAGCTTGTTTACCCTGCCTGCTTCAACACAGATGAATACAGGCCTTGTTGTCGGGCTTGCGCAGTCACCTGATGAAATCGAATCGATCCAGCGCCTGCGCTATGACGTATTCAGCTCTGAATACGGTGCTGTTCTTGGCGATAATCAGGATGGTATCGATCGTGATGCGTTTGATCCCTGGTGCGAGCACCTGATGGTTAAAGAGCTAGGTAGCGATCTGGTTGTAGGCACCTATCGTATTTTGACGCCACACCAGGCAAAGCGTGCAGGTGGCTATTATTCTGAGTCGGAATTTGATCTGAGCGGTTTGGGCGGTATCCGAAATCAACTGGTTGAGTTTGGGCGGGCCTGTATTCACGAAGACTATCGACAGGGCAGTGCGCTCATGATGCTGTGGTCCGGTCTGGCCGAAATACTCAAACAAGGTCGCTATGAACACGTGTTTGGCTGTGCAAGCGTCAGTCTTCGTGATGATGGCAATACAGCTGCGCGCGTGTGGCGTCAGGTACGTGAGGACGTAGCGCTCAATGACAAAACAAACGTGAAACCCTTGAATCGCTATCCTTTCGAATTGCTCGACAGTGACTTGCCTGCAGACGTACCTGCCTTACTCAAGGGTTATTTGAAATTAGGTGCGCGTGTTTGCGGTGAACCCGCCTGGGATCCTGATTTCAATACGGCAGATTTTCCAATGCTTCTATCCGTGTCGAATATGGGATCTCGTTACCGCCGGCATTTTGGTTTCGAGCGAAACTAGCTTAGAGCGAGAACCGAGCCCTACGGGCTAGGAGTTGGTTCGAAATCAAACGGGAATGAGCTCGAAATCGAAACCGACTTTGCCCCATTCGGCTTCTTCGCCATGCAGTGAGAAATCGGTTAAGGGGTGAGTGGATAACCATTTCTTATCAACGCGCGCAACGATCGATGTTCCTTTCACGCTGAGCGATACGGGTAAATTTGTAATGTCTTCGCGTCGACGAGAAAGCAGGACGGCCATCCTCAAGCAAAGTATCGCCAGCCACTGGTCGCGTGTTTTAACAAGTGTTTGCGCCTTGCTGAGTTTGCCAGTATGGGCGAGTGCAAACAAGCCAAGCTGAGACTGATCTACACGCGAAAAACCTGGCATGTCAGCGTTATTGAGGATGTAGGCGCTGTGCTTGTGATAACCCGCCTGAGCGATTGAAACGCCAACCTCATGCAGATCCGCCGCCCAGTTCAAGGTATGGCGTAATTCATCTTGCGGGGATTTTTCTGGATAAAGACTGTCAAACAACCCTAAGGCCACACGTTTGACGCGAGCGGCCTGTTTAGGATCGACGTGATAGCGTTTCATAAAGGCTTTGACTGACTCGTCGCGACGATCGTGTGACTCTTCCCGTCCGGCCATATCAACCAGCACACCCAGACGCAGCGCGCCTTCGCCTGGTTTCATGATGTCGACTTTCATTTCATCAAAGAAAGCGCTCATGATGGCCAGACCACCGGTCAGTACATCGGCACGCTCGATTTTGATGCCAGGCAGTTCTTCTGGAATAACGCGTCCTGCGCGAACTATTTTTGTTTTAAGCCTCTCCAGGCCTTCGCGGGTAATGCCACCGCTTGAGAGGCGACTGTCGGTGAGAATTGCATACAGGGCTTTTGCCGTTCCAGAGGAGCCTATGGCCGTATCCCAGCCTAATCTGCGATAGGGCTTGGTAATGACTTCGATTTCGCGGCGCGCAGCGACCTCGGCTAGTTTCATGGAGTAGTTGTCCACCACGCCATCGGGAAAGAATTTACGACTGTAGCTGACGCAGCCCATGTAGAGGGAGTTCATCAAAATAGGCTCGTCACCTTTGCCGATGATGACTTCGGTTGAACCACCACCGATGTCAATCACCAGACGTTTTTCGTCTGAAACCGGAAGGGTATGCGATACACCCGCATAAATCAGGCGTGCCTCCTCGCGACCGGCGATGACCTCAATCGGAAAGCCCAGCGCCGCCTCGGCACGGGGTAAAAAATCGGGAACGTTTCGCGCCACACGAAAGGTGTTGGTCGCGACTGCCCGCACGCGATCGGGATGGAAGCTGCGCAGACGTTCGCCAAAACGGCCCAGCACCTCGATCGCACGCTCGATCGACGCGTCATTGAGCATCTTGGAGGCATCCAGACCTGCAGCCAGACGGACGGTTTCTTTGAGGCGGTCGATCTGATAGATGTGCTTGATGCCATTTTGTTCAGCAACCCGACCAATCGATAGTCTGAAGCTGTTGGATCCAAGATCTACTGCGGCGAGCAGGTGTTCCATGCGATGTAACCAAAAATGCGACAAAACATATTATAAAAGGGTATCTTGTTATCAAACTGACATATAACTGAAGTAAAACAGAAACAATTGCATAAAGAATAAAAATTGGATTGCACTCTATGCCAGGTCGTAAAAAGTCCGAACCGCTATTTTTGAATCGTGAATTATCGTTGCTCAAGTTTAACGAGCGCGTCTTGGCGATGGCTGAAAATACCGAGATCCCGCTGCTCGAACGCTTACGCTATGTCTGTATCGTAAGTTCAAACCTGGACGAGTTTTTTGAAATTCGTGTCTCAAGCCTCAAAGCACAGCAAGCTCAGCACCCCGCGCTCAAAGGCAGCGATGGTCTGACCGCAGCGCAAGCCTTCGAGCAAGTCCAGAGCGCCATCCATACGATGGTCGAGCGACAGTACGCGCTGCTAAACGACGATATTTTGCCGAGCTTACGCGCCGAGGGTATTTTTCTTCATCATGCGTCTGAGTTGAATGACGCGCAGATGCAATGGGCTCATGATGTTTTCGTTCGGGATGTGATGCCTTTACTCACGCCCATCGGGCTGGATCCAGCACATCCTTTCCCACGCGTCTATAACAAGAGTTTGAATTTTATTGTGCCTTTATCGGGCGATGATGCTTTTGGTCGCAAATCAACCATAGCGATTGTGCAAGCGCCACGCGCCTTGCCACGCTTGATGAAAATGCCTGCTGCGATTTCCGGCCAGCCGCATGGTTTTATTCTGCTGACCTCCTTGTTGCGCGCCTTTGTGGGTGAGTTGTTTCCCGGCATGGTCATGCAAGGCTGTTATCAATGGCGTGTGACTCGCAACAGTGACTTGTTTGTCGACGAAGAAGAAGTCACCAACCTGAGGCTCGCCTTGCAAGGCGAACTGTCACAGCGTAATTTCGGCTCCGCGGTGCGCCTGGAAATCGATCTGCTCACTCCAGCGCATATCGAAACTTTTTTACAAAAAGAATTTTCCCTGACTGCGGCCGATACTTATCGAGTCAATGGACCGGTCAATGTATCCAGAATGATGCAGCTCTGTAATGTGGTTGAGCGTCCTGATCTGTTGTTTCCGCAATATCGGGGCCCGATTCCTGCACCCTTCGATACGCTGGCGAACAAGCCCTCTGCAATTTTCGATGCGATCGCACAGCAAGATCGTTTGCTGCATCATCCTTATCAATCTTTTCAGCCAGTGATCGATTTTTTGACGGCTGCAGCGATTGACCCTGATGTGGTTGCGATTAAGCAGACGATTTATCGCACAGGCGAAGATTCGGAGCTGATGAGGTTGCTGCTTGCTGCAGCAAGGGCTGGCAAAGAGGTCACAGTCGTTGTTGAATTAATGGCCAGATTTGATGAGCAAACCAACATCAACTGGGCCGCGCGTCTTGAGGAGGTCGGCGCGCACGTTGTCTATGGCGTCGTAGGCCATAAAACCCATGCAAAGATGGTGCTGGTACTCAGGCGCGAAAAGGGTCGTATCAGGCGTTATGGACATCTGGGAACGGGTAATTATCATCCCCGGACTGCGAGCCTTTATACCGATTTTGGATTGTTAACCGCTGAGCCGCGTATGTGTGAAGACATGGATAAAGTCTTTTCACAATTGACGGGCCTGGGAGCCAGACGGAATTTAAAACTTCTGCTCCAATCGCCCTTTACCATGCACGATTCTGTGGTTGCGAAAATCCGTGCAGAGGCGCGTGCAGCGCGTGCTGGCAAAAAAGCGCAAATCATGGCGAAGATGAACTCCTTGCTCGAGCCGATCGTGATTCAGGAGTTGTACAAAGCGAGCCAGGCCGGCGTGAAGATCGATCTTGTTGTGCGCGGGGTTTGCGCGCTGCGAGCAGGCGTGCCCGGGCTCTCGGACAACATTACTGTACGCTCCATCATCGGCCGTTTTCTGGAGCACTCGAGGGTATTTTATTTTTACGCTCAGGGCGCCGAGTCTGTTTATCTGTCCTCAGCCGACTGGATGGACAGGAACTTTTTCCGTCGGGTCGAAATCGCTTTTCCCATCCTTGATCCGATTCTTAAAAAGCGAGTGATTAACGAGGCCTTCAGTGCTGCATTTAAAGATAACAGCCGAGCCTGGCTGCAACAGCCCGATGGCAGTTATCAATTATTAAAAAATCGCAAAGTAAAATTTAACCTGCATGAGTCCCTTATGCTGAGTTTAGGAAAAATTTAATAAAAATCAATATGTTATGAATACTCATCCCAAAAGACCTCCTTGATGGTCTTTTTTGTTTGTGACTGTCATAAAGCCGTCATTATTGGACTTTATGATTGTGTCTGTTCGATAGACATTTGTCTTTATTCAATTGATACAGAGAGGCGACGCATATGATTAAGCGTACATTGATTCAGATTTCTACAGGTATGTTGCTCGGTTTGGCAGCCCTGAGCGCACAGGCAGTCGACATTACAGGCGCTGGTGCGACCTTTCCTTTTCCCGTCTACGCAAAGTGGGCCGCTGATTTCAAAGCAGCCTCGGGAAACGCTGTCAACTATCAGTCAATCGGCTCAGGCGGTGGCGTTCAGCAGATCACAGCTAAAACCGTTGATTTTGGTGCGACAGACGATCCGATGAGCGGCGAGCAACTCGACAAGATCGGTCTGATGCAATTCCCCGCTGTCATTGGCGGCACCGTGCCTGTTGTCAATATCGAAGGCATCAAGCCAGGTCAGCTCAAGCTGACGGGCACTGTGCTCGCGGATATTTTCCTGGGCAAAGTTAAAAAATGGAACGATCCAGCGATCCAGTCCTTGAACGCTGAGCTGAAGTTGCCTGCCGCCGACATCATTGTTGTGCATCGTTCGGATGGTTCGGGTACGACATTTGGTTTTACAAACTATCTGACGAAAGTTTCAGCTGACTGGAAAGAAAAAGTCGGTGAAGGCAAGGCTGTCAAATGGCCAGCAGGTCAGGGTGGTAAGGGCAACGAGGGTGTCGCAGCTTACGTGAAGCAACTCAAGAACTCGATCGGTTATGTTGAGTACGCCTATGCCAAGCAAAATTCCTTAGCCTGGACGCAACTGAAAAATCAGGCGGGTAATTTTGTCCAGCCTGAGCAGAAATCCTTTGCAGCAGCGGCTGCAAACGCGAAATGGGATAGCGCACCAGGAATGGGTGTCGTTCTGACCGAGCAGCCAGGTGCTGATTCATGGCCGGTCACTAGCGCAACGTTCATTCTGGTCTACAAAGACCAGTCCAAAGCTGAAAACGGTCGTACCACCATCGCTTTCTTTGACTGGGCATTCGATAAAGGCGCCAAGACCGCGGCCGATATGGACTACGTCCCTCTGCCTAAAGATGTAACGGATCAGATCCGTGCAGCGTGGAAAGCAACACTAAAAGCAGATGGTCAGCCTTTGCTGAAGTAATTGATAGAGCATTTTCCCCTGGATAAGTCATCTTGCTTGTTCAGGGGTTTAACTTTCATGTTTGACTCGCAGGCCTTATGAAGAAAATTCAGCGACCGATTCACGATACGATTTTCAGGTTCGTGACCAGAACTTTTGCCTTCCTGGTGTTCAGTTTATTGGCCGCCATTATGGTGTCGCTGATTTACGGCAGTCACGACACGTTGGCCAAATATGGCTTGTCGTTTCTCTGGACCAACGAATGGGATCCAGTACAGAGCGAGTTCGGTGCACTTGTACCCGTGATAGGTACCTTGCTCACCTCCTTTGTTGCTTTGGCTGTGGCCATTCCAGTATCGTTTGGTATCGCGATGTTTCTGACTGAGCTCGCGCCCGCCTGGTTGCGTCGACCCATTGGCACAGCGATTGAAATGCTTGCAGCCATACCTTCGATCATCTACGGTATGTGGGGTTTGTTTGTATTTGTGCCTTTTTTCCAGGAATACGTTCAGCCTGGCCTGATTGCGGCGCTAAGTCCCATTCCCTTTATTGGCTGGATGTTTTCTGGCGCGCCCTTCGGTATTGGCATCTTCACTGCGGGTCTGATTTTATCGATCATGATTACGCCTTTTATCGCCTCGGTGATGCGAGATGTATTTGAACTTGTTCCCCCCATGTTGAAAGAGTCTGCTTATGGTTTGGGCGGCACAACCTGGGAAGTCATGTGGAAAGTTGTCTTGCCCTTTACCCGTTCAGGCGTGATCGGTGGCGTGATGTTAGGACTAGGGCGTGCACTGGGAGAAACCATGGCCGTTACGTTCGTGATTGGTAATGCCTTTCAGATGCCGGGTTCTTTCTTTGCGCCAGGCAATTCGATCGCTTCTGCACTGGCTAACGAATTTAACGAGGCAGGTGGTCTACAAAAATCTGCTCTGATTGAACTGGGCCTGATCCTGTTCCTGATCACCACCATTGTTCTTGCGATCGCAAAATTGATGCTGATGCGTATGAGTCAGGCAGAAGGTAAAAAATCATGAATATCAACGTGAAACTAACGCTAACGCCGCCTACCTCTGTGCTGCATTCAGGCAACTGGGTGTATCGCCGTCGCAGCTTGACTAATAAAATCATGCTTGGGCTTTCCTTTGCAGCGCTGGCCTTTGGCTTATTCTGGCTGTGCTGGATTCTCGCGGTTCTGCTGATCAAAGGTGGTGGGGCCTTATCCCTGACCCTACTGACTGAGAACACCCCTCCACCCGGCCAGGCAGGTGGTTTACTTAATGCCATTCTGGGTAGCTTTGTCATGGTGGGTGTGGGAACAGTCATCGGTACACCTGTGGGTATTCTTGCAGGCACGTATTTGGCTGAATACGGTCAGCGCGGCTGGCTTGCTCCAGCGACACGGTTTTTGAATGACGTGCTGTTATCTGCGCCCTCGATTGTGATTGGTCTGTTCATTTACGCGGTTTATGTCTCACAGGTCGGGCATTATTCTGGCTGGGCGGGGGCGCTCGCGCTCGCCATCCTGGTGATACCTGTGGTTGTTCGCACGACTGACAACATGTTGATGCTTGTACCAAATGGATTGCGTGAGGCTTGTATAGCGCTGGGTTGTCCAAAATGGCGAATGATCGTGCTGGTGTCCTACCGTGCAGCTCGCTCCGGGATCATCACGGGTATCTTGCTAGCTGTTGCTCGTGTAGCGGGCGAGACGGCTCCTTTGCTGTTTACCGCGCTTAATAACCAGTTCCTCTCCTTTGATATGAATAAACCTCTGGCTAACTTGCCTGTGGTGATTTTCCAGTTTGCGGCAAGTCCTTTCCAGGACTGGAATACGCTGGCTTGGGCAGGAGCAACTTTGATTACCCTGGCTGTGCTTGCACTAAATATCATTGCGCGAAACTTATTCCACAAGCATTGATTGATCCTGAGTTCAACTTTCGAATCAATCCCTGTCTAACTTTGCACTGAACCTATATACGGTACTGAATATGGAAAACACTGCGTCACAAGCTGCTGCACAACCTGCAACGCAAACCAAAATCCAGGTGAATAACCTGAATTTTTTCTATGGCAATTTCCACGCCTTGCGCAATGTGAATATGTCCATTGCTGAAAATAAAGTGACTGCTTTTATCGGCCCATCGGGTTGCGGAAAGTCGACCTTGCTGCGTACGTTTAATCGTATGTTCGAACTCTACCCTGGTCAGCGGGCTGAGGGTGAAATTATTCTGGATGGTGAAAACCTTTTGACCACTAAAACCGATATTTCTTTGCTGCGTGCAAAAGTCGGTATGGTGTTTCAAAAGCCTACGCCATTTCCGATGAGTATCTATGACAATATCGCCTTTGGTGTGCGATTGTTTGAAAACCTGAACAAAGGTCAGATGGAAGAGCGCGTTGAGTGGGCGCTCACCAAGGCGGCTTTGTGGAATGAAGTTAAAGACAAATTACATCAGAACGGCAACAGTCTCTCTGGTGGTCAGCAGCAGCGTTTATGTATCGCTCGTGGCGTGGCCATCAAACCTGAGGTATTGTTGCTGGATGAGCCTTGTTCTGCTCTGGATCCGATTTCCACCGCAAAAGTCGAAGAACTTATTGCTGAGCTGAAAAAGGACTATACGGTCGTGATCGTGACACACAACATGCAGCAGGCGGCTCGTTGCTCGGACTTTACTGCCTATATGTATCTGGGTGAGTTAATGGAGTTTGGTGAAACAAACCAGATCTTTGTAAAACCCTCACGCCGCGAAACCGAGGATTACATTACCGGGCGTTTCGGCTAAGCAGGATTTTTATAATTCTGGTATAGTTTCTGTCTTCGGGGCGTAGCGCAGCCTGGTAGCGCATCTGCTTTGGGAGCAGAGGGTCGTGAGTTCGAATCCCACCGCCCCGACCAAAAAACGTAAAAAGCCAATCCTTCGGGATTGGCTTTTTTGCTTTAGCCGGAGATTTTTTGTCGCAGTCGCTCAAACTCATTACCTGAGAAATTCGCGCTCGGCCCCAATCCAGCCTCCAACACCGGACTTTACTCAAAACGATAAGTAAAACCTATCTGAATTCGACTTGTATATGGACCGGACTCCCCAAACGCCACGCCAAAACTGCTAGCATTTCGCTGGTAGGCAAGTCCTATATCAAAGTCTTTATCGGGGGAAAAAATAACAGCCAACTGACCGTATGTTGTTAAGGCAGTCTCAGGTTCGTTGGGATTGGTATTCATACCTATATCTAGTGCTAACTTGATGTAGGGATTTATTTTCCACACTGGGGCAACAGATAACGTATAAAAATTAGTGCGTTTCGGGTCAGTGCTTTGACCAACCACGTATTGATTGTTGTAAGGCGTTCTCATGTAGCCTGCATTGAAATGTAACTCCAGCTCCTCCCAGTAGCGTGAGGCGATGAAGGTGATACCGTAATTCCATTGCGCGTTACCAATACCAAACTCTTGTTGTGTGGTCCCTGCAGGCAAGATGACAGAGGGTTTTAGAGCCAGATTCAAGCCCTTCTCGCCATCGCCCAGAAAACGATGCTTATAGTTGATTGTGTAATTACCTAGTCTGGAAAAATTTCCCAGGGGTGCAAGATAGTAAGTGGGCGAAAACCCAAGCTCGCTGTGCTCAGTCAAGCCTCGCGTAAAGGTGAGGGGAAAAGCGCTCGCATCACCGAGACCATTGAAATCCTCACCAGAACTGATGCTATCGGTACCATCGTTATTCTGGCCGATCTGGAGGATGGAGAAAAAGTACTGATCAATCTGATTTGAGCCTTTTGCAGTCGTCCCGGCATCATCAGTGTTCAGGGGTGCATAGGCATGGCTTAAATCAAATCGCGAAAGCAACAGCATGCAAGTTAGGGCAAGTAAAAATTTTTCTAGTCGACGCATCTTTTTATTCGCGTGGCCCTGAAGAACTTGCACTTTATCGTACGAGTATGACAGTTGAATTTAACAAGACATTTGAGGGTGTACTCAAACGATCCGTTTGAGCTTCAAACCTATATAAACCAGTAAGCCAGCTAAACCCATCAAAAGCATGACTTCAAAAAAAGATCCTTTTAAGCCAGGCAGATCCTCCATGTTCATCCCCATGATTCCGGAGATCAGCGTCATTGGCAGAAAAATCACAGTCATGACGGACAGTACTTGTAATTGTTTTGCGTTGAGCTCGGCGACATGCGCTGTTTGTTCGTCCTGTAGAACCTTGGCACGTATGTAAAGACTATCAATTTGCTCAAGAAAACTTGTTAATTCATTCGCATGATCCTGGAGCTGTTCCAGATCGTCATGGGTAAACTCCGGAGTATTTCTTTTTCTCAGATACCGTAGCGCATCGAGTTCCGCTGAAAAATGCCGTCTGATGCGATTGCATTGAATCCGTAGCGTACCAATCGACTCATCTGCTGCGAGATCATTACCGCTCAGGATGATCTCCTCCAGCGAATCTATGCGATCAGCCAGACGCCTGATCGCTGCCTTAAGCTGGACGGATCTAATATCGATGATCTGATGAAACAGGCTATGGACAGAGTTTGGGTGTATGCGTCCACGTATCAACTGATCCTTGGCCCGATCCAGGGTTTTGAGCGGATGAAGTCGTCCAGTAATCAACAGGTTAGGGGTCAAATAGCACCAGAAAGATTCAAAATCTAAATTGTTGCTTTTAGTACCCTGGCCAAAATCCATGGTGAAGTCTTGCAGATGAAACAGGACACCCTGCCTAAGTTCTGTGATGGCGTCATAACCCACTTCGCCCGTGTCATTGTGGATCGATTCGGCTAACTCATCGGGTATCAGTGCTGAGGCTTGAAGCCATCTCATGACACGGGTGTTGGAAAAATTCAGATGCAGCCAGATTGATTGACCCGAGCTGAGCAGTTCATCGGTTACAGAATCAGGTGGGATTTCTGATCCAACTGCCTCCTGATTAATGTTCCAGGCAAAAAGAATCCCATCAGAAGGCACTTTGTCAGGATCAATCAGGGAGGATAAAGGAATAAAGACCATATTGGTATCAGTGATAACGGATAAGTTTTTGCAATCGAGTCTTGAGGAAATCTTCCTCTAAGTTATCAGCCCAACATGACCAAAATATGAAATTGACTTATTTATTTAATAAAAATGTAATTTTTAAGAGATTTCATCCAAAATTCATAAAACTTTAATCTGTGACAAGTAATCTTTACCCAGATCACAAGGGAGTTATCCACATGGCAACAAAAACTCAGTCCAAAGCCTCGCTCAATACAGTGACGGCAGTTAAAAAGTCTGACGCGATAAAAAAGCTTGTCGTTGCAAAAAAGACCGTCATTGCCAAAAAGTCTCCAGCAGCTAAGAAGACCGTTGCAGCCAACAAGACCGTCGCAGCAAAAAAGACGCTAGCAGCAAAAAAGACCGTAGCTCCAAGGAAAACTGCCAGCGCACAAAAAACAGTCAGCGCACAAAAAACAGTCAGCGCACAAAAAACAGTCAGCGCACAAAAAATACCCGCTAAAACCTTTGCACAACGCGCTCAAGACGAGTTGATAGATAGTTACGACGAAGAATTTGAAATGGAGCTGGACGATAACCGTCTGGATGCGCTGCTCATGGAGATGCCAGACCAAGGTTCTGCGCCAGAGGGCTCGCTAGACCGGCGCATTTACTTCAGGGAATTATTCAGGTTGCAGGGCGAACTGGTTAAATTGCAAGACTGGGTTGTCGAAAAAAAACTCAAAGTCGTTGTGTTGTTCGAAGGTCGCGATGCGGCAGGCAAGGGCGGTGCGATCAAACGTATCACCCAGCGCCTTAACCCCCGCGTTTGTCGTGTAGCGGCGCTGCCTGCACCGAGTGAGCGTGAGCGCTCGCAATGGTATTTCCAGCGTTACGTCCCTTACCTGCCCGCAGGTGGAGAGATGGTGCTGTTCGACCGCAGCTGGTATAACCGCGCTGGGGTTGAGCGCGTGATGGGTTTTTGTAGCGATGAGGAATACGAAGAGTTTTTCCGCACGGTCCCGGAGTTTGAAAAAATGCTGGTGCGTTCGGGCATCATCCTGATCAAATACTGGTTTTCGATTACCGATGATGAGCAGCACATGCGCTTTACCATGCGTATTCGCGATCCCTTGAAGCAATGGAAACTCAGTCCCATGGATCTCGAGTCGCGTCGTCGCTGGGAGGCTTACACCAAGGCCAAAGAGGTGATGCTTGAGCGTACGCACATGCCTGAATCTCCCTGGTGGATTGTTGATGGCGTCGATAAAAAAAGCGCGCGCCTGAACTGTATTCAGCACTTATTGAATCAGATTCCGTACCAGGAAGTCGCTCACGCAGAAATTACTTTGCCTGAGCGAGTCCATAACCCGGATTACACGCGCCATCCCGTGCCTGCATCGATGTATGTTCCAGAAATTTACTAAATGGAATTCATTAAAAACTTTGATCTTGTCTCTCTTGGCGACTCGACGATCAGCCTGACGGCGGCTTTTATACTGGGCGGACTGATCGGCCTTGAAAGACAATACCGCCAGCGTACTGCAGGCTTACGTACTAATGTGCTGGTGGCGTTGGGTGCAGCGATCTTTGTTGATATCGCCAATCGTTTGCATGGCCATGAGGGGGCCGTGCATGTGATCGCCTATGTGGTTTCAGGCATTGGTTTTCTGGGCGCTGGTGTCATCATGCGCGAGGAAGGCAACGTACGCGGTTTGAATACTGCAGCGACTCTTTGGTGTTCTGGAGCAGTCGGCGCCTGTGCTGGTGCTGATCTGATAGCCGAGGCGAGTATTGCGACGGCTTTTGTGCTGGCGGCTAATACTTTATTACGCCCTCTTGGCAATCTGATCAATAAGCAGCCTCTTGATTCCACCTCTGTCGAAGTCACTCACACCATCTCTGTTATCGCACCAATCACTGAGCAAAAAGACGCGTTAAGGTTATTGGAATCCGTGCTTGATGAGGCCAACTATGCCTTCAGTAATCTTGAAATCAAGGCTTTTGGTGACGATGCCGTGATCATTGAGGCGGTGCTCGCCGCCTCTTCGGTCAATGGTGATGAGCTGGATATGCTGGTGGCAAAAATTGCCAGGCCCGCCTACATCAGTCAGGCGTACTGGACGCCAAGCACATCCTCGTGAGTATGTTGAGTGTTTTGAGTGTGCTGAGCTTGTTGTAGCAGTTGTGCGATCACTTCGATTGCTTCGTACAAGCCGTTGTTTTTGATTTTTGAAACAGCGGCTTGAAATTTGTCTAAATCAGCCAGTAATTTCAGCGTGCTTTTTCTGACGCTCCGAAGCGTCGGTATAACGAGTCCCACTTCGTGTTCTCTGAGCCATTGCGTGTTGTAGCGCTCTTGTGGCATCGTCCAGGCGTTTTCAATTGTAATAACCGGTAAGCCCATGTGAATGGCCTCACTAATGCTACCAGGGCCAGGTTTTCCAATGAAAAAATCACCCAGGGCGAAGTAACGTTCAACGTTCGTAGTGAAGCCTACTGCAACGTGTTTGGCGAGTGAGGATTGCGAATTGATTTTTTCAACAAGTAAGGCGTTGTGTCCGCACATCAGAATGAGCTGAATATCTATCAGGGATTTAGCGATCCGCAGCATATCTACAGAACCATGACCACCAAACATCACGATCCCGACGGGTTTTGCAGGATCGAGGCCTAATTTCGTTAACTCATGGACGCGATTTTGGTTCTGTGACTGATAAAACGATGGTTTGAGAATCATTCCCGAGGTCTGGAAAATCTGATCCTCCTTATAACCAGCAGAGAAGGCTTGCTCGACAGCTTTTGCACTGCCACATACCAGATGCTGATTCAAACCAGGTTCCATCCAGAAATGCGGCGGATAGTCGGCAATGTCTGTCATGATTGTCAGATAAGGGACCGCAGGCATGACAGATTTAACTGCCTGATTCATCACTTTATTGAAATTTGGCACCAGCGAGACGACCAGATCTGTCGGGTTCGCCTCCCAGTAACGCTCAAGCCGACGCAGCATGGCAGCGTGACCAACGCGTATCATCGCTTGCAAGACTTTGAGCTCTGTAGCAAGCCCAAGCGTCCAGCCGCGCTTTAAGCGCATGTTGTAGAGGTCCTCTGGTGCGAGCCCTGTATGCTTGCGAAATGTTCCTTTAGGATCAAGGACTTCGAACAGGTTGACGAGCCGCACCTCCCAGCTACGGTTTTGTAGCCTGACAGCTTCTTGCAGTGCCGTTGCAGCAGAGCGATGCCCACCACCAGCATTGAAATAAATAAGGTCGATTTTTTTAGTCATTTGCGAGCATGATCTATGAAAACTATGACAGGAAAGTGACTAACCAATGTCGCTTTGATGTATAACTGATTACTCACATCAGAATAGGGCGGTATTTCTGTCAAAAATATGACAACCCACTCAACGCGCTATTTCTTTGTAAAACGTTCAAAATGAAATATTTTGCGATGGGTTTATATCTTGTCGCTTCAATGATTCAGCTCCTGACCGTATTCCAATGTTTTGCAGCACTCAAACATACTGGAAAACTCCGCTCTGGCTGGCTGTTGCTCGCAGCGGCTTTTATTCTGGTATTGCTCCACCGACTGTTTGCGCTAGCTACTATCCGAGGCGAGTATTTAGCGCATCTGATGGACGCGATTTTGTCATGTTCGGCCTCTGCACTATTTTTAGCCGGGATTTTTTTTATACGCAGGAGCATGGATGCTCAGGAACTAAAAAATACCGAATTACAACTCCTTAATCAATATGACCACCTCACGCACGCGTTAAGTCGTGCTGAAACAGTTAAGCGCCTGAAAATGGAAATTGAGCGTTCAGAGAGGTTCAGCCATCCGCTCGCATTGCTTGAAATTGATATCGATCATTTCAAACACGTCAATGATGAGTATGGACATCAGGTCGGAGACGAAATTTTAAAAAGCCTAACCGACAGTTGTCTTAAAGTGCTCAGGATAAATGATAGTTTAGGACGCATAGGAGGCGAGGAGTTTCTGGTTATTTTGCCCGAGACTAATCAAATAAGTTCTCTCGATACAGCAGAACGTTTGAGAAACTGCGTAGAGTCTACACAGCATAAAACCTCAGCACCATTAGAAATCAGTATTACCGTGAGTATCGGGGTTGTGAATTTTGAACCGCTCGCCAATGAGCAGAAAAATATACAACTTAGGGCTGCAGAGTTGATGAAACAAGCCGATCAAGCGATGTATCAGGCTAAGGCTGCCGGTCGCAATAGGGTTGTACTTTGGCAATCACCACAAAACTATCTCTGACACCTAATGCACAGGATTATTCAGGGATTATTTGCGCGTAGCAGAGGTCGTGTAACCATTGCGTTCCCGATAGCCATAAATAATGCGCTGACGGATTAATAAATCGTAAATTCCAATTAAGCGATGAAGCAAATGGAATTGGTGAAACCCAAAATATTCTAAAAAACCTGCGCTAAGTAGACGAATAATATCCTTTGATTTTTTTTGTTTCATACGTGTCGTTTGCTCGAGCAATACAGCGCAGACGGATACAAAAGCACCGAGACATACTGAAAAAATAAAGAAAAGTAGAAGTTGTTCAGCCGTCGCGGCTCCCAGCATATAGCCTATCGGTAACAAAATGTATGAGGTTAATTCGATGAGCGGCGAGAGTGCTTCGAAAATAATAAAAAAGGGAAAACCAAACAATCCGACCATTCCGTAACGTGGGTTAAACGCCATATCCCTGTTCCAGATTAAGGACTGCACGATGGCGCGTTGCCAAAAATTACGCTGCGAGGCAAACGCTTTGAGGGTTTGCGGTACCTCGGAGTAGCATCCAGGGTCGGGAACAAAGGCGAGTTTGAGCTGTTCGCTTTGTTTATGCTCATGGATATAGCGCTGGAGGGTGACTGTGAGTTCAAAATCGTCCACGACCGCCTTGGCATTGGCGCCACCGACTTTCAGGAAAATATCTTTCCTGAGGACGGTATAGGCGCCCGACATGCATAAATTACTCTTTAGCACAGTCAAACCCGCACGTGCCCACTGAAAAGCCCTGAGGTACTCAACATATTGAAATGTTGGCAACCAGCGTTCTGGAATACCGCGTTCGACTATTTGTCCGTGATCGACAATCAAACCATTTGAAGGACGAATAATAGCGGTTGCGGCAATGACTTTTGAATCCATTAAAAATGGTCGGATCATATGGATCAGCGCATCGGGTTCCAGAACGCAATCTGCATCAAGCTGACAGATGATCGGGTAACGGGCGTACTCAACACCCGCATTGTTAGCATCGGCCCGCCGACCGTTTTCCTTATCAATGACGCGTAGTTTTGGAAATTTCGCTGAGCGGTAAACACCACGGACATGTTTAATTTCAAGACTTTTTTTATAAATAGTCTCAATTTTTTGCATTTCAAATTTTTCAATCAGTAATTCAAGAGTTTTGTCCAAGGAGCCATCGTTCACAACAATGATTTCATATTCAGGATAGCGCAGCTTTAAAACATTTTGTATCGTTGGAATAATCATTTTTTCTTCGTTGTACGCAGAAATGACAATGGATATCGGCAAGCTCAGCGCTGATTGTTCGATTCTTTTGAGCTCACCGATTTGAATACCTTTGTGGTATGACCTCTGAGCCAGCATACCAATCAGAATCAGAACAAAATAAATGCTGTGCATCGCGATGAAATAAATAAAGATCGCTGTGACCAGGATTTCGAATAATGAGGTCAAAATACTCATAGCGAAATTTCTTTTGCGAGCGTGGCTTGCATTTCAGCCGTCTGGATCATCTGCGTGCAAACGTCCCGAATGAATCGATCCTGACTTTTTAAGTTTTTAGCCAGTACTGATAGGCCTTGAGTCCCATGCTCACTTAACGCCTGGGCACAATTGAAGCGAACCCAGTAAGAAGGATCTCCTAGATATTTTTCCAACGCTGGTATTGCGTCAGCTTCCTGAAAATTTCCCAAGCCCTTTGCGCATATTGCACGCACTTCCCACTCGCTGTCCTGTAGGCCTTCAAGCAGTACCCCTAAAGCCGAGGGCTGATGCAGCACGCCCAGTGCTTTCATTGTTTGTATGCGTAGATTTTTATCCGGTTCCTTTGAAAAACCCTGGATACATTCACTCGCCTCAGTGACCTTGAGTCCTGCCAGGCAAGCGATTGTGATTGAGAGAGCCTCGTCGGTGGACTGTTTGTCTTTTAATATTCCTAACAAAGATTCTTTTGCTTTTTCACCCATGATCAGGATGATTTCAACTACGCGCGAGCCAGGTAGCGTTTTAACTTGTGCAAGGCATGTGATGATGTGGGTTGTAGCGTTGATCGACTGTAGTTGCGCGAGAGAAATTGCAGCGGCAATTTTTACCTCCTCACGCCTGTCACTTAACGCCATAAGCAGCAAGCCCGAAATCTTTTCTGTAGTGCATAGGTAGGGTAAATAGGTTGCAGCCTGCTGTCGCAGGCGACAGTGCCAGGAAGTTAAATTTTTTAGTTCTCGCTTGATGATTGCGTTCATCGAGGGCTCATTGAGCAAGACTAGAAGTTTTTCCTTTTCCTCAAAGCTCAACTGAGTCGATACTTGACTCAGCACGCCCGTCAGCAGCTCTGCAGTGTTATTCAAGGTTGGTAACAATTGTTCCAGGTTCAGTTTGCTTGCCAGGTAGGCCAGCAGCTCTTGCCGCAGCCGTGAACGTCTGGCTTGAAGGAGACGTTCACGATGCTGCGAATAAAGATTTTGAGCAATAACCCATGCCGACAGCAGCAGGACTGTTGCAAGCAAGAAAATCGTCCCATAGGCAAAAAATCTAAAAATCAAGGTTTCATTCTCTCTTGTTCAATGAGCAGGTCTATAGCTTGTTCTAGCGTCCATTGATTTTTAAATCCTGTCAGGTTGCGTAATTTATCCAAATCTGGTCTGCGGTGGGTGATATCTTCAAACTCCAGCCCGTAGGCCTCCTGATAGGTTTGATACTGCAGTTCAGACTGACTGCCAGAACGTTTAACAATCAGTTTCGCAAGCTCAGTGATTGAGATTTCATGGTCGTTACCCACATTCACGATTTCGCCATTCGCACCAGGAGTGCTGAGTAACAGGTCAAACGCTACGATCGTATCGCGTACGTCACAGAAAAACCGTGTCTGCGTACCCTCACCATAAATCGGAATTTTTCAAGCTAGTTGTCGCCTAAATTTAGTTTAAGCGGCTTTTTTGATTTGCGGATAGAACTCCTTTGCTTTGTTGATTTCTGGTTGTAGTGG
>Ga0208105_1000022_pt1 | contig 112567 bp, 98 predicted proteins | sample CryBogCBE16Jul07_FD_184574 | JGI IMG/M metagenome (GOLD analysis project Ga0208105, IMG submission 184574) | Freshwater microbial communities from Crystal Bog, Wisconsin, USA - CBE16Jul07 (SPAdes) | ecosystem: Environmental > Aquatic > Freshwater > Lake | place: Crystal Bog, Wisconsin, USA... | reverse complement strand
AAATGGCGCGCCCGGAAGGATTCGAACCTCCGACCACCTGGTTCGTAGCCAGGTACTCTATCCAGCTGAGCTACGGGCGCGTGCTTGAGTAGCCGATGCCCTAAAGGCATCCCGTTGAGACGTGTGACGTTCAACGCGTGAGGGCGCGCATTCTACACAAATATTTCTGCGTGGTGGCAAATCATTCAATGCTCTCGACGCGACGCGGCACGCGATGCTTGCACCAAAATAGTGCAGACTGGACGACGAGAGAGCATTAACTCATTGAATGCATTACCGTACAGTGGGATGGCACGAATCGCGCATTCCATGACGTAAGGCTATGGCGGGGAGCCCAGAGTGGCGGCATACGACGAGATGTTGACCGCGGACCATGTCCGCCGAGATCACTATCAGCGCTACGGCGCTTGGCTCGACGCGCAGGATTCGGACGTCATCGCGCGACGCCGCGCGGAGGCGGACTCTCTGTTCCATCGGGTGGGTATCACGTTTGCCGTCTACGGCGAAGACGAAGGGACAGAGCGCCTGATCCCCTTCGATGTCGTGCCCCGCGTCATGGCCGCCGACGAGTGGCGCACGTTGGAAGCCGGACTCAAACAGCGAGTTCGCGCGCTGAATGCCTTCCTTCACGACGTTTACCACGGCCAGGAAATACTCAAGGCCGGCGTCATTCCCGCCGATGTCATTCTGTGCAACACCCAGTATCGACCGGAGATGCAGGACGTCGACGTGCCCGGCGGCATCTACGCCCATATCGCGGGCATTGACGTCATTCGCGACGAAGCCGGGACCTTTCGGGTCCTCGAAGATAACCTGAGGGTTCCCTCGGGCGTCTCGTACATGCTCGAAAACCGCAAAGTCATGATGCGTCTGTTCCCGGAACTGTTCGTCAACCATCGCGTCGCGCCGGTCGAACACTACCCCGATGTCCTTCTGGAGAATCTCCGCAGCGTCGCGCCGATAGGCGTCAAAGAACCTATCGTGGCCCTCCTGACGCCCGGGGCTCACAACAGCGCGTACTTCGAGCACGCTTTTTTGGCTCAACAAATGGGGATCGAGCTGGTCGAGGGCCAAGATCTCTTTGTGCGCGACGACTCGGTCTACATGCGAACGACCATGGGCCCTAAACGCGTCGACGTCATCTACCGACGCATCGACGACGATTTTCTGGACCCTCTCGCCTTCCGGCCCGACTCCTTACTCGGTGTGCCGGGACTCTTGGCGGCTTACCGGGCTGGCCGCGTCACCATCGCCAACGCCATCGGCACCGGGATCGCGGACGACAAGTCCATCTACCCGTATGTCCCGGACATGGTGCGCTTTTACCTCGGAGAGTCGCCGACGCTACAAAACGTCGATACGTTCATCCTGCGAAATCCGGACGATCTCGCGTACACGCTCGCCCACTTGCCCGAACTCGTCGTCAAGGAAGTGCACGGAGCCGGCGGATACGGGATGTTGATCGGCCCGACGTCGACGCGGTCGGAAATCGAGGAATTCCGGCAACGCATCGTCGCCAATCCGACGAATTACATAGCTCAACCTACCCTGGCGCTATCGACCTGCCCCACGTTTGTGGAGAAAGGCCTCGCGCCGCGACACATCGATCTGCGTCCTTACGTGCTGTCCGGGCGTGACATCACCATAGTGCCGGGTGGACTCACGCGAGTTGCGCTTCGTGAAGGCTCGTTGGTCGTGAATTCCAGCCAAGGCGGCGGCACGAAAGACACCTGGGTATTGGAGTAACGATGCTGTCACGGACTGCAGATCATCTGTACTGGATGTCGCGCCAGACGGAGCGCGCGGAAAACCTCGCGCGCATGCTCGACGTGCACCATCGCCACTCCTTGCTACCCCACACGAGCGACGAGTTTGATCGGCAGTGGACGGCCACCTTATCGGCGCTCGGTCAGTTGCAAGCGTTCCAAGAGCGGCACGGCGCCCCCACCAACGAACGCGCGTTCGAATACCTAGCCTTTGACCGCGAAAATCCGGGCAGCATCGTGTCTTGCCTCGGCGCTGCGCGCGAAAATGCCCGCGCCGTTCGCGGCTCCATCACCTCGGAAATGTGGGAAACCCTCAATACGACGTGGCTGGAGACTCGCAACGCCGCCGCACATCAAGCGTCCGACATCGGGGCATTTTTGGAATGGGTGCGCTATCGCGCGCATCTCTCCCGCGGCGTCACGCTGGGCACCATGTTGCGAGACGACGCCTTTCAATTTACGCGCCTCGGCACTTTTCTCGAGGGCGCCGACGGTACCGCCCGTATGCTCCTCGCCCGTACACAACCCGGCACCCCGCTCGTCGACGACCCGACGCTGCCGGACAGCTATGCCTGGACGTTATTGCTCCGTTCGCTTTCCGCGTTTGAGGTGTACCGCAAAGTCTACAGGGACGCGGTCACCCCCCGACGCGTCGCGGAACTGCTGATCCTACGCGACGACTTGCCCCGCTCCTTGCATCGCTGCCTGCAAGAATTGCACGCCAATTTATTGTTGGTCGGCAATCAGGGCTCTGCAGAAACGGCACGGCGCGCGGGCGCAGTGTACTCCAGCTTGCGCTACGGGCGCGTCGATGACCTCTGCGCGAACGGCTTGGACCAGTACCTAAACGAATTCCTGGGAACGATCGCGGACCTGTCGTGGCGTATCGCCCGTGACTTCCTGTTGCCGGCGACGGCGTCCTGAGGGGCCCATGCAACTGCACATTCGACACGAGACAACGTATTGCTATGACCAACCGGTCAAGTACTCCATCCAGACGTTGCGACTGACCCCGCGGCGAGACGCCGGACAACGGGCACTGTCGTGGCGCATCAGTTCGCCAGGTCGGCGTATGGAGCAGACCGACGCACACGGCAATATCACGCACTTGCTGACCCTGGAAGAACCGCACCGCGAGATTTCAGTGGTGGTTCAAGGCATCGTTGAAACCGGCAGCGCAGAACCATTCGCCGATGAAGGCCCCCTCTCTCCGCTGGCGTATCTCGCTCCGACGCCGCTGACGCGGCCGGATGCGGAATTGCGGGCGTTTGCCACCCGCCACCTCGGCTCGGACGCTCCCTTGCGCGATCGCGTCGAACAGTTGGCCGATGCGCTGCACGACGCCATCCAGTATCGCCGCGGCGTCACTGCGGTGACCGATGACGCGGCCACGGTACTGTCGCGCGGAGAAGGCGTCTGCCAGGACCACGCCCATGCGTTCGTCGCGTGCTGCCGCAGCGCCGGCATTCCGGCGCGCTACGTCAGTGGATACCTGTATGAGCCAGACGCGCCGGAGGTGGCCAGCCACGCGTGGGCGGATGTCTGGCTGGGCGCTGCCGTTGGATGGCTAGCGATCGACACCACGCATCGGCAGATTGCCGGCGACCGGCATTGCCGGCTCGCCGTCGGGCGCGACTATCTGGACGCGGCCCCCCTGCGCGGAGTGCGTCAGGGCGGCGGGGACGAGTCGATGCATGTCGCCGTATTCGTCGCGACATCGGCACAACAGCAGCAACAACAGCAATAATGCGCGCGCCGGCACGGGGTGGGTCCCGGTGGCGATTGCAAGCTGAGATGAGGAATTTAGCGTGACGTATTGCGTGGCGACGTTGCTGGAAGAAGGCATCGTCTTTTTGGCGGATTCGCGAACGAGTGCCGGCATCGACAACATCAGCACGTTCCGGAAGATGACCGTATTCGAACGCAAGGGGGACCGTGTCCTTGTCTTGATGTCGGCCGGCAACCTTGCGATTTCCCAATCGGTCGTCAGCTTATTATGGGCTGATCGCGCCGCCGGGGACGATGAGGGCCCCTTCATCATGGACGCGGCAAACCTCTATGAGGCGGCGCAATGCGTTGGCCGGGCGATACGCACCGTCCATGCGCGCGATGCCGCCGCGCTCAAGGAACACGGGATCGACTTTTCGGTCAGTTTCGTCCTCGGCGGACAGATTCGCGGCGATCGCCCGCGACTCTTTCAATTGTACTCCGCCGGCAATTTCATCGAGGCGACCGCCGAGACCTGTTACTTCCAAATTGGCGAGTCCAAATACGGCAAGCCGATCATTGATCGGATGGTTCGGCCGGAAACGACGCTTCGTGAGGCCACGAAGTGTGCCTTGATTTCCATGGATTCCACGATCCGCTCCAACCTGTCCGTCGGGTTGCCCTTGGATCTTGCGATCTACCGCCGCGATACGCTCGCCCTACCGAATCGGCGTACGATCGGCGCGGACGATGAGTACTTCCAGATGGTGCGTAACCGCTGGGGCTCCGCCCTGAAGGCGGCGTTCAATGACATGCCGGAGTCGCCCTGGGGCTGAGCGGCACGTTCAGGAGAGAGTGGCTTCCTATGTTTCGAAACGCTGTTTTCGGCGCCTGCGCGCTCGCCAGTACGCTGATTGGATCACCGGCCTTGGCCGGCAAAGAGGTGTCGCCGTCCAGCCTCACCGACCAGCAACTCTCATCGCTCGTGCAGTACTACAAAGGGTTGCACGCAGACCCGGAGTTATCGCATCTCGAGGCGCACACCTCAGCGGATCTGGCCAAGGAACTCCGCGCCGACGGTTTTGAGGTCACGGAGCATGTCGGCCAATACTCGGAGGCAGGTCTGCAAAGCTACGGAGTGGTCGGCGTGCTGCGCAACGGGCCGGGCCCGACCCTACTGATTCGGGCCGATATGGATGCGCTGCCCATCGAAGAGCAGACGGGGCTGCCGTACGCAAGCCACAAGCACATGGTCAGCCGAGCAGGTACGGAGGTCCCGGTCATGCATGCCTGCGGCCACGACATTCACGTGACCTCGATGGTCGGTGTCGCTCGTGTGTTGTCCGCGCTGCGTGACCGATGGCACGGGACGCTGATGCTCGTCGGGCAGCCTGCCGAGGAGACCATCGATGGCGCGGACGCGTTAGTCCGCGGCGCGCTGTACGAACGGTTCCCGAAGCCCGATTACGCGCTCGCACTGCACAGCACCTCGACCATTCCGGCCGGCACGGTCGGTATCGTCAGTGGCTACGCGCTCGCCACCTCGACGTCTATGGATGTGGTGGTCCGCGGTGTCGGCGGACACGGTTCGCGCCCTGAAGATGCACGCGATCCGGTCGTGCTGGCGGCAAACATCGTGATGCAATTGCAGACCGTGGTGAGCCGCGAAATATCCCCGTTCGATCCCTCGGTACTGACGGTGGGGTCCATCCACGGCGGCACCAAGCGCAACATCATTCCCGATGAGGTGAAACTCGAGCTCACCTTGCGTACCTACACGGAAAGCACCCGCCAACACATGATTCAGGCGGTCGCCCGTATCGCACGCGCAGCGGCGTTGGGGGCCGACATGCCGGAAGACCGACTGCCGTTGGTTCGAGTCATTGAAACGGAGCAAGCACCTGCGCTCTATAACGATCCCAACTTGGTCGCGAGAATTCGCCCTACCTTGGAAGCCGCGCTCGGTGAAGCCGGTGTACGCGACTACCCGCGCATCATGGGCAGCGAAGACTTCGGAAACCTCGGCCTTGCGGGAACGATTCCAGTGACACTGTTCTGGCTCGGTGTGAGCGATCCTGCGCTCGCAGCCGAAGCCGCGCGCACCCACGAGCCCTTGCCGAATATTCATTCCCCGCTGTACGCACCGGTCCCGGCGCCCACCTTGCGCACGGGAGTCATCGCCATGAGTGCGGCCGCCCTTGAACTGCTTGGACACTAAACACCTATGAATGCTATCCGCCGCGCCGTTGGCGCGCTTGTCCTGGCTGCCCTGTGTGGCTGTTCTCAGCCTCAGGCACCCACCGCAGGCTGGCACGCGCTCGTTAACGAGTACGTGGAATCCTATCTGCGGGAGCACCCGGCTTTTGCCGCGTCGCAAGGCCGTCACGAATACGACGGTCGCTTGCCCGACTGGTCGGAAGCGGGTCTGCGCGCCGAGGCCGACCGGATCGCACGTTTTCGTCAGCGCGTAGAGCGCTTCCCGACCGAGCAATTGACCCCAGCCGAGCAGTTTGAGCGTGCGTATTTGCTGACGCGCATTGATCGGGAGCTCTTTTGGACCACGGTCGCTGACGCGCCGTTTCGCAACCCGGCGTTCTATCTGGGGATGAGCGACGGCGGCGACTCGCTCGACCCGGCCACGTATGTGGTGAAGCCTTATGCGCCCGTGGATACCCGCGCCCGCGCATTTATCGCCTATGCACACGAGGTCGTTCGTGTCGCGCCGGAAATCCGACGAAACCTCGCGCACCCCATGCCCCCGACCTACGTCAAACTAGGGGTCTCGGGCTTTCGTGGTCTTGCGGCGTTCTACCGTAAAGACGCGCCGCAGGCCTTCGCCGACGTCCACGATCGGACGTTGTTGCCGGCACTCCTGGCGGCAGCCGAGCCGGCAGCGAAAGCCTTGGACGCCATCGCCGATGACCTCGCACGACGAACGGCGACGAACGGATTCAGCGACGCGCTCGGCGCCGACCGGTTCGCACGGATGCTGCACATGACCGAGCGCGTGGACCTTCCGATACCGGACATCGAACAGGCACTGCAGGCGGATTTGGATCGGAACCTTGCGGCGTTGGACGCGGCATGCCACGCGTACGCGCCGACACTGAGCACGCGCGACTGCGTCGCCCACATGAATGCCAACAAGCCGCCCGAGGGGCCCGTCGCGGCGGCGCGAACTCAATTACCGGCACTCAAGCAATTCATACAGGATCACGACTTGGTCACCATCCCCGGGACGGAAGAGGCCCGGGTGGAAGCCTCTCCCCCCTACAATCAGCAAAACGGCGCGTACATCGACCCGCCAGGCTACTTCGACCGCGGTGTCCCTGCCGTCTACTATCTGTCGCCGCCGGACCCGTCGTGGACGCCGGAAGAGCAAGCGGCCTACGTGGAATCGAAGGCCAACTTGCTCTTCGTATCCACGCACGAAGTGTGGCCGGGGCATTTTCTCCAGTTCCAGTGGTCGAATCGCACCGCTTCGACGGTCGGCGGGCTCTGGGTCGGTTACGCCTTCGCCGAAGGCTGGGGGCATTACGCCGAGGAAATGATGTGGGAGGCGGGTCTCGGCCAAGGCGACCCGGAGACACACATCGGCCAATTGGTGAATGCACTCGAACGAAACGTACGGGCGATCGTGGCGATCGGATTGCACACCCACGGAATGACGGTCGAGACGGCAGAACGCCTCTTTCTCGAAAAAGCGTACGCGGACACGGGCGAGGCCCGCCAGCAGGCGGCCCGCGGCACCTACGATCCGGGCTATATCAATTACACGCTGGGCAAATTGATGATCCGCAAGATGCGGGCCGACTACTGCGACAGCCGGGGTGGCCGGCCTTGCTGGAAAGAATTCCACGATCGATTGCTCGCCTGGGGCGGTCCGCCGTTACCGTTGCTACGGCAGTTGCTGTTGCCCGGAGATACGCGACCGGCACTGTGAAACACGACGGATAGACCGGTAGTCACTGCTACGTATACCGTGAGCGGCGAGCGCCGCTCAGACTGCGACTCAGAGCCCCCGCTGCGGGCCGCATCCCGAGAGTCGTACGCATGGCCACCCAGGTCGAATCCGTCGCGTCGCCCCCTTCGTTAGCGCCGGAAGACATCCCGGAATACCTTTCTAAAACCTATAGATGGGCTTATTTGTCCCAGCGGACGATGCGCTGGCTGGACCGCCCCGCTGTCGTCTCCGCCATCTTGTGGGGCAATGCGGATCGACTCATGCGCGAGTCGATTACCCAATTTGAGCCGGGCGACCGTGTACTTCAAGCGGCCTGCGTCTACGGCCGTTACTCACCGAGCCTTGCCGCTCGACTGGGACCCCACGGTCGATTGACCGTCACCGATGTCGCATCCGTCCAACTCGGCAACGTGGCGCCCAAAGTAGCCACGATGCCGACCGTACACCTGCACCGCGGTGACCTTTCGAAGCGGCAAACGGGCGTGCCGCCGGGTTCCCAGGATGGGGTGGCCTGTTTTTTCCTGCTCCATGAAGTGCCCCCTACGGAACGGTGCCGCATCGTCGAGTCGTTGCTGGACTCCGTGCGCGTCGGGGGACGCGTCGTCTTTACGGATTATCACCGAATGGGGCCCTGGCACCCCCTTCGCCCGATCATGACGCTGGTATTTTCCACCCTCGAACCATTCGCTAATTCTTTGTTAAATCAAGACATTAAATCGATTTCACCGACTTGCCGGGCGTTTCGATTCACCCAACAGGTATCGTTCGGCGGGCTCTATCAACAGGTGGTCGCCACTCGCCTGTATTGAACCGTCAGGCCACACCCTTGGTGAAAAACTCGGCACCAGTCAGCACTTTGTCACGGGTTTCTGGCAGAATTCGCGCCCATTGAACCGTGGCCGGAGGCTCGGTTCGGCCGGAAACGGCCGGATCCAGTGGCTCCCGGCCCCGGTTTTCTATTGACCGCATCAACCCAAACCGCACGGAACCAGCCATGCCCCGTACTACTCCGCTTTCCGATATCCGCAATATCGGAATTATCGCCCACGTCGACGCCGGCAAGACGACGACGACCGAGCGCATCCTGTATTACACGGGGCGCAAGCACACCATCGTCGACATCCACGATACGAAGGACTTGAAGTCCTCGACGACGACGGACTACCTCGAACAGGAGCAAAAGCGCGGCATCACGATTCAGTCTGCTGCCGTCTCCGCGTTCTGGCGCAAGAAGAAGATCAACGTCATCGACACCCCGGGGCACGTGGACTTCACCATCGAAGTGAACCGCTCGCTGCGCGTCCTTGACGGCGCCGTCGTTGTGTTCGACGGCGTTGCCGGCGTTGAGCCGCAGTCGGAAACCAACTGGCGCCTCGCTGACAACTACGACGTGCCGCGCATGTGCTACGTCAACAAGATGGACCGCAGCGGCGCGAACTACCTGCGCTGCGTGGACATGATCAAGAAGCGCCTCGGCGCGCGTCCGCTGCCCGTGCATCTGCCGATCGGCTCGGAAGACAACTTCAAGGGCATGATCGACCTCGTCGAAATGAAGGCCCTCGTCTGGGAGTCGGACGACAAGGACGCCGAGTGGAAGGTCCTCGACATCTCGCCGACCATCGCGGATGACCTGGAAATCACCGTTCCCAGCGATCGCGCGATCCTCGCCGACATCGCCAAGTACCGTACCGAGCTGGTCGACACCTGCCTCGAGATGGACGATGCGGCGATGGAAGCGTACCTGGAAGGCACCGAGCCGTCGGTCGAAACCCTGCGCGCTTGCTTGCGCAAGGGCACGATCACCTCGACGTTCACCCCGGTGCTGTGCGGTTCGTCGTACAAGAACAAGGGTGTGCAGCAGGTTCTCGATGCCGTCGTGGACTACCTCCCGGCCCCGACCGACGTTGCCGCTATCAAGACCGTCGACGCGGACGGCAACCCGATTGGCGAACGTATTTGCTCGGACGACGAGCCGTTCTCGGCGCTCGCGTTCAAGGTGATCAACGACGCGTACGGCGCGCTGACCTTCATCCGCGTGTACTCGGGCGTGCTCACCAAGGGCATGTCCATCACGAACACGACGCGCGGCAAGCGCGAGAAAATCGGCCGCATGGTCGAAATGTTCGCGAAAGAAGCCAACGCCATTGAAGAAGCCCGCGCGGGCGACATCGTGGCACTCGTCTCGCTGGCCGAAACCGACACCGGTGACACGCTGTGCGAGTCGACCGCTCCGGTCGTGCTCGAGCGTATGCGCTTCCCTGAGCCGGTCATCAGCGTTTCGGTCAAGCCGAAGAACAAGGCGGAGCTTGAGAAGTTCAACGCCGCCATCGGCAAGATGGTTCGCGCCGATCCTTCGCTGCGTCTCGAAACGGACCGCGAAACGAGCGAAACGATTTTGCGCGGCATGGGCGAGTTGCACCTCGAAGTGACGCTCGATCGTATGCGTACGGAGTTCAACGTCGAAGGCATCATGGGTCAGCCGCAGGTGGCCTACCGTGAAGCCTTCACGAAGACGATCGAAGAGCACTACGTCCACAAGAAGCAGACGGGCGGTTCGGGTCAGTTCGCCGACGTGTGGATCAAGTTCGAGCCGCTCGAGCGTGGTTCGGGCTTCGTGTTCGTCGACGAAACCGTCGGTGGCTCGGTGCCGCGTGAATACGTGCCGTCCGTCGAAAAGGGTCTGCGCATGCAGCTCGAGGATGGCGTGCTTGCGCGCTTCCCGACCGTGGACTTCAAGGCGACGCTGTTCGACGGTAGCTACCACGACGTCGACTCGAACGCACTGACGTTCGAAATCGCCGCCAAGGCGTGCTTCCGTGAGGGCATTCGCAAGGCCGGTCCGGTGCTGCTCGAGCCCGTGATGAAGGTTGAAACCGTGACCCCGGGTGACTACCTCGGTGACGTCATTGGCGACATCAACCGTCGTCGTGGCTCGATCCAGGACCAGCTGGAGCGCGGCACGAACATCGCCGTCGTGGCCCATGTGCCGCTCTCGGAAATGTTCGGCTACATCGGCCATCTGCGTGGCATGACCTCGGGCCGTGCGTCGTACACGATGGAGTTCTCGCACTACGATCAAGTGCCGCGCAACGTCGCGGACGCCGTGATCGAAGCCGTGAACAAGCCGGCGACGGCGAGCTGATACAACGGGCGGGTCCCCCGCCCGGTTGATCGGCAAAAAAGGGCGCCTCCGGGCGCCCTTTTTTCATGGTGCGTTGGCGCCTAGGCCGTCACGGCGCCCCTGCGGACGCAGCCCCGCACCTCAGGTTCCGAGGCGCGATATCATCACCGCTCGAGCCCGCGGAGTCCCCATGAATCCGGTTGTTCATTTTGAAATTCCCTATCGCGATGCCGACCGAGCAAGCGCCTTCTACGCAAAGGCCTTCGGCTGGAAAGCGACGTCCCTCGGGCCACGCATGGGGAATTACATCGTGGTTGTGACCGCCGAAGAGGATGTCGTGCCCGAGGCGCCGGGCGGCGCCATTAACGGTGGGCTCTATCCGGTAAAGGAGGGTTGGCCGCACCAATACCCGTCCATCGTGATCGGCGTCGATGATCTCGCGCTCGCCATGGATCGCGTGCGGACGGCCGGCGGCACCTTACTCGGTGAGCCCATGCGCATCCCCCAAGTCGGGGACTACGTCGCGTTTCTGGACACGGAAGGCAACCGCGGCGCGATGCTACAGCCGAAGCCCCGCGCCTAACACATGCACCGCACGCGCCGGCACGGATTGCTTGCGATCAATGCGGCGTCCCTGATCTTTGGTAGCGCCGCTCTGTTCGGCCGCCTTCCCGTGTCCACCGTCTGGGTGGTCGCGGGCCGCAGCGGGTTAGCCGCCATCACGCTGGCAGCCGTGTGCGCCTTGACTCAGCGTTGGCGCCCCTTGCCCGCCGCGCTTCGACCGTGGCTCGTCGCGAGCGGCGTCATGCTGGCCGCTCACTGGTTGGCCTTTTACGGATCGATCCAGCAGGCAGGGATCGCGGTCGGTACCGTCACCTTCGCGACCTTCCCATTGTTCACGTTGCTGGTGGAAAGCATCCGGCGGCGACAACGACCCAGCCCTATACACGTCGGCGCCGCCGTCACGATCGTCCTCGCGATTGCCTGGTTGTTTGGCGTGCCTGAAGCGGGCGTCGATCGGTGGGGCATCGTCGCCGGACTGTCGTCCGCCGTGCTCTATGCGCTGTATTGGCACGTCTCACGCCCCTTGGCGAAAACGCTGCCGGACGCGTGGTCGGCTGTCCTGCAAAACGCGGTGGTCTGCGCGGTCACTGCGCCCATCGCGCTCATGCAAGCAGGCATTCCGGCGTCGCCACGCGTTTGGTGGGGCCTGTTGTGGCTCGGTACCGTCAACACGGCTGTCGGGCTTGTCCTGTACCAACGAGCGCTTAGATTTCTTGACACAACAACCTGCAGTGCCTTCATCGCGCTCGAACCGGTCTATGCCATCCTCCTCGCGCGTCTGTTGCTCAACGAACCGGCGCCCGCACGCACGCTGGTCGCCGGAGCGCTGATCGTGGCGGCATCGCTCGCGATGCTCAAGCACGATGCGGGCGGGTCACTGCCATCCTCAACGCCAGATTGCAGCCGTTAACACGGGCCCACTCGTTATAATGGCGCGCGCGTCGCGGTACGACGCCTCGCCGACTGGGATTGGCCCCGAACTATGTGGATCGTCCATCTAGCGCTACGGCGCCCGTACACGTTCTTGGTGCTTGCGCTCACGATCCTGATGCTCGGGATCTTTGCGATTCTGCGCACGCCTACCGATATCTTCCCCAACATTCGAATTCCGGTGGTCGCGACCATCTGGAACTACGCCGGTTTGCCGCCCGAAGACATGGCGAATCGCATCATTCTCAATCCTGAGCGAACGGCACAGACCACGGTCAACGACGTCGAGCACACCGAATCGCAATCGCTGAACGGCACCTCGGTCGTGAAGTACTTCTTCCAGCCGAATGCCAACGAAGATCTCGCCTATGCGCAGATCGGCGCCGTTTCACAAACGCAGCTGCGGTCGATGCCTACCGGCACCACGCCGCCGTTTGTGCTCGCGTTCAATGCGTCGACCGTACCCATCGTCCAGTTGGCCGTTTCCAGCGACGGCCTGCCCGAGTCGAAGATTTTCGATCTTTCGAATACGGTGATTCGGACCGGGCTTGCCACGGTACAGGGGGCTTCGATTCCTTGGCCCTTCGGCGGACAGCAGCGTCAGATTCAGGTGGACCTGAATCCTGAGGCCTTGCATGCGCGCGGCCTATCGGCCGCTGACGTCACCACCGCGATTGGCGCGCAAAATCTCATCCTCCCGACCGGCACACAAAAGATCGGGGAGCTCGAGTATTACATCGGCTTGAACGCGAACGCGAAGACGATCGACGACCTGAATGCACTGCCCATCACGGCGCATGACAACAAGGTCACCTACGTGCAAGACGTGGCCCACGTCCGTGATGGCTTTCCGCCGCAAACGAACATCGTTCGTCGTGACGGACATCGCGCCGTGCTCATGAGCGTTTTGAAGATCGGCAACGCGTCGACGCTCGACATCATCAAGGGCATCAAGGACCGCTTGCCCGGTGTGCGCGATACGCTTCCGAAAGAGATGGACATCAACCTGATCGGTGATCAATCGGTGTTCGTGCGCGCGGCCATCGAAGGCGTGGTTCGAGAAGCGGTCATCGCCGCGGCACTCACTGCGTTGATGATCTTGCTGTTCCTCGGCAACTGGCGTAGCACGCTGATCATCGCCGTTTCCATCCCCCTTTCGATACTCGCGTCGATCATCTGTCTGTCGGCCATCGGCGAGACGATCAACATCATGACCCTCGGCGGCCTCGCGCTCGCGGTGGGTATCCTCGTCGATGACGCCACCGTCACCATTGAAAACATTGACACGCACCTCGAGCGAGGGGATGACGTCGAAACCGCAATTCTGAAGGGCGCGGAGCAAATCGCTATTCCGGCACTCGTCTCGACGCTGGCCATTTGCATCGTGTTCGTCCCCATGTTCCTACTCCCGGGCATTGCAAAGTTCTTGTTCGTGCCCTTGGCAGAAGCGGTCGTCTTCGCGATGTTGGCCTCCTATGTCTTGTCGCGGACTCTCGTGCCGACGTTGGCCATGTACTGGCTCAAGGCGCACGACGATGGCCACCGGAATGTCGCGCGGGGCGCGTGGGCTCGGTTCGAAGTGGCCTTCCAGGCACGATTCGAGCACGTGCGGGAGCGTTATCGCGGACTGCTCGAAGGGGCACTGCGTGCGCGTTGGGGATTTGTCGTGCCATTCTTGGCAGCGATGGCCGCGACCGCGCTCATCGCGTTCCCCATTGGCCCGCTGCCGGGTTTAGGGCAAGACTTTTTCCCGGCGGTGGACGGCGGCCAAATCAAATTGCACGTGCGAGCGCGCACGGGCTCGCGGATCGACGCGACCACTCGCTTGTGCGACGCCATCGAGGCGCGCATCCGTGAATGGATCCCCGCCTCGGAGATGGAATCCGTGGTCGACAACATCGGGCTTCCCAACAGCGGCATCAATCTCGCGTATTCGACCTCCGCTCCGATCGGGCCGGGGGACGCCGACATTTACATCGCATTGAAGCCGCAGCATGCGCCGACCGCGCACTACGTCACGATGCTTCGCAAGCGCCTGCGTGAAGAATTTCCGTCCACCCAATTTGCCTTCCTCTCGGCCGACATTGTCGGCCAGATTCTGAATTTCGGCCTGCCCGCGCCGGTTGACGTGCAGATTTCGGGCTTCAACGTGCCGGCGAATCGGGAATACGCCAATGCGATTTACGATCGGCTGAAGACCATTCCGGGCATCGTGGACCTCCGGGTACAACAGGCCTTCGACTATCCGACTCTCAACATCGACGTCGACCGCTCCAAAGCGGCGACGGTCGGTTTGACGGAAAAGGACGTGGCATCCAGCCTGCTCGTGTCGTTGTCCGGCAGCGCGCAAACGTCGCCCTCGTTCTGGGTGGATCCCAAGAGCGGGACGATGTACCCCGTCACCGCACAGACCCCGCAGTATCGCTTGTCGACCCTATCGGACCTCAAAGCCACGCCGATCACCTCGGGTGCCAATTTCGGGACACCCCAAGAACTGGTGAACTTGGCGAGCATCCGCCGCGGTGCTGCACCGGCGGTTGTGACTCACTTCAACGCGAAGCCGGCCGTGGATATATTCGCGTCGGTGGAAGGCATTGACCTCGGGTATGTCGCCGCGGAAATCGGCAAAGTGGTTGCGTCGGCAAAAGAAAAAGCACCGCGCGGCACCACGACGGTCGTAAAGGGCCAGATCGAAACGATGAAATCGTCCTTCAACGGCCTGCTCATCGGTCTCGCCGGCGCAGTCGTCCTCATCTACCTGCTCATGGTCGTGAATTTTCAGTCGTGGGTCGATCCGTTCATCATCATCACCGGTCTACCGGCGGCGCTTGCCGGCATTGTCTGGATGCTCTTCCTCACCCACACCAGCGTCAGCGTCCCTGCACTGACCGGCGCGATTATGTGCATGGGTGTTGCGACCGCAAACAGCGTGCTCGTTGTCAGCTTTGCACGCGACCGGATGCGCGCCGGCGATCACGCATTGGAAGCCGCGTGGATGGCGGGCTTTACTCGATTCCGGCCCGTCATCATGACGGCCCTCGCGATGGTCATCGGCATGATTCCGATGGCTCTCGGTCTGGGTGAGGGCGGCGAACAAAACGCCCCGCTCGGACGCGCCGTGATCGGCGGCCTCCTCTTCGCGACGTTCGCGACCCTGTTCTTTGTTCCGACCGTGTTCGCGATGATCCACGGTCCGCGAGCAACTCCGACTCCCTCTGGAGAGGCGCATGTCTAATTCGATGCATCCCGACGCGGCCACGCGTGACGCCGACCGTAGCGCTCGACGCTGGCGTAATGGCCTGCTGACCGCCGCTGTCCTGACGGCGGTCGTTGGCGTCAGCTATCGTCTCGCGGAGCGGAAAGCGCTGGCTGCGGAAACGACGGCCGCGGCGATACCCGTCGTGGCGGTGATCAATCCCACACCGGCCGATAAGGGAGAAACGCTGGATCTTCCGGCGACGGCCCAGGCTTTTGCCGAAGCCATGATCTACGCGCGCACGAGCGGTTACGTAAAGTCGTGGGCCACGGATCTCGGCGCCAAGGTCAAAAAGGGCGCCGTAATGGCAGAGATCGAGACGCCCGACGTCGACCAACAGTTCCGCCAAGCGCACGCGGATTTGCTGACCGCGCGAGCCGCGAACGAGATCGCTCGCAGTACGAACGAACGCTGGCAGCAACTGCTGGCCACGGAATCCGTTTCCAAACAAGACGCCGAACAGAAGGCCTCCGACGCGGCACAAAAGAAAGCGGCGGTGCAATCCGCCGAAGCGAACTTGGCCCGGTTGCGGGACTTGCAGGGGTTCCAGCACATTCGCGCGCCGTTCGATGGCATTGTGACGCAGCGCAGCGTCGACGTCGGTGCGTTGGTTGCCGCAGGCCAGAACGCCGGCACGCCGTTGTTTAAAGTGTCCGACGTCCACCGCTTGCGCATTTTTGCGGCCGTGCCCGAGGCGTACGCGGGCAAGATCCACGACGGTGCGTCCGCACAAGTGACCTTTGACGGGCGTCCGGGCGTTCATTCCGCCACCGTGACGTCGACAGCAGGGGCTCTGGATGCTGCGACGCGAACCCTGCAAATCGAACTGCAGATGGACAATCGGGACGGCACTTTGTTGGCTGGTGCCTACGCGCACGTGCACTTCGATCTCGGCGTGCAAACCGACTTGCCCCGCGTTCCGGTCACGGCGCTGATCTTCCGTAGCACAGGGTTGTGGGTCGCCACGGTCCCCGACGGTCAACACGTTGCGCTGCGCAAAGTCGTCCCGGGACGCGATTTCGGCACGGAGATCGAGGTGCTGGACGGTGTGACCAGTCATGACGTTGTCGTCGCCAATCCGCCCGACTCACTGACCGATGGCGCCACGGTGCGCGTCGTCGCCGGCCACAAGGCCCACGGATGATGCGCTCCGTTGCTGCCACGCTGGCGTGCCTGTCGGTGGCCGGTTGCGCACTCGGCCCCACCGTCGATCGGCCGGTCGTACCGACGCCCGAGCACTACGCCGAGGTCGGTGATTGGATGGCGGCGGCGCCAGCAGACCAGGACGCCAAAGGCGCCTGGTGGACCCTGTTCGACGATGCGACGCTCAATCGCCTTGAGCAGTCCCTCGCCGACGACAGCCCGGCGTTGAAAATTGCCCTGGCGCGGCTGGAGGAAGCCCAAGCGACAGCACGCGCTGCGGCCGGCGCGTTGTGGCCGCGTGTGGCCGTGGGCGTCGGCGCAACGCGCGCGCAAACATCCACCCAAGGCCCTACCTATTCGCCGAGCCGCGCGGATACGTACAACGATCTGTCGGCCAGCGGCGCGTTGTCGTACGAACTCGATGTGTTTGGCCGACTCCGCGCTGCAGCCGCGAGCAGTCGCGCGTTAGCCGACGCCGCTGCCGGAGATCGTCGGGCACTGGAGTTGTCGCTACAGGCCGAACTCGCCAGCGATTACTTCCAAGCACGGGCGTTGGATACACAAATCGCGGTACTCGCAACCACCGTCAGCGACGACGAGAAGGCACTCGCGATCACGGAAAACCTTTATCACGGCGGTGCCGCGACCGCCGGCGATGTCGCGTTGTCGCGCGCCCAGTTGGAGGCCGCGCGGACGCAGTGGACCGATGCCCAACTGCATCGGTCCCAGACCGACCATGCGCTCGCCGTGCTGCTCGGTCGCGCGCCAGCCGATTGGCATTTGCCGGCCGCGCCGCTCACCGCCCCACTGACGCCTCCCAGCGTGACGGCCGGGGTGCCGTCGACGCTGTTGCAGCGTCGACCGGACATCGGCGCCGCGGAACGCAGGGTGCAAAGTGCTGCAGCGGCCGTGGGCATCGCGCGCAGTGCTTACTTTCCGGTGTTTTCGATCGGCGCGGCGTTGGGGCGCGACAGCCTGCAATCAGCCACCTGGTTTACCGCCCCTGCTCGCTTTTGGAGCATTGCACCGAGCGCCGTGATGACGGTACTCGACGGTGGCCAACGTCGGGCGCAGGTCCAAGGCGCGACGGCGGCATTGGCCGAGGCGACCGAAAACTACCGGCAGACGGTCCTCACGGCCTACCAAGACGTTGAAGACAGCCTGGCCGCCGTTCGCGAGTTGTCGCACGAGCAGACCAGTGCCGACGCCAACGTGGCGGCCTCCCAAATCGCTCGCGTGCAAGCGCAGCACCGCTACGAGGGCGGCGCCACGACGTACGTTGAGGTAGCGGTTGCACAGAATGCGCTATTGACCGCGCAACTGAACGACATCGCCATCACGCAGCGACGACTGGTCGCCACGACCCAGCTTATCCGCGCGCTGGGCGGAGATTGGCGCTAAGGCGTCCTGTACAAATAATGGGCGGCGCGATTTCTACAGGATGCGTAGCCTGTACAAATCGTATCAGGGATGTCGTCTAAGCCCCTCTAATACCTCAAAAATCGTCGTCTCGTGGCGACACCTTTCGCTTCATCGCCGATCTTTGCGCCGCGAAACCTGTACAAGATGCGCTTATTCACACAACTTAACCTGTACAGAAACAATACAATAACTTGACATAGTCCTCGTGCGTCCGCAGCATACGTTCAGTATTTGTACACCCATGCTTGGTTGCCCCGCATACTCGGGGAAACGCCAGTCATGCGCAGGAGCGAAACATGCTGACGACCACGCACAACACGGACACCCATTGCGTCCATTTAACCCGTGGACGAGGCTATGACGCATTCGTTCGACACCTGCGCCAGTGGGCACTGGTCGTCACCGTCGCCCTGTCCACGGCAGCGGCCTCGGCAGCCGGCCTCGGCACGGTCTCGCAAGGGGCCGCGACCGTTGCGCCCACGACCGGCAGCGCGTGCAATTACCCCGCACCCGGCAGCATCGTCTCGCAGCCGCGCGATCTGTACAGCCAAAACGGCGTGTTGTCGGTGCATCTGGACTACTACACCTCAGTAGACGCACAAGGCCGCACGCTATTCTGCTTCCAGACCAGCGACGGTGCCGTAGCACCGACCCTGCACGTGAAGCCGGGCGACTTGTTCCTCCTGCAGGTGACGAACCGCGTACCGCGCGGCACGTTCATGGAGAAATTGACCACTCAGTGCGGCGAAGCGGTCGTTTACGACAGCTCGGTGAATGTGCACTTCCACGGCGCACTGGTGTCACCGGCCTGCACGTCCGATGACGTGGTCGATACGGTCATCGGTTCGGGCGACACGTTTCAGTACAAGATTCAGATCCCGACCAACGAGCCCTCAGGGATGTATTGGTACCACCCGCACCTGCACGGCGTGGCCGATGCCGCCGTCCTGGGCGGCGCCACCGGCGCGTTCATCGTCGACGGCATTGAAAACTACTACTCGAGCCTCGCGGGCATGCCGAGTCGCATCTTAAATTTCCGCGGTCTGCAGACGCTCGGCGCCGTCAACGCCCCGGGCACGCTCGATGCCTACGGGCAGATCGTGCCGACCTGGGACGTGTCGGTGAACTACGTGCCGATCCCCTATTCGCCGACCGGCACCCCCGTGCCGCCGCCGGTGATTCAAATGAAGGCCGGCCAGCCGGAATTGTGGAGCGTCATGAATGGCTCCTCGGATTCCATTCTCGATTTCCAATTGCTCTACGACGGCGTACCGCAGAAGTTACAGGTCGTGGGATTGGACGGCGTACCGACCGGCTCGCAAGACGGTTCGCGTCAAGGCAAGGCCATCTATCGCACCACGTTGGCCTCACCGCCGGCGGGACGCGTGCAGTTTGTGGTGAATCCGCCGCCCCCGGGCGTAAAAGCGGTCATTCAGACCAAAACAATTGACACGGGCCCCGCGGGTGACAGCAATCCGAGCCGCACCATCGCGCGCATCGTGACGACGAACACGGGCACCCCGTTGCCGAAGCTGCCGCAAGCGAGCAATCCGGCACCGCAGCGCTTCGAAGGACTGGACACGTCGCCCGTCACGGCGAAACGCAAACTGTACTTCTCCGAGATCATCAGCAACCCGAACGATCCGTCCAGCCCCACGAATTTCTACATCACGGTGGATGGGGCGCAGCCGCAACTCTACGCGCCGGGCATCGCGCCGGCGGTCACGACGACGCAGGGCGCGGTGGAAGAATGGACGATCGAAAATCGCACAACGGAAAAGCACGTTTTCCACATCCACCAGATCCACTTCAAGCTGTTGGAAGTGAACGGAGTACCGGTCTCCAATCAGGACAGTCAGTTCTACGACGATTACACCGTCGATTACTACCACGGCGCAGTCGACGCGCAGGGCCGCCCCATTGATGCGGCGGGCAATCTGATCGCTCACCCGGTCTACCCCAGCATCAAGATCAAGATGGACTTCCGCGGTCCGATCGTCGGCGACTTCGTGTTTCACTGCCACATCCTTCAGCACGAAGACGGTGGCATGATGGCGCGTATGCGAGTCCTTCCCGCTCCAGCACCGTGATCGCGTGGTAATGCCGCAGGCATGCTGGCGCACCCTTGTGGGGTGCGCCCTTCTGGCCGGTAGCGCCTGCGGGATTGCCCGAGCCGATACGAGTGCGCCCGCCGCCCATGCGGCCACCATCCCGGCGCACTACCGCCTCACCACCACCGATGGTCGTGCGGTGACCGAGGCGAGTTTTAAGGGGCGGTGGCAGTTGGTGTTCTTTGGCTTCACCAGCTGCCCGGATATCTGCTCCACCGCGATGTTGTCCGTCAAAGTGGCGCTCGCTGCGCTCGGCCCCGTGGCGGAGCGCATCCAACCGATTTTCATCACGCTGGATCCACAGCGCGACACCGCCGAAAAGCTCGCCGAGTATCTCCACTTCTTTGGGCCCACCATCGTCGGCTTGCGCGGCAGTGAGGCGGACATCCACTCGGCAGCGCAGGCGTTCCGCGTGTACGTGCAGTCGCGGCCGCTCAGTGGGGAGTCGTACACCGTCGACCACAGCGCCTTCTTGTATCTGCTCGATCCCGACGGTCGGTTTGTAAAACTGCTGTCGGGTGACGCGCCCGGACACAAACTCGCGGACGATCTGCGCGCGGCGCTGCGATGACCTCGACCGTCGCTCGAATCACGCTGATCACGGTCACTGTGCTTGGCAGCAGCGTCTTGGTGCCCGCGCGTGCAGAGCCCACGACCGCGCATTTTGGTGACGCAGATGACAGCGCGGCCGTGTTGCAGGGGCAGCGCGTGTACAAAACGCACTGCGCCCAATGCCACGGCCGCACCTTGCAAGGCCAAGCTTTGTGGCGACTCGAGGACGAGTACGCGCATCAACGGGCGCCGGCATTGGATGGCACCGGTCATGCGTGGCAGCACAGTGACGAGGCGCTCTATCAGCGCATACGCACCGGTCGTTGGCCGGATACGGCAGAGAGCCCACCCAATGCGATGCCGGTGTATGTGTCCGTGCTCACCGAGAGCGACACGGAAGCGGTGATCGCGTTCATGAAATCGCGGTGGGGCGTGGGATTGCGAGCGGCGCAGTCGACGTTGAATCCGGAGCTGCGTGGGATGCCCGCGCAGGCGGCGGACACCGACTGGACCCTACCCCCCACCTGCTCCAGCACACAGCAGCGTTGGCGCACCGCGTCTCCGTAAGACGGGCTCCACGCCACATCGAATCAGTAGTGCCAGTGCACGGCCAATCCCACGGTTCTCGGCCGATGGGTGAGTGAGTACAGCAAGGGCGTCCCGGGATAATCCCCATCGGTCTGCAAGATGGGGTGCTCGTTCAGCACGTTGTCGCAATACAGGTCGACCGAGGCGTGCGGCAGCACGAGGCCGAGCCCCAGGTTCCATCGCACGGAGGATGGGTCGGCGGCAAACCGCGGGTCGTAGGTCGTGAACGCGGGATTGCGCTCGGGATACGGACCGGTCGCGTGACTGCGAATCACCCAACGCGACCGCGCGACCAAGCGACGCTGATCGGCTAACGGCCACTCGTACGAACCGCTCAACGTCCCCACCCACGGCGCGGGCACGTCAGGCAACCCTGCCAAGGTACCGCCACGCAGCGCCACGAGCACGCCGCCGGGTGCGTAGATCGTCTGCGTCGTGTGCGCATCCGTCAGTCCGAGATCGAGCGAGCCGTGCCAATGCCCCAGTCCGCGCGTCTCGGCGTGCAGGTCGAACCCTCGGCTGACCAAGGTGCCTGCGTTTGCGTAAAACGCGTTGCCGCACGGATCGTAGACGCGCAGTTGCACGTCGTTCCACTGCACATCGTAGACGCTCAGGTCCACGAAGAGCGCACCGCCCGCGACCGCTCCTTTCGCGCCGACTTCATAACTCCACAGCGCGTCGGGACCGGACGCGCCCGGCGTCGTCACGCCGGCGCACACATAGTCCGGCCCTGCGGCGCGCCCCAGTCGAGCGCCGCGCGACGCCGAGGCGTAGAGCGACAAGCCCTCGCGCGGCTCGTGACTGAGTTCGAGCCGCGGCGTCACCGGCATCGAGGCCTGATAGCGATGGGCTGAAAAGTTTTCGGTCGGGGACAGATACCCGGCGTCGTCACCGGTGCTGTGCCGCAGATAACGCCCCACTCTCAGACCCGTGCCCAGGCGCCAATGCGGTGCCAACGCGACGCTCCACTGCCCGAAGACATTCTGCTCGGTCGTGTGGTCCGTGGGCCGAGAGCTGAGTGCCGGCACGTGGGGCAACGGCGTGAGGAAATAATCGTCGTACTGCGAGAGGCGATAGTCGGCCACGTACGTACCGACCGACCACGCATACCGACCGTGCGTGTCCGGGGAAGAGAGTCGAATCTCACCCGAGAGCGCACCACTGGTCGCTCCCGTGTGTTCGCTGACGGCGTTGGCGTAGGACACCGGCACTTCGGGCCCCAATGGACTCCCATAGCCACCGAAATACGCCGGACCGGCTTCGTTGGTGTCATCGATGAAGGCGCTGGCGACGCGACGCACGTAGGAGCTAATCGCGACCATATTCACGGACGTGCCGCGGTACTCCACCCGCAGCGCCCCGACGGTCAACGTATCCTCAAACGGCTGGGGCAGTAGTTTCCCGTTGCGAAAGACGCCCTCGGCGGGCTGCGACAACGCCTGATAAAACGAGGGTGAATCGGCAATCTGATTGCGCTGATAGGACAACGACGGCAAGACGGACCATCCCGCGATCGGCTCGATATCCAACGACAGTCGCGCTACGCGCTGGTGGGATCGATTGCTATTCGGCGTCACCACCGCCCCGTTGAACGGATCGACACGATCGACATAACCCCCTTCGTCGCGCGCCATCATGCCGGCACGCACACCGACGAGACCCGGGACCAAGGGTTCCGCGATCAGAACCGAGGATCCCCACAGCCCGGCACCGTGATCGATGGACCCGATCTCGCCGCCAACGTCGACGCGCTGCGTGGTGGTATCGGCCCGATTCGGGACAAAGCGAATGGCGCCCGCCTCGGCACCGGCACCGTAGTCGACGCCCTGCGGCCCGCGGAGCACCTCGACCCGATTCAAGTCGAATGCAATGGGATACGGCACGGTAAACGCAGAATTCGGTGTCAGCGCCGTCGACAGCGGCGTATCGCCGAGGTACGTCACGGTGGCCACGCCGGACTTTTCACCCACCACGCCACGCATCGACGTGTGGTTATAAAAACCGGATCCCCATTGCGTACTCACGCCGTAATCGACGCCCGGTACGCCGGACAGTACGTCGGCCACCGTCGTTAATCCGTACGGCTCAATATCGGTCATGTCGACGATGCGGGCGCTCACCGGGACGCGATAGGCACTTTGCTCGCGGCTCTGCGTGACGAGCACTATATCCTCGATGGTGCCAATGGACGCGGGCGCAGGTGCCGCGGTCACGCGCACCAATCGCATCGCCCGCCCGTTAATCGGCTCAAACGTGAGCCCGGTACCTTCCAGGAGTGCGGCCAGTGCTTCCTTAGGGTTTAAGCCCGCGGACACCGCATGGCTCTGTTTGCCGTCTGCCAGGGCGGAGACGTACAACACTTGCAAGCCGGTCTGCTGGGCGAGCGCCGCTAAGGCGCTCGGGAGCGCCTGGCGAGGAATGGCGCGCTGCACGTCCGCAGCCGACACGATCCACACCGCGCACAGCCCTGCGAGACCCATCGCCCAAGCGACGGTGCGGCCGCGCCGGCCGGCGCGCCATTCGGTCTCCTGCGTCATCAGGGCGAACCGCCACAACACGGGTCGAGTTGCAAGATCCGGTGACACCGGCTCGCCCGCGACGAACCATTGGCTCGCACAAATGCCATCCGCATTACCATTGAGCGCACGTAAAAGCCTCTTTCATCGGATCGAACTCGTGCCTCCGGCGCGCGTCGCCAACCGCCGCGTAATGACGATGGCTTGAGCGGATCGATCCACACGCACGCCTTCGGTCGCCTCCAAGAAACCCAAAAAGGTGTCCAAATCGCGCGCATCGAAGGCGCCACTGATGGGGACAGCCGCCAATGAGCGATCCTGCACCGTGATCGGAACCGTGCTAAAGCGCTGAAATTCGCTGACGGCCTCGCCGAGGGATAAACGATCGACGACCACCCGCCCGCTCCGCCACGCCTCCAAACGATCAACGTCCACGCGTCGCGGCACGGACACCGTACCGCGCATCACGACGACTTGTTCGCCCGCATGGAGCGCCACAGCGGCCCGCGCTGAGCCGGACTCCGGCGCCTCGGAAGCCGGCGAGACGTTGACATGACCCTCGGTCAACGTGACGGTGACCCGATCCGGCTGGCGACGCACATCGAATTGCGTGCCGGTGGCCTCGACAACCGCATCGCCGGTGACCACGCGCAACGGCCGCGGGTCGCCTTTCGCGACGTGTACAAACACACGACCTTGCATGAGGCGGACGCGGCGCTCGCTGGCGCCGAACTCGATGCGCGCCGACGATTCGACATCGAGTTCCAGGGTAGATCCGTCGGCCAGCATCCAACTGCGCAATTCACCGTGACCGGTCGTCAGCACCTGAGCGTCGTTGGTCGGCGCGGTGGGCCGCGACCCCCACAGCACGGCGAGCAGGCCCGCGACCGCCACGACGGCGGCCATCGCGGCACGTCGATACCCGGGCGGCCGACGCCTTGCGGCAACGCCAGCGCGTTCTGGCAACGCCGTCACCACCGGCGGTGCGTCGCGGGCGTCGGCGAGCAACGCCTCTACCGTATAGAGGGGCGGTGTTGCGGTGACGCTCAACTCGCGGGCCACCACGGCGACGCGCAAGTACGCCTCCACGTGGGCCGGCGAGGCACGCAGCCACGCGGTCAGCGCCGCGTTGCGGTCACTGCTCGCCTCGGAGGTGTGCTGCTGCGCATGCCACTCGGCCGCTTGTTCCTCGATCGCGCGTTGCGCCGCTTCTGACGATCGTTCCATGATCACCCCAGACTCGCCATGCGGCGACGACAATGCGCAAGTCCCTGCGCGAGATACTTCTTAACCATGTGAATCGAGATACCGAGGTGCTCCCCGATCTGCTGATAACTCCAGTCGTACTGGTATTGCAGCACGAGCGCGGCGCGACATTTCGGCGGCAATTGGTCCAACACTTCTTTGAGACGTTGTCGGCGTCGTTCTAAGTCGGCCTCGGCGCCATCGACCGTTTCCTCGGCCAGCAGGCCCGCGAACTCCGCGGCGTCGGCGTCGATGGAGCGATCGGCACGACCGTCGATCACGGCCTGTTCACGAACCACGTTGCTGGCGATCGTGTACAGATACGCCTCGGGGGAGCGGATGGCGTCTGGATCCGGCGCGCGCAAGAGGCGGAGGTACGTTTCTTGGGCGATATCGGTGACGTTCGCCCGCGACCGCGTGCGTCGACCGATGTAGGCCACCAACGGCGCGTAGTGCTCGGCCACCAAGCGCGCAAACCATGGGTGTTCCCGCTGCCCCACCGCCTATCCTTTGTGTGTTCCACCCGACGGACCGGCTGGCCTGTCCATCGGCCACCACGGACTCGGATGCACGACGTCCCTTGCGTGAACTATAGCGCGAGGCGCTGAGTCCGGCCCGATAACCTGTTGGTGAAAATTGAGGTACCCGTTTTGGCGGTTCGGGGCTCTTATGTCATGTGAGGACGTCCCTGCCCATTGGGCAGAATGGCTTGGAATCGCCGATCTGTTGCCGGGCGTGAGCCCGGCAACAGAAGGACAACGCAACTGACCGCCTGCGCCACCTGCCGCGACGCTAGCGAAGACCGTCTTGGGGCGACACGCCCCACCTTTCGCGCGAATGGAGGCTACGCCCGGAGTCTCCCGCCCGCGCGGACGCCGTGATGTGGATGCGCGGCCTGCCGTGCCATGGATTCACAACCAAGAATCGGTGCCCGGCCGATGCCTTACCCATAAAAGTCTGGACATCCCAAGCAGCAACATTAGCGAAGAGGGAGGGATTCGAACTGGGCGGAGGCATCAATTAAATCAGTAATTTACTGAAAAACAATTTTTGACCCTTCCAATCCCCTCGCATCCCCCGATTGGCAGTAGCCCGGCGAGGGGATGCCCTTTGTTACAACAAATTCCACGGCGATTGTTCTTTTATGACGGTATTTATGGATTTCTACCGCTTTTTAGGAACATACTGCTCTCGTGGACAAGCCCACCCTCACCGCCCGCACGCTTAAGCTCGCCGAGCAACGAGGAGTACTCCGCGCTCGCGACCTCCGTGATCAGGCTATACCGGCCGTCATCCTGTCGCGACTGGTGGACAGCGGCCAACTGACTCGGATTTCGCGAGGCCTTTATACGCTGCCCACGCGGACGCCATCGGAGCAGCATCAACTCGCTGAGGTCGCCGCCCGCAGCCCGACGGCGGTCTATTGCCTGCTGACCGCACTGCGCTTCCACGGGATCACGACCCAGAACCCGCACGAACTGTGGATCGCACTGCCAAACAAGTCGAGGTCTCCTCGCATCGAGTATCCGCCGCTACGTACTGTTCGGTACTCCGGCGACGCGCTGACCCAAGGAATCGAGGTTCATACGGTCGACTGCGTTACGGTCAAGGTGTACTCGATTGCAAAGACCATCGCCGATTGCTTCAAATTCAGGAACAAAATAGGCTTGGACGTCGCACTGGAGGCACTGCGCGAGGCCAGGCAAGGCAAACGGGCCACCAGTGAAGACCTCTGGCGTTTCGCCAAAATCTGTCGGGTCGCGAACGTCATGCGACCGTACCTCGAGAGCCTGACATGACCCGCGCAGCTCCCGACAATCCGGATTCCATACGCGCTCGGCTGCTCAACCGCGCACGTGCCGAGGGAGTGGAATTTCAACAGATGCTCACGCGGTTCGCTCTGGAGCGCCTGCTCTACCGGCTGAGCATCTCGGACCATCGGGATCAGTTCCTGCTGAAGGGCGCACTGCTTTTCAACCTCTGGTATTCGGACATCCACCGTCCAACGCGCGACGTCGATTTCCTGGGTTTCGGACCTGACGATCTCCCGAGAATAGAGGCCGTGTTTTGTGACCTCTGCGAGATATCGGTTCCCGACGGCATCATTTTCGACCCGAAGTCCGTCAAGGCGACGGAGATCCGCCTCGACGCAAACTATGGTGGCGTGCGCGTCACGCTCATGGGGCTGCTCGCTGGCGCGCGCTGCCCGGTTCAGGCTGACATTGGGTTCGGAGACGCGGTCACCCCCGGCCCCGAGAAAGCGACCTATCCGACCTTGCTCACCGACCTCCCGGCGCCGGACCTGCGTATCTACCCGAAGTACACGGTCATCGCTGAGAAGCTGCATGCCATCGTCGAACTCGGCATGGAAAACAGCCGCATGAAGGACTATTTTGATCTATGGACTCTGATCACTGACGCCACGATCGATCGGCCGCTGGCGGCTAAAGCCATTCGGGCAACATTCGGCCGGCGACAGACTCAACTGCCCACCGGAATGCCATTGGGCTTATCGACAGAATTCGCGCTGGATGCCCTGAAGACTTCGCAGTGGAATGCGTTCATTGCACGGAACACGTTACAAGCGCCCGACCTGCCGCGGCTCATAGAGCAACTGCGTAGTACCATCGAAGGACTCTGGTAGCAGTCGCCCAGTCGACAATGAATGGCCTACACGGGTGTTACGACTCGTCCCAAACCGGCCGACGAATTCGTAACTGAAAGACAATTCTTTATCTGCCGCTAGCCTTGGGCCTCATCTGTGCGAATTGGAGAACTTCGCCTTCCGGATGATGCCCGTCGCATACGCGCTCAGCCGGGAAGATCCACTCGCGCTCGGTAGGATCGATGGCGCATCCTAAGCTGCCGACGATGCTTCTCGCCTCCGAAATGTTTTCGACCTCAAGCGACAGCAGCCGACACCGCGTCCGCACGATACTCGAGTTGTACGCCGCCTGGGCAAAGCTCGGTCTAGTCCGATGTGGGAGTCCTCCGCCGAGCCATGGGACCTAGGCCGGGGGCCGACAATACAGGACCCTAGCCAGGTGCGGTGCCTGAACCTAAGCCCATGAGATCACATGGGAAAGTATTGGCGGAGAGAGACCTCTACGCACACTCGTAACTAAAAGATTTTATTAGTTATTGTTGATCCTCCGAATGTTGATACACCCAATTTGCACCCACACATTGGTGAGTTATCTTGAACCAGAATGGGCATCGGAGCGTGGCTGCGTGGGCATTTATCGCTCATTAAGGCGTCTTATATGAGCGATAAAGTGCTATCTTGTCGCTCATGCTCTGGAACTGGCGACACCCCGACTGGCCGAATTTCCGCTTTCGCCCATCCTTGCTGTCGGACCGGGAAGCCCTGTTCCTGCGCCAGAGCGGAATGATCATAGGGACCGTTCGTCACGTCCCCGACGACGAAAGACTTTCGCTGGTCATTGAGCTGATCAGCACGGAAGCGCTCAAGACATCCGAGATCGAAGGAGACATCCTGGATCGCGACAGCGTCCAGTCGTCGCTCCGCCGACAATTCGGCTTGCAGGATGATGGGCGGCGTGGAGCACCCGCCGAGCAGGGCATAACCGAGATGCTTGCCGATCTCCACCGGCGGTGGAACGAAACGCTCGACGACGCGACGCTGTTCCAATGGCACCAATGGCTGATGCAGGGTCGTACCGAGTTGCGCACCATCGGCGGATACCGCAGGCACGAAGAGCCCATGCAGGTGGTGTCTGGCCGTTTAGACCGGCCCAAGATCCACTTCGAAGCGCCGCCCTCCTCTGCTGTTGCTGCGGAGATGGCTCGATTCTGTCGCTGGTTCAATGACACGAACGCAGCCGGCAAAACGCCGATGCCGTCATTGGCGCGAGCGGGACTTGCGCACCTGTATTTCGAATCCATCCATCCGTTTGAAGACGGCAATGGCCGGATAGGCAGAGCCATCGCCGAGAAGGCGCTGGCCCAAGGCGCCGGGCAACCGAGCCTCACCGCGCTTTCGCTATTGATCCATCGCCGCCGCAAGGAGTACTACGCGCAGCTTGAGGCCGCGAACAAGACGTTGGATGTCGAACCCTGGCTCGACTGGTTCGCGGATCTCGTCCTGGCGGCCCAAGCCCATACGCTCGAGGGGCTGGAATTCCTGCTGGCCAATACGCGGCTGTGGGATCGGCTGCGAGGGCGACTCAACCCGAGACAGGAAAAGGCACTCGCACGGCTCATGCGCGCCGGAGTCGATGGTTTTGTCGGCGGCCTCTCGGCCAGCAAGTATATGGCGCTCACCGGCGCTCCACCGGCCACGGCCGGGCGGGACCTCATGCACCTGGTTGAACTCGGCGCCCTTCGGCGCACAGGGCAACTCAAGGGTACACGGTACTGGCTGACTCACGTCCCGCAGGAATAATTTGGCGGAGAGTGAGGGATTCGAACCCTCGAGGGACTTTTGGTCCCTACGCCCTTAGCAGGGGCGCGCCTTCGACCACTCGGCCAACTCTCCGGACTGCGGACTGCCCCGGCGGCGGGCATGATACTGGGGCAAGGGAGCCCGGGTCAAAGGAAACACCGGGCTAGCGTCATAAAAACGCAGTAAAACTCAGTCCTCGTGGTGCGAGTCTGCCGAATCCCCGGGCTCTTCCTCACGGCGGATACGATCAAAGATCTCTTCGCGATGCACAGCCACGTCGCGCGGCGCATCCACACCAATCCGAACTTGGTTTCCTTTCACGCCCAACACGGTAACCGTGATCGAGTCACCGATCATTACGGTTTCCCCGACGCGGCGAGTCAGGATCAGCATGTGAGCCTCGCGGTATAGACAATCGACCGAAGCCCGACACTCTAAGTCCGCGCACACCGTTGAACCATGACATTTTGTTCAGGTTCAGGGCCGCGATCACGACTGCAACCGATTGAAACGCCGTTAGGTTTTAGCTCGCCAATTTAGCCCGCACCCAATCGGTCACACCGTCCAACGCGCCGGCCAGTGCCGCCACATCGGTGCCCCCCGCCTGCGCAAAATCCGGTCGACCGCCGCCCTTACCGCCGATCAGCGCCGCGACGCTGCCGACCAGCTCGCCCGCCTTGACGCGAGCGGTCAGATCCGCGGTCACGCCGGCAACGAGGGTGATTTTGCCGTCCTCACCGAGACCTGCCAACACAATCACGGCCGAGCCCAACTTGTCTTTGAGGCCGTCGACGGCGGCCCGCAACGCCTTCGCATCCAGGCCGTCCATCCGCGCCGCGACGACTTGGGCGGCACCCACGCTCACGGCGCGGGAGGCCAAATCCGCCCCCTCGCCGCTTGCCAGACGCGCCTTCAGGCTGTCGATCTCGCGCTCCAGTTTCTTGGCGCGATCCACCAAGGCGGTCACCTTTTCGGCGACATCGTCCCGGGTACCGCGCACCAAGGCGCCGATCTCACGCAGCGTGCTTTCCCCGGCATTGAAGAACGCCAACGCGCCCGCGCCCGTCACCGCTTCGATACGGCGAACGCCGGCGGCGACACCGCCTTCGCTCGTAATCTTGAACAGGCCTATGTCGCCGGTGCGGCTCACGTGCGTGCCGCCACACAACTCCGTCGAAAACTCGCCAAAGCTGAGCACGCGCACAACATCGCCGTATTTCTCGCCGAAGAGCGCCATCGCACCGGCCGCTACCGCCTCGTCATAGCTCATGAGGCGCGTGACCGCTTCGCGATTCGCCAAAATCTCGGCATTGACGATCGCCTCGATCCGCGCGATTTCCTCGGCCGTGACCGCCTGGAAGTGCGAGAAGTCAAAACGCAATCGATCCGGCTGAACCAGCGAGCCCTTCTGCTGCACGTGCTCACCGAGCACATGGCGCAGCGCCTCGTGCATCAGATGCGTCGCGGAGTGGTTACGGGCCGTCGCCGCACGCTGATCCGCGACGACTGTTGCCTCGACCGCATCGCCGACACGCAATTCGCCGCTCTGGACCGAACCCACGTGGGCAAACGCGTCGCGGAGTTTTTGCGTATCCGTCACCGTGAACGCGCCGCCCGTGGTCGACAGCGTACCGACGTCGCCGACTTGACCGCCGCTCTCGGCATAGAACGGCGTGGCATCCAGCACCACACGGCCGGTCACGCCGGCGCCGAGTACGTCAACCGTTGCGCCCGTCGCATCGATGAGCGCCACGATGCGACCCTGCGCGTGCGTCGTGCCGTATCCCAAAAATTCTGTGCGCGCATCGAGTTGCACCGTTTCGCGCAGATCCACGCCAAACCGGCTCGCGGCACGCGCCCGGTCACGCTGCGCCTGCATCGCGGCCTCAAAGCCAGGCTCATCGATCGCGAGACCGCGTTCGCGGGCGATATCCGCTGTCAGATCGACCGGGAACCCGTAGGTGTCGTACAACTTGAACACCGTTTCGCCCGGAATCGTCGAATCGCCGCCGAGGGCCGCGATGGCGGTATCGAGGATTGTCATGCCGGCCGCAATCGTCTCGGCAAACCGTGCCTCTTCCTGCGCCAACACCTTACGCGCGTGATCGGCCCCCTTGACGAGCTCGGGATACGCCGCGCCCATCTGTGCCACCAAGGCATCGACCAAGGTCGAGAAGAATGGGCCGGTCTGGCCCAACTGGTAGCCGTGCCGAATCGCGCGCCGAATGATGCGTCGCAGCACATAGCCACGGCCTTCGTTGGAGGGCAGCACACCGTCGACGACGAGGAACGTGCATGCGCGTATGTGATCGGCGATCACTCGCAAGCTCGGCGACGAGAGATCGGTCGCTCCGGTCGCACGGGCCGCCGCCGCGATGAGGCTTTGAAAGAGATCAATCTCGTAGTTCGAATGCACACCCTGCATCACCGCCGCGATCCGCTCCAGACCCATGCCGGTGTCCACCGACGGTTTCGGCAGGGGGGTGAGCGTGCCGTCCTCGGAACGCTCGTACTGCATAAACACGAGGTTCCAGATCTCAACGAAACGGTCGCCGTCTTCGTCCGGCGACCCCGGCGGGCCGCCGGCGATCTCGGCGCCGTGATCGTAAAAAATTTCCGTGCACGGGCCACACGGACCGGTGTCGCCCATCGCCCAGAAATTGGACTTGGCCCCCATCCGCGTAATGCGCTCGGCCGGCACACCCGCCTCGCTGCGCCACAGGTCAAACGCCTCGTCGTCCGTCTCGTAGACCGTTACCCAAAGCCGATCTTTGGGGATACCGAGTTCGCCGGTGATGAACTCCCACGCAAAGCGGATGGCATCGCGCTTGAAGTAATCGCCGAAACTGAAGTTGCCGAGCATCTCGAAAAAGGTGTGGTGACGCGCGGTGTATCCCACGTTCTCAAGGTCGTTGTGCTTGCCGCCGGCGCGGACGCACCGTTGCGACGTCGCCGCACGCGTGTAACTGCGCTGCTCCTTACCCAGAAACAGGTCTTTGAACTGGACCATCCCGGCATTGGTGAAGAGCAACGTGGGGTCATTACCCGGCACCAACGGACTCGAAGCGACGACCGCGTGGCCTTGGCGACGGAAATAGTCGAGGAACAGTTCGCGAAGTTCGGTGCTTCCGAGGAAGCGCGGGGTGGCGGACATGGCGAGACCTTCGGCGGGTAAGTCGTTGACGGAACCCGTGATTCTAGCCGACCGCGATCACCGTTGTGCGGTCAATCCGCCGCATCGTCGGCATCAAAGTCCACCGGCGCATCGCTGAGGTCCAAATCCTCGTCGTCCCCGGCAGCGGCAAGCGCCGCCCGGACCTGTCCCCCGGTAAACCCGCGCTGCATCAAGAAACGCACCTGCCGAGCGCGCTCTTTGCCGTCGGCGGGTGCACCCGCGCCAAACCGTCGCCGCCGCAACGCCACCGCACGCTCAGCCCACTCGGGATCCTCCCGGCGGACTGTTGCCTCGACCAATTCCTTGGGGCACCCCTGACGAACCAGCTCCAACGCAATGCGGATAGGGCCCTGACCGCGCGCCGCCCGGCCGGCAACGGCGGAGTCGACATAGCGCTCGTCATTCACGTAACGCAGGTCTTCAAGGTCGGTGACGGCGGCGTCCACGGCCTCGGCCTCATAGCCGGCCTCACCGAGACGACTGCGCAGCAATTTGGAGGGGTAATCGCGCCGCGCCAACAGGCGCATCGCCTTCCCACGAGCGGCGTCGCCGCTCGTGGGGTCTTCCGGCGGCTTTGGTGCCCGCCGGCGGAATCCGCCGCGCCACCCACTGCCGCCGGTCATCGCCGTCTCAATCCTCGCTGGCGAGCGGCGCGCCGGTCTGGCCCCGACGCGGCGCCAACAGACGCTTGCGGATTTCGGCTTCGAGTTCCGCCGACGTGTCCGGATGATCCTTCAGGTAATTGCGCGCATTGTCCTTGCCCTGACCGATGCGCTCGCCGTTGTAGGCGTACCAGGAACCCGACTTCTCCACCAAATTTTGCGAGACGGCGAGATCAATGATCTCACCCTCGTGCGAAATACCCTCGCCGTAGATGATCTCGAATTCCGCTTCGCGGAACGGGGGTGCCACTTTGTTCTTCACGACCTTCACGCGGGTCGCGTTGCCGATCACTTCCTCGCCGTTCTTTAACGCACCGGTGCGGCGGATGTCGAGGCGGACCGACGAGTAGAACTTCAACGCGTTACCACCCGTGGTGGTTTCGGGGTTACCGAACATCACACCGATCTTCATGCGGATCTGGTTGATGAAGATGACGATGGTGTTCGAACGCTTGATATTGCCGGTCAGCTTACGCAACGCCTGGCTCATCAAGCGGGCGTGCAGACCGACCTGCAGTTCGCCCATTTCACCTTCGATTTCTGCCTTCGGCGTGAGGGCGGCAACCGAGTCGACGACCACGATATCGACCGCGCCCGAGCGCACGAGCATGTCGGTGATTTCGAGAGCCTGCTCACCGGTGTCCGGCTGCGAGACGAGCAGATCCTCCACCTTCACGCCGAGCTTCTCGGCGTAGGTCGGATCCAAGGCATGTTCGGCGTCAACGAAGGCGGCCGTGCCACCCATCTTTTGGCACTGCGCGATGACCTCGAGGGTCAGCGTCGTCTTACCCGACGATTCCGGGCCGTAGATTTCAACCACTCGCCCGCGCGGCAATCCGCCCACGCCGAGTGCGATATCCAAGCACAGGGAACCGGTCGGAATCACATCGAAATCCATGGCCGCGGAGGCATCGCCCAGCCGCATGACGGACCCCTTACCGAATTGTTTTTCAATCTGGCCGAGGGCGGCGGCGAGCGCCTTTTTGCGGTTGTCATCCATACGGGCGAATCCTCATTGCGGTGAGATGTGATTATCGCACCCATGAGGGGTTGGTGTTAGCCGCATTTGTGGGTCTAACAGGCAATTATTCGTCGGTCAGATCAGTCGTTGAGCGGCCAGTGTCTGGTACCGGTTGGGGCCGGGCGCCAAGAGGGACTCCACGAGGGCCACACGATCGACCGCGCAGGAGCATTGCAGCGCCGCGGAGGCGCCGTCCTGGCCACTGACGCCCCGCACGAGCGTCACGTGCGGCCGCCACGGTCGCAGGTCCGTCCGTAACCCCAATGCCTGTAATCGGTGGACCAGTCGCGACCGGTGGAGGAGCCAGTCCGTCGGCGGATCCTCGGCGACAGCGACCAGCACCCGCGACTCCGGCCAATACGCGATTTTGTCCAGTACGCAAGGTCTGAGCGGTGGCCAGCCCACCGTGAGCGCTTCGATGGACGGGCGTGCCACTTCGGGGACCGTCCCGAGAAACGCCAGCGTCACGTGCCAGTCGTCGGGCGGAACGCGTTTTGCGTCCGCATTGAGCGTCACGCGCTCGAGCGCGTCCTGGAGTCGTTGGCGAGTGGCGTCATCCGGCCAAAGCGCTAAAAACACGCGCCGTGTCTTGATGCAACTCACGGTTGCAGGACGGTGCGCAACGCGCGCAGCACGGCGCGACGCCGCACGGTCTCGCGATCGCCGCGAAACCGACACGAAAACGCCCGCACGTCGACGCGTCGACCCACCCGACGCGCAACCGCAAACCACACGAGGCCGACCGGTTTGGCCGCCGTTCCGCCGCCGGGTCCCGCGACGCCGGACACAGCGATCGCCACCGTCGCGCCGGCAGCCGTCAGGGCGCCGCGCGCCATGCGCCGAACCACCGCCTCGCTGACCGCGCCTTCCCGCGCCAACACGGCCGGCGGCACCCCCAGCAGCGCCGTCTTGGCGGCGTTGGCGTACGTGACATAGCCGGTCTGAAACCACGCAGAACTACCGGGGACATCGGTGAGCGTCTTGGCGATCCAACCGCCCGTGCAGGACTCGGCCGTCGCGACGGTCGCGTTCGCCGCCACCAACGCACGACCGACTCGCTCGGACCAGCGTCGCAGAGTCTCATCCGTCGGCGCCGTCATCGTTGGCCTCGCCACAGCGCGCGCACGCGCGACCAGAGCCCCGGTGCCGGCGCCGGAAGGACCCCGTCCGGGGTCAGTTCATCCACGATCTGAGGCAATGCATCGGCGAGCAATTGCGCCAAGACCGCCGAGTCGCGACGCGTCGCCACGGCCATGGCGGCGATCGCGTCGGGCATCGCTTGCGCAACGACGTCCGCACTGATCGGTGCGTTGGCACCGTGGCCCACCCAGGTATCAAAGGTCTCCCCGGCGCCGACGCGATCGAAAGCGCGCCGTATCCCGGCCAAGCCGCCACCGCCCAATCGGGTCGCGACGGCCACGGCCCGGCGGACCAACGCCTCATCACTCGCCGCGCTCATGAAGGATCCGGCGGCGCCACCGGACACCGCAACACCCGCGGGGTGGGCTCACGCAGCGTCTCGCAGCGCGGCGCCGGCACGGTGGGTACCGGCCGACCGCCGCACGCGCTAAAGCCCAGCGTGTATTGGTCGCACACGAGGAGCAGTTGGGCCGGTCGGCCGGCGGCTTCGCGCCGTATCCGTTGCAGCGCGTTGACGAGGTCGCGATCGCTACCGCTGATTTCGATATTTCGCACCGGCGCGCCGGCGCCGATCCGAAAGAGCACGGCCTGATTGGAGACCTGTAAGGTGCCGGGCTCCACCCGCGCGGCCCGGATCACCGCGTCGTCGGTCGCCATTTCTTGCCACCATTCCACGGGTGCCAGACCCACACTCAAAGCATCAAACACGGACGCGGCAAAGACGACCGCTAACGCACCCCGCGCTATCCAGCCGCAGCGGCGCACAGCGCGGTCCCGCCATAACGTCGGCACGGCAATCAACAACGCGAACACCAAGGCCCAGGTGTACTGCAGCGTATTGCGGTCGTCGATCGTGTTACCCCACTCGTAGCGACTGCGGGACAGGATGAGCAGCACACCCCCGCCCACGGCATAGCCCCCCAACAGCATGAGCAGTGCGCGACGCCGGGGGTCGGCATGCAAGCGAAAGAACGCGAGCGCCAACACGCTCAACGCGGCGCCCACCACGACGAGCGAGACCACCGGCGGTAGAGGTTCAGCGAACTGCCACGGCACGCCGGCATCCAGGAAGGTCGCCCGCGCCCAGTCGGCGACATTCAAGAACCAGGGACGCGTCGACGCCGGCATCGCGTACGGTTGCCAACGCCCAAACGTACTGAGGTTATAGGCCCATAGCGCCGCGAGTGGGCCCACCGCGCCGCCCGCCACCGCCACGGCTTCGCGCCACGCTCGACGACGCCAGAAGCTTTCGACGACCATCACCACCGAAATCGCGAGGACTGCCAGACCGGCGTTTCGGATCACGTAGGCGCATCCGGCCGCGAATCCCGCCACGACACACCACATCAGTGGGCGGCGCGCGTCCCCAACCAGCTGTAGACCGCGCGCCAGCGCCCCGAGCGCTAGGATCGCCACGGCGAGCGCGGGCACGTCCGAATAGGCCAGGAACTGCCAGCCCCGTACGCCCGGTGTCATCAGGGCGTAGACCGAGTACAGCGCCAACACGCGCGCGGGCAGCGCGCCGGCAAAAAGCCAGAGCAGCAAGACCGGGATCGCCACGGCCGCAATCCGCCCTGGAATCAGCGCCGCCGTGCGAGCCTCGCCCGTGAACGGCATGACGGCGGCGATCAGCAACGGGTAGCCGGGAGGAAAGAGCTTCTGCGGAATCTGATCGGCTTTGCCTTCATCGAAATCCCACGGCGTCACCCGCGGATGACCGTCGTGATACAGCGTCTGTGCCATCTCGATGTAGGACGCGCTATCGGCCGCGTAGGGATAACGCTTGCCCGACCACATCCCATCAAACCCGGCGACAAACACAAGCGCAAAGAGGAACACCGCCCAGCGTTGCGCCACCGAGGGCAGGGATGCGTTCACCATGGCGCCAGCGCGGTCAGCCAAACTGCCGCAAAGAGCAGCAAGGAGATCCAGCTCGCGCGGTCTTTCAGGCTGTACACAATCGGGTCGTGATGCATCTCACCGCGCGCCGTGATCAGCCACAGGCGCGCCATCCAAAACCACAGCGGCGGACAGAGCAGCCACAGGCGCTCCGGGTGCAGGTATTCGTGTTGCGCCGAGGTCGAATCGACGAAACGTGCCAAGACGAGGACCGACACCGTACCGGTGGCTATCCCGAAGCCCAAGACCGCAGGAAGATCACGGCGGGCATACCCCCGACCGGGTAACAGGCGATCGGCCGGGCCGTGATACGCCTCGAGCTCCGCGCAGCGTTTCGCCAACGACAAACTGAGAAATAAGAACGCGCCGAAACTGAGCAGCCAAATGGACAGCACCACCCCAATCGCCATGGCACCGGCCACCAGTCGCAGCACCCACAAAGACGCCAATACAACAACGTCCAGTAGCGCGATCCGCTTGATCCCTCGGGTGTACAGCGTCGTGACGACCGTATAGAGCGCCACGATACCGAGGAACGCCCAGTTGACGTGCGCCGCCACCGCGAAACCGCCCGCGAAGAGCGCCACGGCGACCGTGAGCGCGGCCGGCACTGAGATCGCGCCCGAGGCCAACGGGCGATTTTTTTTCGCGGCATGCGCCTGATCGTGCCGCACATCCGCCAGATCGTTGAGTATGTAGGTCGCGGACGCGACCAAAGAAAGTGCCAACAGCGCCCATGCCAAGGCGACGAGCGCGCCCGGCTGATTCCACGCGTGCGCCGTGACGTACGGAACAGCCAACAGGGCGTTCTTCACCCAATGGTGGACGCGCAGTAGGCGCAACCAATCGCGCATTGAAGTCCGCTTTGCCGGAAAACCGGCGGATATGGATGCACGATGCTATCCCGACGACTGCACGTACGCCAATAATCTGCACGCCAACGCGGTCATCGGTGGCCTCCGGCGCCGCCTACGGACGGTTGCACGCCGCGTTGTGACCCCTCGGTGCATTGACTAGACTTGCTCAGCCTTTTCCGAACGTACCGAGAACGCCATGACCCGGCCCTACCGCCTTGAAGCGCAGACACAGCTGTCGAGGCCGACACCCCATTCGGTACCCGACCGGGACGTCCCTACGGCATGAGCCGCTCCGCAACGGCAGACGACGGGCTGCCCAGCCACACGCCGATGATGCAGCAGTACCTGGCGCTCAAAGCCGAGTGCCCGACGGTGCTGTTGCTGTATCGGATGGGCGATTTTTACGAGTTGTTCTACGAGGACGCCCGCAAAGCGGCGAAGCTCCTCGACATCACGCTCACGGTCCGCGGCCAATCGGCCGGCGCGCCGATACCGATGGCCGGCGTGCCCGTCGCGACGCTGGAAACCTATCTGTCGCGTCTCGTGCGACTGGGCGAATCGGTGGCCATCTGCGAACAGGTGGGTGAACCCGGCAAAGGCAAAGGCCCGGTCGAACGCAAAATCATTCGCATCGTCACGCCGGGCACGGTGACCGACGATGGCCTCCTGGACGAGCGTCGCGCGACGTTTCTGGCGGCCGTCGCGCCACAGTCGGATGCCATTGGACTCGCGTGGCTCGAACTCTCCTCCGGGCGGTTCAGCCTCATGCAGGTGGACAGTCCGAGCGCGCTGGACGCGGAACTGGCCCGCTTGCGACCGGCCGAGCTGTTGGTCCCGGAGGGCAGTGCGGTGGAGCACTTGCCCGGTGCCACCCGCCGTGCACCGTGGCATTTCGAACGCGCCGTCGCCGAACGATTGCTCACGCACCAGTTTGACGTGAAGGACCTCGCGGGCTACGGATGCGCGGATGTGCCCGCCGCCGTGACCGCTGCCGGCGCGCTGCTGCAGTACGTTCAGGAGACGCAGCGCGCCGCGCTACCGCATATCACCGGACTGGTGACCGAACGGCGCGATGACGCGGTGCTCTTGGATGCCGCCACCCGACGCAATTTGGAGCTCGAGCAGAGTCTGGTCGGCCGCGAGCACGCCACGCTCGCCGGTGTGTTGGATCACACCACCACCGCGATGGGCGGGCGCGAATTGCGCCGCTGGCTCGGTCGCCCGTTACGGGCTCGGACGCCGCTCGAGCATCGACTGCATGCCATCGGCGAACTGCTCGCCTCGGGCGAGGCCGATGCGTTGGCCGAACACCTGAGCGCGATCGGCGACCTTGAGCGCATTCTGGCGCGCGTGGCGTTGAAAAGCGCTCGGCCTCGCGATTTGGCCCAACTCCGTGGGTCGTTGGCCGCCTTACCGGCCGTGGGGCGCCTGGTCGCAGCCCACGACTCCCCTCTTTTGCAAGGCGCGGCACCGGATCTGGCCGGGCACCCCGTGCTCGCCGAGCTGTTAGCCCGCGCGGTTGCTGAAGCGCCACCGCATCTGCTGCGCGACGGGGGCGTGATTGCCGAAGGGTATGACGCGGATCTCGATGAGTTGCGTCGCATCGCGACGGACACCGACAGCTACCTCCTCGAGCTTGAGGCGCGCGAGCGCGAGCGCACCGGATTGCAGAGTCTCAAACTCGCCTACAACCGCGTCTCGGGCTTCTACATCGAGCTCAATCGCCGCGATGCAGAGAATGTGCCGGCGGACTACGTACGCCGCCAAACCGTCAAGAATGCGGAGCGCTTCTTAACGCCGGAACTCAAACAGTTCGAGGACAAGGTCCTCGGTGCGCGTGAGCGGTCGCTGGCACGCGAGCGTGAGCTCTACGACGGTTTGCTGGACACGTTACTGGCCGCGTTGCCCGCGCTGCAGGCGACCGCACGGGCACTGGCCCTCGCCGACGTCCTCGGCACGCTCGCGCGTCGGGCACGGGATTTGCGCTGGAGTGCGCCGCAGTACGTCGATGAGTCGCGCCTCGAGATCGAAAAGGGTCGCCACCCGGTCGTCGAATCGCTGATCGACTCCCCGTTCGTTCCCAACGACGTCAGCCTCGACGACCGGCGCCGCATGCTCGTCATCACCGGCCCGAATATGGGCGGCAAGTCCACGTATATGCGGCAGACCGCGCTCATCGTGCTGCTCGCGAAGATCGGCAGTTATGTGCCGGCGGACCGCGCCGTCATCGGGCCCATAGACCGTATCTACACGCGTATCGGCGCGGCCGACGACTTGGCCGGCGGGCGCTCGACGTTCATGGTGGAGATGACGGAAACGGCGAATATTCTGAACAATGCGACGGCAGACAGCCTCGTGCTGATGGACGAGATCGGCCGTGGCACCAGTACCTTCGACGGGTTGTCGCTCGCGTACGCCGCCGCGGATCACATGGCGCGACGGGCGCGCGCTTTCACGCTTTTCGCGACCCACTATTTCGAACTGACCGAGTTGGCCGAGCGCTGCCCAGGCGTTGCGAATGCGCATCTCGATGCCACGGAGCATCGCGACGGCTTGGTATTCCTGCATGCCGTCAAAGACGGCCCGGCGAGCAAGAGCTATGGACTGCAAGTCGCGCGTCTCGCCGGTGTCCCGCGCGACGTCATCGCGGCAGCGCGCCGCTATCTGGCAGAACTGGAAGCCAAAAGCGCCGCCGCCGCACAGACGTCGCCGCAGACACAATTGCTGTTTGCCAGCACCGCAGCGACGCCGATCGCGGCCGTGCCCGACGACGCGTTGGCACACTCGGTGTTGGACGAGGTGCGATCGCTAGACCCCGACAGCTTGACGCCCCGAGAGGCGCTCGACGCGCTCTATCGACTGCGCACGCTCAGTCGGGAAAGTGGCCCGACCTGAGAAAATGGCCTGCCGCACGGGCCACCGCGGCGGACAAGAGCAACCCCATGTGGTTCACGTGGAAGACACGATGCGCCGTCGCACCCGTCAACTGGGTCTCAGCGACGGTGACCGCACCGTCGTGCGGCATCGGCAAATCCGCGATGAGTGCGCCCACGCCGTAGGGCGCGTCGCCCGCGATGACGCCGAGCGGCGTGCCGCGCGTCCACTCACGCTCACCGCCCGCCAGCAATTCGCCGGCGGCCGCCTCACCGAGTAACCAACCGGCACCGGGAAAACGCGCCACCCCTGCGGCGGCACGGCTGCCATTCACCGGCGAGCCCAACAGGACAACGGGACCCACCGTGAGGCCCGGATAGGCCGCCAGCGTCCGCAAGATGACCAAGCCCCCCAAACTGTGACCGCACAAGCGGACGGTGGGCCCTAAGCGTTCGATCGCCGCCGCGAGGGGCGTGATGACCTCAGCGAAGGTGTCACGCGTCGTCCCGTACCGGTACGGTTCCACCTCGCAGCCGTAGGCGGCGAGGCGGTGCCGCAAGAGCAGACCCTCCGTCCCCGTCATCCACAGGCCGTGGACGAAGAGGACTGGGATCGTCTCAGCCACTGGTGACGGCCGGCCTCAGGCGGATGTGCAGATCCTTCAACTGCTGCTCGCTGACCGGCGTCGGCGCCTCGGTCAATGGGCAGAACGCCGTCTGCGTCTTCGGGAACGCGATGACTTCGCGGATCGAATCAGCGCCCGACATCAGCATGATCAAGCGGTCGAGACCGAAGGCGATGCCCCCGTGCGGCGGCGCGCCGTAGCGCAGTGCCTCGAGCAGGAAGCCGAACTTACGCTGCGCCTCCTCGGCCTCGATACCCAACAGACCGAACACCGTCGACTGCAGGTCCTCGCGATAAATACGCACGGAGCCACCGCCGATTTCCGAGCCGTTCAAGACACAGTCGTAGGCTTTGGCCAACGCCGCGCCCGGATCCGCCGCCAACGCCGCCGGGTCTTCGTTCACCGGCGAGGTGAACGGATGGTGCATGGCCACCCAGCGCTTCGCCTCGTCGTCCCGTTCGAACATCGGGAAATCGACGACCCAAAGTGGGCGCCAGCCGGCTTCCACGAGATTCAGATCCGCGCCGACCTTGAGGCGCAAGGCGCCCAAGCTGTCGTTGACCACTTTCGCCTTGTCGGCGCCGAAGAAAATCAGGTCGCCGCTCACCGCGCCGGTACGGGCGAGGATGCCGTCGACTGCTGCGTCCGAGAGGAACTTCAGGATCGGCGACTGCAAGCCCGCACGCCCCTGCGAGACGTCGCTGACCTTGACGTAGGCCAAGCCCTTCGCGCCATAGCGGCCAACGTAAGCGGTGTACTCGTCGATCTGACTGCGCGGCATCGCATTGCCGCCCGGTACGCGCAGCGCGGCAACCCGGCCGTCGGCCGACGCGGCGGGACCTGCAAACACCTTGAACTCACAATCGCGAACGAGGTCGGCAACGTCGACCAACTCGAGCGGTATGCGCAAGTCCGGCTTGTCCGACGCGTAGCGACGGATTGCCTCGGCATAGGTCATCCGCGGGAACACCGGCAGGTCTACGCCGAGCACGTCCTTGAACAGGTGGCGAACCAGACCTTCCATCTGGACCATGATCTGGTCCTGGCTGAGGAAGGAGGTCTCGATATCGACCTGCGTGAAATCCGGCTGCCGATCGGCGCGCAAATCCTCGTCGCGGAAGCAGCGCACGATCTGGTAGTAGCGGTCGAAGCCACTCACCATCAGCAACTGTTTAAAGATCTGCGGCGACTGCGGCAACGCGAAGAACGACCCGGGATGGGTGCGCGACGGCACGAGGTAATCGCGGGCGCCTTCCGGCGTGGCTTTCGTCAGCATCGGCGTTTCGATGTCGACGAAGCGGTTGTCATCGAGATAATTGCGGATCGCGCGCGTGGCGCGATGGCGCAACAGCAACCGGTCGCGCATCACGTCGCGGCGCAAATCGAGATAACGGTAGCGCAGACGAATGTCCTCGCGGACCTCTTCGTCCAACTGGAACGGCAACGCCTCAGACCGGTTCAATACCGTCAGTGTGCCGCAGAGCATTTCGACCTGACCCGAGGCCAGGTTCGCATTGGCCGTACCGGCCGGACGGGCACGGACCAGGCCCTCGATCGACAGGACGTACTCCGAGCGCACTCGCTCGGCTGCCGCGAAGGCGGCGGCGTTGTCCGGATCAATGACGACCTGCAGGAGTCCGTCGCGGTCACGCAGATCGATGAAGATCACGCCCCCGTGGTCGCGGCGGCGGTGAACCCACCCGGCAACCCGGACCGTCTGACCCGTAAGTGATTCGTTGACCTGACCGCAATAATGGGAACGCATGGAAAGCCTCGACCCCGGCTGGGGAACCCGTAATTTTACGGCCCGACATCCATACCCCGCAAGGCAGACCGCCCCTTAAGCGGGGCGGGCCGGCCTTTTCGGGCTCCGATTAGGCCTTGGAAGCCTTCTTGCGCGCACTCGCCTTCGTCTTGGCGGGCGCCGCGGTCTTTTTAGCGGTCCGAGACGGGGCTTTAACGGTGGCTTTCGCTTTGGGCTTTGCTGTTGCCTTGGGCTTCGCTTTCGCCTTGCCGGGCGTTTTGGACTTCGCTTTGGCGGGCGCTGGCTTCACCGCGGCCGTCTTTTGGGCGGCGGCCTTGCGCTTGGACGACGGCTTCGCCGTCGGGGCGGGAGCGCTGGATTGCGCCTTGGCGTCGGTCACCGGGGCTTTTTTGGCCGCCTTGCGCCGCGTTGCGGCATCGCCGTCACCGGATGGCTTGTCTTCGCCGCCGGCGAGATTGCGCTTTTTTTCCTTGTCGGACTTGAAGTCGGTTTCGTACCAGCCGCCGCCCTTCAGCCGGAAGACCGGGGCTGAAATCAGGCGAACTAACGCCGACTTGCCACACTCCGGACAGGTCTTGAGTGGCGCGTCGCTCATTTTTTGCATGGCCTCGTGGTGTGTCCCACAGGCCTGACATTCGTATTCGTAAAACGGCATCGAAACCTCCGCAAGATCGGGGGACCCCTGCATGAGTCCGCCACCCGCCCGATTCAAGAGGGGGGCGGCGGATCATAACAGGGCGTCAGTGGACCGGGCCCCGTTGCTTGTGGAAGTCCAACCCCGAACGACCGGAGGAGACCAGAATGCGATCGCCTGGGACGTACTCGCCGGCCAGCAAACGCTGCGCCAACGGATTTTCCAGATCCGTCTGTATGGCCCGCTTCAAAGGCCGCGCGCCGTACACCGGGTCGAAGCCGGCGTCACCGAGCCGATCAAGCGCCGCATCGTCCAAGACCAGCGCAAGCTCGCGGTCGGCCAGCCGACGACGCAGTCCTTCGATCTGAATGTCCACGATCCGACGTATTTCCGACCGACCGAGCGGGTGGAACACCACAATCTCGTCGATGCGGTTCACAAACTCCGGCCGGAAATGGTCCGACACGTTCTCCAGCACGGCCGCTTTCATACGACCGTAGTCCTTGCCGGCCATCTCCTGGATGGTCTGGGAACCCAGATTCGAGGTCATGATGACGACCGTGTTGCGGAAGTCGACCGTCCGCCCCTGTCCGTCGGTGAGGCGTCCGTCGTCGAGCACTTGCAGCAAGACGTTGAACACGTCCGGGTGCGCCTTCTCGATCTCGTCGAGCAAGATCACCGAATACGGCCGACGGCGGACGGCTTCGGTCAGATAACCACCCTCTTCGTAGCCCACGTAGCCGGGAGGAGCGCCGATCATGCGCGCCACCGAGTGCTTTTCCATGAATTCGCTCATATCGATCCGAACGAGCGAATCCTCCGTGTCGAAGAGGAACTCAGCGAGCGCCTTCGACAATTCGGTTTTGCCCACACCGGTTGGACCGAGGAACAGGAACGAGCCGTTCGGCCGCTTGGGGTCCGACAAGCCGGCGCGCGAACGACGGATCGCGTTGGCCACCGCGGCCACTGCTTCCGCCTGGCCCACGACCCGAGTGCCGAGCGCGCCTTCCATCTTGAGCAATTTGTCTTTCTCGCCCTCAAGCATTTTGGACACGGGTATCCCCGTCCACTTGGAGACGACCTCCGCGATCTCTTCCTCCGTGACCTTATTGCGGACTAGCGTTTGGACCGACTGATCGATGACCTCCGCCTCACGCAGTCGTTTCTCCAAACCCGGAATGCGCCCGTACTGAATTTCGGACATCTTGGCCAAATCGCCGTGACGTCGCGCTTCTTCAAAGGCCTGCCGAGCTTCCTCAAGGGCCTGCTTGATGTCCGCTTCGCCCTGCGAAGCCGCTTTCTCGCGCTTCCAAATTTCATCGAGATCCGCGTACTCGCGCTCGAGCTGCTTGAGCGACGACTCCGCAAGATCCAGTCGCTTGCGAGACGCTTCGTCCTTTTCTTTACGCAGCGCTTCGCGCTCCATCTTGAGTTGGATGATGCGCCGATCGAGCCGATCCATCTCCTCGGGCTTGGAGTCGATTTCCATCCGGATACGCGACGCGGCCTCATCGATCAGATCGATAGCCTTATCCGGAAGTTGTCGGTCAGCGATATACCGATGCGACAGGGTGGCCGCCGCAACGATCGCCGGATCGGTGATCTGCACCTTGTGGTGCACGGCGTAGCGCTCCTTAAGACCGCGCAAAATGGCAATGGTGTCCTCGACCGAGGGTTCGTCCACCAAGACTTTTTGGAAGCGACGTTCGAGCGCGGCGTCCTTCTCAACGTACTTGCGGTATTCATCCAGGGTCGTCGCCCCGACGCAGTGCAACTCACCGCGCGCAAGCGCGGGCTTCAGCATATTGCCCGCATCCATGGCGCCTTCGGCTTTGCCGGCACCGACCATCGTGTGCAACTCGTCGACAAAGAGCACCACCTGACCTTCCTGCTTGGCAAGGTCGTTCAGCACCCCCTTGAGACGCTCTTCAAACTCACCACGGAACTTGGCGCCAGCGATCAGCGAGCCCATGTCCAACGCCAGAATGCGCTTGTGCTTCAGCCCCTCTGGGACTTCGCCGTTAACGATCCGCTGCGCCAAACCTTCCACGATCGCGGTCTTACCCACGCCCGGCTCACCAATCAGCACAGGATTGTTTTTGGTGCGACGCTGCAGCACTTGAATGGTACGGCGTATCTCATCGTCGCGGCCGATCACGGGATCGAGCTTGCCGCTGCGCGCGCGTTCCGTCAGGTCAATCGTGTACTTATCCAAGGCGCCGCGCGATTGCTCGGCATTGGCATCGTCCACGGTCGCGCCACCGCGCATTTCATCGATGGCTTTTTCGATGGCAGCCTTGTGCGCGCCCGCGTCTTTCATCGCGCGACCGAGGTCAGCGCGATCCTCCAAGGCCGCCAGCGCAAAGAGCTCCGACGAGATGAACTGATCGCCCCGCTTCTGAGCCGCTTTGTCGCAGGCATTCAAGAGGCGCGTCAGGTCATTGGAGACGTGCACGTCGCCGCCGTTGCCTTCCACCTTCGGCAATCGCTCTAGCGCTTCGTTGAGTTTGCTGCGCAGCGTCTGCAGATTGACGCCGGCACGGTCCAAGAGCGGACGCACGGTTCCGCCTTGCTGATCCACCAACGCAAGGCCGAGATGCACCGGCTCAATGAACGCGTGATCACGGCCGAGTGCCATGGATTGGGCGTCGGCCAGGGCCAACTGAAAACTCGAGGTCAATTTATCTTGCCGCATGCGCCGGCTCCCACAAGGTAAGTGTCTGTTGAGAGCGTTGTGGGGCCCGCTGGCCAGAATTCAACCAAGTATCAACCGAAGTGCGCACCTTCGGCGTGCTGCGTGAACCAGATCACAGCAAGGCCAGCCACGATCAGCACGATCTGCTCGAGGGAGCGGCGCGGCGTCACGTGGCGATGCAGGCCGGGGATCAGGTCGGCAACTGCCACGTAGAGCAGCGACGCACCGGCGACCGCCAAGCCATAGGGCAGCAGCCGACTGACCGTCTCGAACGCGTAAAGCGCCGCGATGCCCCCCAGCACCGCGCCGAGGCTGCTGAGCAGGTTCAGCGCAAGCGCACGCCAGCGATGCACACCGGCGTGTAGTAACACGGCGATGTTGCCCATTTCCTGCGGCAACTCGTGGGCAAAGACGGCCAGCGCGGTGGCGACACCGAGCTCGGGTCGCGTCAAGTACGCCGCCGCCACGATCACGCCGTCGAGCGCGTTATGGAACGCTTCGCCCAGCAACAGCATCGGACCCACGGCCGGCCCTGACGCGCTCGAGGACCCGTGTCGATGGCCCTCACCGCCGTGCAGCGGGTGCCCTTCGCACGGACTCGCGTCGTGGCAATGTCGCCACAGGACGAGCTTCTCGAGCAGGAAGAAGAACAGCAACCCCGCCACAATCGCGACACCGATCGCGCGCACGCCGGCGGGCCCCACCCCTTCGATCGCTTCGGGAATGAGCCCCAGCAAAGCGGCACCGAGCAGCGCGCCGGTCGCGAAACTGACGAGGTGCGGCACGAGTGAACGCCGCAGACCCTCCGGCAACGACACAAAAATCGAGGCCACAACCGCGGAGGCAAGCCCCACCGAGGCGGTCAGACCGAGAATAGCGATGAGCGGGGGCATGGCGGCCATGGCGCCAGTCTAGCGGCTTTGGCGGTGACGCCAGAGCAGTGTCGCCTGCCGACCGCTCTGGGGATCGCGACGGTGCGAATAAAAACGATCCGGTTGGCTGTGGGTGCATTCGCCGCAATCCACCACATCGGTCACGCCGAGGCGCCCCAGGCGCGCGCGCGCCAATGCCGCCAAGTCGGCCTGCCAACGGCCACGCGCATTGGCAGCAAAAAACAGGCAATCCTCGGGTGCTTGATCCAAAAAGGCCGCTCGAACGTCGTCCCCGACTTCGAACGCGGACGATCCGATGGCCGGCCCCAGCCAGGCAATCACCTCGCTCGCCGGGCTCTCCAAGGCGGTCAAGGTCGCCTCGATGACGCCCGCGGCAAGGCCGCGCCAGCCGGCGTGCGCCAAACCCAAGCGCAATCCATCCCGGTGCATCAACGCCACCGGCAAACAATCGGCAGTCAGGATCGCCAACACCCGGTCCGGATGGGCGGTCACGGCAGCGTCGCACGGCTCGGTCGGCAGCGAGCGCCCGTCGTCGACGTGGACGCGTATCCCGTGCACCTGTTTCAGCCAGAGCGGTTCGCTGGGCAGGTTTAAGGCCGCCCGCAGCCGGTTCCGGTTCTCTGCCACCGCCTCCGGCGCATCGCTGACGGAGGTCGCCAGGTTGAGCGCCTCGCAGCCGCCACGGCTGACACCACCGTGGCGCGTGGTCGTGCCCAGCCGGACGGCGGCAGGCAGGACCCGATGGGCCGGCAGCCAGCCGATCGCACTCATCGCAAGCGCGGGTCGGCCGTGTCTGCCGCCTTGAGATCGGCGCGCAAGACGGTGACGAGGTGGACAAAATCGGGGGGCAGCGGCGCCTCAAACGACACTTTCTTGCCCGTGGTCGGGTGTTTGAACGTCAGTCGCCGGGCGTGCAGGGCTTGTCGGCGGAACGTGTTCAAGGTGTCGACCAGCTCGGGCGTCGCGCCTTTGGGGAATGCCGGACGACGACCGTAGAGCGGATCCCCGACCAGCGGGAACCCGATATGCGCCATGTGGACGCGAATCTGATGGGTGCGCCCTGTCTCCAGATTGACCCGGATGTGAGTCTGGGCCCGGAACCGCTCAATGACGCGATAATGGCTGACCGCCTCACGGCCGCTCTGGCGCACAGACATGCGCAAGCGATCGGTCGGATGCCGGTCGATCGGGGCTTCGACCGTGCCGCCGGCGGTCATGACGCCCTGGGCCACAGCCTCGTACTCGCGTTCGACCTCGTGGCCGGCCAGGGCCCGGGTGAGCTTGAGATGGGCCACGGTGGTGCGGGCGACGACCAGAAGACCGCTCGTGTCTTTGTCGAGGCGATGCACAATACCGGCCCGCGGCAGCTGCGCGAGCGCTTCATCGCGCCCCAGCAGGGCATTTTGCAGGGTGGACCGGGGGTTACCCGCCCCCGGGTGGACGACCAAACCGGGCGGCTTGGCAATCACGATGATGGCCGCGTCTTCATAGACCACGTCCAGATCGATGGCCTCCGGCGCCACCTCGACGACCGCCTCGGTGAGGGGCGTCACGCGCACCAGTTCGCCGCCACGGACCACGTCTCGGGGCTTGGGTACGGCACCGTCCACAAGGACACGCCCCGCCTCGATCCACGCCTTGAGGCGTGTCCGCGAGTAGTCGGGGAACAGTTGGGCGAGTGTCAGGTCTAAACGCTGACCCCGCTGCGCGTCGGGAACGCGCTCTTCGAGGAATCCAGTCATGACGGGAACATACGCTATACTCCGCCGCCTTGCATTCGCCGATGGCAATCCCGTGACCCAGACGACCCCCCATTTGTCTCTCCCCCGCCGGTCCGGGCTGCGCATCGTCGCCGCTTGCGCCCTCGTCGCGATCGCTCTGGTGGGGGGTGGCTGCAAGAGCTTCCGACATCACGACGATGCCAACCTGAGCCCCGAGGCCATGTACAAGGTGGCCCAAAAGTATCTGAATGAAGGCAGCTACGGGGCCGCGGTCAAGGCACTCGAGTCGCTGACGGCCCGCTACCCGTTCAGCGACCCGGCGAAGCAAGCCCGCCTCGACCTCATCTACGGCTACTACAAGCAGCACGAGAAGGAATCGGCCGTCGACGCCGCCGACAGCTTCATTCGTGAAAACCCGACGCATCCGCGCTTGGATTACGCGTACTACATGAAAGGGCTGGTCTATTTCGAACGCGACCTGAACTTTCTCGAGCGCTGGATGAAGGTCGATATTTCCGAGCGTCCGCCGCAGGATCTGAACAAGTCGTTGGAAGCGTTCCAACAGGTCATCACGCGTTATCCGCAAAGCGAATACGCCGCCGATGCGCATCAGCGCATGATTTATATCCGCAACCGCCTCGCGGACTACAATATTCACGTGGCGCGCTACTACGTGAAGCGTGGCGCCTGGGTGGCCGCGCTCGCGCGAGCACGCGAAGTGATTGAAAACTACGAGGGCGCGCCGCGCACGCAGGATGCCCTGGAAATCTCCATTCAGTGCTATGACCAGCTCGGGATGAAGGATTTGGCGGCCGACACGCGCAAAATTTTGGCGTCCAACTTCCCGAATGGCTCGAACGCCGACAGTTCGACCCGCAAAAAGCACTGGTGGAAGCCGTTCTGAGGAACGGCTCGTGGAGCCGCCGATCAGCGGCTCCGGTACCCTGACGTAATCGGGTAGCGCCAATCGCGCCCGAAAGCCCGGCCGCTGATGCGGATCCCGGGCGGCGCCTGCCGACGCTTGTACTCGTTGCGCTTCACCATCTCGAGCACCCGACCCACCGTCGCGCGATCGAATCCACGCGCCGCAATTTCATCGACGGAGAGGTCTTCCTCAATGAACGCCTCGAGTATCGGGTCGAGCACCTCGTACGGCGGCAGCGAGTCCGTGTCCTTCTGATCCTCGCGCAACTCAGCACTCGGCGGGCGTTCGATGACCCGCGCTGGAATCGCCGCCGACAGGCTGTTGCGATAGTGCGCGAGACGGTACACCAACAGCTTTGACAGGTCCTTGATCGGGGCAAATCCACCCGCCATGTCGCCGTAGAGCGTGGCGTATCCCACGGCCATCTCGCTCTTATTGCCGGTCGTCAGCAACATCGAACCGGTCTTATTGGAAATCCCCATCAGCAGCACGCCACGGCAGCGCGACTGGATGTTCTCCTCGCTCGCATCCCATGGTCGACCCGCAAACTGTTCTTTCAGCGCCGCTTGGGTGGTCGCAAACATCTCTTCGATCGAGATCACGCTATAGCGCACGCCGAGCGTTCGCGCTTGCGCTTCGGCATCCTCGAGACTCATCGACGAGGTGTATCGCGATGGCATCATGACCGCGTGTACACGGTCGGCGCCGAGCGCATCGACGGCAATGGCCAAGGTCAGCGCCGAATCAATACCGCCGGAGAGGCCCATGACGACCCCCGGGAAGCGGTGCTTACCGACATAGTCGCGCACCCCCATGACGAGCGCGCCGTAGACGCTGGCTTCCTCGGAAACCTCCGGCTCGATCTCGCCCGGCACCGGCTCAAGCCGCCCGTCCCGGCGTACGAATTCCACGACGGCAGTGGCCTCGCGCCAGGCGGGCAAGCGATGAGTGAGCTCTGCGGTCGCCGACATGACAAAGCTATTGCCATCAAACACGAGCTCGTCCTGCCCGCCCACGAGGTTCAGGTACACGAGCGGCAGTCCGACTTCCGCAATCCGTTGCCGCGCCAAGGCCTCGCGCTCCCGCTGTTTGCGCATCTGGTACGGCGAGGCGTTGATGACCAATAGGGCCTCCGCGCCGGCCGCATGGGCCGCACGGGCTGGTTCGGCCTCCCACAAGTCTTCACACACCAAGAGCGCGACGCGTGCGCCTTGGACGTCAACGAGCGTCGGTGCCGAACCCGGACGGAAGTAGCGCTTCTCGTCAAACACACGGTAGTTCGGCAACGCCTGTTTGCGGTGATTCGCATAGACCCGTCCGCCGCGGATCAAGGCGGCGGAGTTATAGATCGCTTTCTCGCGATACTCCGGGTAGCCGACGACGAGATCCACACCGGTCGGCGCTTCGGCGCACAGGCGCTGCATCGCCGATTGGATCTGGCGGCGGAAGCCGGAATGGAACAGCAGGTCCTCAGGCGGATAGCCGGCCAACGCCAACTCCGGCAAAAGCACCACGTGCGCGCCCGCGTCAGCCGCCGTCTTGGCCGCCGCGAGCACGCGCTGGCTGTTGCCCTCAACGTCCCCAACGCACAGGTCGTATTGAGCGAGGAAGATCCTGAGCGTGGTCTCCACCGGATGGGCTCGGGCGTGCGTCGGGCTCAGCGAGCCCGACGCGCAGCCTTCTTCTTCACCGGCCGTGAGGTGGCCACTTTCGTCTTGGTCTTGGCGTTGGCTGCGGCTTTCGCTTTGGCCTTCGCTTTGCCCGTGACCGCCGGGGTCGCCGAACGACGGGTCGGCTTGGCGGTCACCGTTGCTTTGGGCGATGCCGAGCGGACAGGCTTTGCTGCAGGCTTGGTTGGCTTGGCTTTGAGCGCGGCCTTCGCCGCCACCTTCGCCTTGCCAGTTCCCTTCGCCTTAGCAGCGCCCTTCGCAGCGGGCTTAGCCGGCGCCTTCGGCGTCTTTATTGCGGCTTTGCGACGCGCCTTCGCCTGCTTCGCGGCCAGCAACCGAGCCATCGCCGTACCGAGCTCGGCCGGCGAATGGACCGTGGTCACGCCGGCCGCTTCGAGCGCGGCAAACTTATCCGCCGCCGTGCCCTTACCCCCGGCAATCACAGCGCCCGCATGGCCCATGCGCTTGCCCGGAGGCGCCGTCACACCGGCGATGTACGCCACCACAGGCTTCGTCACGTGCTTGCGGATGTACTCGGCGCCCGCCTCTTCGTCACTGCCGCCGATCTCGCCGACCATGATGATGCCTTCCGTCTTCGGATCGGCTTCAAACAGGGCGAGAACGTCGACGAAATTCATGCCGCGGACGGGGTCACCGCCGATGCCGACACAGGTGGTCTGGCCGAGCCCGAGACGCGTGGTCTGAAAGACGGCCTCGTACGTCAGCGTACCAGAGCGCGACACAATGCCAATCTTGCCCGGCTTGTGGATGAAGCCCGGCATGATGCCGACCTTGGCTTCGCCCGGCGTGATCACGCCCGGGCAGTTCGGGCCGACCAAGCGCGTGTCGTAGCCTTTCAGGGCTTCCTTGACGCGGATCATGTCGTTCACCGGAATCCCTTCGGTGATGCAAATGATCAACTTGATACCGGCATCGGCCGCTTCCAAGATCGCATCCGCCGCACCGGCGGCCGGCACGTAAATCATGCTGACGTCGGCTTGGGTCGCACGGACTGCATCGTGCGCGGTGTTGAACACCGGCAATCCCAGATGCGTCTGGCCACCGCGGCCCGGCGTCACGCCGCCCACCAACTGGGTCCCGTACGCCAGGCACTGCTCCGAGTGGAACGTCCCCTGCTTACCCGTAAAGCCCTGAACGATGACGCGGCTCTTCTTTGAAAGGAGAATGCTCATGGACGAAGTTCCTAGCGGCCAGCGGCCAGGCGCACGGCCTTGGTCGCGGCATCGGTGAGATCGCTCGCCGGGGTGATGGCGAGTCCGCTTGAGGCCAAGGTCTGGCGTGCGAGTTCGGCGTTCGTGCCCTCCAGGCGAACGATCACCGGCACCTCCACACCGACCGTCTTCACCGCGGCCATGATGCCCTCGGCGATGATGTCGCAGCGGACAATGCCGCCGAAAATGTTGACCAGAATTGCTTTGACGTTCGGGTTCGACAAAATCAGCTGGAACGCAGCCGTGACGCGTTCTTTGGTCGCGCCGCCGCCCACGTCCAAGAAGTTCGCCGGGTTGCCGCCGTGGAGCTTGATCAGGTCCATCGTGGCCATCGCCAAGCCCGCGCCGTTGACCATACAGGCGATGTCACCGTCGAGGGAGACATAGTTGAGGTCGTGCTTGGACGCCTCCACCTCGCGCGCATCTTCCTGCGTCGTATCGCGGTAGTGGGCGATCTCGGTCTGACGGTAGACGGCGTTCGGATCGATGTTGATCTTCGCGTCGAGCGCCAGAATGTCGCCCCCGTCGGTCACGATCAGCGGATTGACCTCCACGAGGCTCGCGTCGTGCGCCAGATAGAGCGCCAAGATACCGCGCATGGCTTTCTCGAAAGCCGCCACTTGCGGGCCTTCCAAGCCGAGGCCGAAGGCCAATTCGCGACACTGGTAGCCGGAAACACCCACTGCCGGGTGCAATTCCACCTTCAGAATGCGCTCCGGCGTATGGGCCGCCACTTCTTCTATGTCCATACCGCCGTCGGCGGAGGCCACAAAGGCCAATCGGCTGCGGTCACGGTTGAGCAGCAGGCTGAGGTACAGCTCACGCTGGATCTTCGAGCCAACTTCCACATAGACCTGATGGATCGGCAAGCCCTCAGCGCCGGTCTGTTTGGTGACCAAGCGCTGACCGAGCATGCCTGCCGTCGCGGAAGCCACCTCGTCCAAGGTCTTGCAGACCTTGACGCCACCGGCCTTGCCGCGACCACCGGCGTGGACTTGGGCCTTCACCACCCAAACCGAACCACCCAATGCTTTGGCGGCCGCAACCGCCTCGTCGGGAGTCGTCGCGACCTGGCCGGCCGGGACGGCGACGCCATAGCGCCGAAACAACTCCTTCGCCTGATATTCGTGCAGGTTCATCGTGCCTCTCGCGCGAGCGCGCACCAACGGAATGTTGCAACGCATTATTGTGAGGCATGGCGCGGACCGAGGCAAAGGAAAATCCCGGGCGCTCGTTCGGCATGGGCCCGCAACGGACCGTGTTCACAGTACACCGTCGCGTAAATATTATGTTAAATAGAGATTCCTGACAGATTCGAAACTCTTGCAGCACTTCACAGTTTGGGTTTCGGCTTTGGTCTAACGTCCGCTCCATCGCCGAAGGGCATACGCCTCGACTACACCCGGTTTCGTTTAGGAGCACATAGAGATGCGCAGACAGATTCAGAAAGGTTTCACGTTGATCGAGTTGATGATCGTTGTTGCCATTGTTGGCATCTTGGCCACGATTGCGATCCCCATGTATATGGACAGCACCGTGCGCGCGCAGGTCTCTGAGGGCATCAACGTCGTGGGGCCGTACGAGCAACAGGTGGCCGAGTTTTATCAAGCGAACGGCACCTTGACGGGCGTCGCGACCGCGGTCGGCTCGCCGATCACGTTGAACACGAAATACGTGACGACCGTCGCCGTAACGGATGCCACTGGCGTCATCACGGTGACTTTCGGCAATTCCGCCAATACCAATTTGACCACGTCATCCCAGAACCAATTGGCATTCGTGCCGGTTACCGCATCGGGCGGCATCTCGTGGTACTGCGGTAAGAATGGCGGTTCTGCCAACGCCTATCAGACGGCGACGACCGTGCTGTCGAAGTATTTGCCGTCGACCTGTAAGTAATCCTTCCGGTTCCCGACTGAAGGCTAGGCCCCTCTGAATAGAGGGGCCTTTCTTTTTTGGGCTGTGACCCCCATCACGGGAGTCACGGATAGGGCATGCGAGTATGCTGCTGTATTCTGTTACATACACTCCGCATCGCGGGTCGCGGCGCTAGCCGGACCCCTTTTTGAGGCAGCCGGACTCCATGGCAGATATCGCATTGTCGGTCACAGCGGCGGTTGCCCACGGCACCGGCGGCGGATTACCGGAGCGCTTGGTACAAGTAGGGCTGCTGGATGACGTCGGCCTCGCCACCGCCACCAAAGGGGCGCGCGACGCGCAACAGAGCCTGGTGACCTACCTGGTCGACCGACGCCTCGTGGAGCCTCGCGAACTGGCCACGACCGCGGCCATGTTGTTCGGCACCCCCGTCATGGACCTTGACGCCATGGCGATTGATCTCGATGTCGTGCGGCTCGTTCCCGAAAAAGTGCTGGCGAAGAATCGTATCTTGCCGCTCGCGAAGCGCGGTCGCCGCCTCTTCGTCGCCGTCTCCGATCCGACCAACTTGCACGGCTTGGATGAAATCCGCTTCTCGACAGCCTTACAGGTCGAGCCGATCGTCGTCGAAGACAATAAGCTGCAACGTGAACTGGCGCGTGTCCTCGAGCAAGTCGATACCTCCATGCGTTCACTCGGCGAGGGCGATCTCGACCTCGACCGACTGGATACCTCGGGCGGTGACGAGATCGATGCGGATTCGGGGGCGCGCGACGATGTCGAAGACGCGCCGATTGTCCGTTTCGTTAACAAGGTCATGCTCGACGCGATTCGCCGTGGAGCGTCGGACATCCACTTCGAACCGTACGAAAAAACCTACCGCGTACGGCTGCGGATCGACGGTGTCTTAAAAGAACTGGCTCAACCACCCGTGCAACTTGCGACGAAAATTTCTTCTCGCATCAAGGTGATGGCGCGTCTGGATATCGCGGAGCGCCGCGTCCCGCAAGACGGACGCATCAAGATGCGTCTCTCGAAGACGCGTTCTATCGATTTTCGTATCAGCTCGTGCCCGACGATCTTCGGCGAGAAGATCGTCATGCGTATTCTGGACCCGTCCAGCGCGCAACTCGGGATCGACGCGCTCGGGTACGAACCGTTCCAGAAAGACATCTATCTTGCGAACCTGAAAAAGCCGCAAGGCATGATTCTGGTGACGGGGCCGACGGGGTCTGGCAAAACCGTCTCCCTCTACACCGGCCTGAACATCCTCAACGTCGAAGACACCAACATATCGACCGCGGAAGACCCCGCCGAAATCATTCTGCCGGGCGTCAATCAGGTCAACGTCAACCCGAAAGTCGGCCTCACCTTCGCGGCGGCCCTTCGAGCCTTTCTCCGCCAGGACCCCGACGTGGTGATGGTGGGCGAGATTCGTGACTTGGAGACAGCCGAGATCGCACTCAAGGCTGCTCAAACCGGCCATTTGGTCCTCTCGACGTTGCACACCAACGACGCGCCCCAGACGCTTACCCGGCTAGTCGATATGGGCGTGAAACCGTACGCCATCGCAACGTCCGTCAGTTTGATCATTGCGCAGCGCCTCGCGCGACGCCTGTGCCCGCATTGCAAACAGGCCCTGAACATCCCGGGCGACGCCCTATTGCGCGAAGGTTTTACGCAGGCGGATATAGACGCTGGCATGACCATCTACGGGCCGACCGGTTGCAACCAGTGTACGGACGGCTACAAAGGCCGTGTCGGCATCTACCAGGTGATGCCAGTGACCGAAGCCATTGGTCGGATCATCATGGAAGGCGGCAACGCGATCACGATCGCCGATCAAGCGCGCCGGGAAGGCGTTTGGGACCTGAGGACCGCCGGACTGAACAAGGTTCGGATGGGCCTGACGAGCCTCGATGAAGTTAACAGCGTCACTATCGAATAAGCGCCACGCCATGCCACCCGTAACCCGACCGACCCGAAAGAACCTTACCTTCGTATGGGAAGGTCGCGACCGCCGCGGCAATAAAGTACGCGGTAGAACCGCCGCATCCAATCGCCATGCGGTCTGGCTCGACCTGCAGAAGCAAGGCATCGTTCCGATCAAGGTCAAGAAAGAGACCTTGGGTTTTTCGACCCAGAAAAAGCCTACGCAGGGCGATATCGCTATTTTTTTCCGGCAACTGGCGACCATGCTATCGGCCGGAATACCGCTCGTACAGGCCTTTGAAATCGTCGGCAGCGGCCATGAAAAGCCGGCGATGCAGTCGTTAATACTCGACGTGAAATCCCAGATCGAAAGCGGTCTGACGCTGGCTGAAGCGCTGGGCAAGCATCCCCTGTACTTCGATAAGCTGTCCGTGAATCTGGTGCATGCGGGCGAGCACGCTGGCGCTTTGGAGTCCTTGCTCGACAAGATCGCGAGCTACAAGGAAAAGACCGAGGCGATCAAGAAAAAGATCAAAAAGGCGCTGTTCTATCCGGTGATGGTGCTCGCAATCGCGGTCATCGTCACGCTGATTCTTCTCATTTTCGTGATCCCGCAATTCGAGGAATTGTTCAAGGGATTCGGCGCAGCCCTGCCCCCGTTCACACAAGTAGTGATTGATCTGTCACAACTCATCCAACACGACGGACTGCTGTTGGCCGCCGTCGTAGGCGGCGGGATCTGGGGGTTTTTCTACACGTTACGGCGGTCTCGTCCCCTGCAGGAACGCATGGACCGGTTGATGCTGCACATCCCCATCATCGGCCCGATTTTAGTCAAGGCCGCCATTGCGCGGTATGCACGCACGCTGGCGACCACGTTTGCCGCGGGTGTTCCGTTGGTGGAGGCACTGACGTCCGTGGCGGGCGCGACCGGCAACATCGTGTACGAATCCGCCGTGCTCAAAATGCGCGACGAGGTCGCCACGGGCCAACGACTGCAACGCGCCATGGACGGTACGGCACTCTTCCCCAATATGGTGGTGCAAATGATCGCCGTGGGCGAAGAGTCCGGATCCCTCGATCAGATGGCCAGCAAAGTGGCCGAATTTTACGAACTGGAAGTGGATACCGCCGTCGACTCCATGTCGAGTCTGCTCGAACCCTTGATCATGGCGGTGCTCGGTGTGCTGATCGGTGGGCTGGTCATCGCCATGTATTTGCCGATTTTCAAACTCGGGTCGGTCGTCTAATGATGGATGCCGTCGCGCTCTTGAAGGCTTCACCCGAGACGTTCGTGCTGATCAGTGCCCTGCTCGGGTTGATCGTCGGCAGTTTTCTCAATGTGGTCATCCATCGCCTACCCCGTATGCTCATGGCACGTTGGCGACTCGACTGCTCCCTTTTGGACGCACCGGCCGGGACGGAGCCACCGCCCGCTCCCCGCTACGACCTGAGCCACCCCCCCTCGACCTGCCCCAGCTGCGACACCCCTATACGGTTCATCGACAACGTCCCGGTGCTCAGTTATTTGGCATTGCGGGGCCGGTGCCGCGTCTGCCAGACCCGAATTTCGCCGCGCTACCCGGCCGTCGAACTCCTCACCGGCCTCGCCTTCAGTTTGATCGCCTGGCAATTTGGCTGCAGCATAGAAACGGTGAGCGGGTGGCTCCTTACCGGCTATTTGATTGCGCTCGCCGGCATCGATCTCGATACCCAATACCTTCCCGACGAGTTGACCCTGCCGCTCCTCTGGGCAGGCCTGTTGTTGGCCGTGACAGTCGGACGGGGGACCGGTCTCTTCCCGGTGGGGCCGGCCGACGCCATCGTCGGTGCCGCTGCCGGCTACCTGTCGCTGTGGAGCGTCCATCATCTGTTCCGCCTCGTAACCGGCCGGGATGGCTTTGGGTACGGCGATTTCAAACTGTTAGCGGCGCTCGGAGCTTTCGGCGGTTGGACGATTCTGCTGCCCGTCGTGCTGCTGTCTGCCTTGTCCGGTGCCCTCGTCGGGATTGCGCTCATCAGCCTCGGTCTGCACCAACGCCAAAATCCGATGCCTTACGGCCCCTTTCTCGCCGTGGCGGGCTGGCTCGTACTCACCTTTCCCCACGCACTGGTCACCCCGTGGTGGCCTTTTCTGCGCTAAGAGATGGTCTACCGCGTCGGACTCACCGGAGGCATCGCGAGCGGCAAATCCGTGGTCGCGGCGGCATTTGAACGCCTGGGGGCCCCGGTGATCGATACCGACGCGTTGGCCCGAGAGGTCGTAGAGCCGAATTCGAGCGGCTTGGCGGCGGTCGTCGCTCGATTCGGATCGAGTGTGTTGCAAGCCGATGGCACGCTGAATCGACGTGCACTCCGGGACCTGATTTTCGCCGACGCGGGTGCCCGGCGTGACTTGGAAGGCTTGCTACACCCCCGCATTCACGCCCTCCTCGCCGAGCGCGTTGCGGCCGTTCGTTACCCCTACTGCCTCCTCGCGATCCCCCTACTCGTTGAGGGCAACGGCCGGATACCGGTCGACCGGGTCCTGGTCGTCGACTGTCCGGTCGAGACCCAAATGGCCCGCCTGCTGCAACGCGACGGTGAAACGGTCAGCGGCGCCCGAGCCATTCTCGCCGCACAGGCCACCCGGGAGGCCCGACTCGCCCGGGCCGATGACGTTATCGACAACTCGGGTCCCCTCGACGGACTCGATGCGGCCGTCCGAAGGCTGCACGAGCAATACCTCGCCGCGGGCGCCATACACCAAAATATTGCGAAAATGTCGTAGAAATGGTTTACGGTTCACTCGAGCCCGGCGCAAAATAAGTGATGCAGTTGCCGTTAACCGAGGATTCCACTCCATCACCGTCACCCACGACGGTGTCGTTTGAGCAACCGCTCAACGAGCGGACGCGCACGTTTTTGCGTCTCGAATTCCTCTATCAGCAAGCGATCTTCCACCGCGATAGCCCGTCTCCGTGGAGCATGCGCTCTGCCATCCAGAGTCTGCTTGAGATTTTTGCGATCACCTCACGCGGCGATCCAAAAGCGGACGTGATCAAGGAATTGGAGCGCCGCCTCGGTATGCTCCGCGAATATCAAAACCGCCCGGGGGTCGATACCGACCGATTGCGGACCGTTGTGCAACAGTTGCAAGCCCGGCGCGAGGAACTGCAGACGACGTCGACGACGGCCATCGCAAGACTGCGCGACAACGACCTGCTCGCGGCCATCAAACATCGCAGCTCCATTCCGGGCGGCACGTGCGAGTTTGACCTGCCGGGTTATACGCATTGGCTGCGGTTACCGGATCAAGCCCGCCGGGCGGATTTCGCCGCCTGGCTGGACGTGCTTCGGCCGATCTGCGAGACCGTGCAGGATCTCCTGTGGCTCACTCGAGAGAGCGAGCGGTCGCGCAATGAAACGGCCCGCGAGGGTAATTTCCATTTGGCGTTCGAGCGGGATGCGCCGATCCAAATGCTGAGAATCACATTACCCGCCGACGCCGGCCTCCACCCGGAAGTCAGTGCTGGCCTCCATCGCTGCAGCATTCGTTTCTTGCGCTGGGTCGATGCGCAAACCCGCGCCGCACAGACCACGGACGATGTGCCCTTCGTCCTCGGCTTCTGCAACTGATCCGGTGAACGGGATGTCTAGGCGGTGCCCCGGGTGCGGCAAGCCATTTCAGCCGCTTGAAAATTCGCCGTATCGTCCGTTCTGCAGCGAGCGTTGCCAACTGATCGATCTGGGCGACTGGCTGACGGAAAATCACCGTATCAAAGGCGAGGAGCTTTCGGTCGCGTCCGACACCGAAGAGGACCTCTCGTGAAACTGTACACCAGCCCGTATGCGCCGAGTCCCCGTCGCGTGCGGATGTATGCGGCGGAGAAAGGGATCGCATTGGAGCTGGTCAGCGTCGACATCGCCCAGCGCGAGACCCAATCCCCCGCCTTTCTCGCGATCAATCCGGCCGGCGAAACGCCCGTGCTGGAACTCGACAATGGTCAGCGACTGACGGAATCGATCGCTATTTGCCGCTATCTGGATGAGACGCATGCAGGCCCAGACCTGTTCGGCGCCACCGTGGAGGAGCGTGCCTCCGTCAACCAGTGGATCGACCGACTGATGTTTCGCTTGTACGTGCCCATGACGCATGTGTTCCGCCACAGTCACGCGTTTTGGGCCGGGCGGATCCCTCAGGTGCCCGCGTATGGCGAGGTTGCCCGAGCCCAAGTGTTGGCAGAACTCACTGCGCTGGATCGACACCTCGAGCAACGGGAGTACGTCGCCCGCGACAGCTTCAGCATGGCCGATATCGTCGGCTTTGTAGCGCTCGACTTTGGCAAGGTCGTGGGCATTCGAGTGCGCGATGAATGGCCGCATTTGACGCAGTGGTATTCGGCTATCCGCAGTCGCCCGAGCGCTGCGGCCTGACCCTGGGGGCTGTACCGTGGGACCTGCTAGGATGCGGTCCCCCCGATTGAGTTGAGTCCCTCAGATGCAGACGGTCCGTTCGGCACTCGTGTTCATCGCCACCGCCGCACTCGTTGTCGGCTGTGCCACCGCGCCCACGCAGCCGAATCGGTCATGGACGCCCCCCGCCACACCGACCATCACGCACGTCGATGTCTATCACGGGGTGGCGGTGCAGGATCCCTATCGCTGGCTCGAGCAACTGGACGACGCTCGCGTCCACACGTGGGTCGACGCGCAGAATGCCTATACCCAGCCGATTCTGAACGCATTGCCGGGCCGCGAGCCGTTTCGGCGCCGCATGCTTGAACTGTGGAACTACGAACGCTTCGGTGCCTCGTTGTCGGGCGGCCACTCGTACGTCGTTCCGGAGGAACATGCCGGCCGTCTGTTCTACCTGCACAACGACGGCGCGCAGGACCAGAGCGTGCTCACCGTACTCGATGCCGGTGCCACCGAGCCCAGAGTACTCCTCGACCCGAACACGTTATCCAAGGACCATGCCACGGCGCTCGCAGGCTATTCCGTGTCGCCGGACGGGGCCTATCTCAGCTACCTCACCTCCGACGGCGGCACGGACTGGAAAACCATCCACGTTCGCTCCGTTGCCACTGGCCTCGACCTGCCCGAGACACTTAGCCTCGTCAAATTCACGGGAACGTCGTGGTCTGCGGACGGGCGTGGTTTTTATTATTCCCGCTATCCCGCCCTTGAAAATGGCAAGGGCGGGGATGACTCGCGCCAAGTCAGCGTGTGGTTTCACACGCTGAATACGCCGGAAGAGTCGGATCGTTTCGTCTATGCCGTGACAAACGACACAAACCGCAACCCCTATGCCACCGTCAGTGATGACGGGCATCAACTGGTCATCCACGTGTCGGATAGCTACGTGCAGAGTGGCGTTCTATTGATGGATCTCGATGACCCTGATGCGGACGCAACGCCCTTATTGAACGATTACGATGCCCGTTACGACTATCTCGGCAATGACGGGGATTGGTACTACTTTCTCACCACGCAAGCAGCAGCAAACGGCCGAATCATCGCGGTTGACCGCCGCCATCCACAGAAATCCTCCTGGCGCACGGTAGTGCCCGAGCAGTCGGAAGCAATCGACGGCGTTCAATATGCCGCTCAGCACTTCGTCATTCGCTATCTCAAGGATGCTCACAGCGTCGTTCGCGTGGCAGACCTCGACGGTCACCTGGAAAGTCTGCCGTTGCCCGGTTTGGGCGAAGTCGTCGGCTTTGACGGAGACCGTCACGCTGCCCACTTGTATTACGCCTACACGGACTACCTCACACCCCAGTCCATCTATCGCCTCGATCTGATGTCGATGCGTACGGAGCTGTTTCGTGCGCCGCGTATGGAATTCGACGCAAAGGCGTACGTGACCGAGCAGGTGTTCTACACCTCAAAAGACGGCACGAAAGTGCCGATGTACATCACACACCGTCGCGATATTCCGCGGGATGGAACGAGGCCGACGATGTTGTACGGCTACGGCGGTTTTAATTCCCCGCAATTGCCCGCCTTCAGCGTCCCCGTGGCCGTGTGGCTCGAAAAAGGCGGTGTGTACGCGGTGGCTAATTTACGCGGTGGTTCGGAGTACGGCGAGGCTTGGCACGCGGCAGGCACGAAAACGCACAAGCAGAATGTATTTGACGACTTCATTGCCGCAGCCGAATGGCTGCAGAAAAATGGCTGGACGAATCGCGACCGTCTCGTGATTCGCGGCCGTAGCAACGGCGGATTGCTGGTCGGTGCGACGTTAACTCAACGTCCGGACTTGTACGCGGCCGCTCTGCCCGCGGTCGGCGTCATGGACATGCTTCGGTACCACACGGCCAGTGCGAACGCGCGTGGATGGTCCTCCGATTTCGGCCTGTCCGAAGATCCTGAAGAATTTAAGGCACTCTTAGCCTATTCCCCAGTACACAACGTTCATGCCGGTACGTGTTACCCGGCGACCCTCATCACCACGGCGGAACACGATGATCGCGTCGTGCCGTGGCACAGTTACAAGTTCGCCGCCGCTTTGCAATCGGCTCAATCACCTCAGTGCAATCACCCCATATTGCTGCGCGTCGAAACTCGCGCCGGACACGGTAACGACCGCCCCGTGTGGATGCAGGTAGAGGACTATGCCGAACAATGGGCCTTTGCGGCCGCGGCCATGCAATTCGGAATCACGCCGTGAAGAAACCGACATACCTCGACCTGGTTCGCCAAAAGCGCGCCGCGCAGAATGAAAACTGGTCGCGCGGACCGTTGCCTGAACCGATCGATTTGCGAACCTGTCCGGACTTTGATCTCGGCACGTGGCGGGTTGAAGTCCAAGCCGCTCGCGTTGTGCGAGGTCCTCGCGTGCTGGAACTCGACGAACACGCATTACGCGCCGTCGTGCTTATCGCGCAGGCCGGCAGCACAGGCATTCGTCGGGATATTCTCTGCTTACATCTCTACGGCCCGGTGCGCCCTGAAAATCACCCGACCAAATTACGGCGAATCACGAGCTTCCTCCGACGCGCCTTAGGCGACGACGGTTCCGTTCGGCTGGTCAACACGGCAAACGATGGCTATGCCTTCGAGACCGGCGCGCCCGTAGAGGGGCGTATGGCGCTCGACGCGTATGACCACGAGTCGCCGATGCGCGTGGAAACACTGCGCGTGAGCGCGTACCTCAAGCGCGGCCGACGTCGGGGGCTCGCACTGGGACTCGCGGCCGGGATGGTCATCGCCTTAGCGTTAGTACTCATACTGCTGGTCGAGCGCCGCGAAGGTGTGCTCTACGGGCGGGTGGTGAAAACGATCGTCGTCGCGCAAGAAGCGGGGCGTCAGTTGTCACCGGGCTTCTCGCCGGACGGCACGCAGATCGTGTACGCCTGGCTCAAGCCGGACGGTACGCAGAAACTGTACATACGGCCCACCGGCGGCGGCGCGGCGCACGCTTTAACCGAGGGCGCCGGCCGGGACGACAACCCAGTGTGGGCGCCTAAGGGCGAGACCATCGCGTTCACGCGTCGCACGAGCGACGGCTGTGCGGTCATGACCGTTTCATCCGCTGGCGGCACGCCGCAACGTCTCGCCGACTGCGACTTCCGCAGCGCCGGCCAGATGGCATGGGTCCGCGACGGCGGCGCCTTACTCGTGACCCATCGCGGCGCGTGGGAGTCGCCGGGTCAGATCATTCTCTTGGGCGAGGGAAAGTCCGGCGGCGTCACCAACCCGTCGACAGGTATGCCCGGCGACTCCCAGCCGGCGCTCGCCACCAACGGTCGCCGACTGGCATTCGTTCGTACACGCGCGGCCGGCGCAGAAGACCTGCAAATCCTCGATTTGGATTCCAGCAAGCCCGTCCGAATGACCTACGATCTGTCGCCGATTAGCGGAACGGCGTGGGAACAAGGGGGGCACTCGATCGTGATTGCGTCCGCGCGACGCGGTCAGGACAGCCTGTGGCGCATCCGCATGGACGGCGCACCCGCCGAGCGTCTCGTCCCGTCGGTAGACCCGCAGCGACGCCCCGTGATGACCGATAACGGTCGATCGCTCGCCTTCGAACACTGGCACGTCACCACACGCTTTACCCGCTACGGTGCCGCGGCCGACGGCGAAGGCGCGGCCTATCGGCGCGGTGTGGCGCTCGAACGCAGCCTCACACTGGCGTCGGACGGTCACTTGGCCGCGTACATCTCGAATATCGGAGACCATGACGCCGTGTACGTCGCAACGGCGCCGGACGGCATCCCCCATCCCGTGAGTCGAGGCCGGTATGAGCAGATCGAGACAGCGCGCCTGTCGCCGGACGGTCGGCACATCGCCTTTACCGCGGTGACTCAAGGGCATCTCGACCTTTATCTCATTGACCTAACGGCGGCCACGGGCGAGACGAAGCTGGAAGGCGATGGCGAGAGCCGCGCTCCGACGTGGTCGCATGACAGTCGCACGTTGTATTTTGCATCGACCCGCGCTGGCAAACGCTGGCAATTGTTCCGGCAAGTGATCGGGACCACCGTGGCGGAGCAGATCACCGCGGACGGCGGACTCGCCGCACAGGAATCGACCGACGGCCAGTGGCTGTACTTCGTTCGACCCGATCGCCGCGGTCTCTGGCAGCGCAGTACCGCACCCGGCGGCGATGATCGATTCCTAGCCGGGGAACTCTCGCCGATCGACTGGCGTAATTTTGTGGTGTCCCAAGAGGCCGTCTGGTTTGTGGCGAGACCGGCCGGCGATCCGGTGATTGAGCGCTTTGTATTTGCGCAAGGTCGTGTCGAACCGGGTCCACTCGTCCCTGAATTGATGACGGAGTCGGGCCTCACCCTGCTGCCATCGGGCCGTGAGGTCGTGATCTCGGAACTGGCGGACGCTCAGGTCAATATCGACGTATCGACGCTCGAGTGAGTCCGGCTCCAGCGCCCGGTCGCGCCGGGCGCTGGTATTTCAACCGGCGCATACCAGGGTAAGCCGCTGCGGCGTAATTCACTGCAGTGGCGTGACGCCGCCTCCGGGGTTAGCAGCAAGAAGTCGGCGCCTGCGTCGCGCGCACGTAAGGCTTGTCCTGCGTCCGTGAGCCACACACCCACCATTTGCGCCGGCGTCGTCGCGCCTTGCACCGACTCCACACCCTCGTAGACGATGGCGTCCGCGGTGAGTGACGCGAGAACGAGCGGTGAGCCGAGCCGCAGCGCCGTCACTATCGGCCGATCCGCCTCTAAGATATCGACATCGTGCAGACGCGTGAGCGGATGCCACGCGAGCGCTTGACCTTCCCTGCCCGTCGGCACCCCCGCATAACGATGAATCCGATACGCGGCAATACGCACGGCCCGCGGCGCGCCAGGGTACTGAAACGTGACCGCGTGAAACGGCTCGCAATGCGCTTCTAAAACGTCGATACCGATTTCTTCGGCCAGCTCACGGACGAGCGCCGCCGTCTCTGTTTCGCCTGCGTCTACTTTGCCGCCCGGAAATTCCCAGCGCCCGGCCATCGCCTTGCCCGGAGGACGTGCTGCGAGCAGTACCTGACCTTGCGCATCGATGAGTAATCCGGCGACGACGGGGATCGCTGGCAATTCGGTCATGGTGATACTCCTTGAGCCCAACGGGTACGCGCCGTTTCGACGGCTTTTTCGTTTTCAATCATCGACCAACCGATCCAAAAAGCCTGGCTGGAATCCGCGGGATACGACGCCCGCCAGACGATCAAACGCCGCGTCGAGCGGCACCGCAGACTGCCCAAACAGGGCCTTCAGGACCGCTGGGGATTCGAAGACCCCGTGCAGATACAGTCCCAAAACGCTGCCGCGTTGCCAACCGATCGGCACACCATTCTCGCCAAAAACCACACCACGCGCCGCGGCTGAACCGTAGGTCGCGCCCACGTGTATTTCATAGCCCTCGAGGGCAAGGCCGTTCAACGGAGACCAAGGTCCTTCCAGGCCCGACAACGTCGCCGTCGTGCGCGACAGGCGCTTAGAGGACTGGAAGACCGTCGTCGTGGCCAGTAGCCCCAGTCCATCGACAATTGCCGACCCCTCACCCTCCAGGCCGTCAGGATCGTCGAGGCGTTCGCCGAGAATCTGAAGGCCGCCGCAGATGCCGAGCACCGCCCCGCCGCATTGCGCATAGTGTGTCACTGCCGACGCCATGCCCGTCTGCCGGAGCCACGCGAGGTCGACTCGCGTCTGTTTGGAGCCGGGCAACACCACCCAATCCGCCGCGGCGAGCGCACTCGGCTCCCGAGCGTACTGAACCGCGATACCGGCCGCAGTAAGGCTCTCAAACTCATCCAAATTACTGGCGGCGGGGCCCGCAACCACGACCACCCGAGGGCCTTGTCGGTCGCGCCGACTCGCCGGCAACGCATCCTCTTCGGGTAGACCGTGCTCATGCACATAGGGCACCACCGCGACCGTCGCAACGCCGGTCGCCGATTCCAAATCCCCGGGGGCCGGTGCAAGCAAAGACGGGTCACCGCGGAATCGATTCAGAACGAACCCGGCGAGTTGCGCCCTGACATCCGCCGGCATCAGCGCATACGTACCGTACAGATGCGCAAACGATCCGCCTCGATCGATATCGCTCACCAGCAGACACTGCGCTTGCGACCATCGGGCCGCACCGAGGTTCACGTAATCCTGCTCAGCCAGGTTCGTCTCGGCGGGCGAACCCGCCCCCTCAATCACGATTAGTTCGTTTTCCGAGGCCAGCGCATGAAACGCCTCCTGCGCGACGAGCGCAAGCGCATGGCTGCGCTCGCGCCAACCCATGGCAGACAAGGCCGGGTCGACCTGACCGAGCAGCACGACTTGGCTGCGCGTGTCGGCCTCGGGCTTCAGCAGTACGGGATTCATCCGCACCTCTGGCCGTGCGCGGGCTGCGAGGGCTTGAAAGTATTGGGCACTACCGATTTCGCCCATCACACCGTCAGCGCCACACACCACTCGTGCGTGGTTGCTCATGTTCTGCGCCTTAAACGGCGCTACGCGCACACCGCGCTGCGCGTAATAGCGGCACAGAGCGGTCGCTAACCAACTCTTACCCGCACCGCTCGTACAACCGAGCACCATGATGGCGCGCGCGCTCATGAGACGTTCTCATGAATCGACAGCCTGCGAGTCGTCCAGTAGTCTTTAGTGTTCATGCGCGCATCTTTGCGCGCTCTCGCGAGACTCACAAGCGGCACAACTCAAGGAGTCGCCTCATGCACATTCGTCCGATGGTCGCCACCGATCGCCTAGGCTGGGATCCGCTTTGGCAGGGATATCTGACGTTCTATAAGGCATCGGTGGACGCGGCCACCACGGACGTGACCTTCCAACGCCTCACCTCGGGATCCGAGCCCATGGGTGCATTTCTAGCCATCGACGACTCGGGGACACCCGTCGGCATGGTGCACTGGATCCTGCATCGCTCGTGCTGGACACAGGGCGATTATTGCTACTTACAGGACCTCTTTGTGACACCCGAACTGCGCGGCCAGGGGATAGGTCGGCTCCTCATCGACGCCGTCTATGCGCGTTCTGCGCAGGCCGGCGCAAATCGCGTGTGGTGGCTGACGCACGAAACCAATACCGATGCGATGCATCTGTACGACAAAGTCGCGACACGATCCGGGTTTGTCCAATATCGGAAGATGCTCTAACGCATCACGGTCCACGTCCGGTGGGCGACCATACGCCCACCGGACGGATCGATCGGATCAGTTCGTCGGGTGCGTCCCCGTAAAGTACGTGATCGCATACGCTTTCAACGTACCGTCCGCCTGAGGGATGGCGCTGACCCGCACCGGGGTATTCAGTGCGAGGGCAGACGTCACAGCCGCCAAGCCGGACGCCGTGGATACGTCCTGAACCGTCACACTGATATCGTCGTGCGAGCGCTGCACCGCATAAACCAGCGTGGCGGATCCTGGCGCCGTATCAAACGTAACAGTGACGGGAACCACGCCCCCCGGAGCCGAGATCGCGAATTGGTTGGCGGCGATCGTACTCGAGACCAGCGCCGTGGGAACGTTGGTTGGCGTCAAATCCACCCAAGGCGCGGACCATCCCGACGGATTGCTCGGATCCCCCCATACGGCGTGCGTCTCACCGTGCGCGTACAGCGGACCCCAAATCCCGCCAAATCCCACACTCCCACCGGTCGCCTGCACGAACTGCGCGATCGGATCGACCGCCGTGGTCGTGGCGGTGGCCGCCTGTGTCGAAACGACCTCCGTCGGATACGCAAAGTTCCAATACGAGAACCCGCTCACCGGGGCACCGTTGACCGTCACATCCGTCGTCGTGGTCGACGCGATGTACGGCAAGGTCACCCGATAACTGTCTGGTGCATGGCGATAATTCGCCACAATATCGAATTGTGTCGTTGCCGAATTAGCGATACGGCCGCTGAAACCCGCTGACTCAATCTCGACGATGCGCGCCAGCATGGCGGTCGTCGTATCCACCGTGACATGCACTTTGAATCCACGATGCACGTTGGCCAGGAACGCCGGACCCGTTCCGATGTCGCTGGTCTGGTTCGGCAAGGTGAACGTCGTCGCGGCGTCGACGGTCAAGGTAACGGGCGTACCATCCTCGCTCGTCACCGTGAGCGTGCCGGCATTGGGATCAGCACGCAGCACATGACCTTCTGGACTGCGCCAGATGGTCGCAAAATTAGCCGATGCGAAAATACGCGTCGCGACGAGAGATCCGTCCGGCTGATAACGCGCCTCAACTCGCAACTGCTTGCCGGTCACGTTGCCGCCGATCGCCGCAAAGTCGGTGACCGTTGTCGGAGTGTTCGAGGTGTCCAGATCGTAATAGAGCGTACCGTGTGCCGCGTCCGCCAGAACCGTTGACGTCGTCCCGACGCTCACCGCCGTCTCCGGGGATGTGACCGGAAGCGTCGGTAGCTCTCGGTTAACCACAAGGCTGGTGTTATCGGTAGAAATGCTCGCGGCCGTTCCATACAAATGGCGCAATACGATATCGGTTACCTTCGCCACGGGGTGCGGATAGACCGTCCCACCTTGAAACGTGACGGTATAAATCGTCGAACCACCGGTTACCGCGTGCGTAATCACAAAGGCCGGATGCCCGAGATTAAAGTCGAGTTGAATTGGATTCGACTGCGCCGATGAGACTGTGACCGCGTGCTTAAACGCGACGGGAAAGCTGACCGTCATTGATCCAACGGCACCGGTCGCTCCGTTGATGACCGTCTGATTCGCAGGAATCACCGTCCCTGGGGTGCCGACAAAGCCCGGTTCCGGGTCTTGCGCGATCGTAAGCACGACATCGCCCGGATTGGCCGCGAGCGTCACGGTCGCGCCGGTATAGGTTCCTGCGGGAATGGCACTCGACAATTGGTCAGCGACTTGGTCGAGTTGTGCGAGGTTCATGAGTGCAGGGGTCGTCGGCTGATACACCGTGACGCTGCTGCCATCACTCGCGGTCAGCGCAATGGAGAGCACTTTGACGGCGACGGATCCCCAGTTCTCTGACGGTGCATCACGTATCAGCAAGGGTGTCTGGTGAATGATTCCCGAACTGATCGGTGGTGGCGTATTGGCTGATCCACCACCTCCACCGCAGCCAACCAGGCTCACCGTCAATGCGGTGAGGACACTCGTTTGTATAAAGCGCGAAAGTACAGACATGAGTTTCTCCTACGGCGTTCAGGATGCCGTTCTCAGTGCGACGACCTAAACTAACGACGCACCTTTGCGTCGGTGGACTACTCAAATGTCGCCGATTCGAGACTGACGCGTGAATTGCGAAACAGTTCACACCGGTCGTTTCGCAATCGAACATAAGCAGAGCGCTTTTGACATAGCCGAACTCTCTGCCGAACGCGCAAAAAAAAGCCCCGCCCAGCGACCTGGACGAGGCTTCTTGCTAGCGTGCAAGGATGAACTATTCGGCTAACGCGCCGTGGCAGTGCTTGTACTTCTGACCCGAACCACAGGGGCAAGGATCATTCCGACCCACGGTAGGGAACGGATCCGATTCATCCGCCTGCAAGGCACCGTGGCACTGCTTAAACTTCCGACCCGATCCGCACGGGCACGGTTCATTGCGCCCGATCTTGCGGACGTCCCGATGAAACGGCACTTGCGTATCCGGCTCCGGCGCCACCGGGGGTGGTTCCTGCGTACCCGCCAGCGACGGCGCCTCCGCATGCTGGAACTGCATCATGCGCTCAAGGCGCGCCTGACGTTCCATCTCTTCGCGCTCCACTTCCGCTTCGGAGCGGACCTGCATGCGAGCCAACAGCGACACCGCGTCGTAATTGATTTGGTCAAGCATCGAGGTGAACAACTCAAACGCCTCGCGCTTGTACTCCTGCTTCGGATTCTTCTGCGCATACGAGCGCAGGAAAATTCCCTGCCGCATATAGTCCATCGCAGCGAGGTGCTCGCGCCAGTGCGTATCGAGCATTTGCAGCAGCAAGGTACGCTCAATACGGCGCAATTCGCCGGCGCCCAACATTGCTTCCTTCTCCTGGTACGCCTGATCGAAGGCGCCCACGAGAAATTCCTCCATTTCGCGCGCGCCGCGCGTTTTATCAGCGTCGATCCAAGCCTTGGGATCAAAGCCCACACCGAAATCACGCGCCAACGTGTTCTGCAGTCCAGCGAGATTCCAGTGCTCGTCGACAGTTTCGGGTGGCATCGCCCGCGTGACGAGGCCGGCGACGATGTCGCGGCGCAAATCACGAATCATGTCGCCGATATCCTCGGACGACATCAAATCGTTGCGGTGACCGTAGATGACTTTACGCTGGTCATTGGCAACGTCGTCGTACTCCAGCAGGTTCTTGCGCAGATCAAAGTTGTACGCTTCGACCTTACGTTGAGCGCGTTCAATCTGGCGCGATAACAACGGGCTCTCGATTGCCTCACCCGCCTTCATGCCGACGCGGGACAACATGGCTTTCATGCGTTCGGGATCACCGAAAATACGCATCAGATTGTCTTCGAGCGAGAGGTAGAAGCGCGAAGAACCCGGGTCACCTTGGCGACCTGAGCGACCGCGCAATTGGTTATCAATGCGTCGCGATTCGTGCCGTTCGGTACCGATAATGTGCAGACCGCCGGATGCGAGGACCTGCTCGTGGCGTATGCGCCATTCGGCCTGCGCGGCTTCCACCGTCGCGGCGTCCGCGTCAGGCATCGTCTCGGGCTTACCGCCGAGCACGATATCGGTGCCACGGCCGGCCATGTTCGTCGCGATCGTCACGGCACCAGGACGACCCGCCTGCGCGACGATTTGCGCCTCGCGCTCGTGCTGCTTGGCGTTGAGCACCTCGTGCGGAACCCCTCGCGCCGTCAGTGCATTCGACAGCAGCTCCGACGTCTCGATGGACGTCGTTCCCACCAGCACCGGTTGTTGGCGCTTGATGCAGTCCTGAATATCCTCGACGATCGCGTCGAATTTATCCTTCTGCGTCAAATAGACCAGATCGGAGTTGTCCTTACGCTGCATCGGGCGGTGCGTTGGGATGACAACGACCTCGAGCCCATAGATCTGCTGGAATTCGTAGGCTTCCGTGTCGGCAGTACCCGTCATGCCCGACAGCTTCTGGTACATACGGAAGAAATTCTGGAAGGTGATCGACGCGATCGTCTGATTCTCTTCGCGGACCTCCACACCCTCTTTTGCTTCCACAGCCTGGTGCAGACCGTCGGACCAGCGGCGGCCGGGCATGGTACGGCCGGTGAATTCGTCAACGATGATCACTTCACCGTTGCGGACGATGTATTCGACGTCCTTGTGATACAGACCGTGCGCGCGAAGGGCCGCATTCAGGTGATGCATCAAGCGAATGTGCGCGGCATCGTACAGACTGCCGCCTTCGCGAACCAAGCCCGCTTCCCGGACGATACGCTCCACCGTTTCGTGTCCGACCTCGGACAGATGAACCTGCTTCTGCTTTTCGTCGACCCAATAGTCTCCGCCAACCCGTAGGTCGTAGCGGGCGTCGTTATCGAGATCCTGGAGGGTCAGATCAGACAAAGCCGACGGCCCCGGCACTTCGATGGTGACGGTTTCAGCTTTCGCATCCCGCCACAACTCGAACTTCACCTTGCCGGCGGATTTCATGCCTGCCAACGCAGCCCGGACATCCTCGGGCGTCGCCACCTGGGCTCCGGCCACCGATAACAAAACGTCTTGCGCCTGGAGGGCTGATCCGAACACGCCGCCTTGGACGGCCGTGACGAGTACGCCGCCTTCCGCGACCTCTTCCTTGCTGGCGCGCGCCAAACGCGGCACGAGCGCGTTGATCTTTAAATAGAGTTCGGTGCTCTCGTCGGCCGGACCCGAAATGATCAGTGGCGTGCGGGCTTCGTCAATCAGAATGGAGTCGACTTCGTCGACGATCGCGAACTGGAGTCCGCGTTGTACGCGGTCCTCCAAACGGAACGCCAAATTGTCGCGTAAGTAATCAAACCCGTATTCGTTGTTTGTTCCGTAGGTGATATCGCACGCATAGGCAGCACGCTTTTCATCCTGCGACTGGCCCGACCGGATGACACCCACCGTCATACCCAAAAAGCGGTAGACCGGTCCCATCCATTCGGCATCTCGGGACGCCAGATAGTCGTTCACGGTCACCACGTGGGCGCCGAGCGCTGGCAGCGCATTGAGATATGTCGGCAGCGTGGCGACGAGAGTCTTACCCTCACCGGTGCGCATCTCTGAGATTTTGCCCTGATGCAGCGCGATACCGCCGATCAACTGGACATCAAAATGGCGCATGCCAAGCGTGCGTCGTGCCGATTCTCGGACTGCCGCGAACGCTTCGGGCAGTAAGCTATCCAGCGTCTCCCCTTTGGAGAGTCGTTCGCGGAACTGGGCCGTCAACGCCGGGAAGGCGTCATCGGGCAAGGCCCGCATCTGCGCATCGAGCGCATTCGTGGCATGGACGAGGCGACCGTACTGACGCAAAAGGCGCTGGTTGCGGCTACCGAAAATCGACTTCAGATACTTGAGCACGGGTCAGGATCCTTGCTGGCGACGGCACTCGCCGGGGCCGGGGAAAAGTCGGCTATTGTACTAAGTCGGGATGACCATTACCCGCCGAAGGTCGCTAAGTGGGGCTTAGATCGCAGAACCTCAAGAGGCGAGCCCGTAGAAACGGTATCGTCTTGCGGACGAATGACGGTTGTATGACCGTTAGGCGCTGGGGATTAAGGTCCGTTTAAATCGACGATGAAACCGAAAAAACCGTTATCTATTAGTGAGTTGCTTGCAACCCAAGGCCAGCGGCTGGGGGCATTGCGGGCCGGCGCGGAACGCGCCCAGTCTACTCTGGCGCAAGTGGAGGGGGCGCTGCCCCCGGAACTCGCCGGCTGCGTCCACGGCGCTTCTTTCGAGCCGGACGGCCGCCTAACCCTGCTCGTCGAGAGCGGCGCCTTCGCGACCAGGCTGCGCTACGCATTGCCGGACTTACTCCCCCGTATCCTCAATGATCAGGGAAAGCCGGCCGAGAGAGGCCGAATTCAGGTCAGACCCAAAGGAACGAGCCGGGTTTAGCCGCCAAACGCGGCTGCCGCGACAAAACTGATCGGCGCTTCGCTGCGGTCTCGGAACGTCACCTCTTCCCACGCCGACTGGTCCGCCAGCAGGGTCCGGAGGAGTTTATTGTTCAAACCGTGACCGGACTTGTACCCGCTGAACTCGCCAATCAGCGTGCGGCCCAACAAGTACAGGTCACCAATGGCATCCAGGATCTTGTGGCGAACGAATTCGTCTTCGTAACGCAATCCGTCCTCGTTCAGGATTTTGAAATCATCGAGGACAATGGCGTTATCCAGGGTCCCGCCCAATGCGAGATTGTGCGCCCGGAGCTTCTCAAGGTCGCGCATGAATCCGAACGTACGCGCGCGGCTGATTTCCCGCAAAAACGACGTTGTAGAAAAATCCATGCTCGCTTTCTGCGAGTGGCGGCGAAAGATTGGATGATCAAATTCGATTTCGAAGTTGACCTTGAACCCATCGAACGGATCGAAGCGCGCCCATTTGTCGCCGTCGCGCACTTCAATGGATTTCAGAATGCGAGCAAATCGCTTCGGAGCGGTTTGCTCTTCGATGCCCGCAGACTGCAACAGGAACACAAACGGCGCCGCACTGCCGTCCATGATCGGCACTTCGGGCGCACTCAATTCAATGAAGGCATTATCAATGCCCAACCCCGCGAAAGCGGAGAGCATGTGCTCTACGGTGCAGACCCGCACATCGCCAATAATAATGTTGGTTCCCAACATCGTCTCGCCGACCAGATCCGCTCGCCCAGGGAGATCCACGGGCGGATCAAGATCCGTTCGACGAAACACCATACCGGTGTTCGCTGGGGCCGGCCTCAGCGTCATGTACACCTTACGCCCGGAATGGAGACCCACGCCGGTCGCTCGGACAGTATTCTTCAGTGTGCGCTGATTAATCATCCCAGCTCGCTTCCGTCCTATCGGCTATCCGCACCGCAGAAACCATCGACACGCTATCACAGGCGTGAAAATTCGCTCAACCCAACACGGAGCGAACAGAGGACGGAGTGTATCGCATCGTCCGACGAGCATCGTGCTCGACCCAACCCTCCCGGGCGTTTTACCCGGGAGGGCCGGACTCACGCGATCAGTCAGCCTGTCGGCGCAAGAAGGTCGGGATATGCAGCATTTCCGAACCCATCGAAAGGCCGTCACCGACCGCACGGCGACGCGTATTCGCCGGTTCGTTCGCCAGTGTTTCCCAATCCGGACGGGCAGCGGAGGCGGCGGCGCCAGCGGCGGCCGAGCGCACCACTTGCGGGCGCTGCCGCGGGCTCTGGTGCACAACCGGAGCCGGGACTACCGTCGCAACTTCGCCACGACCCAAGCCCGTAGCCACCACGGTCACACGCAACTCGTCCTGCATGTCCGGATCGATGACCGTACCGACCACGATGGTCGCATCGTCGCTCGCGAACTGGCGAACCGTATTACCGACCTCGTCCAACTCGCCAATCGCGAGATCGAGACCGGCCGTGACGTTGACGAGAATGCCCTGCGCCCCGGCAAGATTGATGTCCTCCAGCAACGGGCTCGATACCGCCATCTCGGCCGCCGTACGGGCACGATCTTCGCCGCTGCCGCGGCCGGTGCCCATCATGGCCATACCCGTTTCGCTCATCACGGTGCGAACGTCGGCAAAGTCGACGTTGATCAAGCCCGGACGCGTGATGAGTTCCGCAATACCCTGCACAGCGCCCTGGAGCACGCCGTTCGCAGAGGTAAACGCATCCAGCAAGCGCGTGCGCGGGCCGAGGACCGACAGCAGCTTCTCGTTGGGAATCGTGATCAGCGAATCACAATGACGCGCAAGTTCCGCAATGCCCTGGTCGGCCAGAACCATGCGCTTCTGCCCTTCCATCGCGAACGGCTTCGTCACGACAGCGACGGTCAGGATATTCATTTCCTTGGCCAACTGCGCCACCACCGGCGCAGCCCCGGTGCCGGTGCCGCCACCCATGCCTGCGGTGATGAACAGCATGTCGCAGCCTTCAATCAGCTCGACGATGCGATCACGATCTTCCATCGCTGCCTGACGGCCGATTTCAGGATTCGCGCCCGCGCCAAGACCCTTGGTGATACCCGAGCCAATCTGCAGCGTCGTCTTGACCTTAGACTTGCTCAGTACTTGAGAATCGGTGTTGAGGCAGGCGAAATCAACGCCCTCGATGCCTGACTCGACCATATGGTCTACGGCGTTGCAACCGGCGCCACCGACGCCCAGAACTTTGATCACCGCGCTCTGATTGTAAGCATCCATTAGCTCAAACATGGTTGCGTCTCCTTGGACGTTGAACTCGAAACAAAGTTAATAAACAAACACATCTCAGAAATAGCTATGCAGCCATTCCTTAATCTTTTCGAAAATCGATCCGATATCGGCTTTCATGCCGTTCAGGCCGCGGCTGCCGCCGCTTTCTAGGTACTTGTCACGCGCAAACAGCAACAGACCCACACCGGTTGCGTTCATCGGGTTCTTTACGACATCACCGAGGCCCTGCACACCTTGCGGAATACCGAGTCGCACGGGAACGTGGAAGACTTCTTCGGCAAGATCGACCGCACCTTCCATTCGGGCGCTGCCACCGGTCAGAACGATCCCGGCTGCGATCGCCGCTTCAAATCCAGAGCGACGCAGTTCATCCGCAACCAGTCCGAAGAGCTCGGCATAACGAGGTTCAACGATCTCCGCCAATGTCTGGCGCGCAAGACGTCGTGGCGGGCGATCCCCCACGCTTGGAACTTCGATCGTGTCTTCGGAGTGATGCAGCTGCGACACGGCGCACGCGTAGCGAATCTTTATGTCTTCTGCGTTCTGAGTCGGAGTACGCATCGACACCGCGATATCGTTGGTGACCTGATCGCCGGCAATTGGGATGACGGCGGTATGCCGCAGGGCGCCCCCGGAGAACACAGCGATGTCCGTTGTTCCGCCGCCGATATCGACCAGACAGACCCCGAGGTCCTTTTCATCGTCGGTCAGTACCGCAAAACTCGAAGCCCACTGCTCGAGCACCATATCTTCAACCGCGAGACCACAGCGCTGAACGCATTTTTCAATGTTCTGTGCAGCGCTCTCCGCCCCCGTCACGATGTGCACACGGGCTTCCAGTCGTACGCCGGACATGCCGATCGGATCGCGAATCCCATCTTGATTGTCGATGACATATTCTTGTGGGATGACGTGTACGATCCGCTGATCGGCCGGCAGGGCGACGGCCTGCGCTGCATCCATAACGCGCGTGATATCGCCGCTCGTCACTTCTTTATCTTTGATCGCGACAATGCCGTGCGAATTCAGGCTACGCACGTGGCTTCCTGCAATACCCGTGTACACCGCATGAATATCGACGCCAGCCATCAGTTCGGCCTGTTCAATCGCACGCTGAATGGATTGAACCGTTAGGTCGATATTGACGACGACACCGTGCTTGAGTCCGCGCGATGGCGCCGAACCGATGCCAATCACTTCGATGGCATTCGTGTCCTTCAGTTCACCGACCAACGCAACGACCTTCGACGTGCCAATGTCGAGGCCAACAATAATATTTCGGTCTGTTCGCTTGCTCATTCTTCAGCCTGTCCGAGATTGCGAGCTACGCCAGCCCACGGAGAAACCGTTGGAATAACGCATGTCGATATATGAAATTTCGGCAGAGCGTGAACTCACCAAACCGGCGCCAGTCTTCAGGAAGCGATCCATACGCTCCTGAACTTCACGGCGGCCCAGCCGAATGGTGACTCCGTTGGCGAGTTCAACTTCCCATGCCCCACGTTCGTCCAGACGCACGCCGCCGATCGGCAGTGAGACCGCCTCGAGTTGCGTCCGGACCTGAAAAAACAAATCGGCTACACGATGTTCGGTGCCATCCGGGCCCTCAAGGCGCGGGAGCTCCATCGGTATGTGACGCTCGTCGCGTACGAACAATTCGCCGCGAGCATTCACCAACCCCGCCTCGCCCCAACGTGCTACTGCTTCTTGCTCGGTAATCTGGATCAACAGCGCATCGGGCCAGCGCCGCTGGATGCGCGCGTGATCTACCCACGGCAAACCTTCGACGGCAGCCTGCAAGGCGCCGATATTGGCGCGAACAAAGCCGCCGCGGAGTTTGCCGCGCACGACCCGCTCCACATCAAGCAGTGAAACGCGTCGAAACACACCGACGGCATCGATCTTTCGTACAGGGCGATCCAACGCCAACGTGATTCCCACAACGCCGACGATCGCCACGATCGCCACGGCAGCGCGAGGCAGCCAAAACGCGAAATCAATGCGCGGCGCTACGCGATCGGCACGTTCGACACGAGCCCTATTACGGGGACGTGGCTTTCGCAAGCTCTTGATCCATTGACGGATCATCGCGCCACCCCTTCCATCGAGGTTTCGAGAATGCGCCATACGAGACTCGGAAGATCGATTCCTGCCGCCAGCGCCGCCTTCGGCACGAGCGAATGGCTGGTCATGCCGGGAGTCGTATTGACCTCTAATAGCCAATTGCCGCCATTACGATCACGCATTACGTCGACTCGACCCCATCCGGTCGCGCCCGATGCCTGAAATGCCGCCAGTGCGAGCGTACGAATCTCTGCTTCCGCCTGACCCTCGAGGCCAGGGCACAGGTAAATCGTATCGTCGGAAATGTATTTGGCGTGGTAATCGTAGTATTCGCCCGGCGAAACGATTTGAATCGATGGCAGGGCGACTGAGCCGAGTATGCCGACGGTGTATTCACCACCCTCGATCAACTGTTCCATGAGCAGCTCGCGGCCGTATCGATTCGCCAGGGCGATCGCGGGCTCAAGATCTTCGGCACGAAATACGCGCGTCACGCCCACGCTCGAACCTTCGAGCGACGGTTTCACGATCAGTGGGTATCCAATACGCTTCGCCGCCGCATTGATGTCGGCGCCGACACGGATGCGTTCGTACCGTGGCGTCGGCAGGCCGAGCGACAACCAGACCTGCTTAGTCCGAATTTTATCGAGTGTGAGCGCAGACCCCAGCACACCGGAACCGGTATAGGGAACGCCCAACGCCTCTAATAGGCCTTGCACGACGCCGTTTTCGCCCTCTGCGCCGTGCATGATGTTGAAGACGCGATCGACAGATCCATTTCGGACAGCCTCAATCAGAGCTGCGACCCCATCTACGCCGAATGCGTTGACGCCTTTTTGCTGCAGCGCCTCTAAGACGTTTCGTCCGGAGTTCAGAGAGACTTCACGTTCCGAGGAATCGCCGCCGAACAGTACAGCGACCTTCCCAAACACCGCGGGGTCTGTCACAGCTAACGGCGGAAACTGAAAGGTCATAGCGACTCCCCGATAATTCGGACTTCGGTTTCGAGGCGTACGCCTTGGCGAGCCAGAACGTCTGCCTGAACGCGGTCGATCAAATGTTCGATATCCCGCGCAGTCGCGTCGCCATCGTTAATCAAGAAATTCGCATGCTTTTCGGAGACGACCGCCCCGCCGATGCGCAGACCTTTCAGGCCGGAAGCCTCAATCAGTCGGGCAGCATGGTCGCCCGGTGGGTTCGTGAACGTGGAACCGCAACTCCATGCCCCGATCGGCTGCTTTGCCCGGCGCGCCTCGAGCAGGTCGCGGATCCTTTCCTGATGGGCGGAAGGATCGACACGAAACTCGAGTCGTGCGGCGATGAACCACTCGTTCGGGGTGGGAGCTTTGACGCGTCGATAACCGTACTCGTACTCGCTAGCGGAACGCGTCGCGATGTGACCAGCACGATCAACGACGTCCACTTCGACGACGTGGGGCCAGATTTCAGCGCCCCACGCGCCTGCGTTCATCGCCAATGCCCCACCGACGGTGCCGGGAATTCCCGCAAAGAATTCCGCGGGACCCAGCAACCAGCGCGCGCACTGCCGGGCAATGCGCGCACACGGAACGCCTGCATCCGCGTGTATACGGGTCTCGGCGATACGCTCAAGGTGGTTGACGCCCAGGTGCAACGAAATCACCACACCGCGCAAGCCACCGTCACGAACCAATACATTGCTGCCCAAGCCCAGCCAATACACGGGGACTTCCGACGGCAAAACTGACAAGAATTGCGCCAATTCGCCGCGAGAGCGTGGCGTGAAATACGCATCAGCAGGCCCGCCGACATGCCACGACGTATGTCGCGACAAAGGCTCGTCGAACCGCACGGTCGGCAAGAATTCGCTCGGGATGATTTCGCGCAACGCAGTCATAGTGCCGCCAGAGCCGACAGTTGGGTCGGCAAGTCATGCGCCACCGCACCGATATGACCGGCACCCATCGTTACGACAACATCCCCATCCCGTAGCAAACCATAGAGCGCTTCGCTGAGCGACTCTACTTTGGCCACAAACACCGGCTCTACGCGCCCGCGCGTCCGTATCGCTCGGCATATAGCGCGACCGTCGGCATCCCGTATCGGGGCTTCTCCCGCTGCGTAGACTTCTGTCACCAGCAAGACGTCCGCTCGCGACAGGACATCGGCGAAATCATCCAGCAAGTCCCGAGTGCGGGTGTACCGATGCGGCTGAAACGCCAGCACGATTCGACGGCCGTGCCAGCCCTGCCGAATCGCTTCCAGCGTTGCCGCAACCTCGGTAGGGTGATGACCGTAGTCATCAATAATCGTGATACGTCCGCACGGCAATTCAGGTTCAGCGATCACCTGAAGTCGGCGATCGATGCCCTCAAAATTTGCGAGCGCGCGCTGAATGGAAGCATCGTCAATACCGACTTCCGTTGCGATCGCAATTGCGGCCAGTGCATTGAGCACGTTGTGATGACCAGGCACTGCGAGCGTGACCACCAAGTCACCATGATTTTCCGGTCGAACTACCGTGAGCTTCGTCTTCGGGCCAGCTCGGTCGATCGCAATCCCGCGATAGTCCGCTTTTTCCGATGTGCCGTAGGTCACGATGGGGCGCGCAATCGAAGGCATGACCGAGGCGAGCTCGGGATCATCCACGCACAGCACGGCTAATCCATAGAACGGCAGGTTATGCAGGAAATCCACAAAGCTCTGCTTGAGTTTTGCGAAATCGCCGCCGTGGGTGACCAAATGATCGTTATCGATATTCGTAACGACGGCCATCATCGGCTGCAAATGCAAGAAGGATGCGTCGCTCTCGTCGGCTTCAGCGACAAGGTACGTTCCGGTTCCCAAGCGAGCGTTCGCATCGGCGCTCTTTAGACGACCGCCAATGACGAATGTGGGATCCTCGCCGCCCTCGGCCAAGATGCTGGCGACGAGACTCGTCGTCGTCGTTTTTCCATGCGAACCGGCGATCGCGATGCCGCTCCGGAACCGCATGAGCTCCGCGAGCATCTCCGCACGCTGCACCACCGGGACCCGGGATGCGTGGGCCGCAACGACTTCTGGGTTCTCCGCAGAAACCGCACTCGATACGACGACAACGTTGGCGCCAGTCACATTTTCCGCGGCATGCCCGAAGAAGATTTTCGCGCCGAGGCTCGACAAGCGATCGGTCACCGAATTGGCGCGCAAATCGGAGCCCTGAACCGCATAGCCGAGATTCAAAAGAACCTCCGCGATGCCGCCCATCCCGCTGCCACCGATACCGATAAAGTGGATGCGCTGAATCCGACGGAACTGGGTGTTCATGCCACACCCCGCTCGGTCTGCTTCAGACACACTGCCGCAAGCACTTCGTCGGTACCCGCTTTGGCTGCACTCAATGCGGCGCGACTCATGCGCGCAAGCGCGTCGCCGCTCTCCGTTGCCATAGACTGCAGGGCCGAAGCGAGCCGGGCCGGCGTCAACTCTGACTCGGGTATCAAGACCGCGGCATTGCGGTCCGACAGATACCGGGCATTGACGGTCTGATGATCATCGACCGCTGCTGGGAACGGGACCAATATCGCCGGCAATCCTGCGGCGGCCAACTCAGCCACCGTGAGGGCCCCGCTGCGGGTGATTGCGAAATCAGCCCAGGCATAAGCGCCGGCCATGTCGTCGATGAATTCACAAACGGTGGCTTCAATTCCAAGAGTCGCATAGGCCGCCTGAACGGCTTCTAACCGACCACGACCTGTCTGATGCATGACCAGCGGACGATGCGCCGGCGAAATTCCGGCCAGCGCCTGCGGCACGATGCGATTCAAGACGAGCGCACCTTGGCTGCCACCGAAGACCAGCAATCGCGGCGGTGAGTGCGCTGTCGCGCGTTCTGCGCCGATGGCCTCGATCTCACGACGCACCGGATTGCCGACAGAGATCGCACCCACCTGACGAGGGAAGGCACCCGGAAATGCCTCCGCAACAACGGTCGCCAGGCGGGAAAGCACCCGATTGGTGAAGCCCGCAACGGCGTTCTGCTCGTGAATCACCAATGGGATACCCATCAGGCGGGCCGCGAGACCGCCAGGACCGGCGACAAAGCCGCCGAGCCCCAATACAACGTCGGGCCTAACACGCCGCATCACAGCCAGCGACTCCGCGAGCGCGCGCGCGAGCCGGAACGGCGCGCCCAACCAACTTCCAAGTCCCTTGCCGCGCAGCCCCCCGACACGCACCCATTCCATGGGGATGCCTGCCGCCGGGACTAAGCGGGCCTCTATTCCGGTGCGAGTACCCAGCCATGCAAGCCGGCAACCGCTCTGCTCCAAAACGCGTGCGACGGCGAGCGCCGGGAAAACGTGCCCGCCCGTGCCGCCTGCCATTATGAGGACGGTCGTCATCGTGCCGGGCCCCGGATGGCGACGGTTCGTGAGCTCTGGGTCTCGTGATGCACGCGCAAAACGATACCGACCCATGCCAACGTGACGAGCAGGCTGGACCGACCGTACGACAGTAGCGGCAGCGTTAATCCCTTCGTCGGCAAGGCGCCGAGGTTCACGGCGACATTGATAAACGCCTGCAACGCGATCCATACGCCGAACGAGGCGGCTAGATAGGATTGGAACTTCAAGCCAGCGTCCGCCGCATCACGAGCGATGACAAGGGCACGGTACGAGATCGCCAAGAACGTCAAGATCAATCCAGCGACGGCGAAAAAGCCCAACTCTTCGGCATAGACCGAAAAGACAAAGTCCGTATGGGCCTCAGGCAGCCACAGTAACTTCTGTACGGATCCGCCCAGCCCCACACCGAACCATTCGCCACGGCCGATAGCCATGAGCGCTTGAGTCAATTGATATCCCGTTCCCTCAGGATCTTTCCACGGGTTCAGGAAGACGATGGTGCGAGCGAGTCGCCACGGGGTGAGCCAGACCACCAGCCCGACAGGCACTGACACGGCTGCCGCGATCGCGGCCAAAAACCGCATTTGCGCGCCAGCCAGGAACAGCATCGTCAACCCGGTCAACATGATTACGATGCCGGCACCGAGATCGGGCTCAAGCAAGAGCAGGAAACACGCCGCGCCCAACATCCCCAGCGGCTTCACGATCCCGAAAAGCGACGTTCTGATCTCTTCCTCGCGCCGCACGAGATAGCTGCACAGATAGATAAAGATCAACACTCGAGAGGCTTCGGACGCCTGAAAGTTGGCGCCAAACAGGTGCAACCAACGACGGCTGCCGTTCACTTTCGCGCCGATACCCGGAATAAGAACGAGGACGAGCAGTGCGAGTGAGAGCCCCAGCAGAAGGTAAGCGTTCTTCTGCCACTTTTCGGTTGGCACCCGCACGACCCATGCAGCGACCAATACCCCTGCAAAGCCGAATAACAACTGCTTTTCAAGGAATGAGAACGGATCGCCTTCCTTCGCCGCAAGCGCGACGGAGGCGGAACCCACCATAACAACGCCGAGCAACAGGAGAATTCCGGTCAAGATCGTAATGACCGGGTCAATCTGGATACGATTCTTTTGCAGACGCGTCGGCGCACTGCCCGGTACCACGGTGGATGCTGGCGCAGTCATGCTGACAACCTCCGTGCCGCACGAGCGAAGGCCAACCCACGCTCTGAGTAATTCCGATACATATCAAGGCTCGCGCACGCCGGAGAGAGGAGCACCACGTCTCCAGGCTGTGCGGCCTTCGCGGCAGCGCTGACCGCGCTGTCCATGTCCACCGCATACTCCGTCGGACAGACGGTCGCGACAGCAGCAGCGATCGCTTCACGGTCCCGGCCAATCAATACGGCGTAACGGACTCGCCCCGCGAACGCACGGCTCAAGGGAGAAAAATCCTGACCTTTCCCGTCGCCACCGGCGATCAGCACGATGGGCTGGGGCAGCCCAGCAATCGCGGCGATCGTTGCGCCGACATTGGTGCCCTTCGAGTCATCAATGAAGATAACGCCGTCGTGTTCCGCAACCACCTGCATCCGGTGCGGCAAGCCAGAAAAGCCCCGCAATGTCGCCAACATCGAATCGCGTGGCAATCCGATAGCGTCACCCATTGCAAGTGCCGCAAGCGCATTCACCGCGTTATGCATGCCAGGAATACCCAGCTCCTGCACACGCATCAAAGGCTCGCCCGCAACGACGATCCAATCCTGATCTACCGTGTATTCAATTCCCGACGATCCTGTGCCGAATTGCACGCGTCGAGCATTGCCGATATCCATACCTTTTACGATGGGGTCATCGGCGTTAACGACGGCAACCCGCGCGTTTTTGAAAATGCGCGCTTTCGCTTGCGAATACGCCGCTAGATCATCGTACCGATCCATATGGTCGGGGGTGACGTTCAGAACGACCGCAGCCTCAAGTCGTAGGCTACTGGTGGATTCCAATTGGTAGCTCGACAACTCTAAGACATAGAAATCGGGCGTTGCGCGCGTGAGCAACTCAAGCGCCGGCTCGCCAAGATTCCCGCCGGCATAAGCCATCTTGCCGCTATGTTCAATCATCGCAGCCAGCAGCGTGGTTACTGTGCTCTTGCCGTTCGTGCCCGTCACGGCCACGACCGGAGCGGTATGGGCTTGCGCAAAGAGTTCGATATCACCGACAACGGGGATACCCCGCTGATCGGCGTCTTGGAGGATTTTCTCGCGCGCGGAGATCCCGGGAGACACGACGATGCGGTCCACGCCGGAGAGCAATTCGCTGTCAAATTGCCCGAATGTCGTACGTACCGCCGCACCCAAGTCGCGAATTTCCTCGCAGCCAGGGGGATCGATACGCGAATCGTTGACCGTCACGTCTTCCCCGTGCGCAAGCAACCACCGCACCACCGAAACACCGGTTTTGCCGAGGCCAAGCACGAGGTTGCGACGGTTGGTCATTACCGTACCTTGAGGGTCGCAAGACCGGCCAATACCAACACGACTGTGATTATCCAGAAGCGAACAATCACCTTCGGCTCCGCCCAGCCCTTTAACTCAAAGTGATGATGTATCGGCGCCATGCGGAAGATCCGCTTGCCCGTCAGCTTGAACGAAGCCACTTGGAGGATGACGGAGACCGTTTCGAGTACAAACACGCCACCCATCACAAACAGCACGATCTCTTGGCGAACGATAACAGCCGTTGTGCCGAGCGCGGCGCCGAGCGCCAGCGCCCCCACATCGCCCATGAACACTTGTGCCGGATACGTGTTAAACCAGAGGAACCCGAGTCCAGCACCCACCAACGTCGACGTGAAAATCAATATTTCACCGACACCAGCCACGTGCGGTATTAGTAGGTAGTTTGCGAATATCGCATTACCAGCCGCGTACGCGAACACGCCGAGTGCGCCCGCCACCATCACCGAGGGCATGATGGCCAGACCATCGAGACCGTCGGTTAGATTCACCGCATTGCTAGTGCCCACAATGACGAAGTAGGTCAAGGCGACAAATCCGACAGACCCGAGGGGAATGGCCACATCTTTGAAAAGCGGCAAGTGCAAATCGGTTGCCACAGGCGAATTCGATACTGCGAGCAGCGCTATTGCAGCAGCGATTCCAGCAACGGACTGCGCCAAATACTTCCAACGCGCAGCAAGCCCTTTTGAATTTCCAACAACGAGCTTCAAGTAGTCGTCATAAAAGCCAATCAAGCCGAATGCCGCAGTCACTGCCACGACAATCCAAATGTAACGGTTGCTTAGATCGGACCACAGCAGCGTCGATCCGATCATGGCGACCAGTATCAGCGCGCCGCCCATCGTCGGCGTACCCTGCTTCTTCAGATGCGACTGCGGGCCGAAGTCCCGTACGTTCTGGCCAATCTGACGTTCCGTCAGACGCCGAATCATCCAGGGACCGACCACCAGTGCGATGAGTAGCGCCGTGAGGGCCGCCAAAATGGCCCGCAACGTGAGGTACGAGAACACACGAAACATCGTGTGTTGCTGTGAAAGAAGTTCGGCAAGGCGGTATAGCACTTCCGTCAACCCTCTAGACTGGATTCGTTAACCAGCGCATCGACAAGACGCTCAAGGCGATTGACGCGAGAGCCCTTAACGAGAAGCGTGATGTCGCTCGGGATGTGCTGCTTGAGGTGAGACGCGAGCAATTCAACGGTATCGAACGACTCGGCACCCGCACCAAACGCAGCCGCCGCATGAACAGCGAGGTCACCGACGGTATACAGTCGCTCAATCCCCGCTCGGCGAGCGTCCACACCGGCTCGGTGATGAGCACTCATCGATGCATCACCTAATTCGGCCATGTTCCCCAGCACGAGCCAACGGCGGCCGGCCACAGTCCCTACCGCTTCTAGCGCAACGTCTAGGCTGGTGGGATTCGCGTTATAGGTGTCATCAATAACGCATGCTCCGCTAAGCGCGCGCTTCACTTCGAGTCGACCTCGGACAGGCGAGACCTGCATGAGACCGGACGCAATTTGAGCTGGCGTACACCCCAAGCTCCCTGCCACCGCTGCTGCGGCCAGTGCATTCTGGACGTTGTGGCGACCAACCAAGCCCAACGACACGCGCGCGGCTCCGACTGGGCATCTCAGCTCAAATTGCTGGGACTCTCCCGCGTGACCACTCACGCTGATATCGCCACGAATGGTTACGGCTGCGCCATCCTTGAGTCCGAATTCGACGATCGTGTCCGCCCGATTCATTTGGCGCCAGAGATCGGCGAACGCATCGTCGGCGTTGATGACCGCCGTCGCCGATCGGTCGAGACCTGCGAACAACTCGCCCTCTGCGCGAGCCGCACCTTCGAGGCTACCGAAACCTTCCAGGTGCTCCTCACCGGCATTCGTCACGATGCCAACGGTCGGAGCGGCCAGCGCCACCAGCGCCGCCACCTCGCCGGGATGATTCGCGCCAATCTCAATCACCGCAGTCGCGTGACTGGGCTCGAGAGCCAGCAGGGTTAAGGGCACGCCGATATGATTATTGAGCGTACCTTTGGTTGCATGGCACGGCCCAAGCAAAGAGAGAATGGTGGCGATCATCCCTTTGGTTGTAGTTTTGCCATTACTACCGGCAACACCCACGACAGGAATGTTGAAATTACGCCGCCACGCTGCGGACGCAGCTTGCAGCGCTAGCAATGTGTCCCCAACGACGATTTGCGGCACTGACACATCGCATTTGCGATCAACCACAACCGCCACAGCACCGTTATCAATAGCGGCGCTCAAATAGTTGTGACCGTCGAAACGATCGCCCTTCAATGCAAAGAATAGCGCCCCTGGGGTACACGTCCGCGAGTCAATCGATACCGCAGAAAAGCCACCGTCGTCACCGACAAGTGAGCCCTGCATCGCCGCGGCAAATTCCGAAAGTTGACGGTTCATGCCGCCACCTTGGTCATTTCGGCCGCAATGGCTCGATCACTGAAGTATTTCGCTTCAGACCCGTATATCTGATAGTCCTCGTGTCCTTTGCCTGCGACCAAAACGACATCGCCTGCTTTCGCACGAGCAATCGTCTCGCGTATCGCGGTGGCGCGATCGCGCTCGACGTGTACCGTCAAATCATGAGCAACACCCGCCAAGATCATCGCGACGATTTGCTCGGGATCTTCTGTACGCGGATTATCGTCGGTCACAACGACATGGTCGGCACGCGTACACGCGATACGACCCATCAATGGCCTCTTGCCGCCATCGCGGTCGCCACCGCATCCGAAGACGCAGTACAACTCACCGCTGACATGCGCGCGCAACGCCGATAGCGCTTTCTCCAACGCATCCGGTGTATGTGCATAGTCCACGACAACCAATGGCCCGTTTGGAACGGAGAATGTCTCCATGCGCCCAGGAGGAGCGGCCACGACAGCCAATCGCTCGGTTGCCTCTGCCAGCGATACACCCGACGCGAGCAATAACGCCAAGACAATCAACGCATTTTCAGCGTTGAATCGACCGACCAAGCGCGTTTCGAAGTCAAAGAGCCCTAAATGGCTCTCACCTTGAATACGGAGCCCCGTCGGAGTTGGGTCAATCTGGGTAGCCACCAGGTAGTGCCGATGGGCAGGCGTCTTGCCTGACACACTCACCGCCCACACGCAGACCGCGTCGGAAACGCGAGCCGCAAGCTGGGCGCCGAACGCGTCGTCGACGTTAACAATGGCGTGCCGTAAATTTCGACCGATGAAGAGCCGCTCTTTGGCCGCACCGTACGCGTCCATCGTGCCGTGATAATCGAGATGGTCACGCGTCAGATTGGTGAACGCTGCCAACGGAATCGTCACACCGGCGACTCGATCCTGATCCAACGCATGGGATGACACTTCCATTCCCACGTGCCGCGCGCCTGCAGCCACGAACCCTGCCAGATAGCGGTGCACGGAGAAGACGTCCGCAGTGGTGTGCGTTGTCGGCTCGAGCTCAGGGGGGCGACCGGCGCCCAACGTCCCAAGATACGCCGCAGTCTCCGTCCGACACAGTGCGTACAGCCACGCGCAGGTCGTCTTTCCATTCGTCCCGGTGATTCCCGCGACCTCGAGCTGCGCTGAGGGCGAGCCGTACGCGCGGTCGGCTATTTCACCGAGCCGAGCCGCAAGCGCAGGCACCGGCACGGAGCATGCGTGCTCACCGATACTATCAATCGGACCATCCGAAGGATCGTGCAAAATGGCAACCGCGCCGCGTGCAACCGCAGAGCTTACATGTCGCAATCCGTGGGAAAGTCGGCCAGCAACTGCAACAAATGCATCACCAGGCTCAACGGATCGACTGTCCAAACGAAGATTCGCAACACTCAAGGGCGCGCACGTCGCAATACCCTGCAACGCAGCCGACAGATCGATGACGCCTGGACGAGGCGCGCTCACTGCGGCTCCTCTAATTGAACGAGTTGCGTCGAGATTCGAGATTCTTCATCCGGTCGGACCGATAACAAGCGCAGCGCACCGGTCATGATGCTCGAGAACACGGGCGCCGCCACGTCACCACCCTGGTGAAGGCGGGTCATTGGCTCGTCGATGACAACCAGCGTCACAAGACGCGGGTCCGAGGCGGGGACCATGCCGGCAAATAGCGCGCGATTCTTCGACGTGTAAGCGCCGTTAACGACTTTGTAAACCGTACCGGTCTTTCCTGCGATCGTATAGCCGCGCACCTGCGCTTTCTTGGCGGTGCCCTCTGTGACCACGCTTTCCAACATATGCGTGAGATCACGTGCGGTCCGCTGACTCATGACCTGAGTGCCAGCCGGAGGCGAACCGTCGAGGCGGCGGAAGGTCAGCGGCCGACGGACGCCACCTGCCGCGATGGTTGTATAGGCAGAGACCAACTGAAATGGCGTCACGGAAACGCTATAGCCGTGAGCCATTGTGGCGACGTCTATATCTTTCCAACGACTGAAGTGCGTCAGGCGACCGCCCGCTTCTGCCGGGTAATGGGTATCGGACACTTTGCCGAAGCCAAGATTACTCAGCATCGTGTAGACGCTTTCCCGGTTCAACATCAGTCCGATGTGCGCCAGCGCGACATTCGACGATTTGGCTAATGCGAGCGCGAGCGTCGCCTTTCCGATCGGGTGCTCATCTTTTAGGAGCTTATCGGCAACTCGAAAATAGCCGGGACCCGTGTCAATGATCGTGTCTGTCTTCAGCTTTCCGGTTTCAAGTCCGGCAGCGACCCAGAACGATTTGAACGTTGATCCCGGCTCCATCGTATCGAGCATCGCAATGTTGCGATAGTTACGACCACCGTGCTCCCGATCGTTGGGATTGAACATCGGTTGGACCGCTTCAGCGAGAACCTCTCCGGTACGCGCATCCACCACAATGACGGATCCGGCTTTCGCGCCGAATTCTTGAACGGCCGCCTTGAGTTCTCGGTACGCGAGATACTGGATACGGAGATCGATGCTGGTATAGAGATCCTGACCGGGGCGCATGGTGTGGCGACTTTCCGCCTCCGCGACCACTCGACCCTTACCGTCCGTTACAACACGCTTGAGCCCGTCCTCCCCAGCAAGAACAGAATCAAAGCCGAATTCGAGACCTTCTTGCCCCTTATCGTTGAAGTCAGTCATGCCGAGTAAGTGGCCTGTGACTTCGCCAGCTGGGTAATAACGCTTGTACGCGCGTTCCGTGATGAGGCCCGGGAAATGCAATGCCGTCACACGCGCGGCATCATCCGGATCCATACGCGGCTTCAGAATGAGATGGTGATTGTCCGGCGAGGCCGTCACATGACTCTCAAGCACATTCGGATCGATATGCAGGGCCTGCGCCAAGACCGGCAGCGAATCATCAAAACCAGCCTTGTGCATCTCGACCACGTCGAGCACTAACGTGTCGACGGGTTCGCTGACGGCGAGCGGCTCCCCGTTACGATCGTAGATCGTGCCCCGTCGCGCGACCACCGGCACGATACGGGTGGTTGCATTCTGCCCCTTCCGCTGCAGATACCGGTCGTCGATCAATTGCAGGTAGAAATCGCGAGCAATCAATGCTGCCGCGGTCGCGGCAAACAGCGCAGCCACGACGTAGCCACGAGTCCTGAACTGTCGCGCGCTGCTATACGCTTCTGTGCGCTGATATTTCATTTCTCAATCAGCTTCACTTCAGAGGGAACAGGAGCAGCCATGTGCAGGCGATTCAGCGCCACCTGCTCGACAAAGCCGGGGGTCGTGTAGGTGCTCTGCTCGAGCTGCAGACGCCCCCACTCAATGTTCAAGCGGTCGCGCTCGGCGATTAATTTGTCGAGCTCCGCGAACTGCATACGGCTGCTGTAGCTGACATAGACGACCCCTGCCGCAGTGACAAGGACACCCAACCACAGCAGAGCCGCCACGAGCCTGAGATTCTTGGACATCACGCGCGCACCTTTTCGGCAATCCGAAGGACCGCGCTACGCGCTCGAACATTTTCCGACAGTTCATTTTCCGAGGCCCTGATGGCTTTACCGATCAGCGAAAGCCGCGGTCGAGCCGCCTCTGGAATATTCGGCATGCCCCGCCACATCGGATCACCCTCGGATTCCTGACGCATGAATCGCTTCACGATCCGGTCTTCCAACGAATGAAAGCTAATGACAACGAGTCGACCACCCACCGCGAGAACCGAGAGCGCTTTTTGCAGTCCCAATTCCAGCAACTCGAGTTCACGATTGACGTAAATACGAAAGGCCTGAAATGCACGCGTAGCCGGATGCTTGCCAGGTTCACGAAAACGCGCAGGGATTGCCGATGCGACGATCTCGGCGAGGCGGCCCGTCGTTTCAATGCGCGCGGTTGCACGGGCGCCGACGATCGAGCGCGCAATTCGACGTGCAAAGCGATCTTCACCGTACTCAGCGATCACCCGAGAAATCTCCGACTCACTCGCCACCGCAATCCAGTCCGCCGCGCTCGTTCCGGATGTAGGATCCATCCGCATGTCGAGCGGCCCATCGCGCAAAAAACTAAACCCGCGGGCCGCATCGTCGAGCTGGGGCGACGAAACACCCAGATCGAACAACACACCATTCGCAGTCAACGGAGCCACGAAGTCCGCCAGTCGATCGAAGGACGCGTGACAGATTCGCACTCGCGGATCGTGTTCCCAGTCTCGTCGCGCACAAGCGATTGCCTCTGGGTCGCGATCAAAGACAACCAGCGAGCCCCGCTCCCCCAACCGTTCCAGCACGCCCCGTGCATGCCCGCCCCTGCCATAGGTTCCATCCACGTACAGACCGGTCGACTGAACTGCGAGCCCCTCAAGGACCTCGTCGAACAGAACCGGCCGATGTGCCGGCGTCGACACGGCTACAGCGACAGCGACTCGAGATCGGCGGGCAAGTCAGAGGGCGTTGAATCGTCCTCCAGCCATGCATCGCGCTTCTCGGTCCACCGCGCCTCATCCCAAAGTTCAAAACGATTGCCTTGACCGAGAAGCACGGCGTCCCGCGTCAACGACGCAAAACTGCGCAGCTCGCCCGGCAGCAGCAAACGACCTTGGCCATCAAGATCGAGCTCGGTCGCGTAGCCCACCATGAGCCGCTGCAAACGACGCGCGTGCGCGTTCAGCGACGGCAAGCGCATGAGCTTCCGCTCGATCTCTTCCCAATCCGGCAGGGGGTAAAGCAACAGGCAGTGGTCCTTGTCGACGGTTCCGATGAGATGGCCCCCACAACGCTCCTGCAAACGCTCGCGGTACCGGGTGGGCATCACCATCCGGCCTTTAGCATCCAAAGAGAGTTGAGTTGCGCCTCGAAACACGTTTTTTATGGGACTAAGCCCCATTCCTTCCCACTTTTTCCCACCTAGGAGGACTATAGGACGCCCGCTCCCAGAGGTCAACGTCAAGACGGGGAAATTTTTCCTTGAACGACAATTACTTACCGGCGCTCAAGGGGCCGGTCGGACGCCTTTCGAAAGGCGCGAAAATCAGTAGGTTACAAGATATTTCTGCGGTCGAAAGTGAGGTGTCGACGGCAACGCCGTGATTGAATCCTCGACGATCGCGACCCCCCAGTCGGTTGGGGGGTCGCCGGCTCCAATCGGAGCCCGAAAAGGTGGGAGTCGGCCGATAAGCCGGGTTCTGTCGTGGACAGTCATTCCTCTGGGATGCCCGTCGCCGGACACCTCAAGCAGCCTACCCGGGAACACGCACGGGTCGTGCGCCGTGGATCGGCAAGCCGTCCACTAGTTCCCCTATTTGGCCTTGCTCCGAGCGGGGTTTGCCGTGCCGTTCCTGTTACCAGGCCCGCGGTGCGCTCTTACCGCACCGTTTCACCCTTACCAGCCGTGACCGGAGTCACTGCTTCGGCGGTCTATTCTCTGTTGCACTTTCCGTGGGCTCTCGCCCCCCAGGCGTTACCTGGCGCTCTACCCTATGGAGCCCGGACTTTCCTCCCGCACCGTGAGGTACGAGCGACTGCCTAGCCAACTCCCACGCGCACGATAGGCCTCTCGCGATAGAACCTCAAGCGAGTTCGTCTCGCGCTTTGCGAAGCAACAATAGTCGTTCGTAAACTGCGTTACGGCGCAAACCGGTAATTTCAGCCACGGAATCGGCTATCACCGAGACCGGTGAGTGCTCCAAAAGACGTGACAGCGCGCTGTCGTAGCGCGCGATATCGTCATCGGGGCTTTCGGCGACATGGCCTGCAACCACCAATACGCATTCGCCACGCGACAGATTTGCATCCGTCTTGGCCTGCTCCACCAAGTCCGCAAGCGTCGAGCGATAGACCGTTTCGTGGAGTTTTGTAAGCTCGCGCGCGACCACCGCATCGCGTTTGTCGCCGAAAGCTGCTGCCAAATCCGTCAGCGTCTCTTTGATTCGATGGGGCGACTCGTAGAACACCAACGTTCGCGACTCGAGCGCCAATACTGCGAGCCGTGAACGACGGGCCGCTGCTTTTTGCGGCAGAAAACCCTCAAAGACGAAGCGATCCGTCGGCAGCCCGGCAACGCAAAGCGCGGCAATTGCGGCACACGGCCCCGGTAGGGGCACGATCTGAATGCCTGCGTTCGCGGCGGCAGAGACGAGGCGATACCCCGGATCACTGACGAGCGGCGTTCCCGCATCGGAGACGAGCGCAACATCATCTCCCGCCAAGAGGCGTGCAACGATGTGATCCGCGCGGTCGGCCTCGTTATGATCATGAACAGCAACCAACGCAGCGGAGAGACCGTACTGCGCGAGCAGTTGGCCCGTGTGCCGGGTGTCCTCGGCGGCCACCACGGATACGCGTCCGAGCACTTGCCGGGCGCGCTCGGTGATATCGCCCAAATTGCCGATCGGCGTCGCAACGATGTAGAGCGTTCCTGCCACAGTAATCACCCGGCGCGCCTGGTGCGCTAAGAGCCGGATCGTGCGCTCAAGCCGACGCCCTTGCAACGTACTGCGAGCCTAGGGGCGACACGGTATCCTTAGCGCCCTGTCACGGTTAGGTCGGTTATGTCGGACCATCCAACTTCGAAAGCCGCAGCTCAGCTCGCATTACTGCTCCCCATGAGCGGTCGCCTCGCCGACGCCGGCGAAACGATTCGGGACGGCTTCATGGCGGCCTATTACGACAAGCCGGCCAAAATCCGGCCTTCCGTTCGAATTTACGACACCGGGAACGACAGTGCGGCGGCCTTCAAACGGGCGGTGGAGGATGGCGCGACCTTCGTGATTGGCCCGTTGGGACGGGAAAATGTCGCATCGATTCGCGCTCTCGTTGACGGCCACGTCCCGGTCTTGGCGCTGAATCATCTACCGGATGGGGACGTTACACCGAAGCACTTCTATCAATTTGCGCTCGCGCCGGAAGATGAAGCGCGTCAGATTGCCGCTTACGCGCTGCAACAGGGCCAAAAAATTGGCGTCGTGCTCGTGCCATCCGGCGACTGGGGCCAACGCGTCCGACAAGCATTCATCGGCGCCTTCACCGCCGGTGGTGGGCGGGTCGTCGCCGCTGAGACGTACCCCAATGACACCACCGACTTCTCTGACATTCTGGTGCCGCTACTCGGGTTTGAAGACAGTCAAAAGCGCTACCACGCCGTCTCTTCTCTGGTGGGTGGATCGCTTGTGTTTACGCCGCGGCGTCGAGACGATCTGGAATTCATCTTTTTTGCGGGCCAACCGGTACACGGTCGCCTCCTTCGTCCACAACTGAAATTCCATTACGCGGGAGACCTTCCCGTCTACGCGACGTCCGATATTCACGATCCTCGCGCCGCCTCTAACCAGGATCTTGAGGGCGTGTTATTCGTAGACGCGCCCTGGCTGCTCTCCGATGCAGCGCCGATCGTAAAATTGCGCGAAACGGTGGCCGATCTCTGGTCCGGTGACGCACGGCACGCGGGCCGCCTGTTTGCGCTCGGCTATGACGCCTACGCCGTGACCGAACGGTTGCGCGCAGAGGAAGACATCGACGGCCTGAACGGCTTAACCGGCACGTTATCGATGGGTTCGAACGGGCAAGTTCGACGCTCGCTCCTGTGGGCGAGCTTCGGCGCCGATGGCGCGGCCAAACCAATCGATCGTTGAGAAAGGTTCAGTTCCGAACGAATCCCACGCACAAGTTATTGGCTGGCATACGGACCAATACATCGCGACGAAATCCGTGTTGCTCGGCGACCGCCGTTACGGCTTCGAGATCGCGTACACCGGAGCGCGCATCGCGCTGTCGCAACCACGCGTCGAACGCGACATTCGATTCCGCCGTATGCGCGCCCATCTCCCGGTAGGGTCCGTAGAGCAGCACTCTGCCGGGACCCGTCATACTGAGCACCCGTGCCGCCCCGGCAAACAGCGCGTCCGTGGCTGACCACGGCGCAATATGAATCATGTTGATGCAGACGATCGCGTCGAAGAGCGGCAATCGTGGCCACGCAGCCTCAACGTCTAAGACCAGCGGCGGTCGGACGTTGTTGACGCCACCGGCGAGCATCGCAACGACCAATTCTGCGAGGCCCGTCGAATCACGCTCGGTGGGTTGGAAATCCACATCGGGCAGAGCGGCCGCGAAGTGCAAGACGTGCTGACCGGTCCCAGACGCAATTTCAAGTACGGAGTAGCCCGGCTGTACCAGCGGCGCTAGGACCTCAAGAATCGGCCCCTTATTTCGTTCCGCGGCAGCAGAGTGGGATGACACGGTCTTACTTAACGACCGTCAACCGAGCTCGGCGAGGCTCGTCGCCACCCGACGTTGGCGAGGGGGGCGGACTGGGCGGTGCCGGGGGTGGTGTTTCATCATCCGACGGCGCGATGTCGTCGTCTGAGAACACCATGCCTTGCCCGCTTTCGCGCGAATAGATGCCCAGTACGGACCGGAGAGGCAAGCGCACCTCGTGCGCCACACCACCGAATCGCGCGCCGAACATGACCCAATCATTCTTGATTAACAGGCCAGACGTCGCGTCGTAACTCACATTCAAAACGATTTTACCGTCGTGAACGTATTGCCGAGGCACTTGCACGCCCGCCACGCCGGCATCAACGACGACGTGGGGGGTTTGCATGTTGTCTGTCAGCCACTCATGCATCGCCCGTAGCAAGTACGGGCGCCGTGACGACAGTGCGGGTGCGTCTGCCAAAGGACTAACGACAACGTGCTCAGTGCACGTCGCGCCAGTATTCCTTGTAAAGCATGTACGAGAACGCCCCGAACAGAAGCAGGAACAGCATCACCCAGACGCCGAGATCCTGCCGCGTGGTCTGCACAGGCTCGCCCACGTAATCGAGGAAGTTCACCGTGTCGCGGACGAACTCATCGTATTGAGCTGGCGTGAGTGAGCCCTTATCGGTCAACTCAAACTTCTCAAATTCCGACTTGCCGTCTTCGGTCTTGAAGACCGCCGTCTGCACGCCCTGCAGCGTGCTCAGCACGTGCGGCATCGCCGTCCCCGGCAACATCGTGTTATTCACGCCCGTCGGACGCGATGGATCACGATAGAAGCTGTGCAGAAAGGCCGAGATATACGCCGTACCGCGCGAACGCGCCATCAGCGACAAATCTGGGGGCACGACGCCGAACCACTTCTTGGCATCCGCCGCCGGCATCGCGCTGACGATCGGATCCGCCGGCTTCTCCGACGTGAACATCAAGTTCTGCTTGAGTTCCGCCTCACCAATGTGCAGATCGGCGGCCATACGGTTGTAGCGAATGTATTTTGCTGAGTGACAACCGGAACAGTAGTTCATGAAGTTACGAGCGCCACGCTGCAACGAGGCTTCGTTACGAATGTCGTTACCGGCGGCCGGCAACGACGGTCCCTCGTGAGCGTGCGCGAGGACAGGCAGCGCGAGCGCAAGAGCAGCGAGCGCCGGCGCGAGCTTCTTAATGAGCATGGTAGGTGACCCTCTCCGGCACAGACTTCACGGCATCGATGCGCGAATACCACGGCATCAACAGGAAGAATGCGAAGTAAACGATCGTGAAAACGCGGCTCGCGAGCAGCAGCGTCGGCGACGGCGGCTTCATGCCACAGTAAGCCAACACCACAAAGGAGATCGCAAAGAGCGTCAGCGCAATCTTCGTCATCGGACCTTTGTAGCGAATCGACTTGACGGGCGACTTGTCCAGCCAGGGCAGGAAGAACAACAGTGCAATCGCGCCAAACATCACGAGCACGCCCCAAACTTGCGTACCCGCAAACGACGGAACCGCACGGAGCATCGCGTAGAACGGCGTGAAGTACCACACCGGCGCAATGTGCGGCGGGGTCTGCATCGGATTCGCCGGATCAAAGTTCGGCGACTCCAGGAAGAGGCCACCAAAGGTCGGCGCAAAGAAAATGATGCCGCAGTAGCACAGCAAGAACACCGAAATGCCCCACAGATCCTTGACGGTCATGTACGGATGAAACGCCACGCCGTCCAGAGGCCGTCCGGCTGCGTCCTTGTGCTTCTTGATCTCGACGCCATCCGGATTGTTGGAGCCGACCTCGTGCAACGCCAAGATGTGCGCCACGACGAGGAAGATCAGAATCAATGGGATCGCGATGACATGCAATGCGAAGAATCGATTCAGGGTGATGTCCGAGATGAAGTAGTCACCCTTGATCCACTCCGACAGCGAGTCCCCGATGACCGGAATCGTACCGAACAGGGACACGATGACCTGAGCACCCCAGTAGGACATATTGCCCCATGGGAGCAGATAGCCCATGAACGCCTCCGCCATGAGGCAGAGGTAAATCAGCATGCCGAAAATCCACAGCAGTTCGCGCGGCGCACGATACGACCCGTACATCAACGCACGGAACATATGCAAATACACGACGATAAAGAACGCTGAGGCGCCGGTCGAATGCATGTAGCGGATCAGCCAGCCCCACTCCACGTCTCGCATGATGTACTCAACCGAAGCGAACGCATCCGCGGCCGCAGGTTTGTAGTTCATCGTGAGGAAGATGCCGGAGACCAACTGAATCACTAACACGACCAGCGACAAAACGCCGAACACGTACCAGTAATTAAAGTTCTTAGGCGCGTAGTACTCCGTCACGTGCTCCTTGAGCATCGTATCGAGCGGAAAGCGCGCATTGATCCATCCCCACAGCCCCGGGGCTGTGGTTTTCGCGTGATTGTCGTTACCCATTGAGAGGCTCCTTCGACTTTGCCGCGTCAGGCGGACGGCGAGGTATCGCTGCCGACCATCACTTTCGTGTCGGTCAGGAACGTATACGGCGGCACGGTCAGATTGGCCGGGGCAGGAACGCCCTTGAAGACTCGACCCGACAGGTCGAACTTCGAACCGTGGCACGGGCAATAGAATCCGCCCGGCCAGTCGGCGGAGACCGTCACATCGGCGGCCTCAAACTTCGGCAACGGCGAACAACCCAGATGCGTGCAGACGCCGAGGACGACGAAGTACTCGGGCTTCTTGGCGCGGGCTTCGTTCTTGGCGTAGGCCGGCTGCACCGATCCGTCGGAATTCGGATCCAGCAGGAATGGCGTTGCCAAATCCAACTGTTTGAGCATCTCCGGCGTCCGGCGGACAACCCAAACGGGCTTGCCGCGCCATTCGACCCGCAGCATTGAACCCGGCTCGAGCTTGCTCAAGTCGATTTCAATAGGAGCGCCCATCGCTTTTGCACGCGCGCTGGGCTTCCAGCTCGCGAGAAACGGTGTGGCTGTGAACACGACGCCCACGGCGCCGGTAAGTGCCGTCGCCGTCGTCAGCAGACGACGTCGACCCAGATCAACCTCTTCGCTCATGACATCCCCTGTAGAGGGCTAAACGCAAGGCAATGCAAATGAATTCCCCGTACCGAATGGGCACCGCTGTTCCGCGGAGTTTCGTCGGCGCGAGGGATTGCGCATTATACACATCGCATTGCGGCACGCAGCGCTTGCGCGCCACGCCAATCTTTTAGGAGTTTTCCGTGCAACGCCTGATCCGTTTGGCCCGCATCCTCTCGCCTTGGATCGCTCTCGGCCTGGCCGGGGCATTGATCACGATTTACTTGCGGCCGGGATTATTGCCGCAAAAGCCGGCCGCCGCCCCCGTCGCCGCGTTGACGCCACCGATCGCCGGATCAGCTGCCCCGACGGTCACCACGGATACCCCGCCACCCCGGGCGGCGGCCGTCGCCAGCTATGCCGATGCCATCGCCCGCGCGGCGCCGGCCGTTGTGAACATCTCGACCCGTAAGGTGGTCTTGGAACGGCAATTGCCCGAACAGTTCGCGCCCTGGTTTCCCGACTACCCGGAGTTCCGACGCCGCGAGGAGTCCAGTCGCGGCTCGGGCGTGATTCTCGATGCCGAAGGCCATGTGGCCACGAACTATCACGTCATTAAAGGCGTCGAGGAAATCATCGTCCAGTTGCGTGATGGCCGCTCCACGAAGGCCAAGTTGGTCGGTACCGACCCGGATACCGATCTCGCTATCCTCAAGATTTCATTGGGTAATCTGCCCGTAATGCCGCTCGGCCGATCCGATCAACTGCGGGTCGGCGACGTCGTCTTGGCCATCGGCAATTCCCTCGGACTGGGCCAGACGGTGACCCAAGGTATCTGCAGTGCCACCGGACGCTCCGCGCTGGGTTTGGCGATGCTTGAGAACTTTATTCAGACCGACGCGGCGATCAACCCGGGCAATTCAGGGGGCGCTCTGGTCACCGCGTCCGGTGAACTGATCGGCATCAACACAGCCATCCTCAGTCACGAGCAAGGGGTTGAAGGGATTGGCTTTGCAATTCCGGTGAATCTCGTTCGTGGCGTCGCTCAGGAGATCGAAGCGAAGGGACGGGTGGTCCGCGGATGGTCGGGGCTCGGCCTTAACGAACTCACAGACGCAGCAGGCAATCCGGTCCAAGGGGTGCAAATCGCCGGGTTCTACCGAGGCAGCCCCGCCGCGGAGGCCGGTTTGCGTCCGGGCGACGTACTGACGGACCTCAACGGTGTGGCGATCAGCGGGCGGCAGGATTTTTACGGCCGAATTGCGCGGATGACGCCCGGCGCGACGGCCCGTCTGAAGGGCGTCCGACCGGGCGCGGGACGCTTTGACGTCAGCCTTCCGATTGTCGCCCGGCCGATTGAGCGCTGATCAGGACTCCCGCCGGATGCTGGCGCCAAGCCCCTGGAGCTTTTCTTCAATACGCTCGTAGCCGCGATCAATGTGGTAGATCCGCTCTATGCGAGTCCAACCCTCGGCAACCAGCGAGGCCAAGACCAAGCTGGCCGACGCGCGCAAATCCGTTGCCATCACCGGTGCCGCGGTCAATCCCGGCACGCCGCGGATAATGGCGGTATTCCCTTCGATACGAATTTCGGCGCCCAGACGGCGCATTTCGTCCATGTGCATGAAGCGATTCTCGAAAATCGTCTCCACCACGGTCCCTACCCCGTCAGCCACAGTGTTCAGCGCCGCAAATTGCGCCTGCATATCGGTCGGGAATGCCGGATACGGGGCGGTACGGACGTCGACCGATTTCGGTCGAGCGCCGTGCATATCGCATTCGACCCAATCCGGACCGACCTCCACCGTTGCGCCCGCTTCCCGCAATTTGGCCAAAACGGCGTCCAAGTGCCCCGGCACCACGCCCGTCACCCGCACCCGACCCCGCGTAATAGCCCCGGCGACCAGATACGTCCCGGCTTCGATGCGATCCGGCACGACGGTGTAGGCGCCGCTGTGCAAGCGCTCCACCCCTTCGATCACCAGCCGGTCCGTCCCCGCGCCGCTGATGCGGGCGCCGAGAGCATTTAAAAATAAAGCCAAATCAGTAACTTCTGGCTCACGCGCGGCGTTTTCGATGACGGTAACACCGTCTGCGAGGCAAGCCGCCATCATCAAATTCTCGGTGCCGGTGACCGTGACGGTCTCCAAGACTATATGGGCACCCCGAAGGCGCCCGGCCACGCGAGCCTTGATGAAGCCGTTTTCGATCCGGACGTCGGCGCCCAATTGGCGCATTCCCGACACGTGTAAATCCACCGGCCGCTCACCAATCGCGCAACCGCCGGGCAAAGACACGTCGGCCGCGCCAAAACGCGCCAATAACGGCCCGAGCACCAAGATGGACGCGCGCATCGTCTTCACCAATTCATAGGGTGCGACGCACTCGCTGACCCCGGAGGCGTCGACAACCACGGTGGACACATCGTCCGTCGTCGTGACGCGTGCACCCATGTGACTCAGCAATTTCTGCGTGGTCGAAACGTCGCGCAGGGCCGTCGGCACATTCCGAACCGTCACCGTACCGTCGACGAGCAGGCAGGCCGCGAGTATCGGCAGCGCCGCATTTTTGGCGCCCGAAATCTGGACCGTACCGTCCAGTCGTTGGCCACCCTGTACCAGCAATTTATCCACGGCGCGCTCAGCCCTGGCCCTGGGCGGCCCACTCGTCCGGCGAATGGGCTTGGATCGACAATGCATGGATTTCCCGGCCGACAGCTTCACCGAGGGTCGCGTAGACCATCTGATGCCGCTGAATCAGCCGCTTACCGGCGAACTGCGGCGCAACGACAACCGCCTCAAAATGGGTATTGTCGTCCGAGCGCACAACCGCGCGGGCGCCGGGCAGACCGGCCAGAATGGCCTCTTGGATATCGGCTGGGCTCATGGGATTTCACCTGTGGCTAAAAAGACCGCAGCAGCCGGTCACGGGGCGGCAGTGTAGTGAATCAGGCAGCAGTGGAACAGCACCGCCCTGCCACTTGCTATGATCCCACCCCAGAGTTTGAAGCGGAGAATGAACGACGTGACGGAGCCCCTGCAGGCCAGCCTCGACGATCGCGCCCTAGTCCAGTTGGGAAAAGATGCGCTGGCGATCGAAGCAGCGGCGATCTCCGCCGTGGCCGATCGCCTCGGCGATGCGTTCGTACAGGCCTGCCGCCTCTGTCTGTCGGCCCGAGGGCGCGTCGTCGTTGTCGGCATGGGAAAGTCCGGCCACGTGGCGCGCAAAATCGCCGCCACGCTCGCGAGCACCGGTACGCCCGCTTTCTTCGTGCACCCCGCGGAAGCACAGCACGGGGACATCGGCATGGTTACGCGGGACGACGTCGTCCTGTTGCTCTCGAATTCCGGCGAAACCGGCGAAGTACTGGCCGTGCTGCCCGTGCTGAAGCGTTTGGGCATACCGATGGTCGCGCTCACCGGCAACCCGCAATCCTCTCTGGCACGCACGGCCGACGTACACATTGATGTCTCGGTGCCAAGCGAGGCGTGCCCTTTAAATCTTGCACCGACAGCCTCCACCACCGCGGCGCTGGCGATGGGCGATGCTTTGGCGGTCGTGCTCCTGCATCTGCGCGGCTTTACTGAAGCGGATTTCGCCCGGTCTCACCCGGGCGGCAGTTTGGGGCGCCGACTGCTCCTGCACGTCGACGAGGTCATGCACCGCGGCGCCGATATTCCGCTCGTCGGTCCCGACGATACCGTATCGGCCGGATTGCTCGAAATGAGCCGCAAAGGGCTCGGGATGACCGCGGTCGCGGAGACTGACGGACGCCTGCTCGGCGTTTTCACCGACGGCGACCTGCGTCGCGCACTGGATCACCGACTGGACGTACACACCACGGCGATGTCCGCGGTCATGACGCGCCAGTGCCGCACGATCGGGCCTAAAGCGCTTGCGGTCGAGGCCGTGGTCTTGCTGGAACGGCACCGCATCACCGCATTAGTGGTCGTCGATGACCGCGGCCATGTCGTCGGCGCGCTGAACGTCCATGACCTACTGCGCGCAGGAGTCATGTAATGCGACCACCTGTTCGCCTCCTCGTATTGGATGTCGACGGCGTCCTCACGGATGGTCGACTGTATTACGGCGCGGACGGTGAAGCGCTCAAAGTCTTTCACGTCCGAGACGGGCATGGCATTAAGGCCCTGCTGGCGGCTGGAATCGAGGTCGCGATCATTTCCGGGCGGCGCTCGCCCGCGTTGGAGCGCCGCGCCCGCGAACTGGGGATCCTGCACGTCCATCAGGGGATCGAAGAGAAAGGCTCGGCGCTGACCACACTCCTGGAGACGCTAGCGATTCCGGCCGAAGAAACCGCTTGTCTGGTCGACGACACTCCCGATCTGCCGATGATGGCCATCGTCGGTGTACCCGTCGCCGTCGCGGATGCGCACCCGACCGTCGTCAAGGCAGCGCGATGGGTCACTCGCTGCGCCGGGGGTCAGGGCGCTGTGCGCGAACTGGCGGATCACCTGTTGGGCACCCTCTGATGCGAGTTCGCCCGCTCGTGCTGACCGGCGCGATTGCGATCGCGACGTGGTGGTTGGCGCGCACAGGCCATTCGCCCGTTGAGCAACACGTCCAGCGTGACGTCGCGCCCGGGTACTATTTTGATGATGCCACGCTGGACGAAACCGACGCGCAAGGGCACACAAACCTCACCCTGCATACGCAGCATGCCGTGGAAGACGGCCCCCATCGTGCCATTCAACTGACGGATATCGCGGTTAATTACCTCGCTGCACCCGACTCGATCTGGCACCTGAAAGCCGACCGTGGAACGATGCCCTTGGGCAGTGGTGTGTTGACGTTGCACGGCCATGTGGAATTGCGCTCACAGGCGCCTCGCGCCGCAGGCGCCGTTGTCTTTACCGATACGCTCGCCCTGGACCGCACGCATCGCATCGCCTCAACGGCGGAGCTCGCCCGGGTCGAATGGCCACCTCACCAACTGTACGCGCAGGGATTGCGGCTCGACCTGACGCGCCAATCCCTTCTGCTTGAGAATGCGGTCCATGGCACGTTCCATCGCTAGTTTTACCGTCGCGTTGCTGCTCGCCGGCGCCGCGCACGCTGGCGGCCCGCAGTTGGACGAAGATCAACCGATCCAGTTAGAGGCGCGCTCATCGGATTTCGACTACAAGACCAGTACACTGGTCTTTAAGGCCGTACACATTGCCCAAGGCCGCCTTTGGATTGAGTCGGATGAAGCCACGGCCAATGGACTGGACTTCAAGGGAAGCGTATGGCGATTCGCTGGCAACGTCCGAATGGGCCTGCCCGATGGCACGTTACAGAGTGACCAGGCGCTGATCACGTTCGCGAACAATCAAGTGTCGGTCGCCGAGATCTCAGGATCTCCTGCGTCATTTGAGCAAAAGCGCCCCAACGGCATTGCGCGCGGTCGTGCCAAGCAGATCGAATACCGGCCCGGATCGGCGACCGTACGGCTAACCGGTGACGCTTGGTTGTCCGACGGCACCAATGAAATGTCGGGTGCGACCTTGGTCTACGATCTGAACGGCCAGCGCGTTGTGGCGAATCCCGATGATCAGGGCGATCAACGCGTCCGCTTGACGATACAACCCAAGAAGACACCCAAGGCCGTCGACACGACCGAAGAGAAGCACACGCCATGAGCCGCCTGATCGCCGACGGGCTGTCCAAACGATATAAAGACCGAACGGTCGTATCAAATTTATCGTTGGATGTCGGCGCGGGTGAAGTGGTCGGCCTGCTGGGACCCAACGGCGCCGGTAAAACCACGGCGTTTTATATGATCGTGGGCCTCGTAGCCGCCGATGGTGGCGCCATCCGGTTGGACGGACTCGACGTCACTCGGCTCCCGATGCACCGCCGAGCGCGTCTCGGCCTCGGCTATCTGCCGCAGGAAGCCTCCGTCTTCCGGAAATTAACCGTCGCACAGAACATCATGGCGGTGCTGGAGACCCGGCCAGGCTTAGACCGCGAGGCCCGTCAGGCTCGACTCGAGTCCTTACTCGGGGAACTGTCCATCGCTCACATTCGTGATGGTCTCGGTCAGAGCCTTTCCGGTGGCGAACGGCGGCGCGTAGAGATTGCCCGAGCCTTGGCGGCGGACCCCCGCTACATTTTGCTGGACGAACCGTTTGCCGGCGTTGACCCGCTGTCTGTTTCCGATATTCAGAAGAGCATTCAACACCTGCGTGACCGCGGCATTGGCGTACTCATTACGGATCACAACGTGCGCGAAACGCTCGGGATCTGCGACAGAGCCTATATCGTCAATCGTGGCGGCGTCATCGCCGCTGGTAGTGCGACTGAAATCCTTGCCAATCCCGAGGTTCGCGCGGTCTACTTGGGTGAAGACTTCCGCATGTGACCCGTCCGGCCACCGGCGCAGTCCCGTCACCGCCAAGGTGGTATCCGTTGATGCTGAAGCCCGCACTGCAACTGAAACTCGGCCAGCGTCAGGCCATGACGCCACAACTGCAGCAGGCGATCCGTCTGTTACAGCTGACGGCTATGGAGTTGCAGCAGACCGTCCGTGACAGCTTGGCCGAAAATGTGATGTTGGAGCTCGAGGAGGGGGGCGAGGATTTCGACAGCGGCATTCCGGCTGACACCCTCGTGCCGGGCGATGACCCAGACCCCGACGTTGACCCCATCGAAGACCCCTGGGCGGAGAGCCACAGCGGCCCAAGCGCCGGCGATGCGCCCTGGTCGGAGGAGGATCGGTCGCCGGAATACGCCGATCCGTCGGGCGGCAGCTTGCAAGACCACCTCCTCCATCAATTGGAGCTCGCGCGGCGATCGCCGCGCGAAGAAGCCATCGGTCGAGCCATCATTGATGCCATCAACGACGATGGGTACCTGACCGATGATCTGGACACAATCGTCGACGTGCTCAGACCGGATGTTGAGTGCACGGTGGATGAGGTCCAATCCGTGCTCCGCACGGTTCAGACGTTTGACCCTGTTGGCGTCGGGGCTCGCTCGATTAGTGAATGTATCGAACTGCAACTGGCGCAACTGTCGCCCACAACGCCGGGCCTGCTCTGCGCCGTCTATGCCGCTCGAGACTATCTGCCGCAGATCGCATCGGGTGACCACAGCGCAGTGCGCCGTGCATTAGACGTCAGCGTCGACGAATGGGCCCATGCCTTAGCACTGGTCCGTGCCTGTCACCCCCGGCCCGGGAATGCTATTCAGCACCGTCAACCCGAATTCGTCGTTCCCGATGTCGTCGTCAACAAACGTGCAGGCGGGTGGACGGTCGAACTCAATTCATCCGCGGTTCCGCGACTGCGGGTCAATGCCGACTACGCCGCCCAGGTCACGCGCGAGCATGTCGCCATGCGTGCCCAGCTCCAAGAAGCCCGGTGGCTGATCAAAAGCATCGAGATGCGCAACGACACCCTTCTGAAGGTTGCAAAGATGCTGGTCCAGCGTCAGTCCGCCTTTCTCGAGCTCGGCGACGAGGCAATGGAGCCGCTGGTCCTGCGAGAAATTGCCGACGCGGTTGAAATGCATGAATCAACGATCTCCCGGGTGACGACCGGAAAATATATGCTCACCCCACGGGGCACTTTCGAATTCCGTCACTTTTTTTCCAGCCATGTTTCGGCTTCGGATGGTACGGAGGTGTCATCGACGGCAATTAGGGCCAAGATCAAGAAACTGATTGCGGGTGAGTCCCCTGACAACCCGCTGTCGGACAGTCGGATTGCCGAAATTTTGGCAGCCGATGGCGCCAAGGTAGCGCGGCGGACCGTGGCGAAGTACCGGGAGGCGATGCGAATCGCTCCCTCAAGCGAGCGGCGTACGACACTCGCACGTTGATAGACGACATTGGATTTAAGGAGAATGACTATGCAGCTGACTCTGACAGGACATCACTTGGAAGTAACCGATTCGCTGCGTCAGTACGTGGAAAAGAAGTTCGACAAGCTAGTGCGCCATTTCGACCAAGTGATCGACGTGCACTGCACTTTGACCGTCGAGAAATTAACCCACCGGGCCGAAGCAACGCTGCACGTCCCGGGCGGTGCCATTCACGCGGACGCGAGCGAGAGCCATATGTACGCCGCCATCGACGCGTTAACGGACAAACTGGACCGACTCGTGAAGAAGCACAAAGAAAAGAAGAATGATCACCACGCATCGGAGGTCGTGAAAGGGGCCTGAAGCTGCCCCGGGGGGTCTCCCATCGACACCCCGGAAAGCCGTACCATCGTCGAGCGGGCGCTCTGCCCGCCTCGACGACGGGCGGCGACATGCGTTTAATCATCGTCAGCGGACTTTCTGGATCGGGCAAGAGCATCGCGCTCAACATGCTCGAAGATCTGGGCTGGTTCTGTACTGACAACATTCCGGTCGGCCTGCTCAACGCGTTCATCAGTCACGCCGTACAGCGTCCGGGCGACCTGTATGACAAAGTCGCCGTGGGCCTCGATGCCCGTAACGATCCTCGAGAAATTGCAGAGGTGCCCCGCATGCTGCTCGGCTTGCGGCGCAGCGGTATCCAATGCGAGCTGATCTATCTCGCGGCGGATGAAGACACCTTACTTCGCCGATTCGGGGAAACACGGCGCCGCCATCCGTTGGTTCGAGACGGCTTGGATTTACGGGGAGCAATCACCGAAGAACTCCGCTTATTAGACCCACTCACCGACGGCGCGGACTTGGTGATCGATACAACCCGCAGCAGCGTGCATCAGCTTCGCGAGCAGATTCGCGTCCGAGTGGAACCTCGCTCGCGGGGTCGCTTGTCGATCATGTTTGAATCCTTCGGCTACAAGCACGGTATTCCCGGCGGCGCCGACTTCGTCTTCGATGCCCGTACACTCCCGAATCCCTATTGGGTCCCGACCTTGCAAACGCTCACGGGACGCGACCCTGCAGTGATCGAATTCCTGGAAAGTGAACCGGCCGTTCGATCACTGCTCGAGGACATCGTGTCCTTCATCGAACGACGGGTGCCGCTTTACGAGAGCAATAATCGGGCCTACCTGACGGTCGCGGTGGGTTGTACGGGTGGCCAGCACCGATCGGTGTATCTCGTCGAGCGGCTAGCCGCCCACTTCACTCACCGATACCCCGGCGTTGTCGCGCGTCACTCATCACTCGAAAGGAACGACTGAAGCGCCTCTTTATTGCGCACGGCATCGGCGTAGCCCAAGGCGATGAGGTCACGGGCGTAGGCGCCGTCGAAGAGCAAGTAGCTCAACAGCAATTGGCCGCCGCGGTTCGCCGCTCCCAGGGTTCGCATCAGCAGCCGAACCGCGAAGGGCATGCGCTGCGCATGCCGCGCAGCGACGTCACCCGGATCCTGGCTGGGCTCGATCAACAACGCGCGTACCGGTCGCAACCCACCGGCCGCCGAGCCGGCGGCCTCGATCAGGCGATTATCGCGCTCAAGGCGCTCAATATCGGCGTGCAGATTGCTGGTGAACAGCGTGTCCAGCATAAATCCAAAAATATGTCCGAAACTGGGCTCCATCATCGTGGGCCCCGTCGAAGCACCCGGTGCCGCACGCACGCCAATCACCAACACCCGGTCAGCGCCCAAATTGATCGCCGGCGCGAGTGGCTCACGTTGTCGCATCGCCCCATCGCCGTAATAGCCATCCGGTAACCGGACGGCCGGAAACAGAAACGGGACGGCAGCGCTGGCCATCAAATGATCCAACGTTAAGTCCGCGGGTTCACCCCCCGACCAGCCGGATCCAACCACCCCAGCGGCATGGGACATGTAATAGGTACGACTCGGAGCGCCCTTGTACGGCGCGGCAGTAATTGCCAACGCATCAAGGTCGCCCCGATCCAGCGACTGCAGAACTCGCGCAAAGTTGACGTGGGATTCGAGAGTCTGGCGCAGAGGATGATTGTCAAAGAGCGAATGCGGTGGACGCGCCATCAGCCCGCCGGTCAGGAACGCCAACACCCAGCGCATCGCGGCTCCGACGACCGCCAAGGGATCGTTACGCCACACCTGACCGACCCGGAAGTGACTCCAGAAACGCTCGATCGTGGCGACGCCCGCCGGAAAATGACGGGCGTTGGCAGCCAGTATCGAACCGATGATCGCGCCGGCAGACGTTCCGCAGACGATGCGAAAAGGCATCGGCGCATCCGGTTCCACCCATTCGGCCAACGCTTTGAGCACCCCGACTTGATAGGCCCCACGCGCGCCACCGCCCGTCAGCACTAACGCGCGACGCGTCTGTCCAGTACGATTCGTTGGCCCCTCGATCATGCTGACATTATGCGCTCGAACACCGTAGGATCGAATCCTCTCACCGGCACAAAGGCCACTTTCATGCGCACCGCTCTTATTGCCGTATCGCTCAGCGCTATCCTCGCTGTCACCGCGTTGTTGTCGTCGCCGCGAGCGTTAGCCGACGCGCCGGCCGTCGGGTCGTTAGCACCCGCCTTCGCATTGCAGGACCAAAACGGCGAGACACATAAGCTATCCGACTACAAAGGCAGCTGGGTCGTGCTGTACTTTTATCCCAAGGACGACACGCCGGGGTGCACGACGGAAGCATGCTCACTGCGCGACAACATTTTTGCGTACCGTCGCGCGGGTGCCACCATCCTCGGCATCAGCGTCGATGATGTCGAATCGCACAAAGCATTTGCGTCGAAGCATTCCCTGCCGTTCACTTTGTTGGCCGACCCGACCAAGCAAACGGCACGCGACTACGGCGTGTTGGTGAAAATGCTGGGCGTTTTTGAAGTCGCCCAGCGCGACACGTATCTGATCGACCCCCAAGGACGCATTGTGCGCCACTGGCCGAAGGTCGACCCCAAGGACCATTCGGACATGGTCCTTAAGGAATTGCTCGCTTTGCAGGGCGGAAAGTCCGCGCCGTGATCATTTTGCCGGCGCTTCAGCCTTACGCTCACAGTTGCAGGCCGCGATAATTTTCCGCACCTGCTCGGTGTAATGCTGAATCGCCGGCTGCAAGTGCGGCTGCAGATCGGCCTGCATTTTCTCCATCACCTTGGGCATGGCCGCGCGCGACGCGGCCACAGTCTTCTGACCGAGTGGCGATTGGTAGAACGCCAGTAGCTGTTGCAGCTCTTCGTCCGAGAAATTGGCACCGTACGCCTCGCCCCACACGGCGGCCATTTCGTCACGGTGCATAGCGCCGGCCGTGACTTCGTCGATGAATTCGTTGTACGCCTTGCGTAACTGACCCATCACTTCGGCATTCGCATCAATCCGCGTGAGCAAGGTGGCCATGCCCTTGTCGGCATCGCTGCGCGCCTGCTGGCGGACCATGTCACGAGCGGCGTCAAACGCTTGGCCCACGCCTTCGGCGTCCATCAAGGCAGTGATTTGCTGAGCACGCGTCTCCGCTTGAGACGGCGCAGCGACAGCGGCGAGGACGAGGCAAAGGGCAGCAGCGAAACGCATGATGACTCCCAAAAGTCATAGAGGAATAGCAAAAGCCTAGCAGTTATCGATGAACGCCGCTTTATCGGGCATTCAGAACGCGCGCCGCTCGATCCAAACCGGCCGGCGACAACGGATACATTCGATCGCTCAAGAGCTCGCGGGCGACGCGGATGGACGGAACGTACTCCCATTGTGCCTCTGGCTGCGGATTCAGCCAGGCGAATCGAGGAAACGACTGCAGCAAGCGACCTAGCCACACCGCCCCCGCCTCTTCGTTCCAATGTTCCACGCTGCCGCCCGGCCGCAGAATCTCGTACGGACCCATCGTCGCGTCGCCGACGAAGATGAGACGATAGTCTGGACCGTACGTCCGTAGCACATCCTGTAACGGAATCCGCTGCTGGTAACGCCGGCGATTGTCCCGCCAGACCGACTCGTAGACGAAATTGTGAAAGTAATAGTGTTCTAAATGACGAAATTCGGTACGGGCTGCGCTGAACAACTCTTCGGTCAGTTTGACGTGATCATCCATGGACCCACCGACGTCCAGGAACAACAGTACTTTCACCGCATTGTGACGTTCCGGCCGCAACTTCAGGTCCAGCCACCCCGCATTGCGCGCCGTGGCCGTGATCGTGCCTTCCAGATCCAACTCATCCGGCGCGCCTTCTCGCGCGAAGCGCCGTAAGCGACGCAAGGCAACTTGCAGGTTTCGCGTTCCGAGCTCGACGGAATCGTCGAAGTTACGAAACTCCCGTCGATCCCATACCTTGACCGCACTGCGCTGGCGCGATCCTTCTTGCCCCATGCGCACACCTTCCGGGTTGTAACCGTAGGCACCAAACGGTGAACGGCCCGCGGTACCGATCCACTTGTTACCGCCCTCGTGCCGCCCTTTTTGCTCCTGCAAGCGTTCCCGCAACGCATCCATCACGTGCTCGAGGCCACCCAGCGCCTCTATTTTTGCTTTTTCTTCCGCCGTTAGTTTCAGTTCGGCGAGTCGACGCAGCCAATCTTCAGGGATTTCCGCGCCCATCAATGTATTAAGGCTCGATTCAATTCCCGCGAAATGAGCAGAGAAGACACGATCGTAGCGATCGTAGTAACGCTCATCCTTGATCAGAACAGCCCGTGCGAGCACATAGAAGTCATCCACCGAATAGTCGGCGATTCCACTCTTGAGCGCCGCCATCAGCGACAGATACTCGGTGATGGACACCGGGATTCCGGCTTCCCGCAGCAGCGCAATGAACCGAATCAGCATCGCAGGTCTCGCCCTAGCGTACTGTTCGTCGATTCATAAACACCAATTGCTCGAACAAATGAACGTCCTGCTCGTTTTTCAAGAGCGCACCGTACAACGGCGGGATGGTGCCCTTGCCGTCAGTAGCCCGGAGGTCTGCCGGATCAATATCCTCGGCCAACAGCAATTTGAGCCAATCCAATAACTCCGACGTCGACGGCTTTTTCTTAAGGCCCGGTACGTCGCGGATCCGATAGAACGCCTCCAGCGCGTCGGCGAGCAATGCTTGTTTGATCCCCGGAAAGTGCACTTCAACAATGCGCTGCATTGTTTCGGCGTCAGGGAAGCGAATGTAGTGAAAGAAACAGCGACGCAAGAATGCGTCCGGCAATTCCTTTTCGTTATTGCTGGTAATGATAATGATCGGCCGATGACGAGCTCGGATCGTTTCGCGCGTCTCGTAAACGTAGAACTCCATCCGATCGATTTCACGCAACAAGTCGTTGGGAAATTCGATATCCGCTTTGTCGATTTCATCAATCAGCAGGACGGGCTGTACGTCACTCGTGAACGCCTCCCACAGACGGCCTTTGACGATGTAATTGCCGATATCGTGTACGCGAGCATCGCCTAACTG
>Ga0208105_1000021_pt1 | contig 113003 bp, 92 predicted proteins | sample CryBogCBE16Jul07_FD_184574 | JGI IMG/M metagenome (GOLD analysis project Ga0208105, IMG submission 184574) | Freshwater microbial communities from Crystal Bog, Wisconsin, USA - CBE16Jul07 (SPAdes) | ecosystem: Environmental > Aquatic > Freshwater > Lake | place: Crystal Bog, Wisconsin, USA... | reverse complement strand
GCCGCCGCCACCGCCACCACGACCGCCACCGCCGCCGTAGCCTCCGCGGCCACCGCCACCGCCACCGCCGTAACCGCCGCCACCGCCAGGACGCGGTCCACGAGGACGCTCTTGCGCCTCGTTCACGCGCAGCGGACGGCCGCCCATGTTAAAGCCGTTGGTGGCCGCAATCGCGGTCTGTGCATCGGCGCTTGCCATCTCCACAAACGCGAATCCACGGGGACGACCCGTTTCGCGATCCATGATGATTTTCACCGACTCTACTTTTCCGTGACTTTCAAACAGCGAGCGCACTTCATCTTCGGTCGCCGAGAACGGAAGATTCCCCACGTAAATGGTCGTCATCGAGTCTTCTCACTCACTTGCATGCGCGGGCTTAGGGTTCGAGCCTAGCCGCAACGCGTCCCTCTCCAATCGGAATCGAGTCCGGCTTGCCGGCCGATTCCGTACCGTAGGTCGTGCGCTGTATCAACTCGTGCGGGAGAACCTTCCGAGTCCACCAAGGTGGGCTATACGCAACCCAACCGGTCGACCCAATCCTCCTCCAAAAGCAGACGTCGCGAGTACAACCGACACTGATCCTACGCCGGGAAATCAGGGCGCGCAATTTCCAATCAAAATGTCAATATTTTTCCACTCGCGCTCCAGAGATGCCTATTGTTGCTGTAGTGCAACAATTATTACGGCGCCGTGTCGGGCTCGAGATAGGCGTAGCCGTGTAGCTCGGCCTCGTAGAAGCGCTTCAGTCGCTGACTATCGGCGACGGTCAGCCGCCCTTCGCGAACGGCCCGTTCGCAGTCGCGAGCGAGGCTTGGGTACAGCTCATCCGTGTCGTATTCCATGTAACCGAGAACCTGTAACGCGGTGTCGCCCTTGACCGTTTCTTCAATCCACCACGAGCCGTCATCGTCGAGGCGAATGTGCACAACGTGGGTGTCGCCGAAGAGGTTGTGCAGGTCGCCGAGCGTTTCTTGGTAGGCACCGACGAGAAACGTCGCGAGGTAATAGTCCTCGTCGGGCTTTAGTTCATGCACTTCAAGCGTGCGTTTTGTGTCCCGCAGCGACACGAAGCGGTCGATTTTGCCGTCAGAGTCGCACGTGATGTCTGCGAGGACGGCATTGCGAGTAGGGCGCTCCTCAAGTCGATGGATGGGCATGATGGGGAACAGCTGCCCGATCGCCCAGGAATCCGGTAACGACTGGAATAGCGAGAAGTTGCAGAAATAGATATCCGATAGAACGCTTTCCAGACCTTCCAGTTCCTCCGGAATTTCCTGCAACTTGCGCGCGTAATCACGCACCCGCGCGCAGGTCGCCCAATACAGACGCTCGGCTAAGCCGCGATGCGTGAGACTCAGGTAACCCAAATTGAACATCTGCAGCGCTTGCTCGCGAGCCTGCAAGGCGTCGTGCCAACATTCGACCAAGCGGCGCTCGCTAACGCTGCGATAGGCATCAAAGAGGTCACGGACCGGTTGAGGGATGTCGCCGTTGCCCGCGGCATCTTCTTCCAGCCGATTCGCTACCCGAAATTGATCCAAGGCGCTCGCACCCAGAACGTTGAACACGAGCACCGAGTGATGCGCCGCAATGGCCCGACCGGATTCACTGATGATCTGGGGGTGCGGGATCTTGCGTGCATCACAAACGGAGCCGATGCGATAGACCACGTCGCTGGCATATTCCGTCAATGAGTAGTTCATCGACGACTCATAATTCGTTCGACTGCCGTCGTAATCGATGCCGAGGCCGCCACCAATGTCGATGTACTCAAGGCCGGCTCCGAGGATCTTGAGTTCGGCATAGACATGCGACAACTCTGTGACCGCTTCTTTGACTCGGCGAATGTCTTGGAGTTGCGAGCCAGTATGGCAATGCACCAACTTTAAGCAGTCCAACATGTCGTGTTGTCGGAGTACTTCCACGACCTCCAAAATTTCGGTGATGAACAGACCGAATTTTGACTTTTCACCGGCGGATTCCCGCCATCTGCCTGCACCTTCCGCAGCTAATTTGACCCGTACGCCGATTTGAGGGCGCACGTCGTATTTTTGGGCGTGCTTCAAAATCAGGCTGAGCTCGACGAAATTTTCGACCACAGGGATGATTTTGCGACCGAGCTTCGCGGCCAGCATGACCGTCTCAATGTAGCTGTCGTCCTTGAAGCCGTTGCAGATGATCAGCCTATCGGGATCCTCGGCCATCGCCATAACAACCAACAGCTCCGGCTTGGAACCTACCTCAAGTCCAAAGCCAAATTCTTTACCGCTTCGGTAGACCTCTTCGACCACGAGTCGCTGCTGGTTTACTTTGATAGGAAACACAGCGGAGTAGCGATTCTGGTAATCGTTCTCGGCGATAGCGGTGGCGAATGCATCGTTCAGGCTGCGTAAGCGATGGGCGATGATGTCGGAGAAACGAATAACGAACGGGGCCGTCAAATCGCGCGCCTTCAGGCCTTCAACGACGTCGTGTAGGTCGATTTCCCGGCCGGGCCGCTGATCAGGGCGCACCACGACGTGACCGGCTGCATTGACCGCGAAGTACCCGGCGCCCCACGAGTCAATTTGATACAGGTGAGATGACTCTTCCGCGTCCCACGTGAGTGCGGCGGCGAAATTCGAGGGGGGCGTACTCATGTGTGGCGTGGCCTGTCCAATGGGGCGGAAAAGGCGCGCACATTAACAAACGCAGGCTACAGGTACATGGCGGCCTGCCCACTCGCTCAGGGGCCGGTCGCCACCGGGCGCGCGGCATCGCGCGACCACTCGCTGAAGCTACCCGGATACAGGCGTCCACCGCCCAGACCCGCCAACTCTAGGGCGAGCAAATTGTGACAGGCGGTCACCCCGGAGCCGCACATGGCGATGACGCTCGACGGGTCTCGCCCTCGGAGCGCGCGCCGAAACTGCTCGGCGAGTTCAGGGGCTGGTAAAAAGCGCCCGTCCACTCCCAAATTGCGCGCGAAATGAAAGCTTTGGGCGCCCGGGATATGGCCGGCCCGAGGGTCTAACGGCTCGACCCGCCCTTCAAATCGCTCTGCGGAGCGGGCGTCGAGGAGGACGCATCGCTGTGCTGCGACGGCCTCGGCGACGTCATCGCCGGTGACAACGGCCGAATAATCCGCTGTCCCGGCAAAGGTACGTGGTGCAACCGATGACGCTGCGACGAGTGAGGGCAAGCCGGCGGCTTTCCACGCCGTGTATCCGCCGTCCAACACGGCCACTCGACGATGCCCCATCCAGCGCAGTAGCCACCACAAGCGAGCCGCGTAGGCGCCCCCGGCATCGTCGTAGGCCACCACTTGCACGGCGTCGTCGATTCCCCACCGGGAAAAAGTGTCCGACAAAACGGCCGGATCCGGTAACGGATGGCGGCCGCTCCAGGGCGTACGGGGCGCCGCGAGATCCTCATCCAAATGGGCGTATAAGGCGCCCGGTATGTGGCCCTTCAAGTAGAGCGCGCGGCCAGCGTCCGGTTGACCCAACTCAAAGCGACAGTCCAAGACCCGTGTATTGGGATCGGCGAGGCTGCTGCGTAATGTTTCTACGTCGATCAAGGTTGCGTGGTGCATCGGGTCCCTCCGGGGCTGCAGTGTAGCGGTAACGCGGGACAGGGGGGGCATCCTCGGCGGAGTTCAGGTACAGTAGCGCCCCCCTTGGGCGGCTTTTACGCCCCTGCGGGTCTGCGCCGGCACGTCCGGGTCTCCGTTTTGGCGCCATTCACATAGGTAGGTATCCGCACATCATGACCAACCACACGGTTCATGCACAGTTTCACGGCCGACTGGTATTTGTCGGATTCGGTAGCATTGGTCGCGGCGTATTGCCGCTAATTCTTCGCCATATTGGCGGCCTCACTGCGGATCGCATAACGATCGTGACCGCGGACGATGCTGGCCTCGAGTGCGCTCGGGAATTCGGCGTAAAGCACGTCATTGAGCCAATTAAGCCGGATAATTACCGTGCCGTGCTTGAGCCTTTGGTCGGTGCGGGCGATTTCCTGCTGAACCTGTCGGTCGATGTTTCCTCGATCGAACTCGTGAAGTTGGCTCGGGAACGCGGTGCGCTGTATCTCGATACGTGCATTGAGCCGTGGGCTGGAGGCTATGTGGATACCCATGTGGATCCTGCCGCTCGCAGCAACTACACGATGCGTCATGCGGCGCTCGCGTTGCGCGACACCGCGGATACCTCCAAGCCGCAGCCGACCGCTGTTCTGACGCACGGCGCGAATCCCGGTCTGGTGTCACACTTTTTGAAGCAGGCGCTCATCAACATCGCCACGGATCTCGGCCTTCCGGTCACGGAGCCGACCTCTCGTGAAGAATGGGCGGCGCTGGCGCACCGTTTGGGCGTGAAGGTCGTGCATGTCGCCGAGCGCGACACACAGATCCCGAGCATCGCCAAGAAAGTCGGCGAGTTCGTGAATACCTGGTCGGTCGACGGTTTCATCAGCGAAGGCAGCCAACCCGCCGAACTCGGCTGGGGTACGCATGAGAAGCGCTTGCCGGCTGACGGCCGGACTCACAGCTTCGGTTCGGGGGCGGCGATCTATTTAATGCAGCCGGGTGCGGCCACACGTGTTCGGACGTGGGCGCCGAAAGCGGGGCATATCCACGCGTTCCTGATCACGCACAGCGAAGCCATTTCGATTGCCGACTATTACACGGTTCGTGAGGGTGGTGAGGTCGTCTATCGACCGACGTGCCATTACTCGTATCACCCGTCAGATTCGGCTGTCATGTCGATTCATGAGTTCGCCGGCCGCAACTGGCGCGATCAGCCCGAAAAGCGGATTTTGTTGAACGAAATTTTGCCGGGCGGCATCGACGAATTGGGGGTGCTCGTTGCCGGTCACGCGCGTAATGCGTACTGGTACGGCTCACAGTTGTCGATAGACGAGGCGCGTCAATTGGCGCCTTACAACAACGCGACTAGCCTCCAGGTCACGGTCTCGGTGCTCTCGGGTATGGTTTGGGCCATCGAGAACCCCGAGCGCGGCATCGTCGAGCCCGACGAAATGGACTACAAGCGGAATCTTGAGATTTGCCGGCCGTACTTGGGGCCGGTGGTCGGCGAATATACCGACTGGAATCCGTTGACCGATCGGGCGCGGCTTTTCCCGGAAGATATCGATACGTCCGATCCGTGGCAGTTCCAGAACGTACGCGTGTAACACCGAACGTTTGGACTGTGCTGACAGCGGCCGCCGTGGGCAACCACGGCGGCCGTTGTGTTTTACGGATGTGTGGGCCCGTAGTGGATACCGACGACGGTGTACTGCGGGCGACCTTCAATCGGTACCGTGATCTCGTCATCAAGGGCTTTTCCGAGCAGCGCGCGGGCGAGTGGCGCGTCCATGCTGATGTACTCCGGCGCCATATCGAACTCATCGGGGCCGACGATCCGGTAAACGTGGATGCCGCCCGCCGAATCTTCCAATTCCACCCACGCGCCGAAATACACCTTATTCCGATGGGTCGGGGCATCGGTCACGATCACGAGGCCGTCCAAGCGTTTGCGAAGGAATCGAACACGCCGATCGATTTCGCGCAGCCGCCGCTTGCCATAGGTGTACTCGGCGTTTTCGGAGCGATCCCCTTGAGCGGCAGCCTCGGACACCGCCTGCGTCACCTGCGGGCGTTCTACCCGCCACAGTTGGTCCAATTCAAGCCGCATTCGTTCGGCCCCGGCGGGCGTGCTGTACTTTGAGCCGGGAATCTGTGGTGGTCGCCAACGACCCATGAGAAATCTGCCGAAGTGGGATACCAATCACGGATTCTACGGCTTGGTGCGCCTAATCTCTCTCCCACAGCGTGCCGTTCGACGTGAGCGCCGACCTCCCCACTCAGTGGCAGTCCGTCGCAAGCGCCGAACCGCCGAACGGAGCGCCGCGACCCCCTTGGGTCGTGCCAGGATCCCCTGGCGGACTGTCGTCACGTAATCGGAGTCCGCTTTTGTGAACCCCAGATGTTTCATCTGGGGTTTTTTTTGCCCCGCTTGGCCGTCTCTTGACGGTTTCTTGACACTTCGTCGCTGAATCGACATCAACCTGAAATAAAACGGTAACGCCCTGCTGCGACTCTTTGTCGCATCGCAGCATTGTCCCTTCACACGCGGCGTAACCCCCAGCCCCTTCTCGCCCCTTGGCAAGGCGGGCGCGCGCTGCCGTTCTCCAAAGGAGTCTCGCCGATGTCATCGCTTCGTATCTCGCGCCGCCTCGCGGCCGCCGTTTCTGTCGCCCTTGCCGCTGCATCGTGTGGTGCCATGGCGGCGGAACAAGGCGATACCGATCCGAGTCAGGTCAGCCTCGGTACCATCGGCAATTCGCTCGGCTCGATCGAGGTGAAGGTTGATCGGGACTCTGTCGAGGCGTTGGCTCCCGTACAGGCGAACCTCGCCGCCATCGAGCCGCAGTCGGTCATCTCGCGCACCTTCATTGAAGATCAGGTCCCGGTGACCGGTAACTTCAACTCGATCATTGGCATCGCGCCGAGCATGGCGACAACGCCCTCGCCGAACGGCCCCGGCTTGGCCGATACCTCGACCACCATGCGCGGCTTCAAGGACAACCAGTACAACGTCACCTGGGACGGTGTTCCGTTCGGCGATACGAACGATCCGTCGCATCACTCGACCTCCTACTTCCCGTCGTCAGTCATCGGCGGTGTCGTGATTGAGCGCGGTCCGGGTAACGCGTCGAACGTGGGTCAGGCGACCTTCGGCGGCAGCGTCAATCTGTTCTCCAAGACGCCTGCCGAACAGCGCAGCGTGGAGTTCTACGAATCCCGCGGCTCTTGGAACACAAATCTTGCGGGCGTGAGCTTTGAAAGCGGCCGGATGGCTGATTTCGGCGACTCGACGCTGCAGTTGAACTACCAGAAGCTGCAGTCCGATGGTTACCTCAAGTACAACACCATCAACAGCGACAATTTCCTTGGCAAGTACACCCGTAAGCTCGGCTCCGATACCAAGCTCACCGTGTTTGCGCAGTACAACGACGAGTTCCTGCATCTGCCGGACAACTGGGTCGGCCCGACCGCGCCGGGCGCGGATGGCCCTGGCACCGGGCAAGTCACGGCCTACGGCATTGGCTACGGCGGCCTCAATAACAACCCGCTGTCGCAGGGGTACTACGGCTATAACCACATCCGCAAGCAGACGGATATGGAATACGTTCGCATCGAGTCCGAGTTGGGCAATGGCTGGGCGATCGACAACAACCTGTACACCTACGCCTACACGAACTACACCGTGGCCGGCGCGAATCCGGACGAAGCCGACCCGGGCCTGCTCGCGCCGTGCGGCACGTTAGACGGCGGTGTCGCGCTCGAGCCGACCGTGTGCAGCGGTCACAAGGGCTCTCCGGCCGGTGACGTTCCGGGTAACGACAAGCTGAACCAGTACCGCGTCGAAGGCGATATTGTGAAGGCAACCTACGACACGACGGCTGGCGTGTTGCGCATCGGTGCGTGGCTTGAGACGTCGCACACCCACCGCCACAAGTACTACATGGACCTGACGACCGACACCTTCACGGGCAAGGTCAAGAACGACCAGGGTTCGAGTTGGGTCAACACCCAGCCGTTTGCTGAGTTTGAATGGAAAGTGATGGACGGATTGACCGTCACGCCGGGCGTCAAGTACGTGCGCTTCGACCGTCGCTTGGACGCGATCAACAACAACGGCAATGGTTCGTTCAGCGGCGATTACATCTTCACGAAGACGCTGCCGTTCCTCACGATCAACAAGCGGTTCGGCGCAGAAGATTCGGTGTATTTCCAGTACGCGCAGGGTATGCAGATCCCGACGCTCGATTACACGTACTTCCCCGTGCCGGCCGGTGTCACGAATCCGCCAGGCGCCACCCCGCAGACGACCACCAATTACCAAATTGGCTTCGTTCATAAGGACAAGCGTCTGACGTGGGACGTGGATGCGTATCTCATCGACTTCAAGAATCTGCAGTTGACGTACGCCGGCAGCGATGGCGTCACTCGCTTCCTCTCGGCCGGCGGCGCGCAGTACAAGGGTCTGGAAGGCGAGATTGCGTATCTCGTGGGTGGCGGCGTGTCGGTGTTTGCGAACGGCTCACTCAACAGTGCCAAGTTCGTCAATATCAACGACGCGTTGATTGCGACCGATCAGGGTGACGGCGGTGTGTCCGGCGCGTTCACCTACAACGGTGGTGCACCGACGAACGGTTCGTTGCCGTACACGCCCGATTCGACCCTTGCCTTCGGCGTGGTTTACCACGAGGGGCCGATCAACGCGACCCTGAACTACGTGCGGACCGGTAGTCAGTACGCGGTGCCGGGCGAAAATGCGGCCAACGACCCGAGCAACCCCAACTACATCGGGTATGCGAACAAGATCCCTGCGTTCGACAACGTGGACTTGAATGCGAGCTATACGTTCATGCACGTGGCCGGAATGCAGTCGCTCAAATTGGGCTTCAGCATTTATAACCTGATGGATCGCCGTAACTTGACGCTCATCACGACGGGTCCTACGGAACTGAACTATCAGGCGCCGCGCTCGTACATGGTGACCTTGAAGGCGAAGTTCTGACGACGAACGGCAGCCACCGAGTGCGGTGGTCTGCCGATGCCTGCCGGCGATGGCGCAGGGCAGGCAATACCTGGGAGGGCAGACGTCCGTCTGCCCTCTCGTGTCTAGGCCGCGCCGGTCCTGATGCTGCCACGGCGTTCAGCCGCTAGACTGTCCACTCCCTGAGTTGTCGAGTGGCTCGTCTTGTACTCCAACGGCTTCGTGATGCGACCGCTCGGTTGGGCTCTGCTCGGTGGAGTGCTGTGGGCGTTAGCGGGCTGTGTCTCGACAGCGCCTGTCATCCCGCAAGCGGCCGTGCCTGACGTGCCCTTCTCGGTACCGCCACCGGCCACCGTACGCGCGCGGGCGACGGATCGTTTCACCCTGGTGCCGGGGGACTCGGTGGTTGGGTCGGTCGTGGTGACTGTCGCCAGCGCCGAGGACACGCTGCCGGATTTAGCGCGCCGCTTTAACGTCGGCTATGACGAGATCGTGCGTGCCAATCCGGGGGTCGATCCGTGGTTGCCCGGCCGGGGTCGGGAAATTGTGATACCTACGGCGTTTGTATTGCCCGACGCCCCGCAAGAAGGGCTTGTCGTCAACGTTGCGGCGATGCGTCTTTACTACTACCCCCCGGTGCCCAAAGGGGCGGCTCGCATCGTGATCACACATCCCATCGGTATAGGCAAGGTGGGATGGTCGACGCCGGAAGGCGTGACGCGAATCGTAAGCCGTCAAAAGGATCCGGTCTGGACGCCGCCGGCATCGGTGCGCAAGGAGCATCTCGAGAACGGCGATCCGCTACCCGCGCAGGTGCCGGCTGGGCCGGATAATCCGCTCGGAGCGCATCTGTTTCGTCTCGGTTGGCCTTCGTATCTGATCCACGGGACGAATAAGCCGTACGGCGTGGGCATGCGCTCCAGTCACGGGTGCCTACGCCTGTACCCCGAAGACATTGCGGTGTTGTTTGATCTCATTCCGATCGGCACCTCGGTTCGCATCGTGAATCAGCCGACCGTGCTCGGTCGACGCGATGGCGTGGTTTGGGTTCAGGCGTTCGATCGGCTCGAGGATGCCCGGGCAGGCGCAACAGCGCGGCATGCGACGGTCGACGCGGTATCGGCGGACTTGCGTCGGCGGTTCGACTCCCAGGGCCTGGAAATCGACTGGTCGCGCGTGGAGCGGGCGGCGCGGTCCGCGTCCGGCTTACCGATCCCGGTGAGCGGTGGTCGCGATGCCAGTGTGGTCTCCGCGCTGGCTGTTGCGCCTCGGGTGACGAACCAGTTACCCCTCGGTGCATCGTGGAACGGTCGTGGGGGCACGCCGGACGACGAGCAGCAGTACGCAGAAATGTTACGGGAGCGCGAACCCGCTACCCCGTGAGGGAGCCCGCGAGCGTCACGGAAACGTCATTTTATTGTAATAACGTCTTCGGGTCTGACACCTGAAGGCGAGACCGACGTGCGCGTATTGATGATTTCCGATGTGTCGTTTCCCCGCGTGAACGGAGTGTCCACGTCGATCGCGACATTCCGCCAGAGCTTGGCGGAGCTAGGGCATGAAACCACGCTCGTAGCGCCGGCCTATGACACGCCACACGCCGATCCTGCGGATGTCTTGCGTATCCCCGCGCGCGCCGTCCCGCTGGATCCCGAAGACCGTCTGATGAGTGCGCGCGCGGTGCGACGCCTAGAGGCGCGATTCAAAGAAGACGAATACGACATCGTGCACATCCACACGCCCTTCGTCGCCCATTACACCGGGGTCCGCTTGGCGCGACGTTTGGGCATTCCTGTCGTGGAAACCTATCACACGTTTTTCGAAGAATACTTCCATCACTACGCGGCGTTTTTGCCCGGCTGGTTGACGCGTCGTGTCGCCCGCGCGATGACCGTTTCGCAATGTCGTGCGGTCGATGCGCTCGTGGTGCCATCACCGCAGATGCTCTCTAAACTGCGGGAGTACGGTGTGGCGACGCGTGCGGATGTATTGCCGACCGGCATCGACAGCGCGCGATTTCAAGGCGGGGAGGGCGCTCGCTTCCGTGCCGCTTATGGCATAGCGCCAGATCGTCCGCTCTTGGTGCACATCTCGCGCGTCGCCCACGAAAAAAATATCGACTTCATACTCCACATGCTCGTCCACGTGGTGCGCGAGATCCCCGACGTGCTGTTGATCATTGCGGGTGAAGGCCCTGCGCTCGCTCACCTCAAAGCGCTGGTGCAGCGGTTGGGTCTCGGGCATAACGTCCAGTTCGTCGGCTATTTGGATCGGAGTACGACCTTACTTGACTGCTACCGCGCCGCTCAGGCCTTTGTATTCGCCTCGCGGACCGAGACTCAGGGACTGGTACTACTCGAATCGCTGGCGCTAGGGACTCCGGTGGTATCAACGGCGGTCATGGGTACGGCGGACGTGCTCAAGGACGCAAAAGGGGCCGTGGTCGTCCCCGAGGATGCTGGCGTCTTTGCTGCGGCGGTAGTCCGTGTCCTACGGGACGCCGATCTACGCCAGCGATTACGGGATGCAGCCCCTGCGGATGCTGCGGCGTGGTCCGCGCGTGCGATGGCCGAGCGCCTCGCGACGCTGTACGCCAGCCTTTGGACACAAAACGATCTCTAAGGCTGACGGCCGTCCGTTTGTCGCGCCGACCCGTCTGACGCGCCCGTCGCTGTGGTAACCTCCGCGAAACCACCGGAGGGTTCCCGGTTGCTCTCATTGACGACACACGGCATCCACGTGGCCACCGACGCGGGCGCAAGCCAAGGCATTGCGCGTGTGGGCAACGGTACGGTGGCCATGGTCGGGCGGGCGCTGCGGGGCCCGCTGAATCAGGTCGTCACCGTCAGTAGTTTTGCCGACTATCAGGCCGTGTTTGGTGGCCTTTGGCAGCCGAGCACCCTCTCGTACGCGGTGGAACAGTTTTTCGAAAACGGCGGGCTGAAGGCCCACGTCGTGCGCGTTGCGAACGGCGCGCGCCCCGCCACCATCCGACTGCCCGTCGATGCCACGCAATCCTTGGTACTCGAAGCGCGCTGCCCCGGCACCCGTGAGTTTTTGCGCGCCTCCGTCGATTACGACAATGTCGCTGCCGATGACGCAGAGTCGTTCAATCTCGTGGTGCACCGTGTGCGCTCGCCGGGGTCTGAGCATGTCGAGGATCAGGAGATCTATCCACGCGCGTCGGTGAATCCCGAGTCGCCACGTAACATCAGTGTCCTGCTGGCAGAGTCCTCGCTGGTTCGGCTTCGAGGTCCTGTGCCGGCACTTCGACCGAAGACCACCGACCGTGGCGATCTGCGTGCCTTCGCGGCCTACGTGGCTTCCAGTCCCGACGGCGATGATGGCGCGCCACTGACCGACTACGACGTGATCGGTTCGGCGACCGAGCGGTCCGGGCTGTTCGCCCTGGGCGACCAAGACGATTTCAATTTCCTCTACGTGCCGCCGCTCAGCCGGGATCATCCGGTGGGGGCGAGTGCCTTGCTGGTGGCCGCACGGCTGTGCCGAGTGCGCAGTGCCCTTCTGATGTTGGACCCTCCTGCGGAATGGAGTACACCGGCCCAAGCCCTGTTAGGCGTCCGCGAAACGCCCTACGCAAGCGATCAGGCGCTGATGTACTACCCGTGGGTTCAAGCGTATGACCGTTTGCGAGGGCGATTTGAGCAGTTTCCCCCGGGTGCCGCGGCGTTGGGAATACTCGGTCGCCTAGCGCGCTCCGGAGAACCTTGGGCGCCTGAGCGTGTCGACGAGGCGCCTTTGCGACCGGGCTTCCGACCCGCCTGTGCCATACCCGAGGAGCATCGCGCGCGACTGTCGGCCGCTGGCCTCAACGTGTTGCAAGCCGTGCGTTCCCCCAAGCCGTTGCCCGCCCAGACCTTGGCGGGCCCCCGTGTTTCGGTGGCCGAGTGGCGTTATCTGAGCCGTCGCCGTCTGGCGTTACAAATCGTCGCCAGTGTCGTCCGAGGCACGCGGTGGGTCTTGTTCGAAGCGTCGGCACCGACGATCTGGCGCCGTCTCGGACGGCAGGTCGGTGAGTTTCTCGCGTCGTACGAGCGCGATGGCGCGTTCGGGGCGGGGCCGCCCGGATCCACCTGGTTCGTCGTTTGTGACGAGCGCGTCAACCCGGCGCGGGCAAACCCGTTGACCAGCGTGTTGTTCGGTTACACCGCCGGTCGCGAGGGGGTCTGGATTTGTTGGTTGCTGACGCAAGACCCAACCGGCGCGCGCGTGCAGCACACGAGTCTGAATCAGCTCCAGTCTGCGGGCGGACGCCCGCCGATGGATCCGGATTTCGACGTGGCCACCCTGCTCCAAGAGCATTTCCGCGGCTAAGCGACCGGGGTACCCCATCCGCCGCCCCCCGGTGTTTCGATTTCGATCGCATCACCGGCATTCACGCTGGCCGCCGCCGCCGCTGCAAGCACGTCACTTTCGCCGTTGGGATGCACGATCCGTGTGATGCCACGTGCGCCGTCACCCCCACCGGCGAGCCCGCGCGGGGCCAACCGACGGTGATTCGCCAAGATCGCCACGTTCAGAGGCCGAAGAAATCGGATGCGTCGGATGAGCCCGTCGCCGCCCCGATGCAGTCCGGCGCCGCCCGATCCCTGTCGGTACGCGAAACGCTCCAGACGCACCGGCAATCGCGCCTCCAGCACCTCCGGGTCCGTCAGCCGCGAATTCGTCATGTGCGTCTGGACCCCATCCGCTCCAGCGAACTCGGGACCGGCACCGGCGCCCCCGGCGATGGTCTCGTAGTACTGACACTGCGCATCGCCAAATGTCAGGTTGTTCATGGTGCCCTGTGAGTCCGCGAGCACGGCCAGGGCGCCGAACAGCAGATCCACAATCGCTTGGGAGGTTTCGACATTCCCAGCCACGACCGCCGCAGGCGGCAGGGGGTCGAGCAGGCAGCCCGTCGGAACGATCAATTCGAGCGGCGCGAGGCATCCCTCGTTGAGCGGAATGTCGTCATCCACCAACGTTCGCAGCACATAGAGGACCGCAGCCGTGCACACTGCCCGCGGGGCATTGAAGTTGGTCGGGGATTGTCCCGACGTGCCGGTAAAGTCGACGCGCACGTGGCCCGTTACCGCATCGATGTCGACTTCAACGGCGATCTGTTCGCCGCCGTCCATGGCGCGGCTCTGTCGGACCGGTCCACGCCCGGCGATCGGCAGTGCGCGCAGGGCGCTCCGCACGCGTTGCTCCGCGTGTGTCTGTACGTGCTGTAGATACGCATCCACGACCGCTCGACCGTGGTGCTGGACCAGGCGGATTAACTCGCCGGCACCGCGCGCGTTGGCGGCGAGTTGCGCCGCAAGATCGGCGAGGTTCTGTGGCACATTGCGGGCCGGGTAGGGCTCACGCGTCAGCAGGTGTTCGACGAGCGCTTGATCAAACACCCCGCCTGCGACGATGCGTTCGCCTTGGAATAGCGCGCCTTCCTCATCGATCGACCGACTGAACGGGGGCATGGAGCCGGGGGTGATGCCGCCGATATCGGCATGATGAGCGCGCGAAGCGACCCAAAAGGCCGGTGCGCCTTCGTCGGGCAGATAAACGGGGCTCACCACCGTGAGGTCCGGCAAATGCGTGCCGCCGGCGTAGGGTGAATTGACGAGATACGCATCGCCCGGACAGACCGTGGCGCCGTGGCGTTCCATGATGGCCCGCACACTGGCACCCATGGAGCCCAAGTGGACCGGCATGTGCGGCGCATTTGCGACCAGCCGACCTCGTCCATCAAAGATCGCGCACGAATAGTCGAGCCGTTCCCGAATATTCACCGAGCTTGCGGACTGTTGCAAAACCGAGCCCATTTGTTCAGCGACATGCATGTACAGGCCGTTGAAGACTTCGAGCAGTACCGGGTCGGCCTCGCCAAGGTCGGTCCGTAGTTGCCGCGTGATCGGTTCGATGCGCTCAAGGCACAGGACGCCTTGCGGGGTGTGCTGCGCGCGCCAACCCGGTTCAATCACGGTGGTTGCAGTGGCCTCAACGATGAGCGCGGGCCCCTGCAGGACAGCGTCGGGACTAAGCGATTCGCGACGCGCCGTTGGGACAGTCAACCACGCCCCGTCAAACCAGCAACGGGTGGTGTTCGCCAAAGCCGGGACTGCGGTGGGCGCAGAGACCTCCGGTAGAGGCACCGAGTGGCCGATCGCTTCACTGCTGACGGCGGCGATCAGCAGTCGCGTATCGGAATCCAGTTCGTAACCAAAACGCTGCCGATACTGCGACAAAAAGGCGGAACGCACGTGTTGCGCGTCCGTGAGCGGTACCGCGAGCGCCACCTCCGATCGGTCGCTGCGCACCTCCACGGTGGTCTCCACGCGCTCGACAGGCATCGCTTCGAAATCGGCCGTTGCGGGTCTAGCGAGTCGCTGACCGAGAGCCTTCGCCTGTGCGATGCCGGCCTCGTCAAGCGCAACGTCGAGCGAGGCGCGGCGTACGGCGCGCGTGTCGGCCAAACCGATACCGAGCGCCGAAAGGACGCCGGCGAGTGGGTGAATCAGGATGTGACGTACACCCAGTGCGTCAGCCACGCGACAGGCCACCTGACCGGCGGCACCGCCGAAGCAGGACAACGTGAAATCGGCCGGGTCCAGACCGACGCTCAGGCTGACTTGTTTGATGGCATTCGCCATCGTGTCCACGGCGACGGTCAAGAACCCTTCCGCAACCTGCTCAGCACTCATCGGACGGCCCGCGCGCGACACCGATTGCGCGAGTTCCGCGAAGGCGTGTTGCGCGGCAGACGTGTCCAAGGGCGCGTTGCCCTGTGGGCCGAAAACGCTGGGCAGGAACGTTGGGTTGAGGCGCCCAAGCGCCACATGACAGTCGGTGACGGACAACGGCCCACCACGGCCGTAGCTGACCGGTCCCGGTGCAGCGCCCGCGGAGTCCGGCCCCACCGTGAAGCGATTGTCCCGATAGCGCAACACGGAGCCACCACCGGCGGCAACGGTATGAACGTCCAACGACGGGATGGCGAGCCGTACACCGGCGATCCGCACTTCCTGGCGACGAGGGTAGTGGCCGTCGTAGAGCGAGACGTCGGTGGATGTGCCGCCCATATCAAAGCCAATCAGCCGCGGGTGGCCGGCGGCGAGCCCTGTGCGCACCATGCCGACCAGACCGCCGGCGGGACCGGAAAGCACTCCGTTCGTCCCTTTGAAGGCACGCGCGGGCGCCAGCCCGCCGTGGCTCTGCATGAGTTGCAGCCGTATGTCTGGGCCGAGAGTCGCCAAATCAGCCGTCAGTTGCGCAATGTAGCGCCCGACGATGACCGCTAAATACGCATCGGCTGCCGTCGTTTGGCCGCGTGCCACGTACCCTTGGGTTGGGCTCACCTCGTGCGACACCGCCACGGAGGTGAACCCTACTGAGCGCGCAATCTCAGCAATCTGTCGCTCGTGTCCGGGGTGCTTCCAACCGTGCATCATCACAATCGCGACGCTCTCGACGCCCTCGTGGCGTGCGCGACTCAGCGCGTCGCGCAAGGAGGCCGTGTCTACCGTGGACAGCTCGGTACCGTCCGCACTGACGCGTGCAGTCGACTCGATGACCCGCTCATAGAGCGGGCGACCGAGTTCTATTCGGCGTCGAAACAGGTGGGGGCGCTCCTGCGTACCGATCGCCAGCGCGTCACCCAAGCCGTGATTCGTGACCAATACCGTGCGTGCGCCCCGGCGCTCGAGTAGCGCGTTCGTAGCGACGGTGGTCCCTACACGAACCTCTCGGATCGGTGCCCCGGGTGCGTCGCACGCGGCGAGCAAGGCCCGAATTCCCGGAACGGTTGCGTCCGTATATTGTCCTGGTACGTAGCTGAGTAATTTCAGAGCATGAACGGAACCGTTCGGCGCGTGCCCGATGACGTCCGTGAACGTGCCGCCTCGATCGACCCAGAATTCCCACGCGTCACGGTTCATTGAGGCACCACCCAAGTTATGCACTGCAGCCGAAACGGCGTCCCAAGGCCCATGAAATGTCGTGATCCGCGCCGGACGCGCCCGATCGCGACGTGCATCTTAATCGCGATCGGGCCTGTATTGGGTTGGGCTGTGGACCAAAACCGATGTCGATGGCCGCCGTGCGGGATCGCGGGCATCCAGGGGTGACGGAGCGGCGCAGCGGAGCGTAACTGATGCACAATCACTCTATGACTGACATCCCATCCCCGGACTCCGAAGCTCATTTGCGGCAGATTCGCGCCGTCGTGGCGGCGCTACGTGTCGGCGAAGTGGTGACCTACGGTCTGGTGGCCGCTCGTGCCGGATTGCCTGGGCGAGCGCGGTTGGTGGGGCGCGCGCTGCGCACGAGGCCGGAGGACACCGCCTTGCCCTGGCACCGGGTCGTCGGCGCCGGCGGCCGGATCGTCTTTCCGCCGGGCAGTCCGGCGGCGATAGAGCAGGCGCGGCGATTGCAGGCGGAAGGCATTGACGTCAACGGCGTTCGGGTGCGTCTCTCGGAGACGCCGGATCTCGATGCGTTGCTCTGGGGTGTCCCCGTGGCTGTTAAGATGTCGCGGAATCGGAAGGGCGGGAATCCATGACCCGGTATGTCGTTTTTTCGCACGGTAAGGAATCCGGGCCCTGGGGCACCAAAATAGCGGCGCTGGCGGACGTGGCGCGGGATGCCGGTTGGGGCGTTGAGTCGATCGACTACCGAGGGATGGACGATCCGGATGCGCGTGTCGCTAAACTCATTGCAGACGGCGCCGCCTTCGGGCCTCGGCCGGTGCTCGTTGGCTCCAGCATGGGCGGGCATGTGGCCACCGCCGCAGCGGCTGCGCTCAACGCTCGGGCGTTGTTCTTGATGGCGCCGGCCTTTGATATGCCAGGCTACGAACACCTGACGCCGTCCCCGAATGCGGCACCCGTCGTGATTGCGCACGGATGGGGCGATACCATCGTGCCGGTGGAGCACAGCATCCGGTGGGCACGCCGATACGGTGCAACATTGCACATACTGAACACGGATCATCGGATGCAGGACCAGATTACGACGCTGAGTCGGCTGTTTCGGGATCTGCTCACCGGCGGGGCGGCATCCGATGCGTGATGGACGTCTGCTCGGATGGACGGTCTATATCGTGGAGGGCGCGCGAGGTGCGCTCTACACAGGAATCACCACCTCGGTCGCGCGACGGTTTGCTGAACACGCGAATGGACGCGGCCGGGGTGCTCGTTTTTTTCGGACGCAGCGGCCGCGTGATTTGGTTTACGTGGAAGTGGCTGTCGATCGCGGTGGCGCCTTGCGGCGCGAAGCCGAAATCAAGCGCCTCGACCGGAGCCGGAAGTTGTCTCTGATTGCCGCCCAACGCGCGGTTTCTCCATGAAGGCGCTGCTCGGCTTGGATCGCCTCCTGCTCGGGGTTTTATCCCGGGTGCTCTCGTGGTGGGTGTGGCCGCGCGCCTTGCCCGTCGACGCCGCGGAGCGCTTGCGAGGTCGCGGCCGGCAGGTTCTCTATGTGCTCGAACATGCCGCGCTGACGGATTTGTTGGCGCTGATGCGGGTATGCCGCGCGTTAGGGCTGCCCTCTCCGGTACGACGCTTTGCGATCGGTGATGCGCGCGAGACCCGTTCGTCGGTCGCATTGGAGCGTCGTCAAGGTTGGCTACGGCCGCGCAGTGATCATCGCCTGCCACCGCGCTTGCTGCGGGTAGTGCAAGCGACGCTAGCCACCCAAAGTGATCACGTCGATTTAATCCCGGTCTCCGTGTATTGGGGGCGAGCGCCTGGCAAGGAAACGTCGCGCTTAGGGCTCCTGTTCGGTGAAGGCTGGACGATTGCGGGTCCAATCCGACGGTTCATTGCCACCCTTGTGAACGGTCGGCAAACCCTAGTGCGCTTCGGCGATCCGATAGCCGTTGCCTCGTTGTCATCCGAAGGCGAGCCGGCTCGAGCGGCACGGCGAGCGTTGCGCCAGATCCGCCAAGAGTTTCGCCATGCGCGCACGGCCGTCCTGGGTCCGGATCTGGCGCTGCGCCGTAGCGTGGTGGCAGCCGTGCTTGCGCGTCGTGCTGTACGCGCTGCCGTGGCGCTGGAAATACGTTCAGGCAAGAAGACGCGTCGGGAAGCGCTGCTGACGGCGCGCAAGTACGCGTTGGAAATTGCGGCGGATTATTCCCCGCGTGCCGTTGCGCTCATGTGGACGCCGTTCACTTGGCTGTGGAACCGTCTCTATGATGGCGTCGACGTCATCCACGGCGAACGGTTGGAGTTGGCGTCCGGAGGGGCGCAGGTGGTGTATGTGCCATCGCATCGCAGCCATATGGATTATTTGCTGCTGTCCTACGTTATCTATGCGCGTGGCTTTGCGGTGCCTCATATCGCGGCAGGAATCAACCTGAACTTGCCGTTGGTGGGACGTATTCTGCGCAAGTGCGGCGCGTTCTATCTGCGTCGGAGTTTCAAGGGACATCCGCTGTACCCGGTTGTTTTCATGAGTTACCTCGGCGTCATGATGCGGCGCGGACATCCGATTGAGTACTTCATTGAAGGTGGGCGCAGCCGCACGGGCCGCTTGTTGCAACCGAAGACTGGCATGTTAGCCATGACGGTACGCTCCTTCCTCAGTGATCCCTCGCGTCCTGTTGTGTTCGTCCCGGTCTATTTCGGCTACGAAAAATTGGTCGAAGCAGATACATACGTGGGCGAGTTGTCGGGACGACCGAAGGAAAAGGAAACGGTCCTCGGGCTGATCGGAGCGCTCAAAATTCTGCGTCGCCGCTACGGGCGGGTGTACGTGAGCTTTGGTGAGCCGCTCGACTTGGCGCGTCATTTGGATGCGCTCGCTCCCGCGTGGCGAGCCGACGCAGGCAGCCAAAAGCCCGATTGGCTGTCGGATGCGGTCGCTCAGCTCGCCAGTGGGATCCAGCGGCGCGTGAATTCTGCGGTTGCCATCTCACCGGCTGGCCTGGTGAGCATGGTGCTGCTCGCGACACCACGGCAGGCCATGGTTGAGGATGATTTGGTGCGCCAGTTGGAGTTGTGCCGTGCGTTGGCGCTTCGGTTGCCCTATTCCCAGGATGCGTCGTGTACTCCCTTGACCGGGGCGGAGATCGTGGCTCACGCACGCGCTTTGGGGATGCTAGAAACGGCTCCACACGCGCTGGGCAATGTGGTGCGCTTTGCGCCCGCAACGGCGGTCACGTCCGCGTATTACCGCAACAGCATACTGCATGCCTACGCGCTGCCCTCGCTGATCGCCTGCGCGTTCCTCAATAACGCGGCGCTGCGTGCGGAAGATGTGCAGCGGTTGGCGTGGCGAATCTATCCGTACGTCGCAGAGGAATTGTTCCTGCGTTGGACGGAAGAGGAACTGCCGACCGCTGTGGATGGCGTTTTGGCTGCCTTGGCCGACTTGAAATTACTGGAGCGCGACCCCGACGGAACCCTGTGGCGTCGTCCGGTCACCGGTTCCAGCGAGGCCGTTCAGTTGTCGCTGTTGGCGCACACGACGCTTGAGGTGATCGAGCGCTACTACTTGGCCATCGCTTTGCTGCTGCGGGCGGGTTCCGGGGAGATCACGCAAGATGCGCTGGAAAAACAGTGCCATTTAATGGCGAGTCGCATGTCCCTGTTGTATGAATTGCGCTCACCCGAGTTCTTCGACAAGGGAATGTTCCGCCAATTTCTCGATCTGCTACAACGGCGAGCGGTGCTGGGGCGGGACGAGGGCGGTCGCCTGACCTACGACGCGGCGCTGCTGGGCGTTGCGGCCGATGCGCGCATGGTGCTATCCGAACAGATTCGGCACAGCGTCCTACAGGTAACCCATGGATGATTGAAAGCCCCGAAAACGTGTTGCGGCGCACAATTCTCACGATTTTCCGTGACGTGCGAACCGGGAGTTCCCGGCTATACTCCGGGGAACGTCACCGGTTCCTCGGTGTGGATGGAATGATAGGCGAGAACACCCAGGCTCAATGCCGGTGTCTGACCTTCAGGGAGTGGAAATGAAAACTCAAATGCTGAACCGTGCCTTGAACCTGAGCGCCACCATCGGCGCGGTTTTGGCCGTTGCCGCCGCTGCCTTTGCGCCATCCGCACAGGCATATGACTTTGGTAACGACGGTGGTGTGACTGGCAGTTTAGACACGACCGTTTCGTTTGGCACGGCGTGGCGTGTCGCCAACCAGAATCCCGCGTTGGTCGGTGTTGCGGACGGCGGCACAGGTCGTTCGGTCAATATTGATGACGGTGACGCCAACTACAACAAGGGCGATCAGTTCAGCGAGGCCTTCAAGGTCACCTCCGAACTCTCGCTGAAGTACAAGAATTACGGATTCTTCGCCCGTGGGTCGGGTCTGTATGACCTCGCGGTCATGGACATGTCGACTCGACGGACCCCATTGAGCGCGGCCGCCAAAGATTTGGCCGGCCACTATATTCGTTTGCTGGACGCCTTTGCCTACGGCAAGTGGGATTTGGGTCAGACGCACCCTGTCGAATTGCGTGTCGGTAAACAGATTATCAGTTGGGGCGAGAGCACCTTCATTCAGGGCGGTCTGTCGGGAATTAACCCCGTCGACGTCTCGGCATTACGCGTGCCGGGCTCTGAGCTGAAAGAAGCGTTTCTACCGCAGCAGATGGTGAAGGCCTCGTTGGGGACCAGCGCCAATACCTCGATAGAGGCGTTTTATCTCCTCGGTTGGCGCCGTACCGAGATCGAGCCCGATGGCACCTATTTTTCGACCAACGACTACGTGTCGGCCGGTGGGAGTCACGTTTTCCTCGGTTTCGGCGGGTTCTCCGATCAGGGCACTGACTTCCGGCCTTTGGGCGGCCCTGTCATTCCGAACTTCCAAGGCGTACCGCAAGGTCCGCGCATTGACCCGAGCGACAACGGCCAGTTTGGTTTTGCGTTCCGTTGGTTCTTGCCCAATTGGGGCAGCGGCACGGAGCTCAGCTTCTACTTCACGAACTACGCCAGTCACCTGCCGTTGATCAGCGGTCGCGCCGGAACCACGACCGGTATTTCCAATGCGGCCGGTGCCGCAACGGCCATGGAAGTCACGGCGCAAGCGCTGGTGGCCGGCTTGCCGGAATCGGCCGCCGTCCAGGCCGGTGCTGCCGCAGGCTATCAAGCCGCGCACGCGACCGGCGGTACGATCAGTGCGGCGACATTGGCGAGCTACGCAACGATTGGTGCGAACACGTACCTCGGCGGCGGCAATCTGGCGACGCAGGTCAATAATTTCGCAACGCACGAGTTCGCTCAGACCGCCTCGTATTTTGTGGAATATCCCGACAATCTCCAAACGTTTGCGGTCGCATTCAATACACAGCTCGGGACGTCCGGTGTCGCCTTGCAGGGTCAAGTTGAATACCGCAAGGACACTCCGCTGCAGTTCGACGACGTGGAGCTCCTTTTCTCGGCTCTGACGCCGCTCGAACAGGCGCTGTACGGGCTGCAGAACCCTGGAGCACCGTTCCCAACGACGTGCGATCCGGCCATTCCGACGCTGACCCGCTGCGGGCAGCTCGGCGCTGCCACACCCGGCGGCGTGATTCACGGTTGGGGGCGTTATAACGTCTGGCAGGAACAAGCCTCGGCCACCAAGGCATTCTCTCAGGTGCTCGGTGCGCAGCAGCTCGTCATGGTGGCTGAAGTCGGCGCAACGAATGTGGTCGGCATGCCCGACAAAACCACGGGCGGCCCGAACGGACAAGGTTTGCGTTTCAACGGCCCGGGCACCTCCGTGTCGGGCAATGCAGCGCTGGCCTATCTGCACTACGGTGAAGTGGAGCCGCAAAACCGCTTCGCTGACCCGTTCTCGTGGGGCTACCGCGTGGCGGCAAAGCTGGAATATCCCAATCTGATTGGTTCGTGGACCGTGAGCCCGAAGTTGACGTGGCAGCAAGACGTCAAGGGGACGACGCCAGGGCCCGGCGGTAACTTTGTGGAGGGTCGTGAGGCACTGAGCCTCGGACTCGGTGCGAATTTACAGAACCGTTGGCAGTTGGAGTTGACGTACACGAAGTACGCCGGCGCGGGCCGTTACAACGATTTGATTGACCGAGACTGGGCTGCTGCAGCGATTAAATATTCGTTCTAAGCGCTCGATTGTCGTTTGGGGGTAGCGATCATGAATATTAGAAAACTCGCGGCCGTCGCCGCACTCAGCCTTGTCTGTGCGCCGTTCGGCCTCGCGGTCGCGGCGGTCAGTGCGCAGGAGGCCGTGCGCTTGGGCTCCGAGCTCACGCCACTTGGGGGTGAGAAAGCCGGCAACGCGGCGGGAACGATCCCGGCGTGGGACGGCGGCCTGTCGTCCCCGGCCAAGGCGGGCTTCCCGAATTTCGCATCCCCCGGGCGTGCGCCCGATCCGTTTGCGAGTGAGAAGCCCGCGTTCAAAATCACGGCTGCGAATATGGCGCAGTACGCCGATCACCTCACCGAAGGTGAAAAGGCAATGCTGAAGCAATACAAGGACACGTTCTTTATGAACGTGTACCCCACACATCGAACGGCCGCATCGCCACAGCGCATCTACGATGCGACCAAGCGCAACGCGACCACGGCTCAGTTGGCTGCGGGTGGCAACGGCGTTACCGGTGCGGTGGAGGGTATTCCCTTCCCCATTCCGAAGACCGGTGTCGAGGCCTTCTGGAATCACGTGCTTCGGTATCGCGCCGATGCGGCTGCCCGGGAAATTGGCCAGGCCGCCGTGTCTCCGTCGGGCACGTATAACATGGTGAAATTCCATGACGAGTTCTACATGGCCTACTCGCAGCCCAATGCGAAGGAAGCAGACCTCGATAATGTGATTCTTTACTTCATTGAAGAGACCGTCGCGCCGGCTCGTTTGGCGGGCGACATTCTTTTGGTCCACGAGACGCTGGACCAATCCAAAGAAAACCGTCGGGCTTGGATCTACAACGCCGGTCAACGCCGAGTCCGTCGTGCGCCCGATGTCGCCTTCGACAACCCGGGTACCGCTGCAGACGGTCTGCGGACGTCCGACCAGTTCGACATGTACAACGGCAGCCCCGAACGCTACGACTGGAAGCTCGTGGGCAAGAAAGAGATTTATGTTCCGTATAACGCCTACCGTCTCCACCAAGCGAAGGTGAAGCCGGATGATGTGATTCGCCCGCTGCACATTAACCAAGACCTGACGCGCTACGAGCTGCACCGCGTTTGGGTCGTAGACTCGGTTCTAAAGCCGGGTCAACGCCACATCTACAAGCGTCGCACGCTCTATATCGACGAAGACTCCTGGCAAATCGTTGCGGTGGATTGCTATGACGCGCGGGATCAGCTGTGGCGGGTGCAGGAAGGCCACGGCATCAACTATTTCAACTTGCCGACGTATTGGACGACGATGGAGTTGACCTACGACTTGCAAGCGCGTCGTTATCTGGCGCTCGGATTCGAAGATCACGCCGATCGGTCGTACGATTTCGGAATCAAGCGGACGCTGGGTGACTACACGGCCGCTGCGTTGCGCAGCCGCGGTACTCGCTGATCTGACCTATCGTCAGTGACGTCTCGTAAGGGTTATCCCCGAGCGTCCTTACGCTGCTGCGTAGGGGCGCTCGGCGCCTTCTGGGTGGCCATCTCTGGCGCCGCTGAGCCGCCCGTGCCCTCGGCGGCATCGACCTTGGCGCCGCGCTCGCTGCTGACGGCGGTCGCTGCGTCGCCTCGTGGGCTGCTGATGGCAGTTGGCGAGCGAGGGCACGTGCTGGTGAGTCGCGACGGTGGCGAACGCTGGACGCAATCCCTCGTCCCCGTCGACGTTCTTCTCACCGGCGTGTGTTTCACCGACGACAACACGGCCTACGTTGTCGGTCACGATGAGACGATACTCGCGACCAGCGACGCCGGTGCCCACTGGCGCGTGGCGCGTTACGCGCCGGAAACACGTCAACCTCTCTTGGATGTGGCGTGCCTACCGGACGGCTCGGTGATAGCCGTCGGGGCGTACGCGACGATTGCGCGCTCGAGCGATCGCGGTGCGACATTCCAGGTATCGGAGTTGCAGGCCGCCCCCATCGCCAGTGCGCACAAAGCCGCACGGATGGACGATGACGCAGAGCTGGAACAGCCGCACTTGAATGCGATAGCGCGGGCTGACGACGGGAACGTGTACATCGTCGGTGAAGGCGGGCATTTGTACCGATCGAGCGATGCCGGTAGTCACTGGCAGTCGCTGCCATCCCCGTACGAAGGATCCTGGTTTTCGGTCTTGCCGTTGCGCGGCTCGAGCGTGCTCGTTGCCGGCTTGCGGGGGCATTTATACCGCTCGGATGACCGTGGACAACACTGGCAGGCGGTGCCGACGGGCGTGGATACGATGCTTGATGGTGCCGTGCGGCTCGCAGATGGGCGTGTGGTGGTCGTCGGGTTGGCCGGCGTTGTATTGACCAGTTCCGATGATGGGTATCACTTCGACGTCACGCGCATGGCCGATCGCAAAGGGATCGCCGCCCTGATAGAAACCTCACACGGAACCGTGGTGGTGGGGGAAAGCGGTGTCCATTCCTTAACGCTGCCCGTCAGGCGCTAACTGTGCATTCACATCGAGAACCGGCCTTTGTCGCAAGTCTGGAGCGTCTCGTCTTCGGAGCGAGGCGATCGTTGCTTTGGGTGATCGGTGTACTGACACTGCTATTTGCGGCAATTGCCGTACGCGGTTTGCACATCGATACGCGATTCACGAAGCAGTTGCCGTTGCAACATCCGTACATGCGCACGTATCTCGCGCACTACGATGAATTCGGCGGGGCTAACCGAGTCTTGGTTGCGTTGGTGGCGCGCGATGGCACCATCTATACACCGGAATTTTTGTCCGCGTTAAAGCTTGCGACGGATGAGGTGTTCTTCATCCCAGGCGTTGACCGGTCGAGAGTTCAGTCGCTTTGGACGCCCAATACCCGGTTCAGCGAGGTGACCGAAGGTGGGATACGCGCTGGCGATGTCATTCCGTCCGGCTTTGCGCCGACGGCGGAGGGGCTCGCTCAGGTTCGCGACAACGTCCTCAAAGCCAATATCGTGGGACGTCTGGTCGCCAACGATTTTACCGGCGCGATCGTTTCCGCTCAGTTGCTCGAGAAAGATCCGGCCACCGGCAAACCGGTGGATCTGATTGCCATCGGCAATGCTCTCGAGAAAGTCCGTGCCGACGTCGAGAATGGAAATGCGGCGGCAGGGATACCAGCGCATCGTATCGACGTCCGAGTCATCGGTTACGCCAAGGTGGTCAGCGATATCGCTTCCGGCGCGCTCGCGGTCGTGTTGTTTGCGATTGCCACTGTTGCGCTGACGCTGCTGTTGGTGTGGATTTATATCCAGTCATTGAAGATCGCGGTGGTGCCGATCGTCTGTTCAATCGTGGCCGTCGTCTGGCAACTTGGCCTGTTAGTTCTGTTGGGCTACGGCGTCGATCCCATCGGCATCTTGGTGCCATTCATCATTTTTGCGATTGGGGTTTCCCACGGCGTACAGAAGATCAGTGCGGTCGGCGATGCGGCGATGGATGGGGCCGATGCGTTAGAAGCAGCACGGCGAACGTTCCGCTTGCTGTTCATTCCGGCCATCGTGGCGCTGCTCGCCGATTTGATGGGCTTCGTCACGATCCTGGCCATTCCGGTCGGCGTAATCCGTGAGATGGCGGTGACAGCCAGCGTGGGCGTCGGTGTCGTCATTCTGACGGACCTTGTGCTACTGCCGGTACTCGTCTCCTATGTAAACCCGGGTCGCCAGTATGCCCAACGGGTTCAGCTGCGCCAGAACGCGCTCGGTCCGATTTGGGACCGTCTGGCGTCGATCGCAACACCTCGGGCGGCACTGCTCGCGGTTGCGGCGAGCGTGGTGGTGGCCATTGCCGGTTACGCGATCGGTCGCCATACACCGGTCGGCGATACGATCGCCGGTGTGCCCGAATTGCGCCCGGAGTCGCGCTACAACGTCGACACGGACGTGATTACCAAAAAATTCTCCATCGGGACGGACATCCTGAACGTGATGGCCGAGACGCCTGTTAATGGATGTGTCGACCATGACGTGATGCGCTATATCGATACGTTCGCTTGGCATATGGCCAACGTCGAGGGCGTGCGTGATGTAATGAGTTTGCCGGGTGTCGCGAAAGTGGTCAGCGCGGGCTGGAGTGAAGGCAGTCTAAAGTGGCGCAGTTTGCCTCGGGATCAACGAAGCTTAGTACAAGCACAAGGTTTTATTGATACCAGCACCGGGTTGCTCAATGGCGATTGCAGCGTGATGCCCGTGATGTTGTTCTTGGCGGATCATCGTGCCCAGACCATCGATCGGGTGGTTGCGGCCGTCAAAAATTACCACCCTCCACGCGTTGTGCCTGGCGTTCAACTGCGACTTGCCACCGGTAATGTCGGTGTGATGGCGGCTCAGATTGAGGAAGTTCGTGCGAAGGAAGTGCCTATTTTGGTGGGCCTCTTCGCAGTCATTGCGCTCATGTGCCTCGTCACCTTCCGGTCGGTCGTCGGTACGATCGTGGTGATGCTCCCGCTCGGGCTCGTCTCGATACTCGCGTACGCCGTAATGGCCATCGTCGGCATTGGGCTCAAGGTGACGACCTTACCGATGGTGGCGCTCGGTGCCGGCATTGGCGTGGATTACGGTATTTACCTCTACAGCCGAATGCAGGGCGCATTGGCTGACGGCGCCTCGGTACGTGAGGCTTATCACAGCGCTTTGCGAGTCACCGGGGCCAGTGTTTTCTTCACCGGCATCACGTTGGCGTTGGGTGTCGCAACGTGGGTGTTTTCGCCCTTACAGTTTCAGGCAGACGTCGGCCTGATGTTGACCTTCATGTTCGTGGTTAACATGTTGGCGGCCCTCCTGTTGATCCCAGCCTTTGCGTATTGGCTGGTCCGGCCGTCGCGACGTACAACCGTCGCTTGATCAGTCGTCAACTGGACGGCGACGCATCGACTTGGTCTCGGTGCGTTGTCGTTTGCCTTCCAAGCGGCGTTCCTTCGAGCCTCGCGTTGGGCGGGTCGGGCGGCGCAATTTCGGGCGCTCGCGCGCGGCCAGGAGCAGTTCGGCGAGACGATCGAACGCATCACGACGATTGCCTTCTTGGGTGCGCAACCGATGCGCGGCTATCACGAGCCAGCCGTCTTTCGTCAGCCGACGACCGGCCAGCGTCGCCAATCGTTGGCGAGTCCAGTCATCAAGATAGCTGCATGCCGTGTTGAAGCGCAGTTGCACGGCGCTCGCCACTTTGTTGACGTTCTGCCCGCCGGGGCCGGGTGAGCGAATAAAGTCGAGGACAAGGTCCTCCTCGGGTAAGAAGAGGCCCGGCGCAATTTCGACGTCCATGGTTTAGGCGTCGTGCGATTTGTGCGTAGGCGCAGTGGCTGCCCGTTTGGCAGTCTCTTCGTGCTGCGCGGTCGCCACGGGCAGAGCGCCCTGGCCGATAATTTGGCCTGCCGCGTCGTACATCCGTACGTCCAGCTGGGCGCGTGGGATGCGGACGCCCGCCTCTTTGAAGAGATGCCAAATCGCGCGATTGACATCGGAGCGGACGTTATTGACGCCGGCTTCTGGGTCGGCAATCCAAAACCGAAGTTCCAGATCCAGGCCATAGTCGTGGAAGCCCATGAGGCGAACGACGGGGCTCGGGTCGTGCAGAATACGAGGGGAGCACTGCGCGGCTTTCAGCAGCACTGCCATCGCGTGCTCTGGATCGTCGTCGTAGGAAACGCGCACAGGAAGCTTTAGGCGGACTCGCTTATCGCTGTAGCTCCAATTGATGACTTGGTTCGTGATCAGCGTTTGGTTTGGTACTAACGTTTCGACGCCATCACGGTCTCGGACGACGACATAGCGACCACGCAGTTCTTGTACCCAACCGAAGCCCTCGGTGCTCGTGCCGATACTGCCGGTAAAACTGATCACGTCACCCGGCTTAATCGATTTATCCATCAGGAGCACGAAGCCGCTGACGAAGTTGGCCGCGATCGACTGCAAGCCGAATCCCAATCCAAGGCCGAGAGCTCCGCCGAAGATGTTCAGAGCGCCGAGATTGAATCCGGAAGCCGACAGGCCGAGCAGACCGCCAATGGAGATCAAGAACGCATAGGCGAACTTGCCGATCGCGATCCGAGTATTCGGTGCGAGCGCTTTAAAGTCGCCAACGTGTCGTTCAATGTAGCGTCCGAACCACGCGCTCACGATCACAAAGGCGATGACCGTGAACAGCGCACGGATCAGCGACCAGACGGTAACGCCCGCTTCGCCGTTCTTGGCGGTGGTCACCGGTACGGCGTCAAGGAAGCGGACAAAGTCCTCTAACCAGCCGAGCTGGTGCATGGCGACGAAGAACCAAAGTACGACGGTCGCGCGGACTTCCCAGGCGCGCAGGCGACCGTGCCGACCCATCGAGAGCCGCAGTAGGAACGCAGCGGCCCGAATAATGGCTAATGATGCCGCCAGCCGCAGTGTGAGACTGACCATCGCCCCGTCGATGCCCAAACCCGCAATGATCAGGCGATCAATCAAGAGCACCAGCATGGCCACCAGATAGGGGGTCGCGATCAGGAGTGACTCGCGCTGCCGGAGATCGTCGCGCGTCCGGCTTTCCTGCAGCGCCGATGCGATCACAAGCGCAGTCACTTTGCCGCTCACGAATGCCGAGAGCCCGCCGATGACAGCGGCGATGTACGGCGGTTCAAGACCGGTGCGTACAACGTCGATGAGCTGGGTAATCAGATTTTCCATAGCGATGACGGCTCCCGGCCTATCAGGCGTTCAGGTCCGGAATGAGTTCACTCTCCAGTCGAGTGATTTGATCCTTGAGCATCAGTTTGCGCCGTTTCAGGCGCTTCAGTTGCAATTCGTCGACGCTGTAGTCGAGTTGCAGGCGTGTGATGACGTCGTCCAGATCGCGGTGCTCAATGCGCAGCGACCGCAACTTGTGCAGCCGCGTGACCAGATCGTGGTTGATGTTGTCGGTCTCGGTCGTGTCCGTCATATCTCGAGTGCCCGAGCAAAATTCTCGTCCCACCGGTGCCAGACCGGCACGACGGCCTCGGGTAGGGTAGCCAATCGCCCGGGCCGATGCCACGGTAGAGCCGGATTGTGGCAATCCGATCCACAGGATCCCTCAAGGCCCGTGCGCAGCGCCAACCCGAGTGCCGTTGCGATTTGGTGTGGCGCCGCGCCGCCGGTGACGACTTCCAGTGCCGTACCGCCAGCGGCTTTGAAGTGCTTGACCAGCGTTCGGCGTTGACCTGCGGAGAGCATGTACCGCAGCGGATGAGCCAGCACCGCCGAACCGCCGGCTACGACGATGGCATTGACGGTTGCTTCCACGGACGGCCAGGCGGTCGGCACGTAGCCCGGCTTCCCCCGGCCCAACCAGCGATTGAACACCGCCGGTAGGTCAGTGCCGACGCCAAGATCGACCAAGGCGCGGGCCAGATGTGTTCGTGTCGGGTTCGCGACGGCTGCAAGTTGCTGCAACGCTGCCCGACCGGGCGCGCCGGCCCGCTCCAACCGCTCGGCCATGCTCTGCAGTCGCGCGTGTCGCAGTGCCTGACGTTCCGCGATGGCGGCTTGCACGGCGACGTGCTCGACGTCGAAGCCGAGGCCGACGATATGGATGTCTCGGCCCTGCCAGGCCGACGAGAGTTCGATTCCCGGCAGAGTCCGCAGACCGAGCGCCGCGCCGGCTTGCGCCATCTCCGCAAGGCCTGCGGTGGTGTCGTGGTCCGTGAGCGCACACAATCGGACGCCCGCGTTGAAGACCAGCGCGGCCAGATCGGTCGGCGCAAGGACGCCATCCGATGCCGTCGAATGCAGGTGGAAGTCGACGGCGTTCGTCAATGGAGTGTCGTCCGGACCAAGGTGGGACCGAGGCCGATCAATTCCACGTCGCGGCCCCGAAGGGTGACGAACCCCTGGCGGCGCGAGAGGCCGTCATCGCTGTAATCGAAGACGTAGTGGCGCAGGAAGCCCAAGCGATCGTCACGGCCTCGCGCGAGCCGCAGTGATCGGAAGACCACGGTGCCGTCCAGCAATTGCACGCCGGCTTCGAGACAGGCCGTATGGGCAGCCTCGTTCGCGGCGGCGCGCGCTTCAACGCTGGCCTTCCAAAACAAAGCCACGACGCCGAAGGCGAGGGCGAACCAAAGGGCTTCTTCCATCGCAACCTCAGAGCAGTGTGTGCCACGCGTGGGAAGGATCTGCGTAGACGATGAAGTCATCGTTCAGCAGCGTTTCGCGTCGGTTATAGCGCAAGGGCTGCCCATCGCGACCGACAACGTGGCCGCCCGCAACTTCGACGATCGCTTGTCCGGCGGCGGTATCCCACTCTGACGTCGGACCGATCCGCGGGTATAGGTCGGCGCTGCCCTCGGCGACGAGACCAAATTTGCAGGCACTGCCGAGTGGTCGAAAATCATGCGGTCCGAGCGCTTCCAAGACGGCACCGAGCCGATCTCCGCGATGGGATCGACTCCCCACGACCCGTAGTGGTCGAGTCGCCGGCACGGTTACGTGTATCGGTCGTTCGCCCGTGTCATCGACCCGAAACGCACCGACGCCGCGGGCAGCAGAAAACGTCACACCGGTCAAGGGCACGTGCAGGATGCCTAACGTGGGCTCACCCCCTTCGACCAGCGCGATATTCACCGTGAATTCACCGTTTCGATTCACAAACTCTTTGGTGCCATCCAACGGGTCTACCAACCAGAGCGCAGGCCAGAGCACTCGCTCGGCCAGCGGCGGCACGTCTGCCTCCTCTGAGATAACCGGTACTGCCGGTGCGAGATCGGCCAAGCCGCGAGCGATGATGGCGTGACTACGCAGATCCGCCAGCGTCAGCGGCGAATCATCGCCCTTGAGGGTCACGTCAAACGGTCCGTGATACACCTCCAAAATCGCACGGCCGGCTTCGCGGGCGAGGTCGACTAAGGCGTTTAGCGTCGTGCGGCTGCGTAGGTTCATTGGCATGGCTCCCTGTTCCGTCGGTATATCATAGCGGCGTGGAAAACCTTGCCCCGCCTCTCGACTGGTCGCTGATAGACACCGTGCTCCTTGATATGGACGGCACGCTGCTGGATCTGCGTTTTGATAATTGGTTTTGGCAGGAGTATCTGCCGGCGCTGTGGGCGGATCGTGCCGGCATGTCACTTGCCGCGGCACTCCCCCTGCTGAGCCCGCGATTTGAGGCCGCCAAGGGCACGTTGGAGTGGTACTGCATCGACTTCTGGAGCCGGGAACTCGATCTGGATGTGCGCGCCATCAAGCACGCCGTGCGTGAACAGGTGGCGTGGATTCCGGGTGCGGAAGCGCTGTTGCAGCGACTGCGAGAGGTGGGCAAGCGGATGGTTCTGGTCACGAATGCGCATCCCGAAACGCTGGCGATCAAGGATTCCCAAGTCGACTTGATCGGGCACCTGCACGCCGTGTATTCGACGCATCCGTTCGGCGCGCCGAAGGAAGCCGCCGCGTTCTGGCCCGCGTTTCACCGCGCGGAACCCTTCGACCCCGCGCGTACCCTTTTCGTGGACGACAGCCTGCCGGTACTCACAGCGGCCCGCGACTACGGCATCCGTTGGATTCGCGCGGTTCGGCGACCCGACTCGGGCCTACCTGCCCGCGCGGTCGGCGACTTTCCCAGCATCGAAACCGTCGCCGAACTGATCGTTTGAGACGGTCCCCGCAGGCTTAGTGCAGCGCGAGCCAGGCCACGACCGCAGCTGCGCCGGCCACGACCGCGCCGATGACGGCCCAACGGGTCGCCTTCGGGGAGGTGGCAGCGACCTCGGGACCGGCTCCCTCCGCCGCCTTCTGACCGCCGCCGCGACGACGACGACGGCGGCGACGCTTCTTTTGGCCCTCGTCCGCCGGGGTAATGGACTGATCCGCGGTCGGTACGCCGGGGCTCGCCACAGCGGCAGGCGTTTGCCCTGGAGCGGCATCCGGGCGACGTGGTCCGCGTCCTCGGCGGGGCGCCGTGTTCGACGCGCCATCCGCAGCGGCGCCGGCGGTAGACGCGGAGGCGTCCTCACCGCGACGATCGGGCGAGCCGCCATCGCGTCGGCCCCCACGGCCGCCCCCGTCGCGACGTCCACCTTGTCCGTGACCACCGCGGCTTCGGCCGCCGCGTTCGCCGCCGCCGTGGCTCTGGTACGCGGGGCGCACGATCTCCGCCAGCAGCGACGCGTCCACCGCTTCAACGGGGAGCTTACGACCGATGTAAGCCTCGATGTCGGGCAACGACTGCACGTAGTCTTCACAACCGAAGCTGATGGCATCACCGGCAGCACCGGCACGCGCGGTGCGGCCTATGCGGTGAACGTAGTCTTCCGGATCCTGCGGCAGGTCGAAATTGAACACGTGGGAAACGTCGGGTATGTGCAGGCCTCGCGCCGCCACGTCCGTGGCGATCAAGACCGGCAACTTGCCGTCGTGAAAGTCGCGCAACATCCGCATCCGCTTGTTTTGCGGCACATCCCCGCTCATCGCCTCGGCGTGGATGTCGTTGGCTTTGAGGGTAGCTTCGAGGCGTTCGGCGGTCCGCTTCATGTTGACGAAAATGATGCTGCGCGAGGCCTGGTGTTTGCGCAGCAGACCCACCAATAGGCGGGCTTTTTCGTCCATCGCCGGATAGTAAATGACCTGTCGGACCCGATCGGCCGTGACTTTTTCGGGCTCGATGCGGACGAGCTCGGGATCGTTCATGTGTTCGTAGGCGAGTTCGAGTACGCGCTGTGACAGCGTCGCCGAGAACAGCATCGAGAGGCGTGCGGCCGGTTCTGGCAGTCGGCGCATCAGATAACGGATGTCGGCGATGAAGCCGAGGTCGAACATCCGGTCGGCTTCGTCGAGCACGAGAACCTGCACATGCTTCAGGTCGAATACGTGCTGCTTGTAGTAGTCGATGATGCGTCCCGGCGTCCCGATCAATATATCGACGCCGGCTTCGAGTTGGCGGCGCTGCTTTTCGTAATCGACACCGCCGAAGGCGAGACCGAGGTTCAGCCCGGTGTACTGCCCCAACAACTCCGCATCGCGATGAATTTGGATGGCCAGTTCGCGCGTCGGCGCGAGGATGAAGCCCCGGGGGGAGGTCAGTGGTCGATCGGCCGGCGCTGGATTGCGCAATAACTGGGCGAACATGGCGACGAGGAAGGCCGCGGTCTTGCCGGTGCCGGTCTGCGCTTGTCCGGCCACATCGAGGCCAGCGAGCGCGCGGGGGAGTGTGCCGGCCTGAATGGGCGTGCAGCGCTCGAAGCCAGCATCGGCGATTCCGCGGAAAAGCGGCTCCGGCAGATGTAGGCTGGCGTAGCTAATTTCGGTCACTGGGGTCTGTTGCGTCACGTAGTTCACACTCGGTGTCAGTCGCCAATCCGTTGTTGGGCTTGCGCCGCGGCCATGGATCAGCTAAAAATAATTACCAACCAGATAGCCCCACCGCACTTGGTCGTCCGTCGTCCCGCAGGAGAGCGGGTCGTACAGGGGCCTGCAGCGGAACGAGCACTAGGGCTCTAGAGCCTCACTTCGGAGAATCAGGCCAACCGCGAACGGTCCACCCGTGGAGCATACCGCCCTTTCGGCGGGGTCCCAGCTTCCTCGAACACACCCATTCTGCCGCAAGCCGCCCTCGCCGTCACGGTTACTCGAATCAACGGGCCTAATTGCCCACCATCCAACACCGCCTCAGATAAAGCATCTCTTGTTCCCAACGCCACTTTTAGCGTCCAAAACCAACCCCATCACCCCTTCAGGAGGGTTACCCGCGTGAGCGGCTCCAATATCATTCACACCACCGATGCCAACTTCGAACACGATGTCCTGAAGTCGGCTGTCCCCGTATTGCTCGACTTCTGGGCCGAATGGTGCGGCCCGTGTAAGGCGATCGCTCCGATTTTGGACGACCTCGCCGCGGATTACGCCGGGCGCGTCCAGATCGCCAAGATCAATATCGACGAGAACTCGGCGACGCCGCCCAAGTTCAATATTCGTGGCATTCCGACCCTGATCCTGTTCAAGGACGGTGCCCCGCACGCCCAGAAAGTTGGACTCGTCAACAAGGCACAACTGGCGGCCTTCCTGGACGCCCACCTGTGAGGGGCTATCTCGGCGGTGGCGGCGGTGGCGGCCAAGGTCGTAACCGGCAGAAAGGTCCGAAGCATCGGGGCGGCGGCGGCGGCGGCAACGCCGACGGCAATCGCGATCCGAACTGGCGCGGGTCCCGCGACCAACAACAGGACGATTTCCCGGAGATAGACGATCTCAGTGTCATTTCGATGGCCGAACTGGAGGCTGTCCGTCGCTCGATGAGTTTGACGGACCTCAAGAAGAAGCCTATCCACGAATTGCTGCAGGTGGCCGAAGGTCTCGGTATCGAGAACGTGGCCCGCCAACGCAAGCAGGACGTGATCTTCTCGCTGTTGAAGGCGCATGCCCGCAACGGGGAATTGATTCACGGCGAGGGTGTACTGGAGATCCTCCAGGACGGCTTTGGCTTCCTGCGGTCCGCCGACGGCTCCTATTTGGCGGGCCCGGACGACATTTACGTCAGTCCCAGTCAGATTCGCCGCTTCAACCTGCGTACCGGCGATTCCATTTCGGGATTGGTACGGCCGCCGAAGGAGGGCGAGCGCTACTTTGCCCTCGTCAAACTGGGGCAGATCAATTTTGATGTGCCGGAGAGTTCGCGCAACAAATCGTTGTTCGAGAACCTGACTCCGCTGCATCCGACGAAGCGCATCAAGCTGGAGCGTGGCACCGGCAGCACCGAGGACATGACCGCTCGTGTCATCGACCTGTGTTCGCCGATCGGTAAGGGTCAGCGCGGACTGATCGTCTCGCCGCCGAAGGCCGGTAAGACGATGCTGTTGCAGAATATTGCGACGAGCATTACGTACAACCACCCTGAGGTGTACCTGATCGTGCTGCTCATCGACGAGCGGCCGGAAGAAGTCACGGAGATGTCACGTACGGTGAAGGGCGAGGTCGTGGCGTCGACCTTCGACGAACCGGCGAGCCGTCACGTTCAGGTGGCTGAAATGGTGATCGAGAAGGCGAAGCGTCTCGTCGAGCACAAGCGCGACGTGGTTATTCTCCTCGACTCGATTACCCGTCTTGCGCGCGCCTACAACACGGTCGTGCCGAGCTCCGGCAAGGTGCTCACCGGTGGCGTCGACGCGAATGCGCTGCAACGTCCGAAGCGTTTCTTCGGCGCGGCACGCAACGTCGAGGAAGGCGGTTCGCTGACGATCATCGCCACGGCGCTGATTGACACCGGCTCGCGCATGGATGACGTGATTTTTGAAGAGTTCAAGGGCACCGGTAATTCGGAAATCCACTTGGATCGCCGCATTGCCGAGAAGCGCATCTTCCCGGCCGTGAATATCAATCGCTCGGGCACCCGCCGCGAGGAGTTGATCACGACCTCCGAGGAACTTCAGAAGATCTGGATTTTGCGCAAGTTGCTGCATCCGATGGACGAATTGGCGGCGATCGAGTTCCTCATCGACAAGATGAAGGACACGAAGACCAACGACGACTTCTTCCAGTCAATGAAGCGCTAAGACCATGGGTCAGGCTCCCCAATCGGCGGAACGGATCCTGACCCGTGCCGACCCTTTGCTGGGGAAGGCGATCAAAATCCTCGGCCCTTGCCGTTTAAAGCGGGGCCGAGGAGAGCCGTACGAGTCGCTGTTATCGGCGATCGTTCATCAGCAGATTCACGGCAATGCGGCCGCAGCGATCCTCGGCCGTTTCAAAGCGCTGCACGACAATCGCTACCCGACGCCCGACGAACTGTTGGCACTGCCGGACGAGGTGCTGCGCGCCTGCGGTCTTTCGGCGTCCAAGCAGCGAGCGATGCGTGATGTGGCCGCGAAGACCCTCGATGGAACGGTGGGCGACCGCCGCACGTTTCGGAAACTTTCCGACGAAGCCATTATCGAACGCCTCGTGACCGTGCGTGGCGTGGGTCGGTGGACCGCCGAGATGATGCTCATGTTTACCCTCAATCGCCCGGACGTACTGCCCGTGGATGACTTTGGCGTGCGCGAGGGATTTCGACTCTTGCACGGGCTCGACGAGCAGCCCAAACCGAGAGCCCTGGCGGAATACGGCCAGCGCTGGGCACCGTATCGCACGACCGCCAGTTGGTATTTGTGGCGGTACGTAGAGCACGTGCGGTCGGAGCGTAAAGTTCCGTAAAGCGTGGCGTCTCGCCGTGACAGCGGTCTATTGCAGATCCACACTGTGCGGATAACGGAGTCGTCCCATGAACCGAATACTGCTCATCGATGACGATGCGGAGTTGACCGAAATGCTCAGCGCCTATCTTGGGCGAGAAGGTTTCGAGGTTGACGTGCGCCACGACGGTTCGAGCGGTCTCGCCGCGTTGCTCAACGCGGACGCAGCGCTGCCCGATTTGGTCATTCTCGATGTCATGCTGCCGAAGTTGGACGGATTTGGTGTCCTGCGCAGCCTGCGCGATCACCCCGGCGCTCGGGTGCCGGTGCTGATGCTGACGGCGCGCGGGGACGACGAGGATCGTATCGCCGGCTTGGAGCATGGCGCCGACGACTACCTATCCAAGCCCTTCAATCCGCGGGAACTCGTTGCGCGGATACGCGCGATATTGCGTCGCGTCGGCGAAATGCCGACGGAGGGCACGGTGTCCGTCGCCGGTCTCGTATTGGATCCAACGCGCATTGAGGCCCGTCTGAATGGTCAGACCATCGCGCTTACCGGTGCCGAATTTAGGGTCCTGGCCATGCTGGTTCGGCAAACGGGTCGCGTCGTGTCGCGAGCCGATCTCACCGATCACGCGCTCGGCCGTAAGCTCGAGTTGTACGATCGCAGCATCGATACGCACGTTAGCAATCTGCGACGCAAGTTAGGCTTGAACGGCGGCGCAGGCGTCGAAATACGCGGAGTGCGCGGTGTGGGTTATCAATTGACGCCCCCCACCCAGAGCTGAGGCTGACGTCCGCGTCCCGGTCTGTTCCGACCGGGTGAAGCGATCCCCCGGACGAACGTGCCGTCCGATCAGGAGCAGTGCCGATGTTGCGGTTTCCCAAAACGCTTTACGGACGGTTCTTCGTCTCCCTTTGGGCCGTCACGGTGTTGACGATCGGTGGCGCATTGGGGCTCACCTGGTTGGTGATGACTGAGCGCCCGGAATCCAAGCCGCTCGATGCAACGGCCATGTTTCTTGCAGCTGCGCAGACGCTGGATACGGCTGGAGAGCCCGGACTGGTCGCGTGGCTGCGGCGGTTGGAGCGCGATGGCTCGACGACCCGCGTGTTGGTGATCGGCCCCGACGGTCGCGAACTGCTGGGTCGCTCGCTGCCTCCGTCGGTGGAGTACGCGCTGAAGTATCCGGACGGTGGCATCAGTGCGGTCTCGCCGCTGCCGGTTCTGCCCTCCCGACCCGTCCCAACGCTCGTCGGTCATGACGGACGCCATTACGGGATCTCCGTGCGGCCGGCTCGTCCCCGTTATCAGCCCAATTTTATGTTCTTGCCGCTGGAGGACCGCTGGCTCGTGTTTCTCCTCGCGGTGCTGGTGACAACGGCCGCCAGCTTCCTACTGACGCGCTCCATCGCAGGACCCGTTCGTGCATTGGGTCATGCGGCACGCTTGTTGGCGGGCGGCGCGCTCGATACGCGCGTGACGGACAAGATACAGAGCCGATCGGCGGAATTAGTCGGGCTCGCGCAGGACTTCGATGCAATGGCGACCCGAATCCAGGCGCTCGTGCAAACCCGTGATCAACTCCTTCGGGACGTGTCGCACGAGCTGCGATCACCTCTGGCGAGGATGCGAGTCGCGCTTGGGCTCGCTCGACAATCGATCGCCGATGCTCCGGACGCGTTAGAGCGCTTGGACCGAGAGGTAGAGCGACTCGACCGTCTGATTGCCCAGGTGCTCAACTTGGCGCGCTTGGATTCCGGTTCAGTGACCGGTCCGCTGGAATCAGTCGACTTGGTCGACATCATCGACGATATCGTTCGCGACGCCGCGTTCGAGGGTTGCGCCCGCGATGTGTCCGTCGTCTGGCAAGCGCCGCTCGAGCATTGCGTGATTCCGGGGCGGGCCGTTTGGCTGGCCAGCGCCGTCGAGAACGTCGTGCGTAATGCGCTGCGTTATACGCGTGGCGGTACGGCCGTTGAGGTTGCGCTCGACGTGCTGCCCGATACGGTGCAGATCAGTGTCTCCGATCGCGGACCGGGTGTGCCGGCGGACGAACTCGTGAGAATCTTTGAGCCATTCTACCGAGTCTCTGCGGCGCGCGAGCGAGACTCTGGCGGTGACGGGATTGGGCTTGCGATCGTGGCTCGCGTGGCGCAATTGCACGGCGGGCAAGCAACCGCGATGGCGCGCGACGGCGGCGGGCTCGTCATACGACTGAGTCTGCCGCGCGCCGCGCGTGTCGACGCGATCAGTGCCGAGGCTTAACGAACTTCAATACGAAGTTATCGGCTTCACCGACCGCCACATAACGGTCCCGGTCTTTCTCCTTCTGCGACAGCGTGGGCGGGAGCGTCCAGACGCCGTCCACCCAGTCCTTCGTATCGCGGGGATTGGCATTGATCTCACTCTTGCCCGCGAGCCGGAAACCGGCTTTTTCCGCCAGCGCGATTGCATAGTCTTCCCGCACGTAGCCGTCGGCTGCTTTGGGATCCTGGGGACGATCGGTACGACCCCGATGCGCTTCGACGCCCAAAATGCCGCCGGGCTTCAATGCTCGGAACGCGGCGCGCAACATGTCTTCGGCGTAGCCACCCTCCATCCAGTTGTGGAGGTTGCGAAACGTAAGCACGCGATCGACGCTGTTGGCCGGTGCGAAGTCGTAGTGACCGGGCCCGACGACGGTTTCGGCGATTGGGCCGAGGCGCTCCGCTTGGGCGTGAACGCGTTTGTGCCAGGCATCGTCGACTTCCGGTTCGTCCGTCGTGGGCGCAAAGGCGACCGCGTAGTGGCCGCGGGCGCGCAGGTACGGCGCGAGTATCTCGGTCCAGTAACCGCCACCGGGCCAGAACTCAACGACGGTATCGTTGGGGCGAACGTCGAAGAACGTCAATTCCGCAATCGGGTGTCGCGCGGCGTCACGTGCCACGAACGTGGCGGTGCGACCGGGATCTGCGACGGCTTCGCGGAGCGTCGGGTGGGGAGTGGCCATGGCCGCCGTCGCGGCGAGCAGGCTGAGGCACGTCGCTAGGAATCGAAAACGCATGATGAAAACTCCGCGGGCACACGCTGCCCGAGTGGTTAGGGAATCAGAACTAAGACGTGATCGGTTTGAGGATCATTGCCCACGGTAAACGTCGTGTAACCCACGTGCTGGAATCCGCATTTGGCGTAAAACGCAAGCGCACGCGGGTTGCGCTCCCAACACGTAAGCCAGAACCCGGTAGCGCCCGTCTCGCGGCCGTGGCCGGTCACCGATTGCATGAGCGACCGCGCGACGCCCGAACCGTGCCATGCGCGTCCCACGTAAAACCGGCGGATTTCCGCCAGACCGGTCGCCGCATAGCCCGGACAGGGACGGTTGGCGCGCAGCAGTCCGTACCCGGCAAGGAGCCCGTCCTCCTCGGCCAGTACGGCCCATTGGCCCGGTTCGGCCAGCTCTGCCGCTTGTCGATCGGGCGAGTAGGTATTCCGCACGTGTTGGTGCACGTCGGACGGCTCATTGTCCGGCAAATACCAATCCAGGAACGTCTGCGCGCCGAATTCGCTCAGTACGGTCGCATCGGCCGGCGTGGCAAGTCGAAAGTGAGTGGGCATTAGGCCCCCAGTTCCTTCTCTAAGAGGCGGTCAATCTCCGCCTCGATCGGGCCGCGCATGAGCGAGACCGGGAAACCGAGTTCCGCCTCCAGTTGAACGCATCCGTCCGTCAGCGTCAGGGCACCGCGTACACCGGTGTGTTCCACGTACAAGCAGTCTCCGTCCCAGCGAGGGCGGGCGCCGAAGCGCTCAGCCAGTTTGGCGGCAATCCGTTCGACACGGGTCCGGGCCTCCGCTGCGGAGAGGTTGTGCGAGCGCTTGCGGGAGATTTTCACGCCGACTATGCCTGCTCGCGCGCAATCGCTCGGTAACCAATGTCACGCCGCGCCTGCATACCCGGCCAGTGGATGGCGTCGACGAGGGCATAGGCCTCGCGGCAGGCGCTCGCGACGCTCGTGCCGCGGCCCACCGCGCACAGCACGCGGCCACCTTGGACGACAACGTGCCCGTTCGACATCGCGGTGCCGGCGTGGAAGACCTTGCCTGGCAGCGCTGCGGCCGCCATGAGCCCTTCGATGACGACCCCTTTGACCGGTGCATCCGGATAGCCTTCGGCGGCGAGAACGACGCCGACGGCCGGACGCGGATCCCAATGGGCCTCGACCTCGTCCAAGCGGCCGGTGAGCGCGGCTTCGACGAGATCGACGAGGTCGGACTCCAGGCGCATCAGCACCGGTTGGGTCTCCGGGTCGCCGAAGCGACAGTTGAACTCCAGCACGTTCGGCGTTCCGTCGGCGGCGACCATGATGCCGGCGTACAAAAAGCCGGTATACGGCGTTCCTTCCGCTGCCAGACCCACGACGGTCGGCGCAATTACCTCGCGCATGATGCGTTCGTGCATGAGTGGGGTCACCACCGGTGCCGGCGAATACGCACCCATGCCGCCGGTATTCGGGCCTTGGTCGGCATCCCGCAGGCGCTTGTGATCTTGCGACGATGCGAGGGGCAACACGTGTTGGCCGTCGACCATCACGATAAAACTCGCCTCTTCGCCTTCGAGGAATTCCTCGACCACCACCACGTCACCGGCAGGACCGAACGTGCCGGCGAACATCGCGTCCACCGTCGCAATGGCCTCTTCGTGACTGGCGGCGATGACTACGCCCTTGCCGGCCGCGAGACCGTCCGCCTTGATGACCACCGGTAATCGCTGTGCGCGGACGAAATCCGGGTCGAATGTTTCCCGAGTGAAACGGCCGTACGCCGCGGTCGGAATACGGTGCCGGGTCAAGAATTCTTTGGTGAATGCTTTGGAGCCTTCCAGGCGTGCACAAGCCTGACTCGGACCAAAGCACCGCAATCCAGCGGCCGTGAAACGATCCACGACGCCGAGCACGAGCGGCGCCTCAGGTCCCACGATCGTCAGATCGACGCGCTCTCGCTGTGCGAGCGCGAGCAGGCCATCGATATCGTCGGCCGCGACGTCGACGTTGCGGCACCGCGGCTCCAAGGCTGTACCGGCGTTGCCCGGTGCGATGAGCACATCGCTGACACGCGGGGAGGAGGCCACTTTCCATGCCAGCGCGTGCTCGCGGCCGCCTGATCCAATCACTAAAACTCGCACAGTAGATCCTTGTTCAATGGCGGAAGTGACGCATACCGGTATAAACCATCGTCATACCGTGCTCGTTGGCCGCTGCGACCACTTCATCGTCGCGTAGCGATCCACCGGGCTGTATGACGGCGGTGATGCCGTATTCTGCGGCGACGTCGAGACCGTCGCGGAAGGGGAAAAAAGCATCCGAGGCCATGACGGCACCGCGGACATCAAATCCTGCATCCGCTGCCTTCATGGCGGCAATGCGGCTGGAGACGACACGGCTCATTTGCCCGGCGCCAATGCCCAGCGTCAATCGATTGTGCGCGTAGATGATGGCATTCGATTTGACGAACTTGCAGACCCGCCAAGCGAACAGCAAATCGTCCATTTCCGCGGGCGTTGGCACGCGCTGCGTCACGACGCGTAGATCGTCGATGGTACGGATGCCGGCGTCACGGTCTTGCACCAGCAGGCCGCCTGTGACACTGCGGTACTCTGACGCTGGCGGGCTCGGACCGTTCAGCGGTGCCGTTAACAAAACTCGCACATTGGCCTTCGCGGCCGTCAGCGCGAGCGCCGCGTCACTGGCGCCTGGCGCGATAATGACCTCGACGAACTGGCGATCCAAAATCGCTCGCGCGGTTGCCTCATCGAGTGGCCGATTGAACGCAATGATCCCCCCGAATGCCGACGTGGGATCCGTTCGGTAGGCCTGCTCGTACGCACCCAAGATCGAATCCGCGAGCGCTACACCGCACGGATTGGCGTGCTTCACGATGACACACGCCGGTTCAGCGAATTGCCGCACGCACTCGAGCGCCGTGTCCGCATCCGCGATGTTGTTGTAGGACAATTCCTTGCCCTGCACTTGTCGGCTGGTGCCCACGTTGGCGCCCGAAGACGTATCCACGTAGAAAGCGCCGCGCTGATGCGGGTTCTCGCCGTATCGCAACTCGAATTTTTTGGTGTACCGTAATTCGAGCGCGGCAGGGTGGGATTCCGCGTGTAGGGACGCTTTCAGCATCCAATCCGCCACCATGCTGTCGTAGCGAGCCGTATGGGCGTACGCGTGCGCGGCTAAGCGCTGACGCAATGCGAAGTCCGTACCACCGCCGTCCATCGCCGTTAACAAGGTCGAATAGTCGGACGGGTCGACCACGACGGCGACATGCTCATGATTTTTTGCGGCCGCGCGCAACATGGCGGGCCCGCCGATGTCGATATTCTCGACGCCGTCTGCGTAGCTGCAGTCCGGCCGCGCGATTGTCGCGGCGAACGGGTAGAGATTGACGACCAACAAATCGATCGGCGATATCCCGTGAGCTTGCATCACGGTGTCATCCTGACCGCGGCGACCGAGCAGTCCGCCATGGATCTTCGGATGCAGCGTCTTCACCCGCCCGTCCATGATTTCGGGGAAGCCCGTGTGTTGTGAAACCTCGACGACCGGTATGCCTGACTGCGCCAGCAATTTGGCCGTACCGCCCGTGGACAGGAGTTCTACGCCGCGCGCACTCAACGCCTGCGCGAGTTCAACGATCCCATGCTTGTCGGAGACGCTGAGCAACGCCCGGCGGATAGGGACGATACGCAATGGGTTATTGGGCAATGCCGTATTCCTCTAATTTGCGACGCAGGGTGCCGCGATTGATACCGAGCACTTCTGCAGCGCGTACTTGATTCCCGTCGGTGTACTGCATGACCGCGCGAAACAGCGGTTCCTCCACCTCGCGGATCACCAACGCGTAAAGGCCAGACGGTTTATGGCCATTCAGGCTCTTGAAGTAGGTTTCTAACGACCGCTGGGCGTGCGAACGCAGTGATCCGGTCTGAAGGTCATCCGGAGCGGGCGTCGTCGGCGTTGCCGCGTCGACATGCGGTGCTTGTTTCGTCTTGCGACCGATGGTCATCCGTTCGTCCCCGTCTAGTGCCGGCCGCGCGTTGGGAAGACAGACGTCTATCCCGATAAGGTTCGGCGTGATCCGCTCTGCGGCGGCATCACCGAAGCCGGTGTGCTGTACATACTTGAAATCGATGACCGCGCGCTGATCACCTCTAACCATTCGTGCACCAGCGCCAATTGTTCCGTCGCGCTCTCGATCGTGCGCAGTGCGCGAAAGAGACTGTCCTCGGTCGAGTCTTCGGTCACTGCAGCATCGAGGTGATCGCTCAGCGCGCTGTCCCGATACCACCCCAAGTGCTTGCGCGCGACCCGTAGGCCGGCGTGCTCGCCGTAGAACTCGTACAACTGCTCCAGGTGCCCGGTCATGATACCACGGACTTCCGCCGGGTCCGGAGCGGGCGGTGTGGGCTCACCGGCGAGAAATGCGCGAATTTCCCGGAAAATCCACGGTTTGCCTTGCGCTCCTCGACCGATCATGATCCCGTCCGCACCGCTTGCGGCAAGGACCGCGGCGGCTTTGTGGCCGCTGGTAATGTCCCCGTTCGCCAATACCGGTATCCGCACCTCAGCCTTAATGGCGCGGATGGTCTCGTACTCGGCGTCACCTGTGTAGTGATCGGCCCGGGTTCGGCCGTGGACGGCCAGCCCTGCGATGCCCGCCTCTTCCGCGAGGCGGGCTATGCGCGGTCCGTTGCGATGCTCGCGATCCCAGCCGGTACGCATCTTGAGCGTGACGGGCACGTCCACCGCCCGCACGACGGCCGTCAGAATCGACGCGACCAACACCTCGTCGCGCATCAAGGCAGAGCCGGCCGCTCGGTTGCAGACTTTCTTGGCGGGGCAACCCATGTTGATATCAATGATCTGCGCGCCCAGATCGCGATTGCGTTGCGCAGCCTCCACCATCATGGCCGGTTCGCCCCCCGCGATCTGCACGATCCGAGGCGACGGTTCGCCGGCGTGATCCATCCGCAGGCGTGACTTGGCGGTGTGCCAAAGCCGAGTGTCGGACGTGACCATTTCGGACGCCGCCATATCGGCGCCGAGTCGTCGGCACAGCAGCCGGAACGGCCGGTCGGTGACCCCTGCCATGGGTGCGAGCGCCAACGGTCGGTCAAACTGAAACGGACCGATGTTCATCACTCGGCGTGCGTTCCCTTCAAATCGCCACCGCAGCCAATGGCGCCGCCGTGCGGAAGGCAGGTGTCCAGTTCAAAGCCGGCGACCGAGGCCCCCGGGTCCGTGAGCAAGAGGTCGGCGTCAATGGCCGTACCCGGCGCCATCGTGCCGCCGTTGGCGGGATGGTTCGCGAGATATTCGGACGGTCGGAAATCGCGTCGCGCCACGAGTGCGCCGTACCGATCCTCGAAGGTGACCCGAAGGACCGGCCAGGGTTGTGTCCGTTGACCCCGGTTCAAAATTTTGGCGCGCAGACGGACGGTTTGGGTCGTCGTATCGGGCACGGCGTGCCAATCCCGCAGATCATAGGCGCCGACATCCCACTCCGGGTCGATGGGGCGTCCCAGCGCCCCATAGATCATCGTCAGGGGAGCGCCGAGCACGGGCAGTGTCACCCACCGGCCGCGTTCATGGTCAATGATCTGACCCAGGAGCAATACACCCAGAAGCGTTGCGACGACCGCGGGAAGTCTGGACGGGGAACGTCGGGATGGCAGTTCGGCCGTGTGGAGAAACCGTTCCTCATCGTCCGCCGCGATGGGTGGGGCGGCGGGGATGACGGCCGGTTGGGTCGGAAGGTCGATGTCCTCATCCAACGGATCGGTGGTGTCGGGCAGGATCGGCAGGTCACGGTCACTCGGGTCCGGCGCGACGACGAGCACCTCGATCGCGGCGGCAGCCGGTGCAGGGGTCGGGGCCGATTCGATGGATGTGGGATCACCGGTTGTCGATGAGGGCAACAGAAACGTCGGCAATTCCGTCGTCACCGGCGTTGCCCACCACTCGTTCGATGCCTCGGCCACCTCAAACGCAACGAGCGGCAGGTGCGTGCTCGGCAGGAAGGGCGCGCTTGCCGGCGGGGGCTCTGCGGCGACGGGTGGGCTCGAGGGCGCGATCGGGTCCGGATCCAGATGAATCCGAGAGGCGGAGGCGGCATTGACGCCCGCCTCAATCTCGTCCATCAAAAATCGGATCGCGTCGAACGTGGCGTCACAGACGCCGCAGCGCACCTGTCCTTGGGCCGCGCGCAATACCCCCGCATTCACTCGGAAGATCGTGTCGCACTCGGGGCACTGCGTATACATGGGCCGCGCTCAGAGCCGACGTCCCGACAAACCCGTCCACCCGGCGCGGTCGCGCGGCGCGTCCATGCGGAACCACGGGCGGTAGGCGGCCGCCACCGACTCCGCCTGTTCGGTCAACAGGCCAGCCAGGACGACGGCTCCCCCGGGTCGCGTCGCTGCGGCGATCCGTGGGGCGAGTTCGATCAGCGGCTCCGCGAGGATGTTGGCCAAGACGATGTCGTAACCGTTACCCCAGTCGGTATCGGCATCGGCAAGGGTCAGTCGATCGATCACGCCGTTGCGCGTGGCATTGTCGGTGGAGGCGATCAACGCTTGGGGGTCGATATCGACGCCGTGCGCCGCGCTGGCCCCCAGAATCAAGCCGGCGACGGCGAGAATCCCAGAACCGCAGCCGACGTCGAGGATCCGCTGTCCGACGGGCGGTTCTCGGTCCAAGAACTCAAGGCACAGCGCGGTCGTGGCATGGGTGCCGGTGCCAAACGCGAGCCCCGGGTCGAGCCAAACGATGGTGGGTTCGGGGGCCGTGTCCGCAGGCGGGTACTGACCACCGGGGCAAATCCACAAGCGGCTCCCGAATCGCATCGGACGAAAATCTTTCAGCCATTCGCGCTCCCACGCGCGATCTGCGAGCGTTTCTGCGCTCAGTTGGACCGGTTGGCCAAGCAGATCGGCCAGGATCGCAGCAACGGATTCCGAGTCTGTGCCGTCTTCGTACAGCGCGGAAATCGCTGTGGCGGGCCAGAGCGGCGTCGTGCCCGGTCGCGGCTCCAATATCGGCGTATCGCCGGCGTCGGCGAACGTGACCGAGAGTGCGCCGGAGGCAAAGCAGGCTTCTTCGACGATTTCCGGGTTGAGGCCGTCTACCGTGACATGAATTTGCAGGAACGGCATGAGCGGCCTGAGCTCCCGGAGGGTTGGGTGTGGAGCGGCACCAGCGCCGCTCCGCCCACCTTACTTTACTTCAGGCCGAGTCGCCGCTCGAGATAATGAATATCAACGCCACCCTGCTGGAATGCAGCGTGACCGAAGATTTCCTGATGCAGCGGCCCGTTGGTCTTGATCCCTTCAACGACCATCTCGGAGAGCGCATTACGCATGCGCGCGATGGCCGTCGCGCGGTCCTCGCCGTGGGCGATGATTTTCGCAATCAGCGAGTCATAGTACGGGGGCACGGAATAGCCCGAGTACAGGTGACTGTCGACGCGGATGCCGGGACCACCCGGTGGATGCCACAACTTGACCGGGCCCGGGCTTGGCATGAAGGTCTTCGGATCTTCGGCATTAATGCGGCACTCGATCGCGTGCCCGGTAATGCGCACGTCATCCTGTGTGATCGGGAGTGGCTCACCCCCAGCGATCCGCAACTGCATTTTGACCAGGTCAATGCCGGTCACCAGTTCAGTGACCGGGTGTTCAACCTGGATGCGCGTGTTCATTTCGATGAAATAGAACCGGCCATCCTCAAACAGGAATTCAAGGGTGCCGGCGCCGCGATAGCCCACCGCTTTCAGTGCCTTGGTGATGCTCACGATCATCTCAGCGCGCATCGCCGGCGTGATGCCGGGCGCTGGCGCCTCTTCGACAATCTTCTGATGGCGACGCTGTAACGAGCAGTCGCGCTCGCCGAGCACGACGACATTGCCGTGATTGTCGGCAAGCACTTGGAATTCCACGTGCCGTGGACGCTCCAAGAACTTCTCCATGTAGACCTGATCGTTGCTGAACGCGGCCAAGGCTTCGGCCTTGGTGACACTGATCGAGGTCGCGAGCGCGGCGTCCGAGTGCACCACGCGCATGCCGCGTCCGCCACCACCGCCGGAGGCCTTGATGATGACCGGATAGCCGATCTTGTGGGCAATGCGCCGGTTCTCTTCGGGATCATCGCCGAGCGGATCACCGGAGCCCGGCACGCACGGTACACCCGCCGCTTTCATCGTGCGGATGGCCGACACCTTGTCGCCCATGATGCGGATCGTCTCCGCTTTGGGACCGACGAAAATGAAGCCCGACTTTTCAACCCGTTCCGCGAAGTCCGCATTTTCGGACAAAAAGCCATAACCGGGATGAATCGCGACGGAATCCGTGACTTCGGCCGCCGCAATCAGGGCCGGCATGTTCAGGTAGCTCTCCTTCGAGGAGGGCGGACCGATGCAGACCGTTTCATCGGCGAGCAGGACGTGCTTGAGGTTGCGGTCCGCGGTCGAGTGGACGGCGACCGTTTTGATGCCGAGTTCTCGGCAGGCACGCAGAATCCGCAGCGCAATTTCACCGCGGTTAGCAATCAACACCTTGTCAATCATGGGCTTATTCGATGATGAAGAGGGGCTGGCCAAATTCGACCGGCTCGCCATTCTTGACGAGAATCGAGACGACCTTGCCGGCGCGGTCGGATTCGATCTGGTTCATCATCTTCATCGCCTCGATGATGCAGAGCGTTTGCCCGACCTTCACCTCGGAGCCCAATTCAACGAATACTTTCGCGCCGGGAGCCGGTGACGAGTAGTAGGTACCGACCATGGGTGCGGTGACGGCAGAGTCCGCGGAACTCGACGCCGGCGCGGCGACGGGCGCAGCGGCGACAACCGGCGCCGCTGCCGCGACCGGTGCGGCGGCCGGGGCTGCCGGCGCAGCCATCGGGCCTGGCGCGGACACATAAGTGGTCATCGGCGCCGAACCGTGGCGGCTGATGCGCACGGATTCTTCGCCTTCCTTGATCTCGATCTCGGCGACGCCCGATTCTTCGAGCAACTCGATGAGTTTCTTGACCTTGCGGATATCCATGTCTCTTCCTCGTCGAACGATCAGTAATTAGGAGTGAGCGCGCAGGGCGGCGTCGAGCGCGAGTTCGTAGCCGAGAGGGCCCAAACCGACGATGACGCCTGCGGCGAGCGCGGACAGATGCGAGTGATGGCGGAACGCCTCGCGGGCGTACACATTCGAAATGTGGACTTCATAAAACGGAATGGCGACCGCAGCAAAGGCATCGCGTAAGGCGATGCTGGTATGCGTGTACGCCCCGGCATTGATGATGATCGCGTCAAATCCTTGCGCTTTCGCGGCATGAATTTGCTCAATCAATTCGTGTTCGGCGTTGGATTGAAATCCAACGACGGCCGAGCCGCGCTGCGCGGCGACCGTCGACAAATGACCGAGAATATCGGCCAACGTCTGGCTGCCGTAGGTGCCCGGTTCACGGGTGCCCAACAAGTTTAGGTTCGGTCCGTTGAGGACCAGAATGCGTGCCATCGGCCCCCCGGAGCCGGTGTGTCGGACGGGCAGTCTAACCAAAAAATCGAGGAATTACGCAATCCGTCCGCATTTGCTGCGATCGGCGCCCATCCTGCAAACAACGCGCCGATCGCTATGTTGCATTTTTGCGTCAGTTGCTCGGGGCTGATGCAGGGGGTGGGTTCGCCGCCGCGACCGCATCCAGCGCGGCGCGTGCGTCGTTGCGATCCAGGGTGCCGGCATCGAAGCGATAGAGGATATCCAGCGTCGCCCGTAAGTTGCGTTCGTGCAATTCGCCGAGGTGGACGGTCAGCACGCGACCGTGGGAGTCCACGAACGCACTGAACGGTAGCGCCATGGTTTCAACGCCATAGGCTTTCGCTGCCTCCAACGCGTCATCTTCACCGACCAACACGTCGTACGACAGAGGGATCTTCTGTGTAAATTTCTCGACATCTTGCGGGAAATCTACGGCAATTCCGATGATTTTGAGCCCTCGATCGGCGTAGTCCGCATGGATCTGGTTGAGCAACGGAATCTCTTTGCGGCAAGGACCGCACCAGGTTGCCCAGAAGTTCACGAGCTGCGGATGACCGTCCCATTCGGTGATGGCGTGGCGTTTGCCATCCAGGCCGCTCAGGGTGAATTCCGGTCGCGACGTCGGCACCGTTCCATCCACGTGGGAACCCGCGGTCAGCGATCCACTCAGGGGATGAGAAGCCGGGGTAGAGCGCTGGTACCAGAAGGCGGCGATCACGGCGATGCCGATCACGGCGAAGCCGGTGTAAGCGAGACGCAACGCGGGCGGGGTTTTCACGGGGCAGCCTCAAAAGCGGTGAGATGTTGCAGGAATTGGTCGGCATCGACGAAGCCGACGAGCCGAAATGCGCGCCGCTCCGCCCCATCCGCCTTGATGAAGGCGGTGGTTGGCGGACCGAAAATCTCAAATCGGCGCAGCAGAGCCTGGTCGTCCGCTGAGTTCGCGGTCACGTCGGCACGCAGTATCAGATACCGCCCCAACGCAGCGGCGACACGCGGGTCATTGAACGTATGCGCATCCATCTCTTTGCAGGAGACGCACCAATCGGCGGAAAAATCCAACATGACCGGACGCCCACTCGTGGCGGCCTCGGCGATCGCCTGATCGAGTTCGGCGCTGCTGTGTATGGCGCGAAACGGTAGGGACTGCGCTTTCGCCTCGCCCCAACGGGTGCCGCGGGTGGGGTGTAGCGGGTCGGTTCCACCCATCAGGCCGCTGATCAGCAGCACGACGGCGTACGCGCCGCAGAAAAAAACGGCGACGTTACGTGCCGTGGAGCGCGAGCCGGCCCGACGCCCGACGCGGGCGAGCACTGCCGCGGCAGCGGCGAGCACCCCTGCCCAACCGACCATCGTGACCTGTGCGGCGACCAAGCGATCGAGCATCCAGACGGCCACGCCCAAAAAGACCACTCCAAACAGGGCCTTGACGGTTTCCATCCAAGGCCCGGATTTTGGCAGCAGGCGTCCGGCCGAGGCGCCAACGAGCAGCAAAGGGGTGCCCATGCCGAGTGACAGCGCGCCGAGCGCGAGCGCCCCGCGACCGATGGCGCCCACCTGGCCGATCACCACGAACGTAGCGACCAGCGGCGGCGCGACGCAGGCGGTCACAATCAGCGACGACAGGGCGCCCAGCAATGCCGTAGACGCCAGACGACCGCCGCGTATCCGGCCGCTCAGGTCGGCGAAACGGGTCTGCCACGAGGACGGCAACGCCAGCTCGTAGAGGCCGAACATCGCCAGCGCCAATGCGACGAATAGCGCCGCAAACAGCGCAATGATCCACGGTTGCTGGAAGAACGCCTGCGACTGTGCGCCCACCGCAGCGAACGCCACGCCGACGGTCGTGTACGTCACCGCCATTCCGCCGACATACGCCAGCGACAAGGCGAAGCCGCGCCCGTGAGAGACCCTCGGTCCGTCGCCGGCGATGATGCCGGCCAAGATGGGAACCATCGGCAAGACGCACGGCGTAAACGCGAGGAGTAGGCCGAAGAACCAAAAACTGGCCAGAACCACCCACCAATGCGCGGTACGCACGATTGTCGCCAATCGGTCCTGTTCCGCGCCGGCCGAGCCTGCGCCGGCAACGGGTCCTGCTGCCGTGACGGGCCCGAGAGCCATATCGGTCGTTTGCGGCGTGTAGCACAGGCCCGCATCTGCGCAGCCTTGATACGTCAATTGAATGCGGCTGGGCGCTGGGCCGGTGTACGGGATGCGCACCTCCACGTCGCCGCGGAAGACGGCTTGATCGCCGAAATACTCGTCGTGGTGAATTTCGCTGGCAGGCCACTGCGGCGCACCCAGCGTCGTCGGCGCGGCAACCTTGAAGTGCATGCGCTCGCGGTACAGGTAGTACCCCGGCGCGATAGCCACTCGAACCGCCACGGTCGAGCTTTGGAGCGTTGCCGATGGCTGGAACGCTTGCTCGGCCGGCAGGAACTCGGGTGCCGGCGCGGCCGGGCTTTGGTCCGTGGCCGGCCGGACGAGTTTGCCGAGCAGCCCTCCCGACGCCGGACGGATCGCGCCGCTCGGGGAGGTTGGCGCGGTTCGGATTGCCGGTACCGGCGGTAAGGCTTGGTGCGCGATCCAGGTTTGGGGTGGGTAACACAGGCCGGCATCCGCACAGCCTTGCAGGCGCAGTTTGAGGGCGAGGTCCGCGACGGAGGCGGCGCGGTGGTACGGCACCTGCACGGTGAAGTTGCCGCGGAAAATCTCCTGCTCGCCGAAATACTCGTCGCTGTGGGGGAGTCCCGGGGGGAATACGGCCGGATCCAACGTCACGCCGGCCGTGTCGGTGCTGAACTCGAAGCGCTTGCGATACAAATAGTATCCATCCGCCACGTGATAGGTCACCGCAATCGTCTGGTCATTGGCGACGGCGTCGTATCGGTACGCTTCCGTCGCCTTGAGAAAAGTCGGCTCGCCGGCGAGGGCGCTGGAGGCGACCGAAGCACTCGCCAGGAGCGCGAAAAACCCAGTATTCAGAGCAGACAAGTATTTGAAAAACATAACGTTTCGAGCCTTTTCCTGAGGTATGGTCAGGTGGGGTGAGCGTGCGCGGGCCTCGCGGAGGTCGCGGCAGCAATTTCGGTTAGGCGGCCTTGAAATGCTCCAGTTCGTCGCTATATTTAGCAGCCGTTAGGGGAGAGTGCTAACAATATCTCCCCTCGGGACCCCCGACCGGGGTCGCATCAAATTCTACTGGCTCCTGAAGGAGGACAAACAAAATGTCGAAGATTCGTCCGCTGCATGACCGAGTGATCGTTAAGCGGGAAGAAGACGAGCGCAAGTCGCCGGGCGGCATCGTGATCCCGGATTCTGCGTCTGAGAAGCCGAGCAAGGGCCGCGTTGTGGCCGTGGGCACCGGCAAGATCCTCGAGGACGGCAAGGTTCGTCCGCTCGACGTGAAGGTCGGTGACAAGGTGCTCTTCGGCAAGTACAGCGGCACCGAGGTCAAGGTCGACGGTGATGACGTGCTCGTGATGCGTGAGGAAGACATCCTCGCGGTCCTCGAGAAGTAATCCGCTCCCCGTCCGGCAACAGAATTCAGAGGAATAGAGAACATGGCAGCTAAAGAAGTACGTTTTGGTGATGACGCCCGCTCCCGCATGGTGAAGGGCGTGAACATCCTGGCGAATGCCGTTAAGGTCACGCTCGGTCCCAAGGGCCGCAATGCGGTCTTGGACAAGAGCTTCGGCGCCCCGACCGTGACGAAGGACGGTGTGTCGGTCGCCAAGGAAATCGAACTGAAGGACAAGTTCGAGAACATGGGCGCGCAGATGGTGAAGGAAGTCGCGAGCGCGACGTCCGACGAGGCCGGCGACGGCACCACCACCGCGACGGTGTTGGCTCAGGCGATCGTCCGTGAAGGCCTGAAGGGTGTCGCCGCAGGCGTCAACCCGATGGACCTGAAGCGTGGCATCGACCTCGCGGTGACGACCGCGGTGGAAGAGCTCAAGAAGCTCTCGAAGCCCTGCAAGGACACGAAGGCCATCGCGCAGGTCGGCACGATCTCCGCAAACTCGGATGAGAGCATCGGTAACACGATCGCCGAGGCGATGGAAAAGGTCGGTAAGGAAGGCGTGATCACCGTTGAAGAGGGCTCGGGCCTCAACAACGAACTCGACGTCGTCGAGGGCATGCAGTTTGATCGCGGCTACCTGTCGCCTTACTTCATCAACAACCAGGCGAATCAGACGGCCGAGCTCGACAAGCCGTTGATCCTTCTGTACGACAAGAAGGTCTCGAACATTCGCGAACTGCTCCCGATTCTCGAGGGCATTGCGAAGGCTGGTCGTCCGTTGCTGATCGTGGCGGAAGACGTTGAGGGTGAGGCTCTGGCCACGCTCGTCGTCAACACCATCCGCGGCATCGTGAAGGTCGCTGCGGTCAAGGCGCCGGGCTTCGGCGATCGCCGTAAGGCCATGCTGCAGGACATCGCGATCCTGACCGGCGGCACCGTGATCTCCGAGGAAGTGGGTCTCTCGCTCGAGAAGGCCACGTTGAACGACCTCGGCGAAGCCAAGAAGATTGTCGTGGAGAAGGAAAACACCACGATCATCGACGGCGCCGGCAAGGGTTCCGAGATCAAGGCGCGCGTGGCGCAGATCCGTGCTCAGGCCGAAGAAGCCACCTCGGATTACGACCGCGAGAAGCTGCAGGAGCGCGTTGCGAAGCTCTCCGGCGGCGTGGCGGTCATCAAGGTTGGCGCTGCCACCGAGATGGAAATGAAGGAAAAGAAGGCGCGCGTCGAAGACGCACTTCACGCTACCCGTGCAGCCGTCGAGGAAGGCGTGGTTCCGGGTGGCGGCGTCGCCCTGATCCGCGTTCTCAAGTCGCTCGAGAAGCTCTCGGTCGACAACGATGACCGCAACTTCGGCATCCGCATCTTGGCTCGCTCGATCGAAGAGCCGCTCCGTCAGATCGTCACCAATGCCGGTGTCGACGCTGCCGTCGTGCTCAACAAGGTCCGCGAAGGCAAGGGTAACTTCGGTTACAACGCCGGTTCGGGCGAGTACGGCGACATGATCGAAATGGGCATCTTGGATCCCACCAAGGTCACGCGTCTGGCGCTGCAGAACGCTGCGTCGGTAGCGGGTCTGTTGCTCACGACCGAGGTGATGATTGCCGAGGCCCCGAAGGATGACGACCACTCGCACGGTGCGCCGGGCGGAATGGGCGGCATGGGTGGCATGGGCGGAATGGACATGTAATTCCGCTGTCGGGTGGCGCAGGCCGCCCGACACATTGTCCAACGGCAAGGCCCCGCATGCGGGGCCTTGCCTTTTTTATGGCACTCAATTTAGCGACGGTTTGAAATCGCGGTCGGCGCCCGCCACACGGGACGGGGTTACCCCCGCGCAGGCCACCGACCGCAGGGCTTAGACGATGCCGAGACGTTTTTGAACGTCTTCGAGTGGCACGCCCTTGGTTTCCACTACCATCGTTTTGACCCATACCAACTGCAGGACCATCATTCCGCAGAAGAATAAGAAGACGGTCGATGGCGCGAACGCGGTGACCATCTTCGGAAAGAAGGTGGTCAAAAGTGCCGCGAACACCCAATGGGTCGAACTTCCCAGCGCTTGCCCCTCTGCACGATGGCGGTTGGGGAAGATCTCCGCGATGAATACCCAGATGACGGCGCCTTGGCCGATCGCGTGGGCCGCAATGAACGCGAAAATACAAACCGGCACGATCGCGACCTGGCCACTGGCAAAAGCCCAGGCGACCAGCCCGAGCGAGACGATGTAGCCGAATGAGCCGATATAGAGCAGCGTGCGCCGACCCAGTCGGTCGATCAGCCACAGTCCCACGAACGTGAATACGAGGTTCGTGATGCCGATGCCCACCGATTGCAGTAAGGCAGCCTGACTGCCGAGCCCGGTCAGTTCAAAGATGCGGGGCGCAAAGTAGAGAACGGCATTGATGCCCGAGAGTTGATTGAAAAAAGCGATGAGAAACGCGAGCGTAATCGGGGTGCGCAATGAGCGTGTCCAGAACGCGCCACCGGCGTCGTAAGCGCGGTCGCTCGAAAGGATGTCAGCGGCGCGAGCATCGATCTCCGACGCGCTGGCGGTCGGGTCGATCAGGCGGAGGACCGACTTGCCGCGCGCAGCATCGCCGCGGCGTACGAGCAGCCAGCGCGGGCTCTCTGGCAGCGTAAAACTGAGCAAGGCGTAGGCAAGAGAGGGGATGGCGGCCACCCCGAGCATCCAACGCCACGCGTTCTCCCCCGTTCCCGCCAGCAGTGCATTCGACAGATAGGCGATGACAATCCCGAAGACGATGTTGAACTGGAACATCCCGGCCAACAGTCCGCGACGCGACGGGGGAGCGATCTCCGAGATATAGAGCGGCGCCACCACGGTCGACATGCCGATGCCCAGGCCGCCGATGGCTCTCGCCAGAATGAATGCACCGACGTCATTGGCGAGCGCCGACCAGAGCGCCGAGACGACGTACAGCAGGCCGATAAAGCTCAGCGTGAACTTGCGCCCCCAGCGATTGGTGGGCCAACTGCCGATGAGGGAGCCGATCACCGTGCCGTACAGCGCTGAGGATATGGCGACGCCGTGCAATCCCGGCGTGAGGTGCCACAACGTCTGAATTTTTTGCTCCGCACCGGATATCACGACGGTATCGAAGCCAAACAGAAAACCCGCAAGCGCCGACGTGATCGACCAAAGCAGGATGCGCGTGCCGATGGGTGCGCGAGTCATTGTCCTGTCCATGAAGCCCCCAATGTTGTTCGTATGCCAGGCACCCACGTTCTCGCCGTCGGAAGGCGACGGAAAACCCCGATCCCCGAGCGCCCACCATGACGGTATCGTTTCGCGCTTGCAATCGATTCCGTCGGCAGTTGCGCCGCCTTCCGGGTAAGTCCCACAATATCCGGTGACCTACGCGCCGATCGCGCCGTACTCTGGGGGATGATCTTGAAGAGCAAGGGTGGGCATCGCGCTCCAGCGAAGATGGCAGATATCGCGACGCTGGCAGGGGTGTCACCGTCCACCGTATCGCGCGCCTTAGCCGGTAGTCCGCTGGTGGCGAAGAAAAAACGCGACGAGATCCTGCGTCTCGCCCGGGAGGCGGGGTACGTCGTCAACACGACCGCCCGCAATCTGCGTCTGAAGCGAACGGAAACGATCAGTGTTGTTATCCCGTTGGCGCATGAGGCCAGTCAGCCACTGACCGATCCATTCTTCGTTGAAATGTTGGGCTATTTGGCGGATGCCATCACTCAGCGTGGCTATGGCGTCCTTCTGCAGAAGATCGTGCCGCCGATGGGGGACTGGTTGCCGACGCTCGTCGCCTCGGGTCGGTCGGATGGGGTCATCGTTATCGGCCAAAGTACGGAGCACCGGGTCCTCGAGGAAGTGGCCGGGTATTACCGCCCCTTGGTGGTCTGGGGTGCGCCCGCCGCACACCAGAACTACTGCACCGTCGGTACCGATAATGCCGCCGGCGCGATGCGCGCCGTGGAGCACCTCCTGCGGTTGGGTCGCCAACGCATCGTGTTCTTCGGTGATCCGTCCTTGCCGGAGATCGGGCTGCGTTACGAGGGTTACCTCGCAGCATTGGAAAACGCGCGTCGACCCTTGGAAGCGGCGAATATCGTGCCCGCGCATCTGACGGCGGATACGGCGTATACGGCCATGAGTGAATTGCTCGCCCGCAAAGTGCCGTTCGATGCGGTGTTCGCGGCGAGCGACCTGATCGCCATCAGCGCGATTCAGGCGATTACGGCCGCTGGGAAGTCCGTTCCGAACGACATCGCCGTTGTCGGCTTCGACGACATTGCACTTGCGGCCCACAGTAATCCGGCGCTGACCACGGTACGACAAGACTTGGAGCGTGGTGCCCATACGATCGTCGACCTGATGTTTCGACGTCTCGGTGGCGAGGATGCGCCATCGGCGACGTTGTCGGCCGAATTGATCGTGCGCGAGTCGTGCGGCGCTAAATTGCGGGGCTGAGCGCGGCGATCCGGGGCAGCGTGGCACGAAAGATCGTTTGCAAACGATTGCATTTCGTGGATCAATAGGATCATAACGTGAAGGCGATACCCGCGCGGCGGGTGTCTGTAGGAGGGGGTATGAGCGAAGACATGAAGGCGTCGGCGCCGCATAACGTCGCGGCGATCCGTTGGCTCACCTGTTTGATGTTTTTCATGTTTGCGATGACCACGGACGCCGTCGGCGTGATTATCCCGAAGGTCATCGCTGAATTTGGCCTGAGTCAAACGACGGCCGGTGCGCTGCACTACGGCAGTATGGCCGGCATCATGGGTGCCGGGCTCTTGCTCGGCTTTCTCGCGGATCGTTTTGGCCGCAAGTGGACGATCTTATTGGGGTTGGCGGTCTTTGCAATGACTGCGTTCAGCGTGCCCGCGGCCAGCAGCTTTCCGATGCTCTTGGTGCTGATCTGCTGTGCTGGCATCTCGATCGGCGTGTTCAAAACGGGCGCACTTGCACTCGTGGGTGACTTGTCGGTTTCGGCCACCGAACTGACGAGCACGATGAACCTCGTGGAAGGCTTTTTTGGCGTCGGCGCAATCGTCGGACCGTTGGTGGTCAGTGTGTTGGCAGGCCAGGGTGTGTCATGGCGCTGGCTGTACGTGATTGCCGGGGCGCTGTGTTCGCTCCTATTCTTGATCGCGGCGTTGGCGCGGTATCCATCGGCGCCGCAAGCAGCGCTCAGCGAGCGCCGATCCGCCGCGACCGCGCTGAAACTGGTGTCGAACCCTTACGCATTTGGCTTCAGCGCTGCGGCGTTTCTCTACGTCGCGGTGGAGTGCGCGATCTATGTGTGGATGCCAACGTTGCTGAGCGGTTTGAAGGGGGCATCGTTGGCGTTGGCCGGTTATGCGTTGCCGGCATTCTTCATCATGCGTGCCGCTGGCCGCTTCGTGGGTGCTTGGCTACTGCGTACGTTTGAGTGGTCCTTGGCCCTCTTGATCAGCGCCGTGGCTATTTTCCTCTGTTTCGCCGGAAGCGTCTGGCTTGGGCTTGAGGGGGCGCTCTACCTGTTGCCGCTGTCCGGCCTCTTCATGTCCATCGTTTACCCCACGATCAATTCCAAGGGGATCGGCTGTTTTGCGGCATCCGACCAAGGATCGGTCGCGGGCGTCATTCTCTTCTTTACCTGTCTGGGCGCGATTCTGGGACCGATGTCGATGAGTCTGATCAGCGACGCGGTCGGGGATCCGGCGGTCGGCTTTCAGTTGGCGTCCGGCTTCTGTCTGGTGTTTGTGGGCGGGGCGATCTACAACGCGGTGCGTAAACCGGCGCATGCGCGCCTTGCGCAAAACGAGAGCGGGAACTAGTCGCCAGCAGGTCGGATGCGCATGGCATCTAACGCCGGGTGGGGTGCTTTCCCACTCGGAACCGAGCGGTCACCGGCCCGTAGGGTGACCGCTGTGCAGGTCTCGTCTAGGTTACATCCTAGACCAATCGTGCAGTTGTAAAAAAGCAACGTAAATTATTGAATCCAAGGAAACGCCGCGTGCAATCGGTTGTTGCAATCGTTTGCACATTGTGGTGTAGTCGCGCTCAGAAATTCGGGGGTCGAGTTTGTACCCCTGTTTCCAATCGATTTCACTTGATGCATTTGTGCTCTAGGGGGTACTTGTGAAGAAGACGTCCAACGAAAAGCTTTTCCTCCGTATGCTGATTTCGGCCGCGCTCGCGGCAGGCGCCAGCGCCCACGCGGAAACCGCGGCGACACCGGCAGCCCAGGCCGGCGACAGCCTGCTCGACGAAGTGGTCGTGACCGCTGCGGCGGGCGATAAGACCCAGCTGCGCAGCTCGCTGCAGGTCACCGATATTTCCAGCGAAATCGTGCAGGACATGGCGCCGCGCTCGGTCGCTGAGTCCCTGAAGCTCGTTCCGGGTATGTCTGTCACCGACATGTCGGGCAGCGGCGGTAACGCGAACTTCTCCGTGCGCGGTCTCCCGGTCACCACCGGCGGCGCGCCGTTCGTGCAGTTGCAGGAAGACGGTCTGCCGCAGGTTCTGTTCGGCGACATGAACTTCGGTAACAACGACTACTGGACCCGCTTCGACGTGTCGAACACGATCGAAGCCACCGTCGGCGGTAGCGCCGCGACGTTGGCTGCTGGTGCGCCGGGTGCCGTCATCAACTTCATCAGCGACACCGGTAACAAGGCCGGCGGCATGTTCACCCTGTCCGAAGGCGTGGGCTTCAACGAAACGAAGGCGACGTTCGCCTTCGGCGGTCCGCTGAGCAGCACGTGGCGTTACCACGTGGACGGTTTCTACGTCTACGGCAATGGTCCTCGCGATCAGGGCAGCATCGGCGAGAATGGCTATCAGATTAAAGCCAACGTCACCCATGACCTGAGCGACGACAAGGGCTTCATCCGCTTCTACGTCAAGCTCTTGAACGATCAGGAAGAGTACAACGCGGGCGGCCCGGTGAACGCAGTCGGCAACGGCAGCTCGCTGTCCGGCATCTCGGCATACCCGGGTAACGACATTCGCAACAGCTCGACGGTCGGCGTGTACAACCAGTCGATCAGCTACTTGAACAGCTCGAACGGCCAGTTCAGCACCGTGCCGAACAACGGCGTGCACCCTGTGGTCCACTCGGTCGGCGCGCAGTTGCACCTTACGCCGGCGGGTGATTTCACGATCGACGACAAGTTCCGCGTCACCCAGGCGTCGGGCAACTTCGCGGCTCAGTTCTTCGGCTTGGGCACCGCCGCGGGCTGGCTCGGCTCGACCGTCAACGGTCAGACCGTTGGCAGCGTCGTGTACGCCTCGGGCCCGAACGCGGGTCAGGCTTACAACGGCCTCACCAACAACTCGACCCAGATCTACACGAACATGTCCGATATGGGCAGCGTCGTGAACGATTTGGCGTTGTCGGACAAGTGGTCGTCGGGCGCCAACAAGCTGTCGGCACGCGCCGGCTTCTTCTACATGAACCAGACGATCGATCAGAACTGGCACCCGAACTCGGCGGTCAACACCGTCGACGGCGTGAATCCGGTTCCCTTGAACCTGATCAGCTCGACGGGCCAGCTGCTGAGCAATGCGGGCGTCACCGGCTACAACACGGCTTGGGGCGCGGGCGTTGACCGTACCTACGCCATGAGCGTCGCCGACTCGGCACCGTACTTGGACCTGACCTGGGATCGCGATGCGCTGCAGATCGAAGGCAGCGTGCGTCGTGACTCCTACCGCGTGACCGGCTGGGCCGAGAGCGCCAGCGGCGCGACGACCAACGTGGGTTACCTCACCGGCGGTGCGTTCAGCTCCACCGGCGCGCTGACGACCCCGTACGTCTCGTACTCGACGCTGGATGCGGGCACCTATGAGCCGCTGAACTACACCGTCAGCTACAACTCGTGGTCCTTGGGCGCGTTGTACCAGCTCGACAGTGGCACGAGCGTGTACGCCCGTGCGAGCCGTGGCGGCAAGGCCAACACCGATCGCAACATCCTCTCGGGTTACACCAACCCAGACGGTTCGTTGACGGCGTCGGGTAAGAACCAGGCCGTGGACGTTGTTCTGCAGCAGGAAGTGGGCTTCAAGCATAAGGGCCACGCGTTTGGCGGCTCGTATGACTTCACGGCTGCGTACTTCCAGACGAGCTTCGGCGAGTCGAGCTTCGACCTCACGAAGCCGGCGGCTTCGCGTTACTTCGACGAAAAGTACTCGGCGAAGGGCGTTGAGCTGAGCGGCAACCTGCATGTCGGCAACTTCTCGCTGTACGCGCAGGCCACCTTCCAGAATCCGACCGTCGATGCGAACGGCGTGGGCTCGAGCCCGCAGACGTTGGTCAGCGGCGGCACCGGCTTCTTGCCGGGCGGCACCGCGAAGGTGACGTATGCGATCGTGCCGTCGTACACCTACGGTGCCGTCACCGGCGGTGTCGTGGTGCAGGGTCAGAGCCAGGAGAATATCAACGGCTACCCGCCGTACTACTCGCCGGCAACGACCTTGGTGGACCTGTTCGCGTCGTACCAGATCAGCGAAATGGTCTCGGTCGGCGTGCACGCCAACAACCTGTTCAACACCCTCAGCTTGGGCGGTGGTGGATCGGTGACGACGGGTCCGGGCGTGATCGGTGCTTCGGCTGAACCGGGTCGTACGGTTCTGGTCGATGTGACGCTGCGCTTCTAAGTCGCGAAAGGCCGGTAGGGGGCTGTCGCCCTCTACCGGCCGCTGCGCGCTAAACTGCCGCTCCGGCAGCATTCCTATACAGGCTTGCGGCCATCCATGGGTGGAGGCCGAACATGGTCGAATCGAGTCAACCGATCACTCGCATCGTCATTCTCGGCGGCGGTACCGCCGGATGGATGACTGCCGCTGCGCTCAGTCGCTCTATCGAGCGCAATTGCTCCATCACGCTGATCGAATCCGCCGACATTGGCACCGTGGGTGTCGGTGAGGCGACGATTCCGCCGATTCGTCTGTTCAACGATATGTTGGGCATCGACGAAAATGAGTTTTTGCGCCAAACGAAAGGCACATTCAAACTGGGCATTCAGTTCGTTAACTGGGGCGCCCAAGGGCATCGTTATTTTCATCCCTTTGGCAGTTACGGCCGACCGTTCGATTTAGTCCAAATGCAGCACCACTGGGTTCGCGCCCAGCAGGAAGGCAAGGCGGCGGATCTGGACGAGTACTGCATGGCTTGGGCTGCCGCGAAGCTGGGCCGCTTTGAACGCCCGCATCAGGATCCACGGAGCGTTTTGTCGACGTTCCTCTATGCGTATCACTTCGACGCCGGGCTGTACGCCCGTTTCCTGCGCGGGTATGCGGAAAAACGCGGCGTTCGCCGCGTGGAAGCGACCGTGCAGTCGGTCGCGCAAAATGCCGAATCCGGATTTATCGACAGTTTGACGCTCGACACCGGCGAGACCATCGATGGTGAATTGTTCATCGACTGCTCGGGCTTGCGCGGACTGCTGATTGAGCAAACGCTGAAGACCGGCTTCGAAAGTTGGTCGCACTGGTTACCCTGTGATCGCGCGGTCGCCTTGCCGACCACGAACACTGACCTCACACCGTACACACGATCGACCGCGCACGCGGCCGGCTGGCAATGGCGGATTCCGCTGCAACACCGGACGGGGAACGGTCACGTTTACGCCTCCTCGTTCATCTCGGATGATGAAGCCGCCGCGACATTGTTAAAGCACGTCGACGGCAAGCCGCTGGCCGACCCTCGGATCATTCGGTTTCAGACCGGTTGTCGACGCCTGCATTGGAATAAAAACGTCATCGCCATTGGGCTTTCGAGCGGATTTCTCGAGCCCTTGGAATCCACGTCAATACACTTGATTCAGGCGGGAATATCGAAGCTGTTGGCCTACTTCCCGGATCGTTCATTCGATCCACTCGTCATCCGCGAATTTAATCGCGTTGCCGTGTCTGAAGTGGAGCGTATTCGAGACTTCATTATTCTGCACTATCACCTGACGCGCCGTGACGACAGCGAAATGTGGCGCTATTGCGCGAACATGGCGGTTCCTGAGCCGCTTCAATCCAAGATTGATCACTTCCGTCGCTACGGGCGCATTTTGCCCAGCGACCTCGACATTTTCGGTCCTAGCAGTTGGCTTGCGGTGCACGTTGGGCAATTCAATCGCCCGGAACGCACCGACCCGATGCTGGGTTACCGACAGTTCGACGGCACGGCCTACTTAGAGCAGTTGCGACTCGCGATGTCGCGCGCCGCGCAAACGATGCCGACGCACCAGGCCTATATTGATAAACACTGTAAGGCGACAGGGTAGGGCATATTGCTCTGTCCGATACGCGAGGGGGCGTGATGTACCGATGGATAGGTGGCGCGGTGATCGCCGCGATGGGTTCGATGAGCATCGCCAGCGCGCAAGTGGCGGCGGTGATCGAAATGCCAACCGCCAAATTTGCGATCGGTGATGATCCCGCGCGCGCACGCCCCGAGTTCGACGACAGCGCCTGGGTCACGCTATCGACCCTGAAAAACTACGAGAAGCAGGGCTTCGACGGCTATGACGGGTACTCGTGGTATCGCTTCCACGTGAAAATCCCGTCCAGTCTCCGTACCACGGTCCGGTGGGATCACCGTCTGCGCGTCTATCTCTCCAGCGTTGACGACGTCGATGAGACGTTCTTGAACGGTGAAAAGATCGGCTCGATGGGCCAAATGCCGGAAGACCCACGCGGTTACAGCACCCGTTGGAACGGGATCCGCACCTATTACGTCGACATCGCGTCGGGTCTCGTCCATTGGGATGAGGACAACGTCATTGCGGTTCGCGTCTATGACGGCTCGGGCGGCGGCGGCTTTTACCGCGATATGCCGGCGCTGAGTCTCGCCGAGATTGTGGACGGATTATCGCTGGATCTGGGGAAGACGTATGTCGCGTACGGTGACGGAACCTTGACCGCCCAAACGCACTGGGTGAACGAGTTTCCCGTCGAGCTCGTGGGGCGTCTTGATTACACCGTCTACGACGCCGCGGCGGATCGTGAACTGTCGCGTGGTAGCCAAGCTTTCACGGTAGTGGCGGATGGTGCATCGAATATCACCGTATCCGCGCCGGCGCGGCCGGGGATTGAAGTGCGGTTTCAGTTCACCGAGGGCACCACGGGTACAGTGCACCGGGAGACTTATCACGTTCCCTATCTGTTGACGCCGCCGGAGTCGCCCAAACCCCATATCAATGGCGCCACAGTGCTCGGCGCGCGCGCTGGATCACCGCTCTATTATCGTGTTGCGGCAACCGGGAAGGCGCCGCTCAACGTGACTGCGACGGCGTTGCCGAAGGGGCTGCGTTTCGATGCGAAAGAAGGGGTCATTTCGGGTGCCGTTGTGCGTCACGGAACGTACCGAGTCAAACTGATCGCGCACAACGCGCTCGGTGTGGCCCACCGCGTGCTCACCATCAAAATTGGCGACCAATTAGCGCTGACGCCACCGATGGGATGGAACAGCTGGAATGCCTATGGATTGACGGTCGATGCCGCGAAGGTCCGCGCGGTGGCGGATGCCATGGTGTCGAGTGGTTTGGCGGCGCACGGCTGGACGTACGTCAATATCGACGATGGCTGGGAGTCAGCCTCACGCGACGAGCGCGGTGATATTCATACGAACGTGAAATTCCCCGACATGAAGTCCATCGCCGACCACCTGCACGCGCAGGGATTGCGCTTCGGCATTTACTCGTCGCCGGGACCCGAGACATGCGGGAAGTACATCGGCTCGAAGGGCCACGAGCGGCAAGATGCCGATGTATGGGCGGCATGGGGAGTTGATTATCTGAAGTACGATTTGTGCTCGTATGAACTCACCATGCCCAAAGAGCCGACGGTTGCTGATCATCAGAAACCCTATCGCCTGATGCACGAGGCGTTGCAGGCTCAGTCCCGCGACATCGTCTTCAGTATGTGCCAGTACGGCAGCAAAGAGGTCTGGAAATGGGGCGGAGACGTCGGCGGCAATCTCTGGCGCACGACCGGCGATATGGAAGATTCTTGGCGCTCGGTGCGCGAGGTGATCGACTCGCAATACCTCTCTTCGCCGTACGCGACGCCGGGCCATTGGAATGATCCGGACATGCTGGTTGTCGGAGAGGTGGGTTGGGGTGGTGAGATGCATCCGACTCGGATAACCCCGGACGAACAGTACACCCACATCAGCTTGTGGACCTTGTTGGCCGCACCGTTGTTGCTCGGCAATGAAATGACCCACCTGGACCCGTTTACGCTGAATTTGCTGACGAATGATGAAGTCATCGCGATCGACCAGGATCCGCTCGGGCACGCAGCACAGCGGGTTTATCACCAGGATGACTGGGAGATTTGGGTTCGGGACCTCGCCGATGGTCGTCGCGCCGTGGGCATCTTCAATCTGGGCGGCGCTTTCCGTCGACTGCCGCTGCACGGTCTGGTACCTGCTCTGACGGACGGTGTGCCGCTGCGCAATGTCTGGCGGCAGCGGAACCTCGGACCGATGCCTGCCGATTTTGAGGCGGCGCTGCCGGAGCATGGCGTCCTGTTATTAACGGTAGGGGCCAAACGTCACTGAGCGGATGCCGGTGAGGGCTCGGCCGATGACATGGCCGAGCCCAACCTTTCAAAGCAGCATAAGACTGCTACAGTTCAGCCATGCACATGCAAACCGCTGAAATCTTCCTGATCGCGATGGCGATCATCTTTAGTCTGCCGTATCTGCTGTGGCGGCTTGGTCGGACGGAGTACTACGCGCCCCTTGTCGTTGTGCAGATCATCGCCGGTATTTTGCTCGGGCCCGGCGTGTTGGGCGCGGTATTTCCCAGCTATTACGCGTTCGTCTTTAACCCCACCGTTGTGCAAACCCTCAATGGCGTCGCTTGGTGGGCCGTCATGCTGTTTGTCATGATTGCCGGGCTTGAGTTGGATGTCTCGCAAGTCTGGGCCAATCGTCGCGAGACAGGCATCACCGCGGGTCTCGCGCTCGGAACGCCATTGGCTTTAGGAGCGGCCGTCGCGGCGCTCGCCGCGCTGCAACCGGGCTGGATGGGGGATGGGGCCGAGACCTGGCAATTCGTGCTCGGCGTTGGGATGTCCTGTGCCGTGACCGCACTGCCGATCCTCGTCTTGCTCATGGAAAAGCTCGGCATCTTGCGCGAGCCCATCGGGCAACGGATTTTGCGCTATGCCAGCCTCGATGACATCGCCATTTGGGGTGTGTTGGCGTTAATCCTGATGGATTGGAGTCGGGTCAGTCGGCAAGTGCTGTTCATTGCGGTGTTCGCCGGTGCGGCATTCATCGTTCGCCGTGTGATGCGCCGCATCCCCGAACAGGACCGCTGGTACGGGGCACTGATCTGGTTGACGGTGTGCGCTTTCGGAGCCGATTGGTCGGGCCTGCATTTCATGGTCGGCTCGTTTTTAGCGGGTGCGAGCTTGGACGGCCACTGGTTTGACCGTGCCCGTATGGACCAGATGCGGCACAACGTGCTGCTGGTTTTCATGCCGGTTTTCTTCCTCAGTACGGGGTTGCGCACCACCTGGACTATGGGTGGGGGCAGCGTCTTCTTGTTCGCCGCTGCGCTCCTCGTCGCGTCCGTCGCCGGCAAGTTGCTCGGCACCGGGATCGCGGGCCGAGTACTGGGGTGGCAACGGGGTGAGTCCAGTTTGATCGGCTGGTTACTGCAGACGAAGGCCCTGATCATGATCATCTTTGCCAATATCCTCCTCGACAAGCACGTGATCACCAGCCCGACGTTCACGGCGTTGCTCCTAATGGCCGTCGGTAGCACGATGCTGACCGTTCCGGTCGTAACCCCCCAGTTGAAGCGATTGGCGCATCTGATTACTCGGCACGTTTGAGTCGGAGTGCGTCTAGAAAGAGACTGAAAACGATTGCATACTCGGCATCGGCAGCCGCGCAGGCGCCGGTAGGGGGTATTGCATGATTAAGCTCGCGCTCATTGACTGGGCATTGCTCGCTCTTTATTTCGCGTTTGTGCTCGGCATCGGTTGGTGGCTGAAGCGCCACGTTCGAACCAGCGAGGATTTCTTCCTCTCCGGCCGGTCCATGCCGGCGTGGGTGGCGGGGTTGGCCTTTATGTCGGCGAACCTCGGTGCGCAAGAAGTGATCGGCATGGCGGCGTCGGGTGCCAAGTACGGTATGGCGACGAGCCACTTCTACTGGGTCGGCGCGATTCCTGCGATGGTGTTTCTCGCCATCTTCATGATGCCGTTTTACTACGGTTCCAAAGCACGCTCGGTACCCGAATATCTGCGTATGCGCTTCGACGAGAAGACGCGCGGCTTCAACGCGATCTCCTTCGCCGTAATGACCGTGATGTCCTCAGGCATTTCGATGTACGCGATGGGCCTCTTGTTGAATCTCCTGTTGGGATGGGATTTCAACGTCAGTATGTGGATCTGTGCCGGGATCGTGCTCGCTTACATTCTCCTGGGCGGGCTCACCTCGGCGATCTATAACGAAGTGTTGCAGTTCTTTCTGATCGTGTTCGGATTCCTGCCCTTGGTGCTGCTCGGTCTGCGCGATATCGGCGGCTGGTCCGGTCTGCGCTCGGGTCTTGCTCGTGTCGCGACCGACCAAGGCTACGCGTCTGGCGCGTGGAGTGATTCCTGGCAGTACCTCGGTTCAACGACGGCGAACCCCATGGGGGTGGAATGGTTTGGGCTCGTGATGGGCCTCGGTTTCGTGCTGTCGTTTGGCTACTGGTGCACAGACTTTCTAATCATTCAGCGCGCGATGGCAGCGGAGTCCATGCAAGCGGCGCGACGTACGCCGCTCGTCGCGACCGTGCCGAAAATGCTCTTCCCGTTCTTGGTGATTGTCCCGGGCATGATCGCCATCGCGCTCGTCCACTCCGGTCATGGGAATTTTGCCCTTCCTGCAAAAGCCGACGGCTCCTTGAATTACGACTTGGTGATTCCGGTGATGCTGGGCCGGTATTTTCCGAACGGCTTGTTGGGACTTGGGCTGACGGCGCTGATCGCCAGCTTCATGTCCGGCATGGCCGGCAATGTCACCGCGTTTAACACCGTCTGGACGAACGATATCTATCGTCCCTACATTCGTCCCAATGCCTCCGACAGCGCGTTGCTCTGGATGGGACGTGCGGCCACGGTGGTCGGTGTGCTGCTCTCATTGGTGGCAGCGTATTTGGCTGCGGCGTTCAACAACATCATGGACGTCTTGCAGTTGGTCTTTGCATTTATCAATGCGCCGCTGTTTGCCACGTTCTTGCTGGGTATGTTTTGGCGTCGAGCAAACGGACACGGCGCGTTTACCGGATTGCTGGCAGGCACTGTGGTCGCCGCCGTGCACCACGGCTTGACTTTACCCGCGCATGCCGTTGCTGGCGTCAAAGGGGGATGGCTCGAAACGATGCATATCTACCCGAGCGAAATGGCGCAGAATTTTTGGACGGCTATATTCGCCTTTTCGGGCTGCTTTGCCGTGACCGTACTCGTGAGCTTGTTGTTCGCAGCGCCGGAGCGCGGGACGCTGCGCGGATTGGTGTATTCCGAAACGCCGCACGCTGCCGAGGAGTCCGGCTCGCGTTGGACGCGAACGACAACGCTCGGTCTGATGGCGCTCGGTGCCGCGGTCGTGCTCAATCTGATCTTCTGGTAAGGACGCCTCATGAACCTCGACATTCGTTGGCCGATGGGCATTTTGTTTGTGCTGTTCGGCGTACTGATCGGCGGGTACGGTGCATTAAGCGATGCGACGCCGATCGGTGGCCTCAACGTAAACCTGCTCTGGGGCTGCGTTCTCGGCGCCTTCGGCCTCGCCATGCTTTGGTTGGCTCGTCGCGGGGCGCGGCAGGAGTAACGCATGATCACACGCGAGGCGCGGGCTGCCCGACTCAGAGATCGGTTGCGGTCACGAAACCCTTCGGCCGTTGCGGTCGCGCGGCTCTTTCGGGCACCCGGGCGAGTCAACCTCATCGGTGAGCACACGGATTACAACGACGGCTTCGTGATGCCGCTCGCCATCGACTTTGATACGTGGGTCTTGGCTGCGCCGCGTTCAGACGGGCTCATCGTCGTGGAGTCTCTGGACTTCGACGAGATCCACCGGTTTCGTCTGGAAGATGGGCCCAGTCGGCCGCCCGGCAGCGGGCACTGGACGGCCTATGTCGAAGGCGTAGCTCACGTGTTGAAGTCGATCGACCGCGGCGTGAGCGGTGCCAACCTCGTGATCCACAGTACCGTTCCGATGGGTTCGGGTCTGAGTTCCTCGGCCGCCTTGGAGGTGTCAGTCGCCCTAGCGCTCTCGAGTCTCGGCGGCGCTGAGGTGCCGTCCGGTCTGGAAATCGCGCGTGTCTGCCAGCGAGCGGAGAATGAGTTTGTCGGGGCTCGATGCGGCATTATGGACCAGTACGCATCCGTCCACGGCGCGGCCGGTCAAGCGATCCATCTCGACTGTCGCTCGCTGACGCATCGGGCGGTACCGCTGCAGGCGGTTAATGCGCCATTTCGTATCGTCGTTTGCAATTCGATGGTGCGGCACCAATTAGCCGGCGGTGAGTACAACAACCGGCGTCGGGAATGTGAGGCAGCCGTGCACGCGATTGCCGACACGGATGCGCGCGTTCAGGCCTTGCGGGACGTTTCCGAAGATTTGCTCGACCAATGTGTGGGCCGTATGGATCCGGTCGTGTGGCGGCGAGCGCGCCACGTGGTGACGGAAAATGCGCGGGTAGAGGCCTTGGCGCGCGCACTCAACGACGGCCAGTGGCCAGCGGTGGCGGCGATCCTGCGGGCGTCTCATGAAAGCCTGCGCGACGATTACGCGGTGAGTTGTGCGGAGCTCGATCGCTTGGTCGACATCGCGCAACAGCACACCGGAACGCTCGGTTGCCGGATGACCGGCGGTGGTTTCGGGGGCTGTACCGTGAACCTAGTGGCCGCGGCCGCAGTGGACAGTTTCTGTGCGCACGTTACGCAGGAATACACTCTATCGATGGGCTATGCCCCGGAGATCTACGTGTGTGGAGCGGCAGACGGTGCCGGGGAAGTGTATGGCGTCTGATCCGTCCTCACTGCTGTCGGGGGTACATCGTCGCCGTAATGCGTTGACGGGCGACTGGGTGTTGGTATCACCGCATCGGACGCAACGGCCTTGGCAAGGACAGGTGGAAGACGCGTCGGTCGTTACCCTGCCGAGCCACGATCCCACGTGTTATCTCTGTCCGGGCAATACGCGGGCGGGTGGCATCGTCAATCCCGACTATCGCGACACCTTCGTGTTCGACAATGATTTTGCGGCGTTACGGCCCGAGGCAACGCTCGAGCCCTATCGCCAGGGATTGTTAGAGGCTGAAGTAGAGTCGGGCCTCTGTCGCGTCATTTGCTATTCGCCGGAGCACAACCTCACGTTAGGGCAGATGACGCCGACAGCCATCCGTGCGGTGGTGGATACCTGGGCCGCCCAATACGCAGAACTGGCTGCCCGACCGGACATCGGTGCGGTCACCATCTTCGAGAATCGCGGTGCAATGATGGGTGCCAGCAGTCCGCATCCGCACGGACAGATCTGGGCCAATCGGACCGTTCCGAATGAGTTAGCGCGCGAAGTAGAGCAACAATCCGTGCACCACACCCGCACCGGATCGTGCTTGTTGTGCGACTACGTGAAGACGGAGTCGGAAGCAGGGGTACGCGTGGTGGAAGAGAACGAGCACTTCCTCGTCGTCGTGCCATTTTGGGCGGTGTGGCCCTTTGAGACCCTAGTGTTACCGAAGGCGCATCGCGCAACGGTCGGCGAGTTGTCTGCGCCGGAACGGGATGGGTTCGCGCTCGCACTCAAAACGTTGAATGCACGCTACGACGCGCTGTTTCGGGTGACGTTCCCTTATACGATGGGGCTTCATCAGCCACCCACTACTGGTTCGGTGGCACACGGTTTTCATCTGCACGCGCACTTCTATCCACCGCTGTTGCGCTCAGCGACCGTGCGTAAGTTTATGGTGGGCTATGAGATGCTCGCCGGACCGCAACGAGACATTACGCCGGAAATGGCGGCGGAGCGCTTACGAGCTGCGTGCTGATTAGGCCGTCCGAAAATCAGACGGGTCGTAATCCGGCGAGGCGCCCGGCTTGGACGCGACGAACGCGGCGAGCTTCGCGGCGCGTCGCATGGCGTCAACGGGCGCACTGCCGCGGAGGAGTTCGCTGAGGAGCATCGCTAGGAAGGAATCGCCGGCACCAATCGTGTCGACGACCACCGTCGGGAAGGCTGGCTGCACCACGTAGGAATCGTCATGCCAAAGACGCGCGCCCTTCTCGCCCTCGGTCACGCACAGTGAGCGTATCGGGTAGGACGCACGCAGCCCAGCCCACAACGACTCGGCCGTCGGTTCTAAGCCGAGCCAATGGGCAATCGATACCACTTCGTGCTCATTGAGCTTAACGAATTCGGCGCGCGCCAAGCCGGCGAGGGTGATCGCCCTGTCATCGTGAGGTGCACGCAAATTGGCGTCGAATACACGCCACGCGGCGACGTCCAGCAGTTGCGAGACCGCAGCACTGGACTCTGCCGCGCGTTGGGCTAACGTCCCGTAGACAACGGTTGCGCCCGTGGCGGCCACCAATGCCTCCGCCGTCGCTTCGATCGCATCCCACGCACACGGTGACGGGAATTGGTAGGAGGCTGAGCCGTCCGGCCCCAATGTCGCCGCAGCGATCCCGGTGGGGCGAACGGCGTCGATCTGCACGAGTTGCGTATCGACGCCGAGGGCGTGCATCCGCTCGAGCGCTCGCTGGCCGCGCGGATCCGCACCCACCCGACTGACAACCGCCGCCGAGAGGCCAAGTCGCGTCGCATGCAGCGCCACATTCATAGGGGCGCCGCCGAGGAATTCACCGTTCGGCAAAATATCCCAAAGCGTCTCGCCGACGCAGATCACTCGACCCGTAGACACATCCCAACTCCCGTCTATTCAAGTCGCACAGTGTAGCGAGGCGCGTGCGCGCTCGCAGCCCCGCTCAGTCGTGCGTGACGTCGGCTTCCACAGCCTCGACGCTCGGCCATCCGTGCGGATCGGCATACAGCCGGACCCGTTCGCCGAGGGGTGACCACGCCAAGACCGACTGAGGTCCATAGATTGCGATGAGTCGCGCCCCGACCGCCGCGGCGAGGTGACCTGGGCCCGTGTCGTTGGCGACGACGGCGCGCGAGCTCTCCAGTAAGGCGGCATAGACCCCGAGGTCGGTTCCCAGCAAGGCGGTGGCGTGCGGCAGAACCGCTGCAGTGCGAGCCTCTTCCCCGGGCCCCGGGCACACGACGGTGCGAATCCCGCGTTGATGCAGCCGAGCACCGAGTTGCGCGTGATGCGGCCATACCTTTCGATCTTCGCGATCGTCTGCTCCGGAAAACGGACACAAAACGACGTATTGACCTGGGACGAGCCCGTGTTGCTCCAGCAGCACGTCGGCCTGAGCGCGCTGCCGCGCGCTCGGTGCGATCGACACCGTGGTCGGGTAGGGAGCCGACTCGCCCAATGCCAGCGACGCAAGGTCCCAGTATTGGTGAGCCGCATGCGTCCACTCGGGCATCGGATACGCCGTGCTCAGGAACGGCGTTCGTCCGTCCCGGGCATAGCCCACGGGGCGCCAGCCCGCGAAGCGTGTCTCGAGGGCGGACGAGAGGGACTTCGTGAACAACAGCGCTTTGGGGTTCCGATGCGGGAGCGTCCGCCGCACGTCGCGCCACGCTCGGCGCGCCTCGAGTAAAGCGGCGGGGCGCCGGTAGACCGGCCACCCGGTCCCCTCCAAGAGAGCCGATGCCCAGCCGCGCCCCATCATATGAAGGTCGTAGCCGGCGGCCTCCAGGCGTCGCAGCGTCGGAAGCAACAGAACCACCTCGCCAACCCAGTTGCAGAGTCGGATGCCCAGCGGTGCGCGAGAGCCGTTTTCGAGTCGGGGGAGAGCGATTGTCATCCCACGAGTATATCCGCGGACCGATGCCAGACTCGCCCTCCCGTATACTGATGCCATGCAAGCGACGACTCCCCACACGGACGACGCGGCCGCCACCGAAGTGAGCGCCCTCTTGGTGCGTGCGCGGGCACGGCTTGAGCATGTCGGCGCGTCGTTAGCGCCGGCGCTGGAGCGTGCCGTGGTGGCGAGCGACTTCGTGCTCGACGCCCTGGTGGCGGATCCCGTACTACGCGCCGATCCGTGGACGCTCGACCCGTCTCCTTTCGAGACGGTACGCGACGACATGGACGAAGAGGCCGTGATGAGCGCCATGCGCCATGCGCGGCGCCGCGCTCTGGCGCGCATTGCCATTGGCGACATTTCCGAGCGAATGTCGACCGAGCAGACGCTGGTAGCGCTGTCAGCACTCGCCGACGCAGCGGTACAAACGGCGGTGGCACACGCGGCTCGATTGGTCGCCCCCCGCTTTGGTTACCCGCACTACAGTGACGGCCGGGTGATGCCGCTCATCGTGATGGGTATGGGCAAGCTGGGCGGCGGGGAACTGAATTTTTCGTCCGATATCGATTTGATCTTCTTGTATCCCGAAGGCGGCGAAACCGACGGTCGCCGCCCCGCCGATCACTTTGAGTACTACACGCGACTGGGCCAGAAAGTCATTCACCTGCTGGATGCGCGTACCGTTGACGGCATCGTGTACCGCGTGGACATGCGTCTTCGCCCCTTTGGGGATTCCGGTCCTTTGGTCTCGAGCTTTGCGGCGCTCGAGGATTATCTGCAGCACCATGGTCGAGATTGGGAACGATATGCCTGGGTGAAAGCCCGTGCTTTGACCGGGGCTGAGGCGTATGCGGAAGCCTTCGACTCGATCGTCCGTCCTTTTGTGTATCGCCGCTACCTCGATTTCGGGGTATTCGAATCGCTGCGCGAAATGAAAGCGATGATCCAGCGTGAGGTGGAGCGTCGCGAGTTGGCTGATCACGTCAAACTCGGTCGTGGCGGGATTCGTGAAGTCGAGTTCATTGTTCAAGCACTGCAGTTGGTCCGAGGTGGTAGCGATCCACGGCTGCGGACGCCCAGTTTGCTGTCTGTATTACCGAGACTGACTGGGCAAAAGTTGTTGCCCGACGGAGCGGTGGCTGAGCTTCGTCAGGGCTATCTGTATCTGCGTCGATTGGAAAACCGTCTGCAAATGTTTGCAGATGAGCAGACGCACAGTCTCCCGACCGACCCGCATCGACAGTTGCGTATGGTGGCGGGGCTCAACCTGCCGGATTGGGCAGAGCTTCTGAATGAGCTAAACGCGCACCGAAACCACGTGTCTCACTGCTTCGATGCCCTCGTTTTGGCGGGCCTGAGCGACGCCACACCCCAGCGCAGCGCCTTTGAGGCGCTCTATGCGGCGGACGGCGATGCGTCGGCGATCGGTGGAACGTTGGTGGGTGTATCGGAGAGCGAGCGTGCCGATATGGCCACGCGCCTCGTGGCCCTGCGATCGTCCGGCTACTACAAGCGGTTAGGTGAAGTGGGGCGTAGTCGCCTGCATGGCTTATTGGCGCGGGTTGTGATCGCACTCCAAGGTCATGCCGGCCCGGACGTCGTGTTGCGCCGTACATTGTCGGTGATTGAAGCGATCGGCGCGCGTACGGCCTATCTCGCGCTGTTGAATGAAAATCCCATAGCGCTCAGTCGTCTGATGGATGTGTGCGCTCTGGGTAACTTTCTCTCGGCACAAATTGCCGCCCATCCGCTGCTTTTGGACGAACTCATCGACCCGGGGCTGTTCGAGCATGCGCCCTCCCGAGCAGAGATCGGCGAAGAACTGGCATTGCGCCTCGAAGATTGTGTGGACGACACGGAACGCGCGATCAGTGCGATGCGCGACGTACAGCGCGCCGCCGTCTTTCGGATCGCGTTGTACGACCTGACCGGTCGCTTGCCGCTGATGGAGGTGAGCGATCGGTTGACCGACGTGGCCGAGCTGATCCTGGCGCGCGCAATGGAACACGCCTGGTGGGACATGGTGGCCGTTTACGGTGCGCCCATGGCCGGAGCCGCCGACGGGCGTCGCGTCTGCAAAATCGCCGCCATCGGTTATGGAAAACTCGGCGGTCGCGAATTGGGGTACGGGTCAGACCTGGATCTTGTGTTCGTGCACGACTCCAGCGGCGATATACAGGAGACCGCGGGCCCGAAGGTCATCGATAACCAGGTGTTTTTCCTTCGTCTTGGGCAGAAGATCCTCCACCTGCTGACGTTCCACTCGGCCGCGGGCCGTTTGTATGACGTCGATACGCGACTACGACCGAGCGGCAAGGGGGGCTTACTCATGACCCAAATCGATGCCTTCGTTCGGTATCAGCGGACCGAGGCGTGGACGTGGGAGCATCAGGCCTTGTTGCACTCACGCGCGGTGGCGGGTAGCGCGGAACTGATGCAGGCCTTTGAAGCGGCCCGACTCGACGTGCTGACCCAGGCTGTTCGCCGCGAGCAACTGCGCACCGACATTCGGGACATGCGCGAGCGCATGCGTCGCGAGTTAAGTCGTGCCGGGGCGGGCGAGTTTGATCTGAAGCAAGATCGGGGCGGTCTGGCCGACATTGAGTTTCTGGCGCAATACTGGGTACTCAAACATGCCGCGGATTACCCACCGCTCACGACCTTCCCAGACACGATTCGCATGTTGGAGTCGGTCGGTTCGGCTGCACTGGTTGATCATGGCGTGATCGATCGTCTGATTGATACGTACCGTGACTACCGCGCTGTCCTGCACCGACGGACACTGGAGGGCCATACGCGGGTGGTTCCGGCGGGTGATCATGCGCCCACCGCCGCTTGGGTCGGCGCCATCTGGGAAGCGGTCATGGTTCAGGATACCGAACCCGCTCACGACGGCCCTTCGGTATAATCAAACCCGGTTCACCGACTGAGATGACACCCATGGGCGCCCCGATCATCAACGATCCCAAACTGATTCAGCCGAATGCCGAGCACCGCTATACGGTGACCGAGGCGGATTTGCCGTTGTCGTGCCCGATGCCGGGCATGTATCTCTGGAATTCGCACCCGCGCGTGTTCTTGCCGGTGGCGGTTACGGGTGAGGCGAAGTGCCCTTACTGCGGAGCCGAATATACGCTGACGTCGCAGCGCGCGGGTTAACGCGCGACGCGACCAGCGAGCGGCTTATCGGTAAGCCGCGTAGCTCTTTTCTTCGACGATGGTCGAGCCGAGCGCCGTATTAATGCGCTTCTTGATGGCGGCCCGTTCATCGTTTTCGATGTAGACCGAGCGCGCGAGCGCAATAAACGTCGCGTCGAAGGCCTGTGCGCGCTCTTTGTCGCGAATGTCGTCTTCAATGACCCACAGGCGTTCATTCACCGCCTGCAGTGCTGCTGTATCCGCCGAGATATCCTGCTGACCGTAGACCGACTCGGCCCACGTCCGTTCGAGAATCTCCAGTTCGCGCTTCACATTGGCAAGTTTCGTCGCGTCACTCATACGGGCGGCCTTGATGCGCAAGATCGTGATCTTGTCCATCACCTCACCGGGCGAAACGGGAACCAACATCTCGGACATCGCAACTCTCCTGTCTTCAAACATTCAACAACGAGGACACTAGTGTCGCACGGCGGCGGCTTAATGGGCTGCCGAAGCGGTGCTTCCGATCAAGCGCACGGTTTCGTCGAGCTTTGCGCGATACGCATTCAATGCCGCAACCGCCTGCTGTTCGGCGGCTTCAACCCCCGCAAACTGACGCTCCTCGACCGCTTCGCGTACCCCCGGTAAGGTCTTAACACCGTAGCCGGTGTAGGTCCCCGGTGCATAAACGACGTGCCGGTACCATGGCCGACCCGGTAGCCCCGGATCGCCCAACAACGTCTGTTCCAGCGTTCGGGCCGCAGCGTTAACGGCCTGTAAGCGCTGCAGTGTCGCAGGGTCCGCTGTTTGCACCACGGTCGCCAATGCCGCGTCAAAACGCCGTGCACTCGCCTGTAACGCCGTGCTTGCGTTGCGTAAGGGGGCAAAATTGAGAAACGGTACCGGCGCCTCTTGAGCGGGCGGACTCGCGGGGTCGTTATGGCTATGCGCCAAGTCGTACAACTTCAGCGCGTGTAGCTTGGCCTCCTCCTCGGTCTCTCGTCGCAGGGCGTTGGCCGTACTTTCGATCTCATCGACGTAGCGCGCGATCACATTGGCAAAATCTTGGGTTCGCACGGGGAGCACGTCCGCATCGGCTAGGCGAAGCATGGCGTGTCCGGCGACCTGAGCAAGCGCGACACCGTAGCGCAGATCGGGATCGTTGTAGCGGACGTAATGATCAAACGAGTCGTAGATCGAGTGATAAACACCCGACGGGTCGTCATCCCCAAAGCCCAGATTCAGTGAGGCGATCCCTGCGTGTTGCAGGAACGGCGTGAAGTCCGATCCGGATCCCAACGCTTCCAACGGCAGATCACCGCCTTGTAACAATTGTTCGGCGGTACGGCGTGACTCTTCATCGCCGTGGCGGCCCGTGAGAATCTCACGAGCCTTGGCTTTCGCAAGGACGGACGCCTCCGACGAGGGATCGCGAACGGTCGCTGCGACCTCGTTCATCATGCGTTGCAGAGAATGACTGCCGCCCATGCCGAGAAAGCCGGCGGAATTGGAGTCGGAGTTCACGTACGCGACGGCCTTCGCCGCCAATTCGGCCGCGTGGGTTTCCACCCACTCCGTCGATCCCAGCAAGCCCGCCTCTTCACCGTCCCAGCTTGCATACACGAGTGTGCGACGCGGGCGCCAGCCGGTCTTGGCGAGGGTGCCGATCGCTTTCATTTCACCCATCATCGACACGTTGCCCGACAGAGGATCTTCGGCACCGAACACCCAGCCGTCGTGGTGATTACCTCGGATCACCCATTCGTCCGGAAATTCGCTGCCTTTCAGGGTGGCGATCACGTCGTACACCGGACGCAACGACCAATCCGACTGGATTGTCAGGTGGGCGCGCGCCGGGCCTCCGCCCAGGTGGTAGGCGAAAGGAAGCCCCCCGCGCCACGGTCGTGGGGCGAGTGGGCCGCCCAGTGCGCGCAAGATGGGTTCCGCATCGGCCCACGCAATGGGCAGGACCGGGATCTTTAGCAACGTCTTCGCGTCCGCGAGCGACAGGCGCGGGGCATCCTCCGTCGCGCCGATCCCTGGCGTGAGCGGATCGCCGGAGTACAACGGCATGTCGGCAACCGAGCCACGTTGTACGCTGCGCTCCGCACGGCCGGGACCAGCGGGATAGGTATCCGCGGCTCCGTAGCCGTCGTCGCGAGGATCGCTGTAAATCAGGCAGCCGACCGCACCGTGTTCCTGCGCCAATTTGGGCTTCAAGCCGCGCCAGCCGTGCCCGTAGCGCGTGATAGCGATCTTGCCCTCCACCGAGACGCCGCGGCGAGCCAGTTCCTTGTAATCGTCCGGCATGCCGTAGTTCACGTAGACGACATCGGCGGTGACATCACCGTCCGCGCCGTAGACGTTGTACGGCGGCAGCGCATTCTGCGTCTTTGACGACGTGCGGTCGCCGGCGACCGCAGGCTCGATCAGCGTGGCTTTCACAGCGTGCGGGGCGACCAGCTCCAAGGCCACTTTTTTCGGCGTTGGGTACAACACTTTGAAAGTCTCGATGCGCGCATCGAATCCCCAAGACTTAAACAGCTCCAGCATGAATTCGGCATTCGCGCGATCGTGCGGGGCACCGACATGGTTGGGTTCGGCCGACATGCGCTCCAGCCAAGCGCGCATTTCATTCGCGCTCAGCGCTTTGTCGAATTGAGCCTCAGCGGCCAGTTCTGCCGTACCGTTGGTCGGCGTAAAGCCCATCGGGACGGCCTCGGGCGCTGCGGCGTGAGCAACAATGCCGGAAAGGCATGCGATCAATGCAACGGACAGGCGGTGGCTCAGCGGTGACATGGAAAATCCTCGGTGCAAGAGCGGCCGCCCCGGCGGCATCGCGACGCCCCGAGGATACTCCGAGTGGGCCTCAATCGGGGTGAGCGACGAGCCGGTTGAGACGGTCGAGGACAGACGGAACCTCGATCAGATCCATCACCCCGGGTTCTTCGATCTTGGTGGTCCATGGCAGGGCGTCGGCCGAGCTCCCGCGGAATCGTTCGGCGGCCGCGGCGTAGGCATCCACGCAGTGGGCACGACTCCAGTACGGTCCGCTGCGCGCTGGATTCGTCGCTGCGTACAGCCCGATGACGGGTAGGCCAACCATCGTCGCCATGTGCGCCGGGCCGGAGTCGGGGCTGAGGAGAGCGAGCCCGCGCTCCAGCGTCGCGAGCATCTCCGGCAACGTGTCTTTGCCGACTTGGTCGAGCAGAGGGACATCGGCCGCCGCCTGAATCGCATCGGCCATGGCGCGCTCGATCGGTCCGGGCCCGCCGCACAGCACGACGGGTAGGCCGAGTTCACGCACCGCATGGCGCGCCACGGCCGCGTAGCGCTCTGGGGCCCAGTTGCGCAGGCGATGGCTGGAGCATGCACTGATCAGTAGCGCGCGACCGCGCTCTGGCAGTAAGGCCTCGGCGTAGCGGCGTGCCGCTGCCGGGAGCGGGATATCCCACCGGGGGGCGCTACGCGGCACGCCCAGCGCTTCCGCGAAGCCCAATAACGAATCCAGTACGTGTTCGTTGCGTCGTGCCGCAATGCGGCGATTCGTGAACAGCCACTGCAACTCGCGTGCGCGCACGCGATCGAAGCCGAGGCGTATGTCGGCGCGGACGAGCGTGCTGAGAACGCTCGCCCGGAATGCCAACTGGGTGTGCAGCAACACATCGAAACGACGGCCGGCCAAGGCGCGGCGTACCTGCCGCCAGGCGGCGAGGCCGCCCCGTTTGTCGTAACTGATAAACTCCACATCCGGGAGCAACGACATGAGTTTGTGTTCGACGCGCCCGATGATCCACGTGAATCGCGTCGTCGGCCAGGCGTCCTGCAAGGCACGCAGTAGCGCCAGCGCATGACACGTGTCGCCGATCGCCGATAGGCGCAGCAGACACACGTTGGCCGGCGGCCGGCCCAACAAGGGAGAGGTGGACATCATGCAACTCGAGCGTGTCCCGACAGGCACTGGCGCGATCCTATACGACCCGAGTCGACTCGCCCATCCGAATCGCTCGGCCTTTGATCCCGCCAGTCTCGAATCCACGGGGCGTGTGACGCGTGCGGCGAAAGGTCGCGGCAGCGCCTGGTTCATCGACCCCGCCGCCGAAGGCGGGGTCGCGCTCGCGCTGCGGCACTATCGGCGTGGCGGGCTCATCGCACGGTGGGTTGAGGATCGATACCTCTGGACCGGCGAGGAGGCGACACGCGCGTTCCGGGAGTTGCGGCTGCTGGCGCACCTAGAAACCGTCGGGCTGCCGGCCGCACGACCCGTGGGAGCGTGCTATGACCGTGTCGGTCGGTGGACGTATCGGGCCGCCCTACTGACAGTGCGGATCGTCGGTGCCCGGCCATTGTCGGGGCAGTGTTCCACGACCGATTTGGGCCTGTGGGAGCGCGTGGGCAAGACGATCGCGGCATTTCATGCGGCGGGGGTGTGCCATGCCGACCTCAACGCGCACAACATTTTGGTCGACACTGAAGGCGCGGTGCACGTGATCGATTTTGATCGAGGCACTTTACGGCCGCCGGGTGCTTGGCAGGCGTCAAACCTTGCGCGGCTCGCGCGATCCCTTGCCAAGGTGGGCGGCCCGGCGGTCGACTCCGCCGCGTGGGCGGCGTTGTTGCACGGTTACGGGACACCCCGCAGCGCGCCGCGTCGATAGGGGTCCGGCTCGCCTTTTGCCGGCCGGAATCGCTTGTAGCTCCACAGGTATTGCGCGGGTGCGCGCGCAACCGCGGTTTCGATCAGGCTGTGATAGCGCGCCACATCGCGGGCTCCGTCGCCCGACGGAAAATCGGTCAAGGGGGCACCGATCCGAATGACGTATCCGCTGCCATCCGCGTTGCGTTCCGGGAAAAACGGGAGCACGGCGCAGCGGGTGGCGCGCGCGATGAACGTCGTGCCGGGATTCGACAGGGCGGGGACTCCGAATAACGGCACCACCACGTACCCGTCGCTGTCAAAGCGCTGATCCGGTGCATACAGCACAACGCCGCCGCGTTTGAGCGTTTTGAGCATTTCCACAAACTTGTCGCTCGGGACCATGCGACCGCCTTTGCTGCTGCGCGCGTGCAGGGCTAACTGCTGAATCAGCGCATTGCGTGACCGCTTGTACATGACATCGCAGACATGTCCGGTGTGGGGCAGTACCGAGGCGGCGATCTCATTCGTGGTGAAGTGGGCCCCGAGCAGGAGCACCCCGCGACCGGCGGCGACGGCCGCATGGAGGTGTTCAATGCCCTCGATCCGCGTCAGACGACGTAAGCGCTCAGGCGAGCCGTACCAGACCAATCCGGTCTCCCACAGCGAATAAATCAGCGACTCGAAGTGTCCGATCGCGCGACGGCGGATTTCCGCTGGTGACAGCGTCGGAAAACACAGGCGAAGGTTGATCAGTGTCGTGCGCCGATCGCGGACGGCGAGCACATAGGCCAGACGCCCCAGTCCCCATGCCAACGGCCGGACCGCGGCCAGGGGTAACCACGCGATCGCCCGAACGATGCCGACGGCGATCCAAGCCGGCCACCAGCGCGGGCTCAGGTAGCGAGAGTAGGGTTCCAGTTCGACTCCGCAGGTGGGGTCGTCAATGACAGGCGAGCGTGTGGTCGTCATGGCGGTATCATCTCGGCCTCACCCCCATGGCGGGCCCCATGCGCCTACTCTACCTCTGCCTCGGTCACTGTCTCGCACCGATCGCATTTGTCCGCGAATGCTGGCGTGCGTATCGGCAGCCCCACTATCGGCCTGGACTGTGGGGACGATGGGGGTTCGGGTCCACGGTGGCCGATCGGGCGATCTGGGTGCACGCGGTGTCGGTCGGTGAGGTTCAGGCCGCGGGTCCCCTGGTGCGCCGTCTGGCGAAGGAATATCCCGACCGACCCTTGGTGCTCACCGCGTCGACGGCGACCGGCCGGCAACGCGCGGCGTCCCTCTACGGCCGCATCGCTGACGTCCGCTATCTGCCCTACGATCTGCCCGGCAGTGTGACCCGGTTTTTGGATCGTGTGCGTCCGACGGTTGGGGTCATACTGGAAACCGAGTTGTGGCCGACGCTGTTCCGAGCCTGCGAGCGGCGCAAGATTCCACTCTTGGTGGCCAGTGCGCGCTTATCCAAACGGAGTGTTCGCCGCTACCGACGGGTGGGCGCATGGGTCCGTTCCCTCCTAGGCGCGCCGCAGGTCTCTGTCGCGGCCCAAACGGAGGCGGACCGGGAGCGGTTCCTGCTGCTGGGCGCGGGTGCCGAGCGCACCCGCGTCTCCGGTAACGTCAAGTACGACCAAGGCGTCCCCGCCGATCTGCCCGACGCGGCGGCCGCACGCCGTGCGGAGCTCGGCCGTGGCCGCCCCATCTGGGTGGCTGGCAGCACCCACGAAGGCGAGGAGGCGGCTGCGCTGGCGGCGCATCGCCGGGTTCTGCAGGCGCTTCCCGAGGCCTTGCTCGTGCTCGCACCCCGCCACCCGCCTCGGTTTGAAGCGGTCGCGGATCTTTTGGATCGCGCCCAGGTGGTTTGGGTGCGCCGCACCGCGGGACCGGCCAGCGTTCCCAGCACGGCGAGCGTGCTATTGCTCGATACGTTGGGCGAGCTTGTGCTGCATTACGCCGCGGCAGACGTTGCCTTTGTCGGGGGCAGTCTCGCCCCCATTGGTGGCCACAATCTGTTGGAGCCGTTGGCGGTTCAGTGCCCAGTCGTGGCCGGGCCTTCCGACCACAACGACGCGCGCACCGCTCGCCTGTTGAAAGAGGCCGAGGCCATACAGGAGGTGCCGGACGCGGACGCCTTGCCGGGCGCGATCCTGCGTCTGTTGACCGATCGCGTCACCGCGGCACGAATGCTCGCATCGGCGGATCGCGTGCTGGCGGCCAACCAAGGCGCCGTCCAGCGCGTGTTCGAGCAGCTAGAGCCGCTGCTCGAACACGGATCGGCGATTAGCGCACCGACACCGGATGATCCAGCATCGCGTTGATCCGCTCGACGGAGCGATCGTCGAGCGTGCCTGCTTCCTGTTCTAAGGTCAGGACGTTGAGCAGGTAGTCGTAACGACTCCGCGAATACGTGGTCTGCGCATCAAACAAGCGCTGCCGGGCCAACAAGACGTCCACCGCGGTCCGAGTGCCCACTTCGTAGCCCGCTTCCGTGGCGGTCAGCGCGGTCTGGCTCGACTGCACGGCCTGACGAAGCGCTTTGACTCGTGAAATTTCGGAGATGACGCCGAGATAAGCGTCACGCGTGCCACGCTCCGTCGCCCGGGCGACGCGTTCCAGGCGTTCGTGCGCCGCTCGGTGTTGGTACGAGGCCTGTCGGACGCGTGAGGCGATCGCGCCGCCACTGAACAGCGGCACGGTGACCTGCAGGCTGATTTGCTTGTCGCGCGTGTTCGAGTTGGCCGGGTAATTCAGGGATCCCGCGGTCGGGTCGTACAGCGTGGACGTACCGGTGACGTCGACGTTCGACTCACGGGCGACGATATCGATCGACGGTAGGTGCCCCGCCTCCGCCACGTTGACCGACTCGCGCGCGATTTCTGCGCCCATGCGTGCCGACGCCAAATCCAAGTTTTGGTCCAGCGCGGCGCGAACCCATTGTTCTTCGCCGACCGGCGCGGGAGCGACCAGAGGCATTTCATCGCCCGGCCGCGACAAGATGTCGACGGAGTCGCCGGTCACTTCGCGCAATTGGTCGCGCGCCGTGGCAAGGGTGCGCTTGGCCGCAATCAACGTCGCCGCGGCCTGGTCGTTCGCGGCGCGCGCTTCCTCGACGTCGGTGATCGCGATCAATCCGACGTCAAAACGCTGCTCTGCTTGCTCCAATTGGTGCGAGATGGCCTCGCGAGCCGCCTGAGCGGCCTCCACGGTGTCCTGAGCGGCGAGTACCGCAAAGTAGGCGGTGGCGGTGCGCACGATCAACGACTGCCGGGCGACGTTGTAATCGACCTCGGCTTGAGCCACCTGCGCATTGGCTTGACGGAGCGCCGCGAATTTTTCCCAATGGAACACGCTTTGGCGCAATTCGATCGCCCACTGCTTGGCATTGGACGGGGTGTCGGAATAGATCGAGGACAAAGCGCCGGACGTGAAATAGATCGAGGAGCCGCTCGAGTCGTCGTGGGTGTATCCGCCGGTGGCCTGCAATTGCGGCAAGAGGGCGGCGAAGGCTTGGGGCTTCGCCTCACGCAGGGCAAGTCGCGTGGCGTCCGCCTCGCGCAACTGCGGATCGCTGCGTTGCGCCCGATGATAGGCCTCGGCCAAGTCCGTCGCGCGGGTGGTGGCTGCGGCGAGCCCTAAGGCTGCGACAACCGCTACGCGGAGCCAGATGCGAGTCATGCTATGAAAATCCTTGAAAGCGGCCCGAGTTCAACGTGGTCACTCTAGAGGGGTTGGCGCGTTAGCGCCAACCCTCTGTCGCGCGGCGCGGTCAGTATGTCGCAATCGACGGATCGATTTCGGCCGACCACGCCAGTATACCGCCCGTCAGATTGGCTACCCGGGTGTACCCGCGGGATTCGAGGAAACGGGCGACATTCATGCTCCGCGCACCGGCCTTGCACATGACAACGATCTCGCGGTCCGCCGGAATCTCGGCCAGACGGTCCGGAATTTCGCCCATCGGGATATGAACAGCGCCCGGGGCGGCGGCCAGAGCCAATTCCCAGCCTTCCCGGACGTCCAAAAGGAACGGATTCGTGCCGGACGCGGCCAGACTGGCGTACTCACGGGGCGTAATTTCGCGCATCGAGGGAAGCTCCGAGACAGGGGCGAGAGGCGAAGCGTACGGAGTTTGGCTGTGACGAACAACACGGAACGCCACGAACGGTCCGCGATTATGGTGAATGCTGGATTTGCGTCCCAATCCCTCCGGTATGCTCCCCCCGGGGGGAAATATCCGCCCAAACAACGGCATGCCGCGTGTCGAACGACCGGTAGCGCCTGAGGACGAGTCGACCGTGCAATGGATGGGCAACATCGCAGTCTGGCTGGTTTGGGTGGCGCTGGGTGCCATCCTGATCGTGCTGTGGTGGCGTGAAAATCGCCGAGCACGCCGCGCGGAGTCTGCGCTGGACGACGCGATTACGGACTTGAGCCGACCGCGCGCAGTGCCGGTACGCGATCATTCTCTCGGCGAATTGCTGCGCGTCATCCACGATCCGGTGATCTTGCACGGCGAACGGATCGTGCTTGCGAATCCGCGCTTCTCAGCGCTCGTCGGCCGTGAGCCGCACGAGTTGGTCGGCCGGCATTTGTCGGAATTCGTGGCCCCCGAGTACGCGGATCTGATCGTCGATACGGTCCGGCGCCGCTTGGCCGGGGACCCCGCTGCGGATGTCTATGAAGTCGAGGTGACCGATGAGAGTGGTGCCGCGCTGCGCCTAGAGCTCAGCAATTGCGCCGTACGTCATCGCGGTGCGGATGTGGTCGTCTTCACCGCGACGCCGATTCAGCCAATCCAGACGGCGGAATCGAGCCGCAGTCGGGCGGCGGCGACGCTCGACTCTATCGGCGACGGCCTACTGACCACCGACGTCAACGGTCGCATCGATTTCCTCAATCGCCGAGCGGCTGATTTGCTCGGGCGATCGCATGCCGAAGTCGATGGCCGACTCTTCTCCGAAGTGGTGTCGGTGGTCGATGAAGCCGATCGCCGTGTCCTCGCGGATCCGGTGATGCAATGTCTGTCGTCTGGAAGCAGTGTGTCGATCGGGCGGCGTGCCGTGGTGCTGCGTAGCGCGGACGGCTCTGAACACGGCATCGAACTGTCGGCCGCGCCGCTGTTTGGTCCCCGCGGTCAGCTCGAAGGGTCCGTGGTGCTGTTGCACGACGTCACTGAATTGCGCGGAATTGCGCGCCAAATGTCCTACCAAGCGAGCCACGACGCGCTGACCGGACTCGTGAATCGCCACGAGTTTGAGCGGCGTCTGCAGGAGTGCCTCGATACCGCACGCTCAGGCAGACAGTCTCACGTACTGTGCTATCTGGATCTTGATCGCTTCAAAGCGGTGAACGACACGAGCGGTCATATGGCCGGCGATGCCATGTTGCGGGAAATCGCGGCCCTCGTAAAAGATGCGGTGCGCGACTCGGACACGGTGGCGCGCATCGGTGGCGATGAGTTCGCGGTGCTGTTGACCGGCTGTCCATTGGAAAAGGCGATTCAGATTGCTCAGGATGTGGCCGAGGTCATCCGAGACTTCCGTTTTGTCTGGAAGGACAAGATTTTTCAGGTCGGCGTGTCCATCGGACTCGTGGAGATTGGGCGTGAAAGTGCGGGAGCGGATGAAGTTCTGGCCGCCGCAGACTCCGCGTGCTACGTCGCTAAGAATCAGTCGGCGGGGCAGGTTCATGTGTACTCCGCGGTGGATGAAGTGACGGCGCGCCAGCGTGGCGAGATTCACTGGTTACAGCGTTTGCAACATGCGCTGCGGGACGAACGGTTTCTGCTGTACACGCAGCAGATTTTGGCATCCCCCCCGGGCTCGCAGCGCGGTCCTGCGCTGGAGGTACTGGTACGCATGATTGGCGATGACGGGGCCATCATCGCGCCCGGCGAGTTTCTAAAAGCCGCTGAACGGTATCGCTTGATGCCGATGGTCGACCGTTGGGTTGTGCAGACTGCGTTGGCCGCGCTCGGCCGTGGCGGATTGCACGTACCTTATGGGCGAAGTCTCGCGATCAATATTTCCGGTCAGACGCTCGGGGACGGTGCCTTTCTGGAATTTGTGGTGGATTGTCTCGACCAGACGGGTGTACTGCCGCAGCAAATCTGCTTCGAAGTCACCGAGTCTTCCGTGATCGCCAATTTCGACCACGCGCGTCGCTTTGTCGGTGTACTGCATGGCATGGGTTGCAGTTTCGCGCTCGACGATTTTGGCAGCGGACTGGGCTCGTTTACGCACCTGAAGACGATCCCCATGGATTACCTCAAGATTGACGGTGCCTATATGCGGAATTTAGGCGACGACACAGTCAATCAGGCCATGGTGGCGGCCATGGTGAAATTAGCGCGTACGCTCAACTTTGCCGTCATCGCTGAGCAAGTCGAAGATCAGGCGACGCTCACTTTCGCGCAGCGCATGGGCGTGGACTACGCTCAGGGCTTTGCGATCGCGAGGCCTGAACCGATGCAATCCAGTAACTGATCGCGCTTGCGGTTCTCATAACGATTGCGGCATCGTTCCCGTGGTCTACCGGGAGAGTCTGATATGCACCGACGAATAGCCGCTCCGATGCTGCTCGCCCTGCTTTGGGGAGCTGTCGCGTCTGCCTCGCCGACGTTCCTCAATGGCGGCAGTTCACTGCCCGGCGATGTTCCCTTCTCAGCGGCCGTGCGCCAAGGCGACGTGCTGTATCTGTCCGGACAGCTCGGCACTGTACCGGGCACTCGCACGCTACCGGCCGGTGGGATCCGCGCCGAAGCGCGTCAGGCCATTTTGAATGTCGAATCCGTGCTGCGCGCGAATGGCCTCGGTCTCAGCGATGTGATCCGTTGTACGGTCATGCTCGCGGACATCGGGGAGTGGGCTGCGTTCAACGAGGTCTGGGTGTCGATGTTCGCGAAACCGTACCCCGCCCGCAGCGCGTTTGCCACCAACGGTCTCGCGCTCGGCGGCCGTGTGGAGTTGGAGTGTATGGCCGCGATCGGTCCTTGAGCGGTTCAGGAATGCTTCGGTGGGGCGCCGAGCGTGAGCGTGCCGAGCGCTTGATCGAAGGCCGGTAACCACTTGTCGTAGAAATGAATGCGCGGTGCGCGAAAGAACGCGACCAGTAGGCCGTCGGGCAGTGCGGTACCCACGGCCGTGACGTCCATCACGGTGTCGCCTTGTGCGGGCGGTAACCGGAATCGCACGTGTACCCGAAAGCCCGGCTGACCCGCCAGCGTGGTCGGTTCCGTGGAGAGCGTCTGAAAATCGACCAACTTGCCGTCGGCTTGCAAGTTGGCCACGTAGGCCTCTGCCAGGTCTTCCGTCGACATGGCGGTGCTGGACGATTTTTTGATGGCCGCGAACGCGTGCGCATGGGGAATCAACTGCACATTGATTTGTTCGAGCATCACACCGTCGTGTGACGCGAGCACCGTAGCGCCGGAGAGGTCGTAGAGCCAATGCGGCGGCAATTGCAGCGAGAAATTACCACGCTTCGCCGCTACCGGTGTTTGCTCTGCCACGGGCGTCCAGCCGAGCGCTAGCGTGGGTAGCAAGAGCGCTCCGATCATCAGGGAATGGGCAATTTTCATGGCGATGGGTCCTTGCGGAGTTCGTCTAACGTTTGGCGGGCAAAGCCCGCTTCGCGCGCCGTGGGGTCCAGGCGCAGAAATTCTTCGAGATCGTCGATTGCGGTGAGGCGCTCACCGCGCCGCGCGCGCAAGCGACCGCGAGCCCCGTAGGCTCCCGGGTAATCCGGGTGCTCCTCGGTGGAGCGCGTGTACGCCGCGAGTGCAAGCGCCTCGTCACCCGCGGCATTGCGTAGGCGGTACCCCTCACCGAGGAGGTAGTCCCCGGCCGGTGCGTATCGGTCCGTCTGGCCTGGGTCTGCCAACAGGCAGACGAGCGCAGCGCCATCCTTCTTCTCGTGTATGAGTTCCAGTGTTTGCAGCTGCACGCGACCGGTCGCGCGGGCGTAGTCCTCGCGGTGTCGCTCTCCCGGTTTGGCGCCTGCCGCAAATTCTCGATAATTCTGAACGCGTTCCAACAACTTGGGATGATCGGCGAAGAAGTAGGGCGGCTGCTTGATTTTGCGTGCATCGACTTCGGCCGCCATCCGCTCAAACAGGGCCGCAGCCGCGCTCGGCTCGTAGCCGGCCGCCAGTAACCGTTCCATGCCCACGCGGTCCGCTTCGCGTTCCAGATCGCGGGAATAGCCGGCCATGGAAGAGATGCCGGCAATCAGTCCAAGTATGGGCACCGTGGCGGCCAATACCCCGAGACTCTTGGCTTCCCGAACGCTCTTGAAGGCATGGTCGCCGAGGATATGAGCGCCTTCGTGACCGAGTATGGCTGCCAATTCCGCTTCGTCGCGCGCGCGCAGCAGTAAGCCGGTGTGCACGTACACGTTGCCGGTTGCGACGGAAAAGGCATTCGCTTCTAGGTCCTTGATGGCCCGAACCCGCAACGTGTGGTCGGGATACAGCCGATCCATCACGGACTGCAGGTAGGCATCGAGGGCTTTATCGCCCACGAGGAAGCCACGTTCGGCCAGGCGCGCCTCGTTCTCACGGGTCTGAAAGAGGATGCGATCCCGCTGGGCCTGTTCGGTGAGCGCCCGCGACGCCGGAGCCACCAGAGTGGTCAGTACGACCGCTCCGAGCCCGCGACAGACGCGTCGCCGGCCCGGATCAGTGCGCGAGGACGTGCGCATCGGCGGCGCTCGCCAGCGCCTGCACCGTTGGGTAGTTCTTCATCAGACCGGTGATGACTTTCTGGGCAGAGTCCGTGTTGCGGACGTCCATCGAAGAGATGCCGAGCGCCTCTACGCCGATCGTCGAGTTGAACCAATGGACGGTCTGATGATTGAGGTCAATGATCGCCATGCTCACGGTGGCACCTGCACCACCGATAACGGCGACGCCGGCGGCGGCTAACGCGATTTGCATGAAGATCTGTCCGCCGGACTGGCGGATCTGCATGCCATCAATGACGACGGCATAGTCGGCGCCGGTCTTCTCGTGCAGAAAACTCAGGCCTTCGCCGATTTCCGGATCAAAGTTTTCCAGATGTTTGTGCCACTCGCCGTGACCAAACGTCGCGCCGCTCGCGATAACTTGATGGACGAGCCCGAGCTCCTCGCGAAGTACGGCCTGCTCATCGTCCGAGAGTTCTGGCAGCGGCGTGGGTTCAAAGTCGCCGTGTGCTTTCAGCGCGACGCCGGCCGCGGCCTCGAGATTGTGTCGGGCGTCTGCCGTCCAATCGGGTACCGCCTCAATCCCGGCACCAACGGAGCCTTGGTAGACGGTGAACGTCAACGGGAGTACCACCACTTTGTGGACGGCGGCCGGGGCCGTTTCCGGCGATGGCGCGGCCACCGCGGCCGGCTCGTTCCCGTCAGCCCGGGCCGACTGTGCGATGAGTGACAGGGTCGCCATCAAACCGACGGCTAGGACGTGTGTTCGGCGCATCGGTATCCCCTCGAGCTGAGCAATGAACGCCGGCTCAGATTGAACGGGGATACGGCATTGGTCAAGAAAAGTTATGGAGACGACGGCAAAGAAAAAGGCGCCCGAAGGCGCCTTTTTCACAGCCCAGTGGCGTCGTCTGCTTACAGCAGGGGGACGAGCAGCAAGGCGACGATGTTGATGATCTTGATCAGCGGGTTGATCGCCGGGCCCGCGGTGTCCTTGTACGGATCGCCGACGGTATCGCCGGTGACCGATGCCTTGTGCGTATCCGAGCCCTTACCGCCGAAATTACCTTCTTCGACGTACTTCTTGGCGTTATCCCATGCACCGCCGCCGGTGCACATCGAGATCGCGACAAACAGACCGGTGACGATCGTACCGATGAGCAAGCCGCCGAGCGCCTTCACGCCAGCGCCTGGGCCCATCAAGTAGTTCATGCCGAAGCCGACCACGACCGGGGCGAGGATCGGTAACAACGACGGGGCCACCATTTCCTTAATGGCCGCGCGCGTGAGCATATCGACCGCACGGCCGTATTCCGGCTTCGCGGTGCCTTCCATGATGCCGGGGATTTCCTTGAACTGACGACGCACTTCAACGACAACCGAACCGGCTGCCCGGCCCACGGCTTCCATCGCCATCGCGCCGAACAGGTAAGGAATCAAGCCGCCAATGAACAGGCCGATGATGACGGCCGGATCCGACAGCGAGAAGTCTTGCAGCTTACCGACCGAAGCGAGGTTGTGCGTGTAGTCCGCAAACAGCACGAGCGCGGCCAGACCGGCCGAACCGATCGCGTAACCCTTGGTGACGGCCTTGGTCGTATTGCCGACCGCGTCGAGCGCGTCGGTGATCTTGCGCACTTCCTTGGGCAGACCCGACATTTCAGCGATGCCGCCGCCGTTGTCCGTGATCGGGCCGTAGGCATCAAGCGCGACCACCATGCCGGTCATCGACAACATGGCCGTGGCGGCGACGGCGATGCCGTACAAGCCGGCCAGTGTGTACGCACCGTAGATTGCCGCACAGACCGCGAGCACCGGGAGCGCCGTGGACTTCATGGAGACGGCAAGACCCGCGATGACGTTGGTACCGTGACCGGTCTGCGAGGCCGCTGCCACGTAGCGTACCGGCGCGTAGTCGGTCGACGTGTAGTACTCCGTGATCACAATCATGGCCGCAGTGAGCGCAAGACCGATCAACGAGCATTCGAACATGGTCATCGCCATGGCGCCCGAGAACATGTCCATCGAGACGAAGTAGAACGCGATCGCAGCGATGACGCCCGACACGGCCGTGCCGCGGTACAGGGCGTTCATGATCTTGCCGCCTTCACGTGCGCTCACGAAGAAGGTGCCGACGATGGACGCGACGATGGAGACGGCGCCCAACACGAGCGGGTAGAGAATCGCGCCAGGCCCTGCGGCCTGCATCGTGAGACCCGCCAGTACCATCGTGGCGACAACGGTCACGGCGTAGGTTTCGAACAAGTCCGCCGCCATACCGGCGCAATCGCCGACGTTGTCGCCGACGTTGTCTGCAATCACGGCCGGGTTGCGCGGGTCATCTTCCGGAATATTGGCTTCGACCTTGCCGACCAAGTCCGCGCCGACGTCGGCGCCCTTGGTGAAGATACCGCCGCCCAGGCGGGCGAAAATCGAGATCAGCGAGCCGCCGAAGGCCAGACCGATCAGCGAATGCAGTGCTGCCGCTTGGCTGCCGGTCATCTGCAGCATGGCACCATAGTAGGTCGCCACGCCGATCAGGCCGAGGCCGACGACCAACATGCCGGTGATCGCGCCGCCACGGAAAGCCACTTGCAATGCATCGTTGAGGCCCACGCTCGCCGCCTGCGCGGTGCGGACGTTGGCGCGGACCGACACGTTCATGCCGATATAGCCGGCGACGCCCGACAGCACCGCGCCGACGGCAAAGCCGCCCGCCGTCGCCCAGTCGAGCGCGAGACCCAAGATGACCAAGAGAACGACGCCTGCGACCGCAATGGTCGTGTACTGGCGATTCAGGTAGGCCGCCGCACCGGCCTGAATGGCGCCGGCGATTTCCTGCATCCGGGCGTTACCCGCCGGTTGCGCCACAATCCATCGAGTCATCAGCAGGCCATAGATGATGGCCACGACGCCCGCGCCGATCGCGAGCGAAAGAGCATTAACGCTCAGCATGCGTGTATCCCCCGGTCAATTGAGAAAAACAAAACGTTGTTATCGCGGTGCTGCGCCACTCACGATCAGGAAGGTTCACGTAACCCCCTGAAATTTTTAACCTTTCGGATGAGTGGCGCAAGTCAACGCCCGATTATACCTTGAACTCGGTCTTCAGCTTGCGCCGGACTGGAGCGTTCTTCAGTTTCGCATAGGCCGGCAATCCACCCTCGTAGGGTGGATAGTCTTCCCCTGCGATCAAGGGCTCGAGGTAGCGCCGGCAGGCGGCTGTGATGCCGAAGCCATCCGCGGTCACGAAGTGACGTGGAACCTTCTTTTCCACGTTGGCGACCGCCTCAATGGGTGCCGATTGGATTTCCCATCGGTAGGGTTTTGCCCGCTTACGGACGATGACGGGCAGTACGGCGTTCTGGCCCTTGACCGCGTACTCTACGGCGGCCTTGCCGACCGCGTAGGCCTGCTCGACGTCCGTCTTGGAGGCGATATGGCGCGCCGCTCGTTGCAGATAATCGGCGACGGCCCAATGGTATTTGTAACCAAGCCCCTCTTTGACGATCCGGGCAATCTCGGGAGCCGCGCCGCCGAGTTGGGTGTGGCCAAAGGCGTCCTGAGTGCCGGCGTCCGCCAGGAACTTGCCCTCGGCATCCTTGACCCCTTCCGACACCACGACGACGCAGTACCCTGCGGTATCGACGCTTTCTTTGACTTTGGCGAGGAACCGCTCCCGGTCGAAGGTGATCTCGGGGAAGAGGATGATGTGCGGTGCATCCTTTCCGCCTTTGCCGGCGAGGCCTGCGGCTGCGGCGATCCACCCGGCGTGGCGACCCATCACTTCCAGAATGAAGACTTTCGTCGAGGTACGTGCCATCGAGGCGACGTCCAACGCCGCTTCGCGCGTCGAGACCGCGACGTACTTAGCGACCGAACCAAAGCCAGGGCAGCAGTCGGTGATGGGCAGGTCGTTGTCAACGGTCTTGGGGACGCCGACGCAGACCACCGGGTAGCCGAGTTCGGCGCCGATCTTCGACACCTTATGGGCGGTGTCCATCGAATCGTTGCCGCCGTTATAGAAGAAATAGCCGATATCGTGCGCCTTGAACACCTCGATCAGGCGCTCGTACTTCGCGCGGTCTTGGTCAATGCTCTTAAGTTTATAGCGTGCGGAGCCGAAGGCGCCGGCTGGGGTGTGGCGCAAGGACTTGATCGCCGCTGCGCTCTCCTTGCCCGTGTCGATCAAATCCTCTGTCAGAGCCCCGACGATGCCGTGGCGACCGGCATACAGTTTGCCGATGTGCTTCTTGTGCTTACGGCAGGCCTCAATCACGCCAGCGGCAGAGGCGTTGATGACCGCCGTCACACCGCCCGACTGGGCGTAGAAGGCATTCCGGGGGGTAATCTTCGATTTCGGCTTCGATTTCGACTTCGGCATCGCAACGCTCCGGGTGATGAGTGCACGAAGGATAACCGCTCAGACGATCTCGGCAATGGTCACGCGACACGCGGATTGACCAATGGGGTGGGCTCGGGGCAGCATTGCCCGCCGAATATGCGGCCGACGGGACCGAGGGGCCGTCGGCTCAGAGTTACAAAACAGAGTACAACCATCATGCGCATCGTCCTTTTGGGCGCACCCGGTTCCGGTAAAGGAACCCAGGCCCAACGCTTAATCAATCGCCATCAAGTCCCACAGATTTCGACGGGCGACCTGCTTCGCGCCGCCGTTGCCGCGGGAACACCGCTGGGTCTGCACGCTAAAGCGACGATGGACGCCGGCAAATTGGTGGACGACGCCACCATGTTGGGGATCATTCGTGAGCGATTGGGTCAGCCAGATTGTGCTAACGGCTTCATTTTGGACGGATTTCCACGCACGCTCCCACAAGCGGATGCGTTGGGAGCGCTCCTTGCTGAGTTAAATTGCCCGCTGGAAGCCGTTGTCTTAATGGATGTGGACAGCGAACAATTGTTCCGTCGACTCACCGGCCGGCGTACCTGCAAGACCTGTGGTGCCGTGTTCAACGTTTACACCGCTCCGCCGTCGGTGCCGCCGCCCTGTGCGGGTCGCTGCGAGACCCCGGATCTGTTTCAACGCCCGGACGACAGTGAATCGACCATCGGCAAGCGTCTCGAGGTGTACGACGCGCAGACCCGGCCGTTGGTGGAGTACTACGAAGCCCGCGGATTACTCGCTCGTGTCGACGCAGAGGGCGATATTGATGCCGTCACCGCCCGATTGGAGTCGGCACTCGCCAAGGCGCGAGGCTGATCCTCAATCGGCGACACGGGCCAGCGGCTCGGCCAGGAGGCTGAGCCGCCAGCCGCTGAAGACCTGATCCACGCCTTCGCCGCGCACCATGCGGCGCAAGTCCCGTTGGGTGGCCAGTACTTCGGGCGCGATGCTCAGCAGCGCCGCGACCTGTTTGGCCGCTTCCCCGAGGCGTTTAAGGCGTTCACGTTCGATCGGGTCCGGGCGACCTTCGGCGCGCTGGACAATCCCCTCCGCCGAGAGCTCTGCGGCCGATTCCAGCGCTGCGATGATGGCCGGGCCCAGTTTTTCCAGCGTACTCGCCGGCATCAAGTCGAGCTTACCGAGATCTACCACCGTTCGCGGCGCGGTCCGGGCGAGGGTGCGAGCGATGTCATCCGGCAGGACCCATCCACGCGGCAGGTTGCGTTGCACCGCGCGCTCCTCGCGCCACGCCGCCAGTGAACGCAAACGGAGTTGCTCGCGAACGGGCAGGGTTTCGATACCCTTAAAGCGCTGCCACGCGTCGGCAGGATCCACGCGATAGAGCGCGGGATTCGCCAATTCCGCCAAATCGTCGGCCAGCCACGCGCTGCGGCCAAGCTCTGCGAGTTTTTCCTCGAGCTGTGCTGCCAGTGGCAGCAAATACCGCACGTCATCCGCGGCATAGCTCAGTTGGGCGTCGGAGAGCGGTCGGCGCTTCCAGTCGGTCCGAGCTTGGCCTTTTTCGAGGACGACATTCAGCTCTTTCGCGACCAGTTCTCCGTAGCCGACTTGGGGTCCATACCCGCACAAAGCGGCCGCTATTTGCGTGTCCAGAATCGGGCCGATCGGTAGACCGGTCCACGGTAGCAACACTTCCACGTCCTGTCGGGCGGCATGGAGCACCTTGCACTGTCCGGGCCGGTTGAGCACGGCGGTAATTGAGGCGGTGTCGAGGTCGCCGAGCGGATCCAGGAGCGCCACGCCGTCGGCATCCGCCAGCTGGATGAGCGCCAATTCGGCATAGTACGTGCGCTCTCGCATGAACTCCGTGTCCAGCGCGATGCGGTTCGCTGCGGCCAGTCGGGTGGCCACGGGGTTCAACTCTTCGGCGCGGGTGATCGGCGACAGGCTTTGCGACACGGTAATGCTGACTCGGCGGTTAGAATAGAGCGATTATGCGGGTTACCTGACCGCGCGTCCCCACCGGAATGCCATGCCTGCTTGGATTTTGATCTCGTTGCGGATGCTCTATGGGGGTGCGAGCCCGCGGTCGCTGCCCGCGTCGACAGCCGCGTTGCTCGAGGCGGCGCTGCTGTATGCCGTTATCAGCGCCGTGGACGCCGCGCTGGCCACACCGGGGGGCCATCCGGTGGCCTTCGGCGTGGCGGATTTAGGGTTTCTGGCGCTCGCAACCACCGTTATTTTGGCGCTCCGACGCCGGTTGCATCGATGGCCGCAGACGTTGTTGGCGCTCTTAGGCGTCGGCATCTGGTTGACGCTGCCCTCAATTGCCTTGAACGCCGTGTGGCATTCCTCGACGGACGGCGCGGCGGAACACCCTGCGCCTTTGGCGATTCAACTGCTGTTGGCGGGAGTTCTGTGTGGATCCATCTTCGTGGTCGCTCGCATCTTTCGTGAGGCGCTTGCTGTCGACCTGAATGCAGCACTGGCTGTCGCACTGACCTATTTTTTAGCTGACTACGCGGTGCTGGTGGCGCTGCCTGCAAGGATTTTCAACTGATGCGTGTGCATATCTTAGGTATTTGTGGAACCTTCATGGGCGGTATCGCGGCCTTGGCGCGTGAAGCGGGCCATGACGTTTCCGGTTCCGATGCCAACGTGTATCCGCCGATGAGCACCCAATTGGAAGCTCTCGGCATTCAACTGACGCTCGGTTGGGATCCTGCTCAGCTTGATCCGGCGCCTGACGTGGTGATCATTGGCAATGCGTTGTCGCGCGGCAACCCCGCCGTTGAAGCCGTCCTCGATCGAGGAATTCCCTACGTCTCCGGTGCACAGTGGTTGGCCGAACATGTCTTGCAAGGTCAATGGGTTCTCGCCGTGGCCGGAACCCACGGCAAGACCACAACGACATCGATGCTGGCGTGGATACTCGAGTACGCCCACCTGTCGCCAGGCTTTCTGATCGGCGGCGTGCCGGGGAATTTCGAGGTTTCCGCACGCGCCGGGGCCGGTTCATTCTTCGTGGTGGAAGCGGACGAGTACGACACGGCGTTTTTCGACAAGCGAGCCAAATTCGTTCACTACCGGCCGCGTACGGCCGTACTCAACAACTTGGAATTCGATCACGCCGATATTTATCCGGATATCGCCGCCATTCGACGGATGTTTCATCAACTGGTGCGCACGGTACCCGGCAGTGGTCGGCTGATCGTGCATCAACCGGATGCCGAATTGGACAGCGCATTGGCGCTCGGCTGTTGGACGCCCGTTGAACGCTTTGGCCGGGATGCGACGGCGCCGTGGCGTGTCGTCGCGCGCAGCGATGACTGGAGTGAATTTGATATTTACGAGAAGAACCAATTGGCCGGGACGGTGCACTGGGATTTGATCGGCGCGCACAACGCCGAAAATGCGCTGGCGGCGACGCTCGCGGCGCGCCACGTCGGCGTGCCCGTCTCGGTGGCGGCCGACGCACTGGCAACATTTCGCAACGCACGACGGCGCTTGGAGCGATTGGGAACAGCCGGTGGGGTGACCGTCTACGATGACTTCGCTCATCATCCCACCGCCATCGCCTCGACGATTGAAGCGCTTCGCGGTCGCATCGGTCGGGCGCGGTTAGTCGCCGTCCTCGAACCGCGCTCGGCCACCATGAAGCTGGGCGTGCACCGAGCCACACTGGCGGGGTCATTAGCCGACGCCGACGCTGTGTTCGTGCATGCTCCCGCCGATATCGGTTGGGATGTCAGCGGTGCGCTCGCCAGTCTCGGCGAGCGGGTCCGTGTGGTGCCGAGCGTGGAGGCGCTACTGGATGCGTTAGCGCGCGAGCTGCAGGCCGGCGATCAGGTGCTTGTGATGAGCAATGGCGGCTTCGGAGGTGTGCACGCTCGGTTGCTGCAACGCTTGAGTGCCGCCTCGTGACGCGCCGTATACCGCTCTTCCCCTTGCGAACCGTGCTCTTCCCGGGCGGCCCGATGGCATTGCGCATTTTCGAGCCGCGCTACGTCGATATGGTCGGTCGCTGCATGCGTGATAGCACGGGCTTCGCGGTGATGCTGTTGCTCGAAGGCGCGGAAGCCGGCGGCGGTGTGACGAGCACGGCTCGCATCGGTACTGAAGCGCGGATCGTTGATTTCGATCGACTGGAAGATGGCTTGCTCGGCCTCACCTGTCTCGGCGTCAACCGCGTGCGCATCGTGGAGACGTCGTGCGAAGCAGACGGACTCAACGTCGCGGACGTGGAGGATCTTGCGCCGGATACGCAGACCGCCGTGCCGGACGACTGCGAGCATTTGGTCGGTGCGTTGCGGCATCTGCTGCCGCAGTTACCGGCGATCTATGCGCAATGGGTCGAGCCTCGTTATGACGACGCGGTGTGGGTCGGCAATCGGCTGGCCGAGCTATCACCGTTTGATGCGTTGGTGCGCCAAGGGTTGCTCGAGATGACCGATCCGTTGGAACGCTTGCGATATCTCGCGCCGTTAGTTCGACTCGAACCCGACTCGACGACGCCGCACTGAGTCGACGTCGACCTGTAGCCAATGCGACCAGTGGCGCCGGCAGGCCGCTGCGACGAGGAAAAAGAGACCGATGAAAGCCGTAACGAGCCAACCCGTGTAGCCGTCGTGGCGGCTGACCAGCCACGCGGCCGGGCCCGACTCGGGCAGCAGCGTCACGCCGATCGTCGCGCGCATCATCAACACCCAGCCCGCGTGCAGTCCCGCTGGGAAAAGCACGTTACCGGTCAGTTCACGCGCGAGACCGGTCAAGAGTCCGACGCCGAACAAAGCGCAAAATGAATCGACGATACCCACGGGATGGGTGAACTCGGCGAGTGTCCCGGCGAGCAGTACAAAGCCGGATCCCGCGATGACGTTTTCGTGAGCGATATGAACGCTGGAAAGGAAGTGCACACTGGCAAATAGGATCGAAACTGCAATAACACCCATCACGGGGCGCGGCATGTCACGGGTTACGGCACCCTGAATTAAGCCTCGAAACAGCGTCTCTTCCAACAGCCCCACGACGAGTCCCGAGCCGAGTCCGGCGGCGAGCGCATGGGCCACGAGGGTGCTGTTGACGGCAGGGTCCAACGGGCGCGCCCCGAGGTAAACCATGGCCAGCGATACCGGAAGCATCGTCGCAATCCCTAGGACGAGACCGATCCCGAACTGGCGGCGTGCCTGATGACGTTGCACATCCCAGCCCCACGCGGCGGCTCCACGCAGGCCCAGTCGACGCAGCACGATCACGATAGCGCCGAGCAAGAACAGGTCAAAGAGGCGTGACGCGATCTTGTCGATCCGCCAGGCGGCGTGGAGCGGGTGAATCCACTCGTACGCTGGGTACGCCAGCGCCGTTGCGGCAAGCAACGCAATGGCAATCGCAGCAATGAACCACAACAGAGGACGCATGCGCTGACCGTAGCGGAGGGGGGGTGACAGCGCAACCGCCTCAGCGCGATCGCAGCGGGAGTTCGGCGAGGGCGTCCAGAACGGTACCTACCGGGAGCCCTTCGAGGGGCCCGGCCGGTTGGGTACTGATGCACCGTACGGCGCTGCCGGTCGCTCCCCACGGCCGATAAAGGCTCGGCTCGATCGTTCCGAACAGGACGAGCATGGGCAGACCGACGGCAGCGCCGACGTGGGCAGGGCCCGTGTCCACCGTGACCATGGCATCGGCGTGCTCCATCAATGCCGCCAGACGTGGGATCGGCAAGTCGCTGGCTACGTTGACTGCGTTCTGCGAGCGGACGCCTGCGAGAATGTCGTCATTCAACGCCGCTTCGCTCGGTACACCGAGGAGCAAAATTGAATGATGTGGGTGCCGCTCCGCGAGGCGGTCGATCACCGTCGCCCAACGATCCTCCGGCCAATACTTGGTATTACTGCTGCGGCGCCGGTCACCGCGGCGCATGGTGCGCTTGTTACCTGCTTGTATGAGCAGCAGGGGTCGCTGCGCGAGTCCGCGCGCCATAAGCCACGCCTGCACGTCCTGCCGAGCTTCTGCAGAGACGGCCAACTGGGTCCCGATCAAGGTCGGTGTGGGCGCCGTCAGACCCCCTAGCGCGCGCGGAAGTTGGGCGGCAATCCGATCGAAACGGGTCAGGATGTGCTCGTCGGGCTGGCGGGGCAAGGTGTCGGCGTCGACGATCCATTCATCCCCAATACCCGCCCGTGTCAGCAGGTGCCGGCCGACGCCGCCGGAATCCAGAAACCAGGTCGGTCGAGGACCGTGCTGGCGCAGTGCGCGAACCACGGCCCATTGATCCGGTCCCAGCCAATACGGGCGACGGCGGCTTTCCAGTAGGTGGATCGCGCCTACGCCGGGCTGATCGGCGAGGAGCGGCTTCGTCCAAGGCCCGGATGACACCAAATCCACCGGTGTTCCGTAGCGTTCAGCCAGGCAACGGATGAAGGGGGTGAGAAGCACCATGTCGCCCAGTGCTCCACACCGCATCACCAACGGTCGCATCGCTGTCACCCGAAGCCTCAACCCTTCGCGACAGCGAACGCGCGTCGCGCAGCTGCAATGGTCTCGTCGATTTCGTCGGTTCCGTGCGCGACCGAAATGAATCCCGCTTCGAACGCGGAGGGGGCCAGATAGACGCGTTCGGCCAGCATCGCGTGGAAGAAGCGCTTAAACGCCTCGATGTCGCAGCGCGTGGCCTCCGCGTAGCTGGAGACGGTGGGGGCGTCGGTGAAGAAGAATCCAAACATGCCGCACACGTGGTTGGTCGCGAGCGGCACGCCGGCGTCCTGTGCGGCCGCACGGAGCCCCTCGACGAGGCGCTCGGTACCGGCCAAGAGACGGTCGTGAAAACCCGGTTCTTCCAGCGCCGACAGCGTCGCAAGACCCGCCGCCATCGCCACGGGGTTACCGGAGAGCGTGCCGGCTTGGTAGACCGGACCGAGCGGGGAGATGTGTTGCATGATCTCGCGCTTACCGCCGAATGCGCCGACCGGCATGCCGCCACCCACGATCTTGCCGAGTGTGGTCAGGTCCGGCTGAATGCCATAGAGTGCTTGAGCGCCACCGAGCGCCACCCGAAAGCCGGTCATCACTTCGTCGAATATCAGCACGGCGCCATGGCGCGTGCACTCCTCCCGCAAGCACTCGAGGAATCCGGGTGCAGGCGGGATGCAATTCATGTTGCCAGCGATCGGTTCAACGATCACACAGGCCAATTCGCTCCCGTGACGGGCAAAGACGTCACGGACCTGAGCGATGTCATTGAAGCCCACGGTGAGCGTGTTTGCGGCGAAGGCGGCGGGCACGCCGGGCGATGTGGGTACGCCGAAGGTCAGTAAGCCCGACCCTGCCTTGACCAACAGCGAGTCGGAGTGCCCGTGGTAGCAGCCTTCAAATTTCAGAATCTTGTCGCGACCGGTGTAGCCACGCGCCAGACGGATGGCCGACATGGTGGCTTCTGTGCCCGAGCTCACCATGCGAACCAGTTCGATCGAGGGCACCAGCTTGCAGACCAGACGCGCCACGTCCGTCTCGATCGGTGTTGGAGCGCCGAACGACAGACCGGCGGCCGCGGTCTCTTGAACTGCTCGGATGACCGCCGGTGCCGCATGACCGAGCACGGCCGGACCCCAAGACCCGACGTAATCGATGTAGCGGTCGCCGTCCGCCGACCAGACGTAGGGGCCGGCAGCACGGCTGAAGAAGATGGGTTCACCGCCGACGCCGCGAAAGGCGCGTACGGGGGAATTCACGCCGCCGGGGATGTAACGGCAGGCGTCCTGAAACAATTCGTGTGATGTAGCCACGGAGTTCTCCATTCGAGGCGCTCAGTGTACGGGGCTGGCCGAGCGCTGGGTATCTCGCATTCCAGCCCGGCGCCCGTCAGTCGTCGGTCAACCAGCCGATACGACTGGCTATCTGCCCGTCCGGTGCAAGCTCCAATACGCGCCAGCCGGGTGGAAGGTCATCGATGGCGAAGTCGTCGCTCTGGGGTAGAAACTGTGCGCTGGTCGCCGGCGTGCCGAGCACCGTCACGGGCCCGCGGCTTCCGGCATACACCTGGTGCGCGTGACCGAACACGACAGCCCGTACGTGGGCGTGTCGCTCGACGATTGCCCAAAAGCGCTCCGCGTCCGCGAGCCCGAGCGCATCCAGCCAGCGGCTGCCGAGTTGCACCGGTGGATGGTGCAAGGCGATCAGCGCGTGGCGATCCGGATGGGCCGCTAATGTTTGCTCAAGGCGCGCGTATTCGTGTGGGCTCAGTCGACCGCTGTCCTTGCGAGGTTCCGTCGAATCCACGCCGATGATGATCCAGTTGCCGAGTAACAGATGGCCGAGTGTTTGGAACGGAGCGGCGTGAAACGCCTGCGCTAGGCGCTGCGGGTCGTCATGATTGCCCGGCAAGCACAGAACCGGCACTGTCGCGTGCGCAAGCAGGCCATGCAGATGCGCATAGCCTAAAGGCTCGTCTTGGACGAGGTCGCCGGTGACCAAAATGGCATCGTATGGACCCGTCGCGGCGGCCGCGGCAAGGCAGGATTGGAGTGTGGAAAGCGTGATGGCGCCGCGCAGGTGCCCCTGCGGATCCTCGCGCAGATGAAGGTCGGTGATCTGCAGCAGGCGTAACGGCTTGGACATCGGGCACCGCAGCGGGGGCCGGAGAAAATCTCCGGCCCCACGGTTTTTGCTTAGTAGCGGTAATGATCCGGCTTGAACGGACCGTTTGCCGACACGCCGATGTAGGCCGCCTGCGTTTCGGTCAACTGCGTCAGTTCAGCGCCGAGCTTGCCCAAGTGCAGGCGAGCCACGTGTTCGTCCAAATGCTTCGGCAGGGTGTAAACCTGCTTGGCATACCGTTCGACGTGGGACCACAGTTCGATCTGGGCCAGCGTCTGATTGGCAAACGAATTCGACATCACGAACGAGGGATGCCCAGTACCACAGCCCAAATTCACGAGGCGGCCCTTGGCGAGCACGATGATGCGCTTGCCGTCCGGGAAGACGACGTGATCGACTTGCGGCTTGATCTCGTCCCACTCGTAGCCCGACAGACTCGCGATGTTGATCTCGGAGTCGAAGTGCCCAATGTTGCAGATGATGGCGTTGTGCTTCATCCGCAGCATGTGTGCGTGATCAATGACGTGCAAATTCCCGGTCGCGGTGACGAAGATGTCGGCTTTGTCGGCCGCGTAATCCATGGTGACTACCCGGTAGCCATCCATCGCCGCCTGCAGCGCGCAAATCGGATCGATCTCGGTGACCCACACCTGAGCCGAGAGCGCTTTGAGGGCTTCGGCACTGCCTTTGCCGACGTCGCCGTAGCCGGCAACGACCGCAACTTTGCCGGCAATCATCACGTCGGTCGCGCGCTTGATCGCGTCGACCAGCGATTCGCGGCAACCGTAGAGGTTGTCGAACTTCGACTTTGTGACCGAGTCGTTGACGTTGATGGCCGGGAACAGCAAGCGGCCTTCCTTTTCCATCTGGTACAAACGGTGCACACCGGTCGTCGTTTCTTCGGTCACGCCGCGAATATTCTTCGCGATGGCCGCATAAAAACCCGGCTTAGACTGAATGCGACGACGAATGGACGCGTAAAGAATGGTTTCTTCTTCATTGGTCGGATTGTCCAAAACCGACGCGTCAGACTCTGCCTTCAGACCAAGGTGGACGAGCAGCGTCGCATCGCCGCCATCGTCCAAAATCATGTTCGGCGTACCACCATCACTCCATTCGAAGATGCGATGGGTGTACTCCCAGTATTCCTCCAGCGACTCGCCCTTGTAGGCGAACACGGGGGTACCCGCGGCCACGATGGCGGCTGCCGCATGATCTTGGGTCGAATAGATGTTGCAGGATGCCCAACGGACGTCGGCACCGAGCGCCTTGAGCGTCTCGATCAAGACGGCGGTTTGGATCGTCATGTGCAACGAGCCGGCAATGCGGGCACCCTTTAGGGGTTGCGCGGCCGCGTATTCCTCACGCACGGCCATGAGACCGGGCATTTCGGTCTCGGCAATGGTGATTTCTTTGCGGCCCCAGGCGGCAAGGCCCAGATCCGCGACGTGATAGTCATTCTTCAGGGGGGTTACAGCGCTCATTCTCTCTCTCCAGAGGGAATGGGCGCCGTTGTCAGGTCGACCCCCCCACCGAGCCTGACGGTGCCCGGGAAAAACCCCAGGCCCGCTGCAGCGCCCCTCGGTCGGGAGGTGTTATGCGGGACTTACTTGGCGTCCGCCTTGAGGGCGCGCACCTTGTCGGTGCGTTCCCAGGTAAATTCCGACTCCGTGCGGCCGAAATGGCCGTAGGAGGCGGTCGCCTCGTAAATCGGTCGAGCCAAATCAAGCATTTGGCGCAATCCGTAGGGGGTCAAGTCGAAATGCTTGCGCACGAGCTTGGTCAGCGCGTCGCGCGACAACTTGCTCGTTCCGAAGGTTTCCACCATGACCGAGGTGGGTTCAGCGACGCCGATGGCGTAGGAGACCTGGACCTCGCAGCGTTCGGCGAGGCCGGCGGCCACAATATTCTTGGCGACGTAGCGCGCGGCGTAGGCCGCCGAACGGTCAACCTTGGACGGGTCCTTACCCGAGAAGGCACCGCCGCCGTGGCGAGCAAACCCGCCGTAGGTGTCCACAATGATCTTCCGGCCCGTCAGGCCGCAGTCGCCGACGGGGCCGCCGACGACGAACTTGCCGGTGGGATTGATGTGGAATTTGGTCCGCTTATCGATCCAACGGGAGGGCAGCACGGGGAGAATAATCTCCTCCATCACGGCCTCGCGCAGCTTGCGCTGGGTGATTTCCGGCGAGTGCTGGGTCGACAGCACGACCGCCTCGATGCCGACCGGGCGATCGTGTTCGTACCGGAACGTGACTTGGCTCTTCGCGTCGGGGCGGAGCCAGGGCAATTTCTTCGACTTACGGACCTGCGCCTGACGCTGCACGAGTCGGTGAGAGTAGGTGATCGGCGCTGGCATCAAGACGTCGGTCTCGTTGGTCGCGTAACCAAACATGAGGCCCTGATCGCCCGCACCCTGCTTGCGCGGGTCCTTCCGGTCGACGCCCTGAGCGATGTCCGGAGACTGCTTGCCGATAATGTTGATGACCGCGCAGCTCGAGCCGTCGAAGCCCATTTCGCTGCTGTTGTAGCCAATGCGCAGGATCGTCCGACGCACGATCGCCTCAAAATCCACCGAGGCGGTCGTCGTAATTTCGCCGGCCACAATCGCGCAACCGGTCTTCACCAGCGTTTCGCAGGCCACCCGAGCCTTCTTGTCCAGTGCAAGAATGGCGTCCAGAACTGCGTCCGAAATCTGGTCGGCAACCTTGTCCGGATGGCCTTCGGAGACCGATTCGGACGTGAAAAGGTAACTGTTCGTGGACATGGGGCTCCCTGCTCGCTAAGGCGACTCTTTGCCGTAACGGCGCAGGAGTATACATATCCTTGTTGGACGTTGCCCCTGCATCTCCCATACGGGACAATGCTTGATTGACAGTCTTACCGGGAAATGGAAATGCAGAACCGTCGTCATCTCGCCAATGCCATTCGTGCGCTCAGCATGGATGCCGTGCAACAGGCCAATTCCGGGCACCCCGGCGCCCCGATGGGCATGGCGGATATTGCCGAAGTGCTGTGGCGCGATCATTTGAAGCACAGCCCCGGCAATCCAGCTTGGTTGGACCGCGACCGTTTCGTTCTGTCCAACGGCCACGGATCCATGTTGCTGTATTCCCTGTTGCATCTGACCGGTTATCCCGTGTCGACGGACGATTTGCGCCGTTTTCGGCAACTCGGTTCGCACACGGCCGGTCATCCGGAGCGCGACCTGCATATCGGTATTGAAACCACCACTGGACCGCTGGGGCAGGGCATTACCAATGCGGTCGGCATGGCTCTGGCCGAAAAAGTCTTGGCTGCAACCTACAACCAGCCGGGCTTTGATCTGATTGACCACCACACGTACGTGTTCCTCGGCGATGGCTGTCTGATGGAAGGCGTGTCCCACGAGGCGTGCGCGCTCGCCGGAACCTTGGGGTTGGGCAAGCTCATTGCCTTCTGGGATGACAACGGCATCTCGATCGATGGGCACGTCCAGGGCTGGTTCACCGATGACACGCCGAAGCGCTTCGAAGCCTACGGCTGGCACGTCATCCGGGGCGTTGACGGTCACGACTCCGAAGCTATTTCCAAGGCCATCCGTAAGGCCAAGAAAGAAACGTCGAAGCCGACGCTCATCTGCTGCAAGACCATCATTGGCTTCGGGGCTCCGAACAAGCAGGGCACCGAGCACTGCCACGGCGCCCCGCTGGGGGCTGGCGAAATCGCCGCCGCTCGCGAGGCGCTCAACTGGCCGTACGCGCCGTTTGAAATTCCGGACGACGTTCGGGAGGCCTGGGACGCCCGTGGCCGCGGCAAGCGGGTCGAGGGTAAATGGCAGCGCCTGATGAAAGAATACCGGAAGGTCTATCCGGAAGCGGCAGCGGAGTTGGACCGCCGCGTCCGCGGCGACTTGCCGGCCGACTGGTCCGATTATGTCGCCCAAACCTTGGCGACGGTTCAGGCTGCGGCATCGACCACTGCCACGCGTCAGTCGTCGCAATCGGCGCTTAATGCTTTTGCTCCACGCTTGCCCGAGATGCTCGGTGGATCCGCCGATCTGACCGGGTCCAACAACACGTGGGCGAAGAATTCAAAGGGCATCACCCGCGACGACGCCTCTGGCAATTACGTTTGGTACGGCGTTCGTGAATTTGGCATGTCAGCCGTGATGAATGGCTTGGCGTTGCACGGGGGCTTCTTGCCTTACGGCGGGACGTTCCTCGTCTTTTCGGACTACGCCCGCAACGCGGCACGTATGTCGGCGTTGATGCAAATCCCCGTGACGTACGTCTGGACGCACGATTCGATCGGATTGGGTGAGGATGGTCCTACCCACCAACCGATCGAGCACATTGCTTCGCTACGCATTATTCCGAATTTCACGGTCTGGCGGCCCTGCGATGCTTTGGAGGCGCACGTGGCTTGGGTGGACGCGATTGAGCGTCGTAGCGGCCCGACGGCGCTTATCTTGACGCGTCAGGCACTGGCCCATCAGTCCCGTAGCGCGGAGCAGGTCGCAGCGGTGCGTTGTGGCGGCTACGTATTGAGTGACAGTGACGGGGCTCCGGAAGTCGTCCTGATTGGGACCGGTTCGGAAGTGCAATTGGCGGTGGAGGCGGCGGCGACATTGCGCGCCGCAGGTCGACGTGTTCGCGTCGTGTCGATGCCTTCGACGTCCGTGTTTGATCGTCAAGACGCCGCGTATCAGGCGTCGGTGTTGCCGCCGGGCGTACCGCGCGTGGCCGTTGAAGCCGGCGTGCGCGACGGTTGGTGTCGCTACACCGGTTGCATTGGCAACGTGGTGGGGATCGATACCTTCGGCGCATCGGCGCCTGCCAAGGATCTATTCAAGCACTTCGGCATCACGGCCGAACGTGTTGCTGAAACTGCCTTGGCAGCCATCGGCGGTTAATTGACTGACTCTGTATTAGTCGAAATTTTTTTTGAACTTCAGGAGATTCCATCATGGCAATCCGCATCGGCATCAACGGATACGGTCGCATCGGTCGCAACATTCTCCGCGCACTGTATGAGAGCAATCGCAATCAGGAAATTCAGGTTGTCGCGATCAACGATCTCGGGAACCCGCAGACCAACGCCCATCTGACGCGGTTTGACACTGCGCATGGCCGCTTTCCAGGCACTGTGACGGTCGAAGGCGATTCGATTGTGGTGAACGGTGACCGTATCAAGGTCCTCGCCGAACGCGACCCGTCCAAGTTGCCGTGGGGTGAATTGGGTGTCGATATCGTGCTCGAGTGCACCGGTCTGTTCACGAGCCACGAGAAGGCATCGAAGCATCTCGCCGGTGGCGCCAAGAAAGTCATCGTATCTGCGCCCGCCAGTGGCCCGGTGGATGCCACCGTCGTGTACGGCGTAAATCACAATGTACTGACCAGTGCCATGACGGTCATTTCCAATGCGTCTTGCACGACCAACTGTCTGGCGCCCTTGGTCAAGCCGCTGCACGACGCCATCGGCCTCGAGCACGGCATCATGACGACGATTCACGCCTATACCAACGATCAAGTCCTTACGGACGTCTATCACGAAGACTTGCGTCGTGCCCGCTCGGCCACGATGTCGATGATTCCCACCAAAACGGGCGCTGCCGCTGCGGTCGGCCTCGTATTGCCCGAACTGAAGGGCAAATTGGACGGCTTCGCGGTTCGCGTACCGACGATCAACGTCTCGATGGTCGATTTGACGTTCGTGGCGAAGCGCGCCACGTCAGCCGAAGAGATCAATCAGATTCTCAAGGCTGCGTCAGAAGGGCCGTTGAAAGGCGTCTTGGCCTATAACGACGGTCCGCTCGTTTCGGTCGACTTTAATCACGACCCCGCCTCGTCCACCTATGACGCCACATTGACGAAGGTGATTGACGGTACGCTCGTGAAGGTGTGCTCGTGGTACGACAACGAGTGGGGCTTCTCGAATCGCATGCTCGATACGACGTTGGCGTGGAGCCGCGCTCAGTGAGTGTTGCGACGCCCGTGGGTGGCGTTTCGACCCGCGTCATTAGGATGCAGGACGTCGACCTCAACGGGCGTCGTGTCCTGATTCGCGAAGATCTGAACGTGCCGGTTAAAGACGGCGTGGTCACGAGCGATGCCCGTATCCGGGCTGCACTACCGACTATTCAGGCTGCGTTGGCGGCAGGTGGTCGCGTCATCGTCATGTCGCACCTGGGACGCCCGGAGGAAGGGCAGCCCAGTGCGGAGTTCTCGATGGCCCCGGTGGCCAAGCGACTCGGAGAACTGCTGGGTCGCGATGTGCCGCTCGTCAGTGACTGGCTAAACGGCGTCACGGTCGAGCCCGGTAACCTCGTGCTGGTCGAAAACGTTCGCTTTAACAAAGGCGAGAAGAAAGACAACGCGGAGCTTGCGCGTCGCATGGCGGCGTTATGCGACGTCTATGTGATGGATGCCTTCGGCACCTCCCATCGTGCGGAGGCCAGCACACACGGTGTCGGCAAATATGCTCCGATCGCGTGCGCCGGACCGTTGCTGGTGAATGAGTTGGTTGCCCTAGACTCCGCTCTGCATGCGCCGAAGCGTCCGCTTGTGGCGATCGTTGCCGGTTCAAAAGTGTCGACCAAACTCACGGTGCTGGAATCGCTGCTTGAGAAAGTCGATCTTTTGATTGTCGGTGGCGGCATCGCCAATACGTTCTTGCTCGCACAAGGAAAGCCCATCGGAAAGAGTCTCGCCGAGCCGGACATGGTCGACATCGCTCGTCGATTGTTGGCTCGGTCCGCAGAGAAGGGCGTTCAATTGCCGCTCCCCACGGATGTCGTCGTCGCCAAGGCGTTTTCGGCACAAGCGGAGGCCGATGTGAAATCGGTCGATGCCGTCGGTGAGGATGAGTTGATTCTTGATATCGGGCCGGACTCTGCGGAACGGCTGTCCCAGCTGCTTGCATCGGCGGGCACCATTCTGTGGAACGGCCCAGTGGGTGTTTTTGAGTTTGATCAATTCGGAGAGGGCACGCGCACGATTGCCAATGCCATTGCGGGATCGTCGGCATTCTCTCTGGCAGGCGGTGGTGACACATTGGCTGCAATCGAGAAATACGGCGTGGAAGCGGGTATTTCTTATATTTCGACCGGCGGTGGCGCCTTCCTCGAATTCGTCGAGGGCAAAGTACTGCCGGCGGTAGCAATGCTTGAGGCTCGAGCTGCGGAGGGATCCCGATGACTGCCGTTCTTCACAATAACCGACGCGCCAAAATCGTTGCGACACTCGGTCCTGCAACGGATGATGTGGATACGTTGGCCGAGTTGATTCGAGCCGGCTGCGACGTGGTGCGCGTCAATTTTTCGCACGGCAGTTTCGAAGACCACGCCCGCCGCGTTGAGCGGGTTCGCCTTGCGTCCCACCGTGTCGGCCGCTATGTCGCGATTCTGGGTGACCTGTCCGGACCGAAAATTCGGGTGGACCGTTTTATCGACGGCAAAGTCGATCTCGTTGAAGGTGCTGAATTCACCCTCGACGTGTCGTTGGACCCGAAAGCCGGTACGGTCGAGGCCGTCGGATGCGCCTATAAAGACCTACCGGGCGACGTGGGGCCGGGCGACATCCTTTTGCTCAATGACGGGCTGATTGTATTGGAAGTGACCGCCGTGAACGGCCCACGGGTCGTCACGCGAGTCGTTGTCGGCGGCGAGTTATCGAATAACAAAGGTCTGAACCGCAAGGGCGGCGGCTTGTCGGCCGGCGCGCTGACGGATAAAGACCGGACCGATATCAAGACAGCGGCGAAATTGGGTGTCGACTATCTCGCTGTGTCCTTTCCACGCTCCGCGGAGGATATGAACGAGGCCCGTCGATTGCTCCGCGATGCCGGTGGCAGCGGTCTGGTCGTGGCCAAAATCGAGCGCGCCGAAGCCATCGCTTGTTTGGACGAGATCGTCGAAGCGAGTGATGCGGTGATGGTGGCGCGAGGTGATCTCGGTATCGAAGTGGGCTACGCCGAGTTGACGGGTCTGCAGAAGCGAATTATCGCGACCGCGCGTAAACACTTCCGGGTCGTTATAACCGCGACCCAGATGATGGAGTCGATGATCCAGAACCCGGTTCCGACCCGCGCAGAGGTGTCGGACGTCGCCAATGCGGTTTTGGATGACACCGATGCTGTCATGCTGTCCGCGGAGAGTGCGGTCGGAAAATATCCGGTGAAGGCCGTGGAATCGATGGCTGAAGTGATCGTGGGCGCTGAAAAGTACCGTGTGGAAGGCGGTCTTTTGGCTCAGGACATGGCCGATCGCGTATTCCGTGGTACCGACGAGGCGATCGCGATGGCGGTGATGTACACCGCGAATCACATGGATGTGAAAGCGATCGTTGCCTTGACGGAGTCGGGTTCGACGCCGCTGTGGATGTCGCGTGTGCGCACCGATATCCCCATTTACGCATTCACGCGATCCGAAGCGACACGTCGCCGCGTGTGTCTGTTCCGCGGCGTTTACTCCGTTGCGTTTGACATTACCCATACCGAGCCGCAGCGTCTCTATGGCGCTATTTTCCGTCAGGTCGTCGAGTTGGGTTTGGCCAATGAAGGCGACCGAATCATCCTCACCAAGGGTGAACTGTCCGGTGTCGCGGGCGGGACTAACTCCATGAAAATCTTGCAGGTTCGTCTCTAAGGCGGAGGCTCCGCCGGGGTTCGGGAACCCCGGCGACTTGCCCGCAGCGGCAGGAGCGGCGACGATGGGCGTCCCCGTTCTCGGCCAAGCGTCCATGCAGAAGATCATCACTCGGATTGTGCTCGTATTTTTAGGGGTGCTTTTGGCCAGTTCAGTGGCCGGTACCCTGCTGCTGCGCGGGAGCTTGCCCGTGCTCGATGGGCGAGTGCACACCCGGGGCATACTCTCCACAACGACGCTGGAGCGTGATGCGTTAGGCGTCGCGACGGTCACGGGGTCCTCGCAGACGGACGTCGCCTACGGGCTTGGCTATGCACACGGCCAGGATCGCTTTTTTCAAATGGACTTGTTGCGACGCGCCGCAGCCGGTGAGTTGTCGGCGTTGCTGGGTGCCGGCACGCTGCCGACCGACCGTCAGATTCGACTGCACCGACTGCGCACGGTCGCCCGAGCCGTGGTCGCACGAGCGACGCCGGACCAGCGACTGCTCATGGATGCCTATGCTGCCGGCGTGAACGGGGGCATCGGCTCGCTGAAAACCCGCCCATTCGAGTATCTCCTGCTCGGCGCTTATCCGGAGCCGTGGCGGGCGGAGGATTCGGTGCTTTGTGTGCTCGCAATGTTCCTGCAATTGCAGGAGTCCGACGCCCACACGAAAGTGGAGCGAGCACTGCTGGCGGGTGCCTTGCCGGATGTCGTGACGAAACTCCTTCGGTCGGAAGCGCCGGAATGGGATGGTTCATTGGATCACTCGACGCCGGCGGCACCGCAGTTGCCCACCGCGGAACAATTCGACGTCAAGCGCGCCACGGCGACCGACCCCGACGACGCCGCACGCTCGCGTGGCAGACCTCCCATTACCGGCAGCAACAATTGGGCGGTCTCGGGACGGCGGACGGCGACCGGTGCGGCGCTGGTCGCGAACGACATGCACCTGGGGTTACGGATGCCAAATACCTGGTACCGGGTGCGATTGCGGTGGAGCGAGCCCGATACGACAGCGGTGGACATCACGGGTGTCTCGTTGCCCGGGACCCCAGCGATCGTCGCCGGGAGCAATGGACGAATCGCCTGGGGCTTTACCAACAGTTACGGCGATTATCAGGAGCTCGTGACCCTGGTGCCGGATCCGGAGGATTCGAAGCACTATCTCACCGCCAAAGGCTCCGAGCCCTACGGGCATGCCAAGGAAAGGATCGTGGTTCGGGGTGGCACCACCGAAGACCTCGATATCCAGACCACGCGTTGGGGCCCTGTCATTGGGCGCGACGCGCAGGGCAGGGCCCTCGCACTACAGTGGGTGGCGCACGATCCGGCTGCCGTCAACTTCGAGCTGGTGGGTTTGGAACGCGCCGCGACGCTCGATACGGCGTTGGGCGTGGCCACACGAGCCGGGATACCTGCGCAAAACTTCGTCGTCGGCGATGCCCAAGGACACATCGCCTGGACGGTGGCGGGCCAAATTCCCCGCCGCCGTGGCAGTGTCGTTGATGTTCGTCTTTCCACGGATCCCGCCGCCGGCTTTGACGGGTGGTTGGACCCGGCGGATCACCCCCGCATCCTGGATCCCGCGGACGGGGTATTGGCCACCGCGAATGCCCGTGTGGTTGGGGGCGATGCGCTCGCCAAAATCGGCGACGGAGGCTATGACCGCGGCGCGCGTGCGCGCCAGATCCTCGACGATTTGGCCGCCAAAGGTGACCGCTTGCAGCCCGCGGACATGTTGGCCGTCCAGCTGGACGACCGCGCGGTTTTTCTGACGCGTTGGAAAGACCTGCTCGCCGGGGTGCTGGATGATGCGGCCGTGGAGTCGCAGCCGCGCCGGGCGGAGTTGGCGCAGGTCTTAAAGACGTGGAGTGGTGCCGCCGGCGTGAACGATGCCGCCTATCGGCTCGTCAAACGGTGGCGTGAAGAGGTGGAACGCCGGGTTTACTCGGCGCTAACGGCGCCCGCCCGAGCAGCCAGCCCCGGCTTTGCATTCCGGGCATCGCCCACGTTTGAAGGGCCGTTGTGGGCGGTGGTGACGAGTCGGCCTGCCCATTTGCTCCCGCCAGGTCATGCCAATTGGCGTGAATTCCTGCTCAATACGGCCGACGCGGTCTTGAATGATCTGTCGACCGAATGCCCAAAACTCGCCGACTGTACGTGGGGTAAGGCGAACCGAGTCCACATTCGCCATCCACTGTCGGTGGCCGTGCCGGCCTTGGCAGAGCTCGCGGATATGGCGCCGGAGTT